>Ga0209099_1002600_pt1 | contig 15653 bp, 18 predicted proteins | sample AD_JPNHW2_MetaG_FD_184430 | JGI IMG/M metagenome (GOLD analysis project Ga0209099, IMG submission 184430) | Active sludge microbial communities of municipal wastewater-treating anaerobic digesters from Japan - AD_JPNHW2_MetaG (SPAdes) (version 2) | ecosystem: Engineered > Bioreactor > Anaerobic... | reverse complement strand
GTTTCGGTACAACAAGCCCGACAAACCTGTCCAGTCGTATTTTGAAATGAGGTATCTCCGCAATGCCATCATCAGGTTACCCGGATCGGCCTGACGGGGGCAACTCAGCGAGCAGTCGCCGCAATAATAACACAACCAAGGATCTAACGACTGTTGAATGTCCTCTTCGAGGCCCAGGGCTGTGTAGCGTATCATTTTGCGGGGGAAGGAATTATCGGCATCCGACAATCCGCATATAGCCGTACAGGTTCCACAGTTATAACAGGCCTCAAAATCAGTGGCGCCATATTTTTTTAAATCTTCGGCAAACTGGAAATTTATCTGTGTCATCACCGCTTAGTTTTTGAGTTTGTAATAAAAATACTGGTCTTTTTTGTCCATACCGTCCGATTGCACATAGTTGAATTTGTTCATCGTCATCAGGTGCCAGGTAACAAGGCTGATATCTTCACCGATTAGTTTGGCAATCTCGGGTATGGTTTTGTGCTCATCGGTGATGCAATTGGCAATACGGGTCCATATTTCCGGATAACGTTTTAGGTTCAGTGGTTTTTTGACGCTTTCCGGTTTTTTTTGTTCGTCGGATTGACCTGAAAGTTTCACCTGCGAAACAAACCCATCGATCATCCCCTCTATTTCATTGTCGGAGAACATCTTAAGCTCCAACGCTTCGGAGGGGCACACCGGCACACAGATACCGCAACCCTTACAGGTGGCAGGATTAACTTCCGCTATTTGTTTGCCGTTGCCTGCAACCTCTTTCAGGGCATCAAATTCGCACACTTCGGCACATTTGCCGCACCACAGACAAGCATCTTCATTAACTCTTGCAATGATTGGCTCCAGACGGATGCGTTTATTTTTTATCAGCGACAACATTTTCGAAACTGCCGACAAAGATGATTGTACCGACTCGCTGACATTCTTGGGCCCTTGACATGCGCCGCCTATCAACACGCCGTTAATCACGGTTTCCACAGGCTTGAGTTTGGGGTGTATCTCGTTGAAAAACTTATCACCACCCACCGGAATCTTGAATTTGGCGGCGATGTCGCTACTGTCAGCTCTTGCTACGGCGCCTGTGACAAGTACCACCAGATCGGGATTAAATTCAATTTCTTTCTTCTGAGTAAGATAATCCTTGATTTTTACTTGTAGCACATCACCCTGCACCTCCACCACGGGCGGTTCTTTTTCGTCAAACTTCATGTAGATATCGCCCTGCTTTGAAGATTGTTCATAAAGAAGTTCTTGCTTACCATAGGTACGGATATCGCGATACAAGTGAATGATTTTCAGCCCTTTATTTTTTTCTTTGAGCAACAACCCTGTATGTATGGCAGTGGTGCAACATATACGGGAGCAATATTTATTTTCGCCCTTGCGCTGTCGGTTACCAACACAGTAAACAAAAGCCAGCGATTTTACCGGTTTGTTGTTGTGGAGAATCACACCCTTGTTTTCTTCCATACGTTTCTTGAGCTCAGGAAGGGTAATGACACGCGGCGACGAGCCATAGGCAAATTCGTTTTCTTTGGGCTGGTAATAATCATATCCTGTTGCAACCAGCACAGAGCCCACTGCCAGCGACATTTTTTCGATTTTTACGCCACCCATGCTCACATTAACATCAATATTGAAATTTCCAATACTGCCATTAACTTTTTCTACTTCTGATTCGGTAAAGAGGGTGATTTTTGTATTATTTTTTATTTCAGCCAAAAGGCGTTCAACCAGTTGGGGTCCTTGTTCGCCCGTCATAAACAGCGAGCCGTTTTCCACGAGTTTCCCTCCCACCTTTTTTTCTTTTTCGATCAGATACACCTGATGGCCGTTGTTGGCCAGTTCCAGGGCAGCTTTCATCCCCGACACACCGGCTCCTATAACCATCATAGCATCCTGGGCTTCTATCTCCATACTTTCGAGGGATTCGGACAGTGCCGCTTTTTTTATGCCCGCCCGTATCAGGCCTATGGCTTTGTGCGTGGCATCAAGTGGTTTGTCGGAATGCGGCCAGGAACACTGTTCGCGAATATTTACCTGTATATAATTATACTTGTTCAGGCCGGCGCGGTCAGCCACTCCACGGAAGGTATGCGTGTGCAGTTTCGGTGAGCAGGAGGCCACCACGATAGCGTCGAGTTGATTGTCCTTTATATCATTTACCATCTCAGTCTGAGTGGCATCCGAACAGGCAAACATCACATGTTTGGCGATCAAAACCCCGTCTTCATCTTGCATCAAATGTTGCGCCTGGGTCACATCCACATAATCAGAGATGTTGCCTCCACAATGGCAGATATATACTCCTATTCTTTTATTCATTTTTCAGTATTAAACGGTTTTCAAATAAGTAGCGACTTCTGTAGCAGCACATCCGGCAGATAATATCGAGTCGGGGATATCTTTTGGCCCCGATGCCATGCCGGCCACAAACACTCCTGCAATACTGGTGAGGGCAGGATTCAGAAAAGGATCTTTTTGTTTCACAAATTTAAAATCGTCAAGTTCCAGCTTTTCGTTGCTGAACATGCCGGTAACATTGTTTTCAGGGAGAACACCAACAGACAATATCACCATATCATGTTTGGCTTCTTTGTACACTCCGCTATGTATATCTTCGTATTGCAACACAAGGTCGCCGCTTCCGTTGCTGTTCTCTTTTATTTTAGCAACCTTCCCCTTGACAAAATTCACGCCCATGCCTTTGGACTGCTGGAAAAATTCTTCGTAGCCTTTTCCAAAGGCCCTGATATCAATATAGTAAATGGTGATATCCGCCATAGGCAAGGCTCCCATAAGCAACTGTGCCTGTTTAATAGAGTACATACAACAAATCTGAGAACAAATTGGGTTATTAAAGCATCCGCCGCCACATTCCTTATTTTCTATGCACGAATCGCGTGAGCCGGCACACAACACATAAGCGATATTCTCGGGGGCTTTGCCATCGCCCGGTCTCACCACACTGTTAAAAGGCCTTGTGGGAGCTATCAGGCGGTCCATCTGCAGCGAATCTACAATATTGGGGTATTGGCCAAAGCCGTAATCGGGCTTACCTGCTCCCGGGAACAGGCGGAAACCGGTACATACCACCACCGACTTTACCTTGACGGTGGTCTTACGTTCTTCTTCCTTAAAGTTAATAGCTTTGGGCGCACAGGCTTTCACACAGCGCATGCAATGGATACAGTTATCTATATCTATGGCAGCAATTTTGGGGTTGGCCAGATTAAAAGGGATGTAAATAGCTTTGCGTCCTACCATGTTATAATTATAGTGGTCATTTATTACCTGCGGGCAAACAAATTCACATTCCTGACAGCCCGTGCACAGCGAAGGGTCAACATATCTGGGTTTTTCAGTGATAGTAACCTCAAAAGCGCCATCACCATTTTTCCGGATATCATCAATTACTGTGTTGAGCTTGAGCGATATGTTATGATGCCTGGCTGTTTCCGACATTTTTGGTGTCGTGATACAGGCAGCGCAGTCGAGCGTAGGGAACACCTTGCTTAGTTGTATCATTTTGCCGCCTATAGAAAGGTCTTTTTCGACAAGCAACACCTGATAATCCATTTCGGCCAGACTGAGCGCGGTCTCCTGACCGGCAATGCCGCCGCCGATGACCAGGGTGTCGAATATTTTTGATTCTTCCTGCATAATATAATTAATTTATTTTGTTGGCTGATTCATCGGCAACGCTTCCCAATTCATTAAGAATTCTGGAGAAGTTTTCCATGTGGCTGGCAAAAGGTTCAGCACACACCGAACAGATAGCAGCCATACGGATACGCTTGGGACTGATGCTTTTGCTTTTCATCATTTCCTGTGCTTCGGTGATGATGCGGTTGGTATAGTCGGCACATTGGGGGCTGTATGAACATTCATGCCCGTCGGCCGCAATGAACACTCCGTCAAAGCCTTTCTCAATGGCCTGCACTATCCATTTTGGCTTGATACCCGAAGAACAGGGCATGCTGATCACGTAAACCGAAGGTGAGTAATGGATCTTCCGCAAACCCGCCTGGTCAATGCCCGGGTCTGAGATTTTGTCTGTTGAAAAGACAAGTATTTTCGGCCTGAAATTTTCGTTTGCCATACAAAAGATTTTAATGATAAGTTAATACAAAGCACATCGACAGTATCAGCAAAACCGTTTGCTGCAAACTGATAACTGTCAACTGATAACTGTTAACTGTTAACTAATAATTGTTATGCCTTTTTCAGAAATAATCTGGTGTAACTATCTTCTTCCAACACTCCAAGAAATTCATGTTCCATTTTTTCGCACCATCTTGGGATATCATGTTTTGTGCCTTCGTCTGAAGATAAAATCTCCATAATTTCACCTGATTCGATCTCACCTATAGCTTTTTTTGCGGCCAATAATGGTCCCGGACATGCCGTTCCGCGGGCGTCAACAATTTGACTTGCTGTTACGTTTTTTAATTCTTCTGTTGTCATTTTTTTTTATTTTTTTGAGTTAATATTTTTTATTTTTTTTACTGCAGAGGTGCTTTGCACTTCGCAAAGATTTTACGCGAAGAGCGCAAAGAATTTACAAGTTATTTACCACCCTTTTGATACCATCTTTTAGTTTTAATACATTAAAATTAATTAGCAAACCGAGCTTATAATCGCCAAGTTTGAGATAAGTCAAGGTTTGAGCCAAATGAATATCATTTAAAGCTTCAACACTTTTAATTTCGATAACTAATTTATTTTCAACCAGCAAATCAATTCGATATCCACACTCAAGTTTAACATCCTGAAAAATAAGAGGCATTGGTTTTTCTTTAATTACCAAAAATCCCGATTGCTTAATACTAAAAAATAAACATTCTTTATAAGCACTTTCAAGAAGCCCCTGGCCTAATGCCTTGTGAACTTCAATAGCGAGACCAATTATATTGTTTGACAATTCGTTTTCTGTCATAATTACCTTTGCGTCCTTTGCGAAAAAACTTTGCGTCCTTTGCGGTTAAAAAAAAGGTGCTACTTGATTAAATGAATAACTGCACTTTACTTTCTGATGCATCGGCTAAAAATGTGGCCACTCCGCAAACCTGTATGTTCGGATAGTCAATCATTTCTTCGCGTTTAAAACCCATCAGATCCATTGACATCTCACAGATATTGATCTGTACGCCGAGTTCGCCGGCAGTTTTAAACATTTCGGGCAGTGAGGCCACCTTTTTCTTTTTCATCAAATCTTTGATCATGGAAGTGCCCATGCCCATCATGTGCATATTGGATAATTTAATTTTGTTCATACCCTTGGGCAACATCATGCCAAACATTTTGGCCATAAAGTTTTTGCCGGAAACGGATTTTTTCGGGTCGCGTAATGCAGCAGTAGCCCAAAAAGTAAAAAAGAGTTTTACTTTCATATCGTAAGCTGCGGCTCCCGTTGAGATGATCATGGCTGCAAGTATTTTATCGAGATCGCCGGAAAATACCACCATGGAAAGCTGGTCTTTAGTACCTTTTTCCATTTTGCCGATTTTTTTCTGTAAATCAAGTATTTGTTGTTCCAATTCGTTACTCATATTTATATTTTTTTTGGTTTATAACAAAGGTACTTATGTTTATTTTTGTTTTGACAAAAATTTATGTGAGGTTTTGCAAAAAAAAATGTGATTTATATCACATATGGTATCTTTTTTTATTATCTTTAACCACCGAAAAACCAATGATCATGCAAAAATGTAGTGATTGCACCACCAAATGCGGTGCGGCGAGCAGCCTGTCATCCGAACAGATGGAAGTGATGGAAAACAATAGCGTGGAGGTTCATTTCAAAAAAGGTGATAATATTTTCAGGCAGGGAGCTTTATCGCTCAATATAGCCTTTTTGAAAAGCGGCATTGCAAAAATACATATGCACGGGCCGGCGCGTGAAAAAATTCTTCGAATTGTCAGGGCGCCATCATATTTGGGCCTTCCAACCAGTTTAGGGGACAAAATCAATCAATTTTCGGCCACCGCACTGGCAAAAACCTCGGTTTGCTTTATAGATATCGCTCTTTTCAAAAATCTCATTTACAACAATGGCAAATTTGCGTATGAAATAATTGTGGAATTATGCCAGAACGAGCTGAACGATTACCAGCGTTATACCAGCCAATCACAAAAACAGATGACCGGGATGATTGCCGAAACATTGCTGTGTATGTCCGAAAAAATATTTAAGGATTCAAAATTTATTTTTCCTCTGACTCAGAGCGAGTTGGGAGATATGGTCGGAACATCAAGGGAAAGCGTGAGCCGTGTCCTTTCCGAGTTCAGCAGCGATAAAATTATCGAAATTTCGGGCAAGGAAATAAATATCATTAATAGGGATCTTCTAAAACAAATAAGCGAAAAAGGCTAAGAAATTACTCTTCGAGGCATTCGTAAAACTTGCCGGAAAGTTCTTCTTTATCTTCCTTCCCACACACATTTTCCACGGTATTGTTGTAGTTGCAGGTATATCCCAGGCTTTCGAGATGAAGCTTCCAAGCCTCGACCGAGAAGCCGTTTAGCGCGGTATCGCCCTGACAGCCGGCCAATGTTTCATAACCCTCTTTTGTGCATATTCCGCACTTCTTGGTACAGTCATAACATTTTTCGCAGGCCGCAAAAGCCAGAACAAACGCAGTAATCACTGCAAAGAACAGTAAATTTCTCATATTTTTTTTATACAATATTAATACAAAATCACCTAAGTTCAAAAAGAATGAAAAAATAATTATTACTGTACGGTGGTCAATCCTGCGAAAACAATATCCGCTGATAATAGTTGTTCCAATTTACTACAAAAGCTCCGGGCATTTCTTTGCGGATTTTACGAAGCATATTTTCTGCGACAAAAAATTTCCGGTATTTACCCATGACCAGGTGGTAACGCTTATAAACAGAAAAATCATCAAAAAGAAACACCTCTGTTTTGTACCTGCCTTTTATATACCGAATAGCCGCACGGCAGTAATCAAGATTGTTAAACGAGGCCAGATGAATACTATACCAATTCAAGCCGCTATTTTCAAAAACATTATTGCTTAAGCACCTGTATTTTAGTGTATTATTATTTTCGACCAATGCTAAATGCATCCTGGTAGTCACCGAGCCACGGCCTGATTCCCATTTTGTTACCGGCAGTATATCGGGGAGTAAACGAGTATAATTAACTGTATCGAATCGATAATAACTTGAGTAATTTTTTGGTGCAGCGGAAGCTTTTTTATTTGCGTAACAAGCTGAAAAGAGCGTGGTTTTTATTGCAGGTACCAGATAATCGGCATTAAGAGCAAAGTTCCTTGCCGGGCTTTTTACATAAAACCTGTAATGTCCTGATTTCCTGCCAGAACTAAAAGCCTGATTTACAGGAACATAATTATTAACATTAGTCTGTTGTGATGTAGTATTAACGGGAGCATTACTGCCGGCCGCTTGATAATTGTTAGCAGACTGAACTGTGGTTACCGTTTTTTGTTGTCCAGTAGTACTGGCGCCAATGGTTTGGGCGGCCTGGCTCTGAATAGCAACCTTCTGGATATTCGACTGTGCATCAGAGCCATACCAGCTAAAAACGACAATTAAAAACAAAGATAATTTTTTCATTGCTTTTTTATCTTGGTTAAAAAAAATGAAAAAGTCGGATAATAATTGCCACAAATATCAAGCCATAATAGTCTCATATACAATTTATTTGCACTCAAATAAAATAAAAGTTGCTGATGAAGCGCCTTCGGCATAAAACTCTTTAATTTTTTTTATTCCGGGAGTATTTTCCAGGAACTCCGGTGAAATATCCAATGTTTTATAAGCGAACCAATCATCCCATAAAACCAGATCGCCCGCGTGAAGCGAATGTAAGGCATCACGGTTTAATTCAAGATGTTTTGCTTTATCAAAATGATCCATATCAAAAGTTACAGAAAAGTACGGATAAGCATAAACCATTTTACCCCGGGAAGCAAAATTTTTGTTTACGAATGAAGCTACCTCCCAGGCTTTTTGCTGGCCTTTATCGAGCGACAAGTCTTTGTTAATATTGAGGGCTGCGGGATTCCCTGTAAATGGGAAAATAAGTATGTGGGCCACGACAATCAGTTGCACCGCGAGTTTTAGAGGCCGTGATGAAAAAATTTTTTCTGAAATCAGGTTAAAACCCTGCAGGGCAATCAGGGCCAGTAATGGTATAATGCCAATCAAAACACGCTTAAGTCCCATAGAGTTGAAAATTCCGAATTTCCAAAAAATACTGTGCGCCACAATAAATGTAATGGCACATCCAAGAATTAAAAAATAATTTTCAGCGATTTTGTTATGATTTTTAGCAGTCCATCGCGGTAAATAGCTGACAACTCCCAGCAAAAAAAGTATAAAAACCGGAACACCAAGCACATAAAATAACTGATAAACAAAATGAAAAATTGAACCGCTTCCGTAGGGGCTTGCTAAACTGGCATAAGGTATTTTGCGGAATACCCATAGCAAGTCGTGGTTAACAAAGTATCCTGCCAGAGAATAGCACACATGCCCACATAAAAGCCAGAGCAAATTTGACCAGTTTTTTTTGAAAATAAAATACAGCGCAAAAACACCAATAATAATCAAGCCTTCGGAACGTACAAAGGGCAAAAAAGAAATAACAATGGCTGCCGGCATAGGCTTATCTTTGAGTACCAGATAAATACCAACAACCAGAAAAAGTGCAAACAAGGGTTCGGTAAGACCCGAAAATGTTTGTGCAAATACATAAGGAGCAAAAATAATGAATACGGGCACTATATTGCTATTACTGATTTTCAGTATCCTTGCTGACAGGTAAGTAAAAATAATGGTGAGCATTAGTGCCAGCAGGTTAAAAAGTTTCACTCCGTTCAACCCCAATTGTGCAAAGGGAGAAACCAATAAAACGTACACCGGTTTTGCCCAGTGATTAAAAAAAAGTTCGGGATGCCTGGGAGCATAACGGGCAAGCAGGTAGTGCATCACGCTATCGCCTGCATCGCCGGTGCCATCGAAAAAAAATATCGTCAACAGGCCTAAAACCAGATAGAGAAACAAGAAAATGAAAAGCAAATAATTTCTTTTAAACATTCTAAACTATGGTCTTAGAATAGGATATATTTATTCATAAATCATCTCATCGATACAAATCACCAGGGCAATAATAAAAGCTTCATTTTCGCCGGATGCAATATCCACAGCATACGTATCAGAAAGGCCCGACCATTTTTTTGAGATTTTGGCCATCTCGTTGCCTTCTTTGGTAATGGAAAACTCCAGCAACAAGTTATCGCCCGAAATCAGTAAGGGAGCGCCGTTTTGCTCAATTTCAATTTTCGCTTTCAGAAAACCGGGTTTCTTTTTCAAAACCGCATACAAAATATCTCCTTTATAAATCTCATAAACAGGCAGCAATTTCATTAGTTTTTGTTCCATCCTAAACAATATCTTCCCCTGTTTATCCGACAAAAACAATTTTTTCGCCAGGGTAAAGCGCTCCGAATCTACAATAAAAACAACATTATCCTGCTGGTCCCTTACACAAAACTGATCAGCCAGCGACCATAATTTTTGTTTTACTATATACTTCATTTTTCGTACTTTTATTCATGCAAATGTACATTATAATTCATATTTCTCACAGAGGCTTCCGGTAAAAACCCCATACATCGAATAATGACATTGGTAATTGTAAATAATCTAAAAAAAACCGCCCGATGAATTGTATCAAAAGATTACTTGTTTTTATTGCCGTAATCCTAAGCGGCATCGCCCTACCAGCACAGGAACAAGACACTAATCATAAAATCGATTCCATAATCAGTTATCAAAACCTTGATTCGGATGAGGCCCGTATGGTATGGATTAACATGCATAAAGCCTGGCTTGACTGCTGTTTTTACAATTGCCTGAAAGAAAACAACATCACTCTAAGCTGCGCCCGTTGCGAAAAAGCAGTGCTAACAGTGGATTTTAAAATTGACAGCCATGGCAAGGTTGCCGAATACAGGATAATAAAAGAAAATTGCTGCGGCAAACTCTTTTCAGAAAAACTGAAGCAGTGCTTTCTGGAATATTTTCTGGAGGCCACTTTCGGACAGCCATTAAGAAATATGGTGTTAGAAATTTCAATAGGAAACGGGTTAAAATGTTAAATTTGCTGCCATAATTATCCGCTTGCAGGCAGTCAGTATTACGATCAAGCAGTTGAATATCTATTTCGTACGGATATTGCAAGTGTAAAAAAAAATAATTTCCATTCAACATGACCCGTATTGGTATTTTATCCGACACCCATTGTTTTCTTCACGAAAAAATTTTTGATTTTTTTGCCTCCTGTGATCAACTATGGCATGCCGGAGATTTCGGCAACCTGGATACAGCAGAGCAACTCGCAGAATTCAAACCCCTGATAGGCGTTTATGGCAATATCGACGGGCAGGAACTCAGGGTGCGGTTTCCTGAGAAACAACTTATTAAAGTGGAGCAACACAGGATTTTTATTACCCATATTGGCGGTACGCCCTCAAAATATGACCTCAAGGCCCGTTCTACCATCGAATCATTAAAACCCACCATTTTCGTCTGTGGCCATTCTCATATCTGCAAAATTCAATACGACCAGCGGCAGAATTTGTTGTATATCAATCCGGGAGCAGCCGGAAAATACGGTTTTCACACAAAAATAACCCTAGTGCGTTTTGTTATCGATGGAAGCAATTTAAAAGATATGGAGATACTGGAACTGGATAAACACTAGGGCCGCAGACGGTCGGAAGTGTTAACCATGCGTTCATCTTTACGTATGGCTTTGTGCGCAAACACGATAAATACTATAGGAATCAGAGAGATATACATTCCAGCTTTGTAGGTGGGCACAACATTTGCATTGGTGGCGCCCTGTTCGGCAACCCATTTTGTGAGCGAGCCGGCAATAAGGTTATCAGCCGAATAAAACAGGGCTGCAATCAACCCTATGTGCACCAACAGCGTAATGGCCGTAATTTTTATCTGGAGTGGTCGTTTTTTAAAAAGAAAGATAGTAATCAGACAACTCAGGGCCAACAGGCCGACCACGATGAGAAAAGGCAGGGTACTATTACTATTGCCCCTGGGAATTTCAAACATGGAAAAATAATAAGATTCATCCAACACAGTATATTGGGCTATAGGAAAGAAAAACAGCAACGCGTAAGCCACTACAGCCAGCAACAGATAAAGACTTTGAATACGTTGTATCATAACATTTTTTTTGCAAAAATAAACAATTAGTCTCTTACCTTTCGGGTTAATTTTATGGAATCCGCATTTTTTCAAGTTATAATTATTATTTTTACATCAGCAAAGGCATACATCATAAATTAATGTTTTTTTGAAAAAAATTTGTTGCATCATATTCTTTTCTGTTTTTATTGCCGGTGTTTTCGGTCAGGATGTGCATTACTCTCAATATTATGCGGCACCGCTTGAGCTGAACCCTGCGCAGGCCGGATTAATTAAAGGCCGTTTGCGGGTAGGCATGAATTCGAAAAGGCAGTGGAGTTCGGTAACAAAACCTTACCAGAATGTTGCAGCCTATGTTGACATGCAGGCCGTCAGGCGGAAATTTCGTAAAGACGCTCTGGGGGTTGGGGTATTGTTTGATGCCGACATCGCGGGCGATTCCAAATATTCGGTGATAAAGGCCGGTTGCGCAGTTAGTTACATCAAATCCCTGTCGTATCAAAACAATAATTTCATTGCTGTCGGCGTCATGCCAGGGATTATCCAGCAGAGCATCGACTATACGGCACTTTATTACGATAATCAGTTCAACGGCAATTATTACGATCCCTCCATTGACCCCGGCGAACAATACGGCAGACGCAGTTTTATAAATTTCGACCTCGCGGCCGGTGTACACTGGTTTTACCAATATAGCAAAACCACCCAGTTTTCGGCCGGCTATTCTGTTGGCCATCTCACACAACCCAGAGTTGGTTATTTGAATGACAACAGCATCCGCCTCAACATGAAACACACCCTATACGCGGGGTCGCAATTTGAAGCAAGTCCCGATCTTGATATCATTCCCGGTATCATGTTCAGTTACCAGAGTCCCTTTGCCGAAGTATTGTTTGGCACCATGCTCAAATATAACCGCAGCAAAAACTACATTGACAACACCTCAATAAACTTTGGCATATATGGCCGATACGCCGATGCGCTTATTGTGGTGGCCGGCATGGATTATAAAAACATCAATTTCGGGGTGAGTTACGACATCAATCTGTCACGGCTGCGGCCAGCCAGCAAAGTGAGGGGCGGATTAGAATTTTCCATCAGCTATACATACGATAAAAACAGGTACAGAAGAATCAGAGAAATACCATGTCCAATTTTTTGACAAACGATGAAGAATACGATGAATTACAAGACTTTTTTTTACGTTATATGTTTGTTTTTTCTATCAGGCTACGTTCCTGCGCAGGCGCAGAATTATGCCGAGTGCATTGCTATTGGAGACGAAGCTTTTGAAGAAGGTGATTTTTTTACAGCTTCCACCTATTACAGCAGCGCTTTATGGTATGATTCCACTGACATTAAACTTGGCTACAAATGTGCCGAAGCCTACCGGTTTTTCAACAATTACCAGCAAGCCCGGCGGTGGTACAGCTATGTTATCAACAACGACAGTAAGGGGGAATTGCCCCTGGCTCAGCTTTGGCTCGCCCTGATGGAAAAATCGCTGGGGCGCTATACGGAGGCTTTGCTTCAGTTCAGAGCTTATTATAACGCCAATAAAAACCAGGCCGAAAGTTTTTATATACGCAAAGCCAGAGCCGAAATTCTGGCATGCCAGGAGGCTCCCAATATCATTGCCAATAAACAAAACGTACTCATTGAACATCTTAATGAAAGTGCCGTAAATACCGAATTCTCGGAGTTCAACGCTGTTCAGCTCAACGACACGGCATTGGTTTTTTCGGCCCTAAGGCCACTGACTCAGAGCGATTACGACACTTACTTTCCTAATGCATACATTTCAAAAATTTACCTGGCCAAATCCACCGTTACCGGATGGGCCAAGACTTCAGAATTAGAAGCTAAAATCAATGATAAGGAAAGCCATAACGCCAATATTTGTTTTTCTAAAGATCACAACAAAGTTTTTTTTACCCGGGCCAAAGCCGACAACAATAAAAACCTGGCCGCAGAGATTTTTTCGAGTGAAAATATTGACGGCAAATGGCAAAAAGCAAAAAAACTGCCTGATAAAATTAATGTCCACGGATACACCTCTACGCATCCATGTTTTGTTGAATATGACGATCAAAGCCTGCTGTTTTTTGTTTCTGACAGGCCCGGTGGATTCGGCCAGCTCGACATCTGGTACAGTATTATCAAAGACGGACAGTACCAAGACCCTATCAATCTGGGCAGCATAATAAACACCCCTGGCGATGAAATCACGCCATACTACCATGATTCAACACAGACATTGTATTTCAGCTCCGACTGGCATAAAGGCATCGGTGGCCTCGACATTTTCTATTCCAGAGGAAAATTCAACTCGTGGAGTTTTCCGGTCAACATCGGCTACCCGATAAACAGTTCATGCAATGACACATATTTTACTGTTAATGAGGTAGATAACGATGGTTTTTTTACCTCTAACCGGCCAGGATCATTATCGATAAAAAGTGAAACTTGCTGTTATGATATCTATTCTTATGAATGGCAAGACACTATAAAAGAAAAAACCATAGCCTTAGTGCCAATAGACACCATATCGCGAGATACTGTAAACATTGAAGAAAACATTAACCTGATGTTGCCGCTTACTTTATATTTTCACAACGATGAACCTGACCCGAATACCCTGAACAAAAGCACCAAAAGAAACTATCAGACCTTGTTGGGTGAATATTATGCCATGGAGGGTACTTACCTGGTAGAATATGCCAAAGGATTGTCGGGCCATGAAAAAATCAAGGCAGAAAAAGACATCATAGATTTTTTTGAAAATTATGTTGCACAAGGCTTTACCCAACTGAAACTCTTTGCCGGGCTGCTGTACAACGACCTTCAAAAAGGCAACAGCATCAAAATAAAAATCAAGGGGTTCTGCAGTCCGCTAAACACCACCGATTATAATCTGAACCTGTCGATGCGACGTATCTCGTCGGTAGTGAACTTTCTGAAACAATACTATGAAGGTGTTTTGTTGGAATACATAAAGGGCACCGCCTCCAGCGGCGCCCGGCTCACCATTCTGGAAGAGCCATTGGGAAAATCCACTGCCAGTCCGCTGGTGAGCGACAACCCCAACGACAAACGTAATTCCATTTACAGCCGTGCTGCTGCTTTTGAACGTAAAGTGCAGATTATCCTTTACGAACACGAGAAACAAAACGGTGCTGATGAACAAAAAACACCTGATATTCAGTTTGAAGAAAGCCTTTTTGATTTTGGCCACATAAATCAAGGCGACGAAGCTATCATCACCATTCGTTTTAAAAGTACCGGTACTGCAGCCCTTAATATCACCGGGGTGGAAACCAGCTGCGGATGTACCATGGTGGACTGGCCCAGAGAACCATTTGACCCGGGCAGAGAAGGCACGCTGAAAATTTCTTTCAATACCACCGAAGATCCGGGCGAGCACAACGAAACCGTTACCATTTATACCAACACTAAAAAAGCCAAATACATCATCCCTGTTCATGCCCTGTTATTGCCAAAAAACTAAATTACCTGCCACCGCGCTTTTTTATTGTGCCCTGCTGATTTCGCTGTTCACGACGATATCCTGCCAGCAATCGCAGAAAAAATACACAACATATTCATCTGTTTTTCAGCATTTTATTGATAGCGCAAGGGGCGGTAACGATACTATGACGCCTACAGAATTATCCATGATAAGCCACGGGCTGATTGATATAGAGTCCGTTGATACCTTGTTTATTATAAATATTAAGTATTCCACCACGGACAATTTTCTGAAAACAGATATCTATGGTGAATATAATAAAGCCTATTTGCAAGCGGAGGTAGCGGCAAAATTATTGAAAGCACAAAATCTGTTAAGCGAAATGCAACCGGGGTATCGGTTATTGATTTTTGATGCCGCCCGGCCGGTAAAGTGTCAACAAATGCTATGGGATGCCCTGAAAATGCCTTCCCGCGAAAAAGGCAAATTTGCCAGCAACCCCGCCAGGGGGTCGCTGCATAATTACGGAGCCGCCGTAGATCTGAGCATTGTTGACGAAAAAGGCCATGAACTGGATATGGGCTGCGGTTTTGATTATTTTGGGCTCCTCGCCTACCCTGTGATGGAAAACCAGCTTTTAGCAGAAGGGAAACTTACAAAAGCCCAAGTGGATAATCGAAAATTATTAAGATTGGTGATGCACCAAGCCGGTTTTTTCAATATCCAGACAGAATGGTGGCATTTTAATTCCTGCTCCAGGGAGGTAGCCAAGAGTAAATATAAATTATTGGAGTAAGGATTAAAAATTTCCGACAAGTATCGTAAACTTTATCTTTTTAATCGTGAAACCTCCAGCTTATACCAAACCTGAACAAGCGGTCCTGCATGGGATAATGTGGCACTGTGAAATAATTATAACCGATCAGGCCGCTTAAGAAATTAGATAATTTTACAAAAATCC
>Ga0209099_1002599_pt1 | contig 15656 bp, 9 predicted proteins | sample AD_JPNHW2_MetaG_FD_184430 | JGI IMG/M metagenome (GOLD analysis project Ga0209099, IMG submission 184430) | Active sludge microbial communities of municipal wastewater-treating anaerobic digesters from Japan - AD_JPNHW2_MetaG (SPAdes) (version 2) | ecosystem: Engineered > Bioreactor > Anaerobic >... | reverse complement strand
AGCACCAGCTCCAGTTCCGTCAATTCATGATAATGGGTGGCGAAGATGGTCTTTGCCGCAATGCGCGGCGTTTCGTGGATGTACTCGGCCACCGACCAGGCGATCGAGAGGCCGTCGAAGGTGCTCGTGCCACGCCCGATCTCGTCGAGAAGGATCAGGCTGCGCGGCGTGGCATTATTGAGGATGTTGGCCGTCTCGTTCATTTCGGTCAGGAAGGTGCTCTCACCGGCGACCAGGTTGTCCGACGCCCCGACGCGGGTGAAAACGCGGTCAACCACGCCGATCTCGGCGCTCGCCGCCGGCACAAAGGAGCCCATCTGCGCCATGATGACGATCAGCCCGACCTGGCGCAAATAGGTCGATTTCCCGGCCATATTCGGGCCGGTGATGATCAGGATTTGCTCGGTCCTGGCGTCCAGGCGGGTATCGTTGACGATAAAGCTCTCCCCCGCCGGCAGCAGCCGCTCGATCACCGGGTGGCGCCCGTCGCGGATGACCAGGCCGGACTGATCGTGCATGCGGGGACGCACATAGCCATAATCGACCGCCACCTGGGCCAGAGCGTTGAGGCAGTCGATGCGGGCGATGATCCGCGCATTTTCCTGCAAGGCCAGGGTGTCATCGAGAATGCGCCGGCGCAGCTGGTTGAAAAGCTCGAACTCGAGATCGACGATCTTCTCCTCGGCGCCGAGCACCTTTTCCTCGTACTCCTTCAGCTCCGGGGTGATGAACCGCTCAGCATTGACCAAGGTCTGCTTGCGGATGTACCAGGCGGGCACGCGCGCCAGGTTGGGATTGGTCACCTCGATGAAATAGCCGAACACCTTGGTGTAGCTCACCTTGAGGGAGGGAATGCCGGTCTTTTCGCGCTCCTGCTGCTGCAGCCGTGCGATCCAGTCCTTGCCGCTGAAGGCGATATCGCGGAGTTCGTCGAGCTGGGCATTGTAGCCGCTACGGATGAATCCGCCGTCGGTGATCGACAGGGGCGGATCCTGAACCAGGGCGCGCTCGATCTCGTCGCGCAGCGCCGGCAGCGGATTCAGCCCTTCCCGCGCCTGCACCAGCAAGCCGGCCTGGCTCTCCTGCAGCTGCTCCATGAGCGCGGCCACCACCTTGAGCGAGCTGAGCACCGCGACGGCATCGCGCGCATTGGCGCGTCCCGTTGCAAACCGCGCCAGCAGCCGCTCCAGGTCACCACTCTGGCGCAGGGTTTCGGCCACCGCGCTGCGGCTGCCGCTGCTCCGGGTCCACTCCTCGACCGCCTCCTGGCGCGCCGCGATCTCGCCCAGATCAATCAGCGGGTAGGTGATCCACTGCACCAGCATGCGCCCCCCCATCGGCGTGCGTGTCTGATCGAGAATGCCGAGCAGGGTGCCATGTTTGCGCGCAGAATGAAAGGACTGCAGCAGCTCGAGATTGCGCCGTGAGCTGCTGTCGATGACCATATGGTTCTCCTCAGCGCCCCGCGAGATCCGGCTGATATGGATCAGCTTTTCCCTCTGGTTCTCGCGCAGGTAGGCCATCACCCCGCCGGCCGCGCAAATCGCCAGCGGCAGGTCCTCGATGCCGAATCCACGGAGCGAGAGGGTGCCGAACTGGTCGTTGAGGGTCTCGACGGCATAGTCGTAATGGAACATCCACTCCTCACGCCGGGTGACAGTGAGGCCGATGAGGGGCTGGAGCACGCTTTCAAGTGCGGGCTGGGCTGCAGTGGTGATGAGGATTTCCGCCGGATCGAGGGTGCGGAGATATTCGCTCAGCGCGGCCAGCGGCAATTCGCGCACCTGAAATTCACCGGTGGAGACATCGACCACCGCGGCGCCGCACTGCTGATCGCGCACAAAGAGACCCAGGAGAAAATTGTTGCGCTTGGTTTCAAGGAGATCATCGACGACCGCGGTTCCCGGCGTGACGACCTCCAGGACCTCGCGCTTGACGAGGTTCTTGGCGAATTTTGGATTTTCGGTTTGCTCGCAGATCGCGACCCGATAGCCGGCCTTGATCATTTTCGCCAGGTAGGTATCGAGGGCATGATGTGGAAAGCCTGCAAGCGGCACATCCGCCGCCTTGCCATGAGCGCGCGAGGTGAGGGTGATGCCCAGTACCGCGGCACCGGTTTTGGCATCGTCGAAGAACATCTCGTAGAAATCGCCCATGCGGAAAAAGAGCACGGCATCCTTGTGCTTGCTCTTGATGGTCAGGTACTGCTCCATCAGCGGTGTCTTGAACTCTTCTGTACTCACGAAAAGGTCCCGGTCAGGCGGAGAGGGTGCGGTATCATGCCGGCGCGCCGCGCTCCGGCGATTTGAGGGCGGTCAGATCGATGCCCCAGTTGAGCTTGGTTCTCAATACGTTGAAAAAGTCCCGTTTGCCGGTATCCACCCATTTGATCTTGTAGTCGCCCCGCTCGATGCGGATGCGGTCGGCAGAACGCAGGCTGCAGCGGTTCTGGCCGTCGATATTGATCTGGGCGACGTGAGCGTGATCCACCAGGCGCAGCTCGAGATGGCACTGCTCCGAGAGGACCACCGGGCGGACGGTGAGGGAGTGCGGGCAGATCGGGGTGACGACGATGGCCTCCATGGTCGGCATCAGCAGGGGCCCGCCGGCGGAGAGCGAATAGGCGGTGGATCCGGTGGGTGTGGCGATGATCACGCCATCGCAGCGGTAGGTGTTGAGATAGGTGCCGTCCACGTTCACCTCGACCAGGATCAGCCGCGGCACGCTCCCCTTTTCGACCACCAGATCGTTGAGGGCATGATAGCAGCGGCTCTGGTGGTCGTGCTCGACGCTCACCTTGAGGACCATGCGTTCGATCAGCGCATAACGCCCCGCCAGGAGATCATCAAAGGTCTCCTCCATCTCGTTGAGCGGCACCTCGGCGAGAAAGCCAAGCCCGCCGAGGTTGACGCCGAGGATCGGGGTGCCACTGGCCCCGGCCTTGCTGGCGGTGGCCAGCAGGGTGCCGTCACCGCCAAAGGCGGCGAGGAGGTCGCAGTGGCCGCCGATCTCCTCCAAGGGGACAAAGCGCCGATCCGGTCCGAGGCCGGGGAAACCTGCCAGTTCCCGGTCGATGACCAGAGGCACGCCCAGGCCATCCAGATAGGCGGTGAGATGGAGGATGGCTTCACGGACGCGGGGCTTTTTGGTGTTGCCGGCGATGCCGATGATCATGCGCTCTTCACATGTTTGCTAAAGCGGAACAGTTGGCGGAGCTTGCCGTGTTTGTTGATCTCCAGGCCCGCGCGGATCGAGCGCACGGAGGCGACGATCGCGGCCGTGCTCAGCCCGGCCTGGTCGAGCATGCGCTCGCGGTTGCCATGGAGGAGAAATTGGTCCGGCAGTCCGTAACGAAAGAGCTCGATCCCCTCGATATGCTGGTCGGCCAGGTGTTCGGCGACAGCGCTGCCGAATCCGCCTGACAGCGTGCCCTCCTCCAGGGTGATAAGGACCTTGAAGCGGGCCGCGACCTCGTCGAGCATCTCGAGATCGAGGGGCTTGACAAAGCGCGCATTGATGACCTGAATGGAGTACTGGTCCTCCTCGCGCAGGATCCGGGCCGCGGCGCTGGCTTTGGTAGCCAGATGGCCAAGGGCGAGGATGGCGATCTCCTGGCCCTGATCGAGGATCTCGCTGCGGCCGATGGCCAGCTGCTGATACTCTTGGGAGAGGGCGACCCCTTCGCCGGCGCCGCGCGGATAGCGGATGGCTACCGGCCCCGCGTCGTACTGCAGCGCGGAAAAGAGCATATGGCGCAGTTCCTCTTCGTCCTTCGGCGCCATCACCACCAGATCCGGGATGGTGCGCAGAAAGGCGATATCGAAAATCCCGTGATGGGTGGGTCCATCGTCGCCGACGATGCCGGCGCGGTCGATAGCGAGCACGACCGGCAGCTTTTGCAGGGCGATATCATGAACGAGATGGTCGTAGGCCCGCTGCAAAAAGGTTGAATAAATGCTGACCACAGGGCGGAATCCCTGTGCAGCCATGCCGGCGGCAAAGGTGAGGGCGTGGCCTTCAGCAATGCCGACATCGAAAAAACGCTCGGGGCAGGTCTCGGCGAAATGGCTCATCCCGGTCCCCAGCGACATCGCTGCCGTGATCCCGACCATTTCTTGACGGGTGGCCGCCAGATCGGCCATGGTTCGGCCAAAGATGTCGGTATAGGTCGGAACACTGCTGCTTTTGATCGGCTCGCCGGTGATCTTGTCGAACTTGCCCAGGCCATGGAAGACCGGCGCATTCTCCTCGGCCGGACGATAGCCGCGCCCCTTCTTGGTGAGCACATGCAGGAGGATCGGTCCGTTGAGCGCCTGAACTTCGTGCAGGGTATGGAGCATTTCTGCGAAATTATGACCGTCGATCGGGCCGAAATAGCGGAAGCCGAGGCGCTCGAACAGCACCCCCGGCATGATAAAGCCCTTGAGGCTCTCCTCCATGCGGCGCGCAGCCTGGCGGATGCGCGGCCCCATCCGGTCGAAGCGGCCGGTGAAATCCCAGACCTCGGATTTGATGCGGTTGTAAAAGGGATTGGAGATGAGATTGGTGAGATACTTGCTCATCGCGCCGACGTTATGCGAGATCGACATGCTGTTGTCGTTGACAATGACGAGAAAATCCCGGCCGGATGCACCGGCATTGTTCAATCCCTCATAGGCCAGACCGCCGGTCAGGGCGCCGTCGCCGATGACCGCGACGACGCGGTTATGCCCGCCGGCCAGGTCGCGGGCACAGGCCATGCCGAACGCGGCGGAGATGGAGGTGCTGGCATGCCCGACCCCAAAGGCATCGTAGACGCTCTCGGAGCATTTGGGAAAGCCGCTGATCCCCCCCTCCTGCCGCACCTGGCTGAAGGCTTCGCGCCGGCCGGTGATGATCTTGTGCGCATAAGCCTGATGGCCGACATCCCAGACGATCTTGTCATTCGGGGTGTCGAGCACATGATGCAGGGCCAGGGTAAGTTCGACCACGCCGAGCGAGGGAGCCAGATGCCCGCCGGTCTCACTGAGGGTATGAATGATATAGGCGCGGATCTCGCGCGCGAGCTGGGTCAGTTGCGGAATATCCAGGCGGCGAAGATCCTGGGGGGAATTAATCTGGGGGAGCAATGCTTCCATAGGTTACCTTCAGAACATGCATGGGTGCCGGGGCATCGATCGTGAACAAGGGCTATAACACCGGGCCAGAATGATCTAATCCAGCGGTGTCTCCTCGATCTGGAAGCCTTCGGCGGTCTTGCCGAGCAGCTGGATGGTTTTCTCCGCCTCGTCGAGCCGCGCGAGGCAGAAGGCCAGGAGTTCGTTGCTTTCCTCGAAAAGCTTGAGCGATTCCTCGAGGGGCGTCGTGCCCTGTTCGAGCACGGCGGCGATCTCCTCGAGGCGGGCCATGGCCGATTCAAAATTCCGGGTGGTCATCACGGGTGTCCTTTGTCAGGGGTGTGCGGTCTCATTCCTCGGGCGTTTGCTCTTCGCGGAGCGTGCGGCCGGGATAGAGCCGCTCGATGCGGCTGCTCAGCCGGTCGCCGGCGAACTGGATAAGGAGTTCCTCGCCCGGTGCGAGACCGGCGGTGCCGCGAAGAAACTGCCGCTCTCCCGGCCGCCAGACCAGGGCATAGCCGCGCTGCAAAACCGCCGGCGGCGCCAGATCGCGGCAGCGCTGCGCCAGGCTGGCGGCGTGGCTGCGCTCGCGCTGCAGGCGGCTGTCCAGGGCGAGCGTGCACAGATGTTCGAGTTCGTCGAGGCGCTGGCGCCGCTGCCGCACCAGATCGAGGGGGCGGCGCAGGGCGTGATGCGAGCGGAACCCCTGGAGGCGCATGCGGTCCAGGGCCAAGCGGCGCCGCGTGGTGTGGACCAGGAGCCGAGCGATCCCCGCGAGGCGGCCGCGCAGTTCGGCGGCATCGGGGACGACCAGCTCGGCCGCGGCCGAGGGCGTGGGCGCGCGCAGATCGGCGACAAAATCGGCGATGGTGAAATCGATCTCGTGCCCCACAGCCGAAACGACTGGCATCCGCGACGCGTAGATGGCCCGGGCGACGATCTCTTCATTGAAGGCCCAGAGGTCCTCGAGACTGCCTCCGCCCCGGCCGACGATGATCACATCCACCTCGCCCCAGGCGTTGAATTCGGCGATGGCTGCCGCGATGTCGGCCGCCGCGCCCTCGCCCTGCACCAGGGCCGGCCGCAGCACAATGCCGATCCCCGGCATGCGCCGCCGCGCTACCTGCACCAGATCGCGGACTGCCGCCCCGGTCGGTGAAGTGACAATGCCGATCCGCTGCGGAAAGAGCGGCAGTGGCTTTTTATGGGCCTGATCGAACAACCCCTCCGCCGCAAGCCGGGCTTTGAGCCGCTCCAGCGCCAGCTGCAGCTGCCCCACGCCCGCCGGGATCATCTTGACCACATCGATCTGATAGACCCCGCGCTTCTCATAGACCGTCACTTGCCCGAGCAGCAGCACCTGCATCCCGTCGCCGGGCGTGACCAGCAGGGAGGGCGTGCGGCTGCGCCACATGACACAGGAGATTTGCGCCGATTCATCCTTGAGGGAGAAGTAGAGGTGGCCCGAGGTATGGCGGACGAAATTGGAGATCTCCCCATGCAGCCAGACCGGCGGCAGCTCGGTTTCAAGCAGGGACTTGATCCGCCGTGTGAATTCCGTGACCGACAGGCTCGAGGGGGAGGTGGTGAAGTGCTCCATAGGATTCATCCGGTAAAATTGCTGAGGACACGGTTATGGCCCCGGGTAGTCTCCCCACGCGGCCAGGCTACCCCTTCTGGTTCCCGCCTGCGCACTCGGGCCGGGCTCCGGGCAGTCTCCCCGCGCGGCAAGGTCTGCAAAAACCTGGTTCCCACCCGCGCACTCGGGCCGGGCCCCGGGCAAATGCGTAGCGCGGTCAAAGTAAAAGGGCCAAGATGCGACTCTCAGCCCTGTTAAAGATTAGCGTAATTTCTTCTTGTGTCGATCTTTGCGCAATCTTTTTTTACGTTTATGCGTGGCAATCTTGGCTCTTTTCCGCTTTTTTCCGCTTGGCAAAACGATCACCTCCTATCCTGCGCAGCCGAGGCGGCCGCGTTTTCTACTGATCATGCTTTATTGATGAACTTTTTCAATTCGCGAGACGGTTTGAACAGGGGCGCCCGGTGCGCCGGAATCACTACCGGTTCCTTGGTAACCGGATTGAAGGTGGAGCGCGTCGCGCGTTCGACGATCTTGAAATTGCCGAATCCGCGCAGATCGACCCGGTCTCCCTGGCGCAAGGCATAGCCGACCGTGGCGAGAAATCCTTCGATGACGGCCTGGGTCTCTGTCTTGGTCAACCCGGTCCCTTCCGCAACGATATCGACGATCTCTGCTTTGGTCATGGGGATATCCTTTCAGCCAGAGTGCTTCAGTGACAGTGACCACAGGCATGACTGGAGCAGGAACCACAGGAATGGCCTGCTGCAGAAGAACGCACAACCTCGCCGCCGCTTCCCTTGCTGGCGAATCCGAAGGCGGAGACCAGCCGCTCTACATCAGGACTGGCGCACTGCGGGCAGCGTATGCGCTCCGCGGCATGCGCCGAGGAGAAGAGCTCTTCGAAAGCCCCGCCGCATTGCTGGCATTTAAACTCATAGATTGGCATGAAGATACGCCTTTTGCTGCCCTGCTTCGGAATAATCCATACGGTTTTTAGTATACCGATTTTTTGTCTAAAAAGCAAGATAAAATCTTGTGATTCAAGCAGAATCTCCCGAGGCGAGAATCTCCGTATAGAGGGCGCGGATCTTCTCCGCGCAGCGGGTAATGTCGTAGCGGTGCCATGCCTGTTCGCGGTTGGTCACCGCCATTTTTTGCCGGAGGGGCGGGTCGTTGAGCAGCCGCAGCAGCGCCGCGGCCAGAGCCTCCTGATCCCCGGGGGCGACGAGGAGGCCGTTCTCGCCCTCCTGCACAAAATCGGGGATGCCCCCTACGGTGGTCGAGACCACCGGCAATCCGGCAGCATACCCTTCAAGAAGGACCAGGGGAAAAACCTCGGCGTAGGAGGGCAGGGTGAGGAGCCACCCGCGCGCGAGGGCCTCGGCTTTCTCCCGGTCCCATTTGGGACCGGCCATCTCGATCGCATTGGCGATGCCCAGCGCTGCCGCCGTGGCCAGCGCTTTTTCGAGTTCACCGGGACCGATGAGGACGCAGCGGGCCGCGGGAAGCTGCTCGTGTACCTTCCTGAAGGCGGGGAGAAGATCATAGACACCCTTGCGGCTGCAGACCTCGCCGAGGAAGAGGATGGTGGGTGCTGCAGCCGGCGCCGGCTGCAGATCGCGAAAAAGGGAGAGATCAATACCGTTCTCGATCAGGGCTATTTTGGCAGCGGGCAGATAGCCGCGAAATAACTCCTGCCAGCTCGCCGAGAGCGCCACCACCCGATCGCAGCGCATCAGATGGCGGATGATCGCCCGGCGTACCCGCGGCGGGCTCTCCCGGATGAAACGGTCGAATGCGGAGCCATGAATGTGCAGGACCACCTTTTTGCCCCAGAGCCTGGCCACGTCCAGATAGAGGCACTTTTCCCAAAAGGACATATAGGCGGAGGCGTGTAAATGGACCAGGACGATGGAGCGGTTGGGGATGATCAGGAGGTATTTGAGGAAGTAGCGCAAGGAATAGCCAAAGCTGAGAAAGCTGGTGGTGAAATCGCGGCGGAAGGAGCGGGCATAGCCCATCGGGGAGTCGAACTGGGTGCGGCGGCGGCTCCGGGGTTTGGAGATGTCGAAATGGCGCAGGCGGAAGTGGTCGCGCAGGGGCGATTTGAGCAAGGCAGCGACGAAGAATTCGACGCCGCCGATTTGCGGCGGCACCGGGCCGACCATCAGGATCTCATCAGGCATGGCGGACTCGCGTCAGTTCATCCAACAGGACAAGGTAGGAAATGAATTCGCCATTTGCAATCAGGAAATAGGGTAGCGGGGTGTTTCGTCCACCGCCTGCCTCGTCGCGGGTCCCCCCTGCTGCAAACCTGGATCCCACCCGCTCCGGCAGCCGCTTCCGCCGTGCTGCATTAATCTGCGTCCCACCCGACTTAAATCTGGATCCCACCCGCTCTGGCAGCCGCTTTCGCCGTGCTGCATTAATCTGCGTCCCACCCGACTTAGATCTGGATCCCACCCGCTCCGGCAGCCGCTTCCGCCGTGCTGCATTACGGCGCTCCTCGACATCGACCCAGCCAGTCCCATCCGCACTCTCATCTGTCCCCCCCTGCCCGCGCGCCTGTGCGCGGCGCAAGATGTCAGGTGGGAACTAGATTTCAGGGGCTCCTGCAATGCGAATAAACTTGACACTCTCTATTTTAAATCTGGATCCCACCCGCTCCGGCAGCCGCTTCAGCCGTACTGCATTACGGCGCTCCTCGACATCGACCCAGCCAGTCCCATCCGCACTCTCATCTGTCCCCCCCTGCCCGCGCGCCTGTGCGCGGCGCAAGATGTCAGGTGGGAACGAGATTTCAGGGGCTCCTGCAATGCGAATAAACTTGACACTCTCTATTTAATTTCGTAATTTATTAACCGCAAAAGGGCGATTAGCTCAGCTGGTTAGAGCGCTGGTCTCACATACCAGAGGTCACTGGTTCAAATCCAGTATTGCCCACCACGTCACACTCAAAAACAGGTGGTTATCTCATGCAGATAGCCACCTGTTTTTCTATTGCGGCGCCACAATCCCGGTAATACTCCGTGAGATCCCCGCCGGGCTTGTCATATACTTTAATACACAATATACTATATGCCCGGACTTTTATCATTTAACGCATCAGAACGAGTTTTTTGCTTTGAATAAAATCCCCGGTTTCCAGCCGATACAGGTAGATCCCGTTTGCCAGTCCCCTGGCCTCCCAATTAAATCTGTGGATCCCGGCCGATCGCGGTTCGGCAATCAGAGTGACGACCTCTTCACCCCGTAAATTGTAAATCCTGAGTGTGACGAACGCTGATCTGGAAAGCGCAAATTCGATGATCGTGCCGGGATTGAAGGGATTGGGATAATTTTGCTCTAATGAAAAAGCCATGGACGGCTCCCCTGGAAGGTGCCTTGCTGAGGTGATCAATTCAGCAAGGGGCCGTTTCCAGACTCCTGCGCCACGTGTCCCGGCATAGAGGTGAGTACCTGCAATGGCCAAACCATGAACTACTGAGGATGGTTGTATCATTGAATGCATCAAACCAGTATTTATGGCGGTCCAGCTCGCTGCGTTTTCCTGCAAAACAAAGACCCCTCCTTGCCAGGTCCCGGCAAATAGAGTGTTGCCGCTAAATATAAAAGACAAGATATTCAGAGCCAGCCCCGACAGGCCATCATTAACGGGAGTCCAATTGGTGCCGTCATCGGTTGAAAGAAACACGCCACCGCCGGCTGTTCCTGCAAAAAGCTTGTCGCCATTGACCGCCAGAGCAGCGACAGACAGGCTGGTCAGACCATAATTCACGTCGGTCCAGGTATCGCCATGATCTGAGGAACGAAAGACACCGCCCCCGGTCCCGGCAAAAATTAATGTATCCTTGACAGCGAGTGCATAAACCATAGTATCCGGCAAACTGGTTTTCGTTATGGTCCACCAGCCAGGTGCATGATGCGTAATACGAAATGCGCCGGAACCTTCCGATCCTGCATACAAGGTTGTGCCACTGGTCGCCAGCGCTCTGATCCACCCCATCCCTACCGGGACCCACTCCCAACTGCCTTTGACCAGATCATAACATCCCACATGATTGCCGCCTCCTGCATAGAGTCTGGTTTCGCTCAGGAGCAGGGAGAAACAAGCGCTGCCCCTGCTGAGAGCGGTCCATGTATCGCCTGCGTCCTGGGATTGAAATATTCCGCCCCATACGCCGGCATATAGAGTGGTGCCGCTGCTGATAAGAGCATGGACTTTGGTTGTTATCAGCCCGGTGTTAACATCCGTCCAGCTATCTCCGCTATTGGTGGAACGAAATACGCCGCCCATGGTGCCGGCGAAGAGGTCGGTTCCTCTCCCATACAGCGTATAAACATTATTCAGCCCGGTACTGGAGGGAATCCAGTAGCCGCCGTTGTTGGGCGTACGATAGATCCCCATATCAGTTCCTGCATAGAGCGAATTATTCATACCCATAAGGGAGTAGATTCTTTTGCTCATATCAGGAATACTGATCAGCTCCCAATTTGCCCCGGTATCCGTTGACATGAAAACACCGCTGGTATCCGTACCGGCAAAAAGATTCGGGCCGAGGATGGCCAACGTATTGACGGCTTCGCCTTTGAGGCCGGCCAATGTCCAGCCGGCGCCATCGTCCATAGAAACGAACAATCCTGAATCTGTTCCGGCATACAGATTTTCGCCATACATGCTGAGCGATCTGATGGAGTTGCTGGCCAGTCCGTTGCTGGCGGGAATCCAGTAGGCGCCATTACTGGGCGAGCGGAATACGCCCTCTTTGGTCCCCGCGAAAACAATGGAGTCACTCGCGGCGAGACAAGTGACAAAATGGTTCAAGAGCCCGAAATTCATTTGCTGCCAGTTGTCGCCATGATCCGCCGAGAGATAGATGCCGCCGTTAAAGGTTCCGGCAAAGAGATACCTCCCGGACTCGCTGCCGGATTTGCTGGCCAGGGAAGTCACGATGTTCTCCAACCCGGTCGGATTCCAGCTTGCGCCGTTATCCACCGAGCGGTACACACCATCTTCAGTCCCAGCAAAGAGAAACGAATCAATAAAAGCAAGACATTTAACTTCTCCGCCTTGGGGGCCATTGGTTTGAATCCATTGCGCCGTCAGGTGGTTGGGATAAAACAGGCCTATAGCCAACCCAATGATCAGAGTGGATTTTTTCATGAGAATACTCCTTTCATGAAAAATGATTTGATCATGCCAGCGATTCCGGCAGCAAATAAAAAAGGCACTATGCCTCTATCCGATGGATAAATGCACCATGCCTTTGTGGACCATCTATAGCTATCTGCAGATGAGCTATACGATATTCAATCAAGTATACCGCAAAAAGCAACATAAAGCAAGCAAAAAGTCAATTTCTGGCAAGCCCCTCCTGTTCTCCTGCAGGGGCTGGGCAGCAGGATACTCTCTACTCGCGGTCCGCAAGACACTGATATCGATTTTGTCCATTCGGGTACACCGAAACGTGGCGCGAACACGGTAACTGTCTCAATTATCTACAGTACACTGCTAACCATTTGGTCCATCCGGGTACGCTGAAGCGTGGAACGAACACGGTTGCTATCTCAATTATCGACGGTACACTGCTATCCATTTGGTCCCTCCGGGGACGCCGAAGCGTGGAACGAACACGGTTGCCGTCCACATAATCCGCAATGCCGTGCTGTCGATTTTGCCCGTCATTCGCAAAACCAATACGGATTAACAGGAATATGAGGACGTATATGTTCAGCTGCGTGCACGCGGCGATGGTGCCGAGAACTCCGGACGAATCGGGAATATGAGGACGTATATGTTCAGCTGCGTGCACCCCGTGCATTTTCGAGTGCCTTTGGCACCAACACCCCGGCGCCGTTCTTGCTCCTTTTTGCTGCATAAGAGATAACCGCTTATCCACGCCGCACCATTCAGGACTGATAATTTGCTCTTGACTATTGAATTTCTTGTTTTTATATTATAATAGAGGTCACATGGGCGGAAGGCATCAGTGGAAAGGGCGAATGACCTCAAGCTATCAGCAAGCCTAGACTAGCAGCCAACTACGCAGAGGCGGCGCCACTGCGTTTGAGTATCGAGCCTTCGCACCGGATTTGCGTGAAGGCTTTTTTTATCTGGGGTGATCGGAATGCGACGGGGAGCGTGCCCGTGTGTCAGCGCAAGACAGTGTCTCATTTTTAGACACTTTTTTTCACCCCCATTCCGATAGCAACTCTGTGACACAATTTTTATAAATTACATATTTGTAACTAAAATAATAAATTAAATCATTATTTTATTTATGGCTTATTTTCGGCAATTATTGCGAATCGGTGGCACGCCTTTTGTAAGCTTTGCAGTGCCCAACTAGCCATCGCAGTTACTTAGGTGATCTAAGCCGATGAAAAATAGCTTGCCCCTTAATCTGAAAAGTCCGCGCCTCAGGACGGCTGCGCGAGTGACGGGTCTCCTGATATTGGCGGCATTCGCTTCGCTCTCCGGTCAAACGATCGAGGTTCTGGTGCCCGCTCCTGTCGGCATCCGGGCGGACCAGGGCGAAGCGCGTCTGCACGGGCTGGTTGGTCAGGTCACGATCCCTGCTGCGGGCAACTACCGGATCACGGCTAAAGAGTGGCTGAACAGTGGCGATACGCAGCGAAATGAGAGCTTTTTTCTCAATCTGAAAACTTCATCGGGAAGTACGGTTTCGCCCCTCGATGCCAATGCCGGCACGGAAAAAGTCGTCCCCGATATCCCCGGTCCGCCCGCCTACTTCTGGCGCGACTGCGGCCTGTTTACCCTCGATCCCGGTACCTATGCGATCTGGATCCATCATTATGCGGTGATCTCGGGCCAGTATCCCCAGTTTCTGAATGAGCCGATGAGCTCGAATCCCGAGAGTGTGCGCATCGTCGACTCGCTCCGCGTCACCTTTGTTCCGCCGTTGCACACCAACCGCTCCCCGCTGGCCATCGATGACCTCATCAATACCGTGGTGGATATCCCGGTCTCCGGGCAGGTACTCACCAATGATGCCGATCCGGATGGAGATCCGCTTGCCGTCACCCCCGCAGCGGTGGTTTCTCCCGCGCACGGGATCGTGCTCATCAATACGGATGGAACCTTCAGCTACTTCCCGGCCAAGGGGTATGCAGGCGCCGATCATTTCGCCTATCAGGTATGCGACAACCGGAATCCCGCCCTCTGCGACACCGCCACGGTGTGGATCCAGGTTTTCAGCAACACCCCGGCCAATGAAAGACCGGTGGCCAATGACGATATCGTCGAGACCCAGGTCAACGTGGCGCTCCATGCCAATCTGTTGACGAACGATTTCGATCCCGATGGCGATCCTCTCACCGTTACGACCATCCCGATCACCTCGCCGCTCCATGGATCGGTGGTCATCGCGGGCGATGGCAGTTTTATCTATTCGCCCCAGCCTGGTTTCACCGGCGAGGATGCCTTTGTCTACTCGATATGTGATAACGGCGTGCCGGTACTTTGCGACGAAGCCACGGTCTTCATCACGATTCATCCGGACACCAACGATACCAGGAACGATCCACCCCTGGCTGGCGACGATGCCTTTGCGACCCTGCAAAACACGCCGGTTTCGGGCAGCCTGGCTGAAAATGATCAGGATCCTAATGGCGACGCGCTGATCTACGAGACCACGCCGGCCCGGCTTCCGGAGCACGGCACTGTGATGATCGCCAGCGATGGTTCTTTCACCTATACGCCGGCAGCGGATTATGCCGGTCCCGATTATTTTGTTTACCGGGTCTGCGATACCAAGGTCCCGGCCCTTTGCGATCAGGCGACGGTTTATATCACGGTGCTGACGCCCTTGCCGCCGCCCAATCATGCGCCGGTCGCTGTTGACGATTCGCTCAAGACACAGGCTAGTTCGCCCGTCTCCGGCAATGTGTTGACCAACGATTCCGATCCCGAGGGTGATCCATTGGTGGTCACCCCCACCCCGGTCGTCGCGCCAGAACATGGCACACTCATTTTAAATCCTGACGGCACCTTCACCTATACCCCAACCCCGGGCTATGCCGGTGTGGACTCGTTCGTCTACCAGATCTGCGACAATAAAGAGCCGCCGCTCTGCGACCAGGGCACCGTCCATATCCAGATCGAGCCAATGCCGCCGCCGCCCAATCATGCCCCGGTAGCCATGGATGATACCGTCAAAACCCAGAGCGGCAAGCCGGCCGAAGGCAATGTTAAAACCAACGATAGTGATCCCGACGGCGATCCATTGGTGGTCACCCCCACCCCGGTCGTCGCGCCAGAGCACGGCACGCTCATTTTGAATCCCGACGGCACCTTCACCTATACCCCAACCCCGGGCTATGCCGGTGTGGACTCGTTCGTTTACCAGGTTTGCGACAATAAAGTGCCGCCGCTCTGCGATCAGGGCACGGTCCACATCCAGGTCGAACCGCTGCCGCCGCCCAATCATCCCCCAGTGGCCGTGGATGATACCGTCAAAATCCAGAGTGGCAAGTCGGCCGAAGGCAATGTGCGGACCAATGACTCCGATCCCGACGGCGATCCCCTGGTGGTCACCCCCACCCCGGTCGTCGCCCCGGCGCACGGCACGCTGATCCTCAATCCCGACGGCACCTTCACCTACACCCCGGCCCCCGGCTATGCCGGTGTGGACTCGTTCGTCTACCAGGTCTGCGACAATAAAGAGCCGCCGCTCTGCGACCAGGGCACGGTGCATATCCAGGTCGAGCCGCTGCCGCCGCCGCCCAATCATGCCCCGGTAGCCATGGATGATACCGTCAAAACCCGGAGCGGCAATCCGGCCCAAGGCAATGTAAAAACCAACGACAGTGATCCCGACGGCGACCCGCTCACCGTCTCCCCCACCGCGGTCGTAGGGCCAGAGCACGGCACACTCATTTTGAATCCCGACGGCACCTTCACCTATACCCCAACCCCGGGCTATGCCGGTGTGGACTCGTTCGTCTACCAAATTTGC
>Ga0209099_1002598_pt1 | contig 15659 bp, 14 predicted proteins | sample AD_JPNHW2_MetaG_FD_184430 | JGI IMG/M metagenome (GOLD analysis project Ga0209099, IMG submission 184430) | Active sludge microbial communities of municipal wastewater-treating anaerobic digesters from Japan - AD_JPNHW2_MetaG (SPAdes) (version 2) | ecosystem: Engineered > Bioreactor > Anaerobic... | reverse complement strand
GACGCCGGCAAGATCATGCCCCCGAAATCCACCTGGTTCGAGCCCAAGCTCCGCTCGGGCCTGCTCGTCCGCATCTACGAAGGCTGACCATCCACAACCCACAACCCGCCATCCGGCGGCTGCGGCAGGAGAGGCCCCGTTGCCCTTCGGCCGTCCTGCTCGCCGGGTGAAATCACCGGAGGTGATTCCATGAAGATCCTGATCGCTGACGCGTTTGACGCCAAACTGCCCGAACGCCTCGCCGTATTCGGCGAAGTCAGCAGCGACATGGCCACGCTGGGCGAGGCCGAAGTCCTGCTCATCCGCTCCAAGACCACGGTGAATCCCGAGCTGCTGGCCAAGGCTCCCAAGCTGAAGCTCGTGATCCGCGGCGGCGTCGGCATGGACAACGTGGACAAGAAGGCCTGCGCCGAGAAGGGCATCAAGGCCGTCAACACGCCCAAGGCCTCCAGCGTCTCCGTGGCCGAGATGGCCATGGCGCTCATGGTGGCGATCCCCGCCCGCCTCATCGAGGCCCACATGGCCATGAAGGAAGGGAAGTTCCCCAAGAGCGAGCTGAAGCGCACGGAACTGTTCAAGAAGACCCTGGGCCTCATCGGCGCCGGCAACATCGCCACCGAAGTCGCCAAGCGCGCCGCGGGCTTCGGCATGAAGGTCCTGGCCTACGATCCCTTCGTCAAGACCCATCCGGACGCCGAGATGGTCGGCAGCCTGGACGAACTCGTGTCCAAGGCCGACGTGATCAGCATGCACACCCCGCTGACGGACGACACCCGGGGCATGGTCAACGCGGCCCTCATCGCCAAGATGAAGGACGGCGTGATCATCGTGAACACGGGCCGCGGCAAGTGCGTGGCCGAGGCCGACCTCGCGGAGGCCCTGAAGATCGGCAAGGTCCGCGCCTACGGCACGGACGTCTGGCCCAGCGATCCGCCGCCGGCGGACTGCCCCCTCCTCTCCGCCCCCAACGTCTTCATGTCTCCCCACCTGGGCGCCAGCTCCAAGGAGAACCTGGGACGCATCGGCGACGAGGTCGTGGCGATCATCGGCGCGTTCAAGGCGTGAAACTGCTAACCGCGAAATTCGCGAAAAAGCGCGAAAGGCGTTCCTTGCGGATTCCGTGAGTTCTCTGGGAAGGCGACTGGCAGGTCCGGGACAGTTGTTTCTCTCTGACAAGCACTTTCGAGGTTTCATCCTTTTTCCAAATTTTTCGGAGGTTTCGATGACCAACCGTGTAATCAACTTCTACGCCGGCCCCGCCGGCCTGCCCCTGGAGCCCCTGAAGCGGGCCCAGGACGAGCTGCTGGACTTCGCCGGCACCGGCATGTCCGTGATGGAGATCAGCCATCGCGCCAAGGAATACGATGCCGTCCACGAGGAAGCCCTGTCCCTCGTGCGCGAGCTCATGGGCCTGCCCTCGAACTACAAGGTGCTGCTCCTCCAGGGCGGCGCCCACCTGTCCTTCGGCATGATCCCCCTGAACCTGCTCCGGGGCGGCCGCAAGGCGGACTACATCCTCACCGGCAACTGGGCCGAGAAGGCCTACAAGGAAGCCAAGCTCGTGGGTGGCGACAACGTCCGCGTGGCTGCCTCCACGAAGGACGAGAAGTTCGCCCGCCTGCCCAAGGCGAGCGAGCTGAAGATCGGCGCGGACAGCGCCTACGTGCACTTCACCTCCAACAACACGGTGGAAGGCACCCAGTGGAAGGACTTCCCCAAGACCGACAAGCCCTACATCTGCGACATGTCCTCGGACATCATGTGGCGGCCCTTCGATCCCTCGCAGTTCGGCATGATCTACGCCGGCGCCCAGAAGAACCTCGGCCCCTCCGGCGTCACCCTCGTCATCATCCGCGAAGACTTCCTCGAGATGTGCGAGGCCCAGGACCTGCCCAGCTACCTGCGCTTCAAGATCCACGCCGAGAAGAACAGCCTCTACAACACGCCGCCCTGCTTCGGGATCTACATCCTGCGCAACGTGCTGGCCTACAACAAGTCCATCGGCGGCCTGAAGGCCATCGAGGCCAACAACCTGAAGAAGGCCGAGATCCTCTACGGCTGCATCGACAAGCACGCCGGCTTCTTCAAGCCCTTCGTCACCGAGAAGGCCGACCGTTCCGTCATGAACGTCGACTTCTTCCTCCCCACCGAGGAACTGACCGCCTCCTTCGTGAGCGAAGCCAAGAAGAACGGCATGGTGGGCCTCAAGGGCTACCGCGACATCGGCGGCATCCGCGTCTCCACCTACAACGCCGTGACCGTGGACAACGTGAAGACCCTCGTGGGCTTCATGGAAGAGTTCGTGAAGAAGAACGGCTAGGCGTTTCCGTTTCGTGAAGCGAGGGGCGCCGGTCGGCGCCCCTCGCTCGTGGAGGATCCCATCATGAATTCCACCCTGGAGGTCATCGAGAACCGCAAGTCCGTGCGGGCCTACCTGCCGGAGCCCCTGGCCCGGGCGCAGCGGGACGCCATCGTGCATGCCGCGATGCGCGCCCCCACGGCCGGCAACCAGATGCTCTACTCCATCCTCGAGATCGAGGACCAGGCCCTCAAGGACCGTCTGGCGGTGACCTGCGACCACCAGCCCTTCATCGCGAAGGCGCCCCTGGTGCTGCTCTTCCTGGCGGACTACCAGCGCTGGTTCGACTTCTTCCGGCACTCCGGCGTCGAGGCGCTCTGCCGGGAGCGGGGCATCCCCTTCCGCCACCCCCAGGAAGGGGACCTGATGCTGGCCGTCAGCGATGCCCTCATCGCGGCCCAGACGGCGGTCATCGCCGCGGAGTCCCTGGGGATCGGCTCCTGCTACATCGGCGACGTCATGGAGAACTACGAGGCCCACCGGGATCTGCTCCACCTCCCCGCCTACACCTTCCCCATCGCCCTGGTCTGTTTCGGCCTCCCCACGGAGCAGCAGAAGCAGCGCCCCCGCCCCGGGCGCTACCCGGAGGAACTGATCGTGTTCAAGGACGCCTATCGCAGGCTCGAACCGGAAGCGTTCGAGGCCATGGCGCGCTCCACCGCGCCCCGGGGAGACGTGGAGCTCAACGTGGGGCAGCAGTTCTTCCTGCGGAAGTACGCCTCCGACTTCGCCCTGGAGATGAACCGGTCCGTGCGGGAGGCGCTGAAAGCCTGGATTGCCAGCTAGCTACATGAGCCCGTGCCGCGCCTTGAAACCGGCCCAGTCGCGCTTGAGCCTGAGGAAGGACTCCAGATCCGCGCACTGCAGGAAAGGATTGAAATGGCGCTCCCAGTCCAGGGTGGAACTGGGGCGGACACCATAGTCGTGGCCGGGCCAGATGGTCGCGTGGGGAGGCCAGTCGCGCAGGAGTCGCTGGAGGCTGTCCCGTTCCGTGCGCCCGTCGGTTTCGGTGGCGGTGCCTCCGATCTTGCCCACGAAGAGCAGGTCCCCGGTCAATCCTGCGGCGAGATCCTCCACCAGGAACGCCAGGTGGTCCGGGCTGTGGCCGGGCACGTGCCAGGCGCGGAGGGTGTAGGCGCCGCAAGGGATCCGGTCCCCGTCCCCCAGGGTCAGGTCCAGGGGGCCCGGATGGCCGGGGCCTCCGGCCAGCAGGGCGCCGGTCAGGGCCTTGGCCCGCGCATTCCCGTTCGCGTGATCGGCGTGCCCGTGGGTGTTCAGGATGTGGGTGATCCCGAGGCCCTGGAGGCGCGCCCGTTCCACCAGGGTTTCGGGCGCGTAGGAGGGATCGACCAGGATTCCCGCGCCTTCCGTCCGGTCCCCGACCAGGTAGCCGAAGTTGCGGTCCCCGCCGACCCGGACCTGCTCGAAGATGAAGCGCATGGCTCGGCCGTCCTCAGCCATTCACGTTCCTGAGGGCGGCTTCCGGATAGCGCGGTCCCGAGGCCGCACCCTGGGGGGCCGCCGCCTCGATGCGGGCGAGCTCGGCCTCCGTGAGCACGAGGTCCAGGGCGGCGATGTTCTCGAGGAGATGCGCGCGGCGCGTGGTGCCTGGAATGGGCACGATGTCCGTCCCCCGGGCCAGGACCCAGGCCAGGGCGAGCTGGGAGGGCTTCACGCCCCTTTCCCCGGCGATCCCGGTGAGGCGGTCCACCAGGTCCAGGTTCTTCCGGAAGTTCTCCCCCTGGAACCTGGGATACCCTCGGCGCACATCGTCCGGGTCGAGGTCGTCGAACGTCCGGAACCGGCCCGTGAGGAATCCCCTTCCCAGGGGACTGTAGGCCACGAAGCCGACGCCCAGCTCCCGCGCCGTCGGCAGGGGCCCGTCCTCGGGGTCCCTGGTCCAGAGGCTGAACTCGCTCTGCAGGGCCGTGATGGGATGGACCGCGTGGGCCCTCCGGAGGGTGTCCGGGGAGGCCTCGGAGAGGCCCAGGTGGCGGACCTTCCCGGCCTTCACCAGCTCGGCCATGGCGCCCACCGTGTCCTCGATGGGCACGGCGCGGTCCACGCGGTGCTGGTAGTAGAGGTCGATGTGGTCCACGCCCAGGCGCTTGAGGGAGGCGTCGCAGCAGGCTTTCACGTAGTCGGGCCGTCCGCAGACCCCGATGAACTTGCCGTCCTCGCCCCGCACGTTCCCGAACTTGGTGGCCAGGACCACCTCCGCCCTGCGGCCGCGGATCGCGCGGCCGACCAGTTCCTCGTTCCTGAAGGGACCGTAGACGTCCGCGGTGTCCAGGAAGTCGAGACCCAGGTCCAGGGCCTGGTGCACGGTGGCGATGGATTCCGCCTCGGAGGCCCCGGCATAGAAGTCGCTCATGCCCATGCAGCCCAGGCCGAGGGCGGAGACTTGCAGGCCGGATCGGCCCAACGGTCGCTTCCTCATGGTTCCTCCCGACGGGATGGACCTGGAGGTTGGAACGAATCGAAGCCGAGGTCAAGCGGGATCGCGGTCTTTGAGGATTCCATCCACAATGAGGCGGGAGGATCCATGCCGGAACCGATGCGAAAGGAGCCTGGAGCAGCCTCGCTGGCGGACCGCCGCTGGGTCCTGCTCGCGCTCACCTGCGTCGGAGCCTTCATGGCGCCCCTGGACGGCTCCATCGTCGCCGTGGCCCTGCCCAGGATGGGCCCCGCACTGGGGCTCACCTACGGCGCGTCCATGTGGGTCCAGGCGAGCTACCTGCTCACCATGGCCGTCCTGCTGATCCCCCTGGGACGCCTCGCCGACCGGCGCGGCCGGATGCACTTCTACCTGGCCGGGATCCTGATCTTCACGCTCGGCTCGCTCGCCGCCGCCCTGAGCGTCGACGGAACGACCTTGATCCTGAGCCGCATCCTGCAGGGGGCCGGCGGCTCGCTCCTGACCGCGACCTCGGCGGCCATCGTCACGGCGGTCTTCCCTCCGGGGGAGCGGGGCAGGGCCCTCGGCCTCAACGTCATGTGCGTCTACGCGGGACTCAGCGTCGGGCCTCCCCTCGGCGGGTTCCTGGTGGACCACTTCGGCTGGCCCTGGATCTTCCTGGTGAACCTGCCCATCGGGCTGCTGGTCTTCGGGTGGGGCTGGCTCCTGCTGCCGGGGCGGGAGGCGCCGGCGGAGGGAGGCCGCGGGGATCTCCCGGGCACGCTGCTCCTGGGCGGATCGCTCCTGTGCCTGCTCCTGCCGCTCACCTTCGGCTCCCAGTGGGGATGGACGGCCTGGTCCACCTGGGGCCTGCTGGCGTGCGCCGCCTGCCTCGCCGCGCTCTTCCTGCGGGCCGAGACGAAGGCCGAGGCGCCCCTGCTGGACCTGAAACTCCTCCGGAAGAACCGCCTCTTCGCCATGGCCAACCTGGCGGCCCTGCTCAACTACATGGCCCTCTACGGCATCGCCATCCTCACGGCGGTCCATCTGCAGCTGGTGCAGGGCCGCTCCGCCAGGGCGGCGGGCTGGATCATGCTCTGCCAGCCCCTCATGCAGGCCTGCCTGAGTCCCCTGGCCGGCCGGCTCAGCGACCGGATGGGCTCGCGGAGCCTCAGCACGGCGGGCATGCTCCTCACGGCCCTGGGCATGGGCCTGCTCGCCGCCCTGGACCGGCAGGCCGGCGCCCCGCAGGTGGTCCTCGCCCTTGCCGTCGTGGGCATCGGCATGGCGGCCTTCAGCGCTCCCAACACCAGCGCCGTCATGGGCAGCGTGGACCGCGGCCAGCTCAGCGTCGCCAGCGCCTTCCTGGGCACCATGCGCGTCATGGGCCAGGCCCTCAGCATCGCGTTCCTGGGCGGCATCGCCTCCATGCGGCTGAGTCCGGAGGAATGGCAGCAGCTGCTCCACAGGCACGGCTCGCTCCATGCATCCGGCGCCTTCGCCTGGGGCTACTCCGCTGCCATGCTGACGGGGGTGCTGCTGGCGCTCCTGGGGGCCTGGGCGTCCCTCACGAGAGGGGCCCGCAGGGCGGGGTGACCGGGCGGATCAGGCGGGGGCGGGGCCGTAGTGCGCGTCGATCCACCGCTCGAACTGGGCGAACATCGCCTCGTCCGAGAGGCTGTTGTCGGCGATCAGTTCGGTTCCGTGGACGATGCGGATCTCGGCGTCGAGGGAGGCCGGACGCGCCTCCGGCCGGGGGCGGGCCGCCGCCGCCTCCATGCTGCGCCGGGCTTCCAGCCAGGCCTCCTCCACCGACTGGTTGCAGGCGTCCGCCAGATACTTGGCCGAGAAGCCTTCGCCGGTCAGGCTCCTCAGGGTCTGGTCGTGGCTCACGCTGTTGCCGGGGCCCCAGTAGTGCCTGGCCAGCAGGGGGCCGATGGCGGGATTGTCCGCGAGGTGGCCGAACTCCCGCAGGAAGTGGGCCCGGGTCTGGTGCACGGCCATGTCCGCGAGCAGGTAGCCGTGGTAGGAGGCCGCGGATTCCTGGTTCAGCATGTGGGGGATGGCCAGCAGCGGGCGGGGGCTGGCGGCCACCCCCAGGATGCGCTGCTCGCAGGCCCTGGCCAGGTCCAGCACCGCTTCCGGAGTCCGTTCCGCCTCGGACATGGCGTAGAGCGCCCGCTCGAAGCAGGGGACCAGCAGCATCGACCGTTCGCGGAAGGCCCTGAACGGCTGCGAAGCCTCGATCCGCGCCCGGATCAGGCCGTCCGGGATCTCGTTCCCCGCGGCGTCCCTCGCATAGCGCTTGAGCCAGTCGGCGTCGTCCAGGAGGCTGTCGCAGAACATGGACTGGGTCTCGGCGTAGGCCATCGAGGTCGGGGGGAACTCCTGCGAGAAGCACGGGGCGTTCTGGGCGATGTTGGCGAAGTGGGCGGCATGGCCCCCTTCGTGGAACAGGGTGTTCAGCGCCCGGGCTCCGCTGCCGACCTGGTTCGGATTGCCTTCCGAGGTGAAGTTGATCCGGGCCGGGATCCACGTCCCCTGGTCGTCGAAGAAGCTGGGGACGGGGCCGTGGCAGAAGCCGTTCTCGTACTTGCCCTTCCGCTCGAAGAGGTCGAGCTGCATCACCGCTCCCCGGAAGGTGATGCCCAGGCGCTTGAAGCTCGCGGCCCAGCGCTCCAGCCCCTTGCGGAAGGGGAGGAAGGGATCCATCCGGCGGGTCACGTCCCCGCTCATGTGGTAGCGGAGGTTGTGGGGCGCCAGGGCCCCGGGACCCTTCTCCCGGACGAGGCCGGCGAGCGCGTCCTCGTGGGCGCGGCGGGTGCGCGCCTCGAAGTCGTCCAGGATCGCGAACAGCTCCTCGGGGCTCATCCGCTCGTTCTTCCGCACCTTGAGGTCGAAGTAGTCCCGGCAGCCCAGGGCCCGGGCCAGCTCGTTGCGCTGCCTCACGATGTCCAGGAAGCCGTGGCCCAGGATCCAGCGCTCCAGCTCCAGGAAGGCGTCGTGGGACGACTTGCGGGCGGCCTCGTCGGGGTTGGCCGCCAGGTTGGTGCCCAGCATGTCCAGCGTGGCTTCCTCCCGTTCCCCGCGCTCGTTGAGGTGGGTCATCGTGAAGCCCTTGCGCCGGGCGAAGAGCTCGGCCTCCATCTCGATCAGGGTGTCCATGTCCCTGTGGGCTTCCGCGCTGTCGAGGACGTTGCACTCGAAGAGCGCGCGCCAGCCCTCCAGGCCGTGGCGCAGGTCGCGGTGTCCCTCGTCCCGGGGAAGCGCCTCCAGGTGGGCGCGCACGTGTCCGAGCCGGACTGGATCCGAAACGAAGGCTTTGTAGGCCTGCTCGGCCCGGGCGAATCCCGCATGGTCGTCGCTGACGCCCATGTAGGTGTCCCAGAACAGGTCCTCCTTGGTCCGGTGGACCTTCAGGTAGTCCTGGTTGACTTGGCGGAAGAAGGCGCTGGCTTCGTTCATGGTGTCCTATCCCAGCTTCTGCCTGACGCTGGCGACCTTGTCGGCCATGCGCTGGTCCCGGTCCGAGCGGGTGCCGAGCCTGAGATCGGTGTGGATGCGCGGAACGCCCATGGCGTGGAGGGTCTCGTGGCACCGGCGGAGGACGGCCATGACCTCGTCCCACTCCCCTTCCAGGTTGGTGCCGTTGGCGTGCAGTTCGTGGACCAGCGCCGAGTCCCGAAGGATCCGCTCCACTTCCGCGATGTAGGGCGAGAGGGAGACTCCGGTCCCGACGGGCACCAGGGTGAAATCGACGATGACGTGCATGGCAGCCTCCCGGACCAGGATCCCACAAGCGCGGTCCGGCGATCGGGTGGAAGGTGTGAAGATCTGGTACATTATGGCCAGGGCATCGACCGGTCGATCATGCACATCTGGGCAGTGGCGGGAGGCAAGGGCGGGACGGGCAAGAGCCTGGTGAGCAACGGGCTGGGCATGCGCCTGGCGGAGCAGGGGCACGACGTCATCCTGGTGGACACGGACTACGGCGGCCCCAACCAGCACACCTACTGCGGCATCCGGAAACCCCAGACCTCCCTCGCGCAGTTCTTCGACGAGAAGCTGCCGCTGGCGGAGATCGTGCAGCACACCAAGATCGAGCGCCTGCGGCTGATCCCGGGCAACATCAACTCCCACGACACGGACAACCTCAACACCATGCAGAAGCGGAAGCTCTTCCGCCACTTGAAGAGCCTCCGGGCGGACGACGTCATCCTGGACCTGGGGGCGGGCACGGGCTACGACACCCTGGACACCTTCCTGCAGGCGGACATCCCGGTGGGCGTCATCGCGCCGGACACGCTGGCCATCGAGAACTTCTACCTCTTCCTGAAGAACCTGAAGTACCGGCAGCTGGGCAACACCCTCTCCGGGCTCGGCCTCCGGGACCGTGCCAAGGACATCTGGAAGAACAGGCGGGAATACGGGATCGCCACGACCAAGGAGTTCGTGGCCCACCTGCGGACCCTGTCGCCCGAGTTCTCCGAGCGCTTCGACGCGGAGCAGAAGAAGCTGCACATGCACGTGGTGCTGAACCAGGTGCGGGAGCCCCGCCAGGCCGAGATCGGGCTCGCCGTGAAGAGCGCGGTCGGCAAGTTCTTCAACATCGACGCGGCCTACGCGGGGCACGTCCACTACGACAAGGACCTGTGGCAGCAGTTCGGCCAGGATGGACCGGCCCTGCACCGAGGCAGCTCGTTCACCCTGCGGCAGGACCTGGAGAGGATCACGGAAGGCATCCTCAAGGCCAGCTTCCCGGAGGCGACCTAGATGGAAGAGAAGGCGTGTCGACGGATCCTGGAAGTCGCGGCGGACGCCTCCATGGAGGACATCACGCAGGCCTACCAGATGCTGAAGCGCATCTACGAGAAGGAGGAGAGCCTCTTCACGGCGCCCAGCATGGACGAGTTCTCTTCCGAGGCCAGGGAGGAGATCCTCGCGGGAATCGAGGCCGCCTTCCGGGAACTGGTGCGCCTCCATGCGGACGCGCAGCCCCGGCTCCAGTCGCCCCCCGCCGCGCCGTCGAAAGGCGACCTGCCCATGGACGGCAAGGCCCTGCGGCGGTTCCGGGAGGCGGCCGGCGTGCCGCTGGACCTCGTGGCCTCGCGGACCCACGTCCGGGCGGAACACCTTCGCGCCCTGGAGGAGGAGCGCTACTGGGACCTCCCCCCGGCCGCCGTCAACGTCAGGGGCTTCCTCGCGGCCTACCTGGCCGAACTCGGCCTTCCGATCGACGAGATCGCGGCGCCGTACATGGAGCGCTTCCAGGCCTGGCGAGCCCGCCGTCAGCGGTGAGGGCGGCCAGGTTGGAGTATCCTGTCCCCGGAAAGGGCTCCCGTATGTGCCTGAAGAAGCTCGCCGTCCTCGCCTGCCTCACGCTGCTCTCGGCCTGCGGGACCGTTCCCCCGGTCGCCGTGCCAGGGAAGGCGCCGGTCCAGGAGCCCCCCCCGGCCCCGAAGATCGCGCTGGTCATGGGCGGCGGCGCCGCGCGGGGCTTCGCGCACGTGGGCGTCATCCGCGCCCTGGAGCAGGAGAAGATCCCCCTTGACATGGTGGTGGGCACCAGCGTCGGGAGCCTCATCGGAGCGATCTACGCCTCGAACGTCAACAGCTTCGACCTCGAATGGACCGCCTTCCAGCTCCAGAAGGACGACCTCTTCGACTTCGGCGTCATGTCGGCGGTGACGGGCATGGGCCTCGCCAAGGGCGACAAGCTCGAGGAATGGGTGAGGGGTCATGTGAAGACCCAGAACATCGAGAACCTGAAGCTCCCCTTCGCCGCCGTGGCGACGGACCTCAACTGGGGCAAGAAGGTGGTGCTGGACAAGGGGTCCGTGGCCCGCGCCGTGCGGGCCAGCTCCGCGATTCCCGGCGTCTTCCAGCCGGTCCAGCACCAGGGCAAGTTCCTGGTGGACGGCGGGGTGGTGGACAACATCCCGATCTCCGTGGCCCGCGCCAAGGGGGCCGACATCGTCATCGCCGTGGACATCAGCGCGAACCTCGGCAACCCGAACATCACCAACCTCGTCGGCGTGACCCTGCAGGCCACGAACATCATGTTCGCCCTCAACGTGGAGCGCTCCAAGAAGGAGGCCGACGTGCTCATCACCCCCGCCGGCATCGGGGACGTGGGAAGTCTCGACTTCACCCAGAAGAAGCGGTGCATGGAAGCCGGCATCGAGGCAGGCCGGAAGGCGGTTCCCGCCATCCGGAAGGCCATCGCCGCCTGGGTGGCGGCCCGAGCGAAGCCGGTGACGGCCCCTTGAGGCTCAGTGGTCGGCGCCCGTCCTCGTCGGCAGGCCGAAGCGCCAGGCCAGGCCCGCGTCCAGGACGGGAGTGCTCAGGTCGCCTCCGGGCGCGAGGCAGCGTCCAGCCATCACCTGCAGGCTGAGTCCGCGGCCCAGTTCCTGCTCCACGCCCACCATGGGCTGCAGGAGGAAGCCTCCGCTCGTGTCCACGCCGCCGCCTCCGGCCGCCCCGGCCATGGCCTGCACCAGGACCCGGGTGCCTGCGCCGGAGAGGTCGGGGCTCCGCCAGCCGAGGCCGAGGAGGCCTTCCGCGAATCCTCCCGCGTGCCCGGTGAGGGCGAAGTTCCCCTGTCCCGCGAAGTACCAGGCCTCGGAGAGATCGTGGGTCAGCTGGAAGCCGACCAGCTCGATCGGGTCGGGGTCGGCCCCGCCGCGGCGCTGGGGCGCCTTCAGCCGCTGCATCCCGGTCCGGACGGACCACCCGGTGAAGTCCAGCGGACCCAGAGCATCCTCGGAGGCGGTCCCCGGCGTGGCCAGCTCGAAGCGGCGCCCCGCCTGGACCTGGCAGACCGATCCCTTGAAGGACCCGCCGGGGGTCACGAAGTAGCCTGCGTTCAGGCCCACCTGGAAGCCGCTCCGGGTCGTCGCCTGGACCCCCAGCGTGGCTTTCCAGGCCATGCCTCCCCCCACGTCCAGGTGGCCGCCCCCGGCGGGGCCTCCGCAGAGCTTGCCGACCAGATCCCACCGGCCCGCGCGGTCCAGGGGAAGGGCGTAGCCGAGGCCCAGCAGCATGTCCATGTAGCCGGCGGCCTCGCCCCCGGCCGCGCCGGACATGTCCCACACCGCGAACGTTCTCTGGCCGAGCCCGAGTCGGGCTTCCAGCCCCACGAGGTCCACCGGGTCGTTCCTGGAAGCGCGGTCGAGGGCGTGGACGGAGTGGGCGGGCGTGTAGCGCTGTCCCGTCATGGCCAGGGAGAAGTTCCGCCATCCCAGTTCGGTGCCGAGGCGTTGTCCGAGCTCGGGGAGTGACCCTCCTCCGGCCGCGGGGCTCCCCACGATCGCCCGGAAGGGAAAGACGGCCGTCACGGCCACCTGGGATGAGTCGATCTCGCCGTTCGGGAAGCGCACCCGGGACGCCTCGAGGCCGAGGCGGGCCCAGTCGACGTCCCAGCTCAGCCCCGCATGGCCGCGGAGCATCAGGCCGCTGCCGATGCCCGCCCGGCCCACCCCTCCGCCGCCGACCCAGGCGCCCGCGTCCAGGGCCAGGCGTTCCGTGAGGGGGAAGCGCCATCCCCCCGACACGCCGGTCGCGATGAATCCCCCCTGCTCGCCCCGGACGCTGCCCCAGCCCCCGAAGCCCGCATAGCCGCCGCAGGCCCAGGTGCGGTGCACCTGGAGTCCCACCATGCCCATGCCCTCGCCTGCCCTGGGCAGGTCCCAGCGTTCGGCCGTCCAGCGGGTCTCGGCGTTCACCAGGAAGGGGCTTTCTGCGTGCAGCGCCAGGACCGCAGCCAGGGGGATGAAGGCGGACAGGCGCATGCGCAGGCTCCGGTGATCTCCGCGAGGGGATGGCCCAAGCATACCAGGGCCGGGCCCTCCCCCCGCGGAAGCCGGTTTCCCGCGGAGGGGTCAGTAGCGGTAGTGTTCCGCCTTGTAGGGGCCCTCCACCGGGACGCCGATGTAGCTGGCCTGGGACTCGGTCAAGGTGGTCAGCTCCGCGTTGAACTTGCGCAGCTGGAGCCGGGCCACCTTCTCGTCCAGGCGCTTGGGCAGGGTGTAGACGCCGACGGGGTATTCCCCGGCATCGCGCTTCGTCCAGAGCTCGATCTGGGCCAGGGTCTGGTTGGCGAAGCTGGAGCTCATCACGTAGCTGGGATGTCCCGTGGCGCAGCCCAGGTTCACCAGGCGGCCCTTGGCGAGGAGGATGATGCGCTTGTCGTCCGGGAAGATGATGTGGTCCACCTGGGGCTTGATCTCCTCCCAGCGGTACTGCTCCAGGCCGGCGACGTCGATCTCGCTGTCGAAATGGCCGATGTTGCAGACGATGGCCTGGTCCTTCATGGCCTTCATGTGGTCGTGGGTGATCACGCTGCAGTTGCCGGTGGCGGTGACGAAGATGTCGGCCTTGTCCGCGGCCCACGCCATGGTCACCACGCGGTAGCCTTCCATGGCCGCCTGGAGGGCGCAGATGGGGTCGACCTCCGTCACCCAGACCTGGGCCGCCAGGGCGCGCAGGGCCTGGCAGCAGCCCTTGCCCACGTCCCCGTAGCCGCAGACCACCGCGATCTTGCCCGCGATCATGACGTCCGTGGCGCGCTTGATGCCGTCCACCAGCGACTCGCGGCAGCCGTAGAGGTTGTCGAACTTGCTCTTGGTGACGCTGTCGTTGACGTTGATGGCCGGGATCCGGAGCTCGCCCCGCTCGTGCATCTGGTAGAGCCGGTGCACGCCCGTGGTGGTCTCCTCGGTGACGCCCTTGATCGCCGCGAGCTGCCGGGCGTACCAGCCGGGCTGCGAGGCGAGGCGCTTCCGGATGGCGGCGAAGAGCACGCGGGCCTCCTCGCTCCCGGGTTCGTCCAGGACGTGGACATCCTGCTCGGCGCGGGCGCCCAGGTGGACCAGGAGGGTGGCGTCCCCGCCGTCGTCCAGGATCATGTTGGGCGTCCCCTCGGGGAAGTCGAAGATCCGGTGCGTGAACTCCCAGTATTCCTCCAGGCTCTCCCCCTTGTAGGCGAAGACCGGGGTTCCGCCCTCGGCGATGGCCGCCGCGGCGTGGTCCTGGGTGCTGAAGATGTTGCAGGAGGCCCAGCGCACCTCGGCGCCGAGCGCCTTCAGGGTCTCGATGAGCACGGCGGTCTGGATGGTCATGTGGAGGGAACCGGCGATGCGGGCGCCCTTGAGGGGCTTCTCTCCTGCGTATTCCTCCCGGATCGCCATCAGGCCGGGCATCTCGGTCTCGGCGATGGCGATCTCCCTCCGGCCCCAGCCGGCCAGGGAAAGATCGGCGATGCGGTACTGTTCCTGGGTCACCGTGCTCATGGCGAACTCCTTTAGGTGAAAGGGGATGGGTTCCGCGGCGCCTCACCCGAACCCAAGCCCGGAGGGCTTGTCAGGTGAGCGCCGTTGCGACCTTCCGGTCAGATGCCGAGCCTGGGACACGGGGAGTGTGTCTTGCAGCGCCCCTCGGACATGTCAAATCATAGGCCGGATCGGCATGGGCGCCAATCCTTCACCACTTCCGGACGTAGTGGCAGGTGTAGCCGCCGGGATTCTTCCTCAGGTAGTCCTGGTGGTAGGCCTCGGCGTCCCACCAGGGGCCGGCCGGGACGATCTCCGTGACCAGGGGCTTCTTCCAGTTCCCTTCGGCCTCGACCTCGGCCTTCACCCGCTCCGCGGTCAGCCGCTGCGCCTCGCCGTGGAAGAAGATCGCGCTGCGATAGGAGGAGCCCAGGTCCCCCCCCTGGCGGTCCAGGGTGGTCGGATCGTGCATGCTGAAGAAGAAGCGCAGGAGCGCCTCGTAGCTGGTCCGGGCCGGGTCGAACTGGATCCTCACCGCCTCCGCGTGGCCTTCGTGGTCCTGGTAGGTGGGGTGGGCGACGAGGCCTCCCGTGTAGCCCACCTCCGTGTCGAGCACGCCCGGCTGCTGTCGAAGCAGCTCCTCCATGCCCCAGAAGCAGCCTCCGGCCAGGGTGGCCACCTCGATGTCCGGGGCGGACCCGAAGAGGCTCCGGTACCGGGCGTAGCCTTCCTGCTCCAGCTCTTCGGCCGGGATGAACCGCAGGGAGGCCGAATTGATGCAGTAGCGGAGCCCGCCCCCCTCGGCCGGGCCGTCGTCGAAGACGTGCCCCAGGTGGGTGTCCGAGGCGGCCGCCCTGACTTCGGTCCTGACCATGCCGTGCGAGGTGTCCGCCTGCTCCCGGAGCGTTCCCCCATCGACGGGGTTCGAGAAGCTGGGCCATCCGCATTCCGAATCGAACTTGTCCCTCGAGGAGAACAGCGGCGTCCCGTCCACGACGTCGACATAGAGGCCGTCCCGCCGGTTGTCCCAGTACTCGTTCCTGAAGGGAGGCTCCGTGCCGCCCTCCTGGGTGACGTGGTACTGCATCGGGCTCAGGCGCTGTCTCAGTTCCGCCTGGGAGGGATGCGAGGATCCGGTCATGAGACTCTCCTTGGAGGTGCGGCTGGGCCGGTGCGAGGATCCGCAGAGAGCCTGGGGCCGGCATGTCGCTGCCTGTTTCGCCGCGGTGCGGATGCCTCCTGGATCCCTTGGGTGACCCGGGATTCCGGAGTGTGACCAGCTACGCTGAAAAAAGCATCAAGGCATTATTCCCGGCAGCCGACAATGTGTCGAGCCTCATGTCAATTCCGCAATTCCGTTCGCGGTGTCCCCCGGTCCCGCCGATGGATTTGAGAAACCCAGAAGTAGAAGTGAAGACCCGGCCGATCGCCATGGCGGACCAGCCGGGGAAGTCCGGTCTACCGAGTTTTCAACCCGTCTGCATTCCAGCAGAAGAAGGAGCGGATCCATGACCCAACGACCGATGAAGACGATGGACGGGAACGAGGCGGCGGCCTCGGTCGCCCACCGGATCAACGAAGTGATCGCGATCTATCCGATCACGCCCTCCTCGAACATGGGCGAGTTCTCCGA
>Ga0209099_1002596_pt1 | contig 15662 bp, 15 predicted proteins | sample AD_JPNHW2_MetaG_FD_184430 | JGI IMG/M metagenome (GOLD analysis project Ga0209099, IMG submission 184430) | Active sludge microbial communities of municipal wastewater-treating anaerobic digesters from Japan - AD_JPNHW2_MetaG (SPAdes) (version 2) | ecosystem: Engineered > Bioreactor > Anaerobic... | reverse complement strand
ATGCAAATCGGATGACAAATATTTTACCGTTGAAATTCAAGGCAATGAAGTGACGAGAGTATCCGAGGAGACCTATACAACGAGAAAAATTGATATTCCCGCATCGTTGTCGGTCAAACGGCCGGGCGCGTCAATGAAGGAAGCGGCGGCGACCGCCGTGAAAAACGGGATGCCGGAGCATCCGATGAATATTCTGATCGGTTATTCGGTTGAGAGTTATACGCCGGAATGGAACGGCAAACCGGTCTGGGAATTCGCTTTCACCATATCGGGCGAAGCATATTGTTACGCCGTAGACGGGGCTACAGGGAAGTTAATCGACATCCAAGACAAAGAAGGCAATTCGGTCGACCCGGCGCAATTTCAATCAAATCGGGAAAAACCGCCGGGAGATGCAAAAGACGCAATCGCAAATTTCATCACCGCGCTCGACAAAGGAAAATCTGAGGATGCGCTCGGGCTGATGCAGGAAGCAAAAATTGAAAATCCGGTCAACAAAAGCGGATGGAAGACCGGCTTTGACAGTATCGAATCCGTCAGGATCACAAAAATCGAGGCCTTTTTGCAGGATTCGTGGACGGATGCGAATGAGTCATACAAGTGTTCACTTTCGGTCACGCTGAAATCCGGCGCGCAGCCGGGCCTCTGGGAAGACGGTGAAATCGTTCGGTATATCAATGTTTCAGCCGAAAACGGCCAATGGAAAATCTCCGAAATCTCCATGAACCCGTAGTGGATGAGTCAATTGAAACAATTAATTTGGAATGGCCTCGGTCATTCCTTTTTTATTAATACTTTTTATTGTATTAAGGCATTAATGCCGCTTTCATTAATATTCTCTGTGGAGGACGGCGCGCAGCGCCGAGGTGATCGTCCTGCCATCCTGAGAGAAGTCGAATGATCTTGGACTGATTATGGTTGCCGGTTTCACTCTCCGAATTCTTAATTCTGAACTCTGAAATCAATTTATCCCCTTAAAACCTTGATTTTCGACAATCTCGGGTATATAATAGCCTTAGCAGTAATTTCCATGGTAAATATCTCTACACCCCCGGAGGTGACCGCAGCCCCGATGAATACCGAACCCACCATCCAAGCCCGCTTGTTCGCCTTACGCGACGAAACCTACGCGGCTTTCACTCGCAAGCTGATCCCGAACATCACCCCGCAGACGGTGATCGGCGTGCGCACGCCTGAACTGCGCAAGCTGGCCAAAGAACTGATGGGCGCAAAAGGGCAGGACGCTTTTGAATCCACAACCGCCTTCTTGCAAACCCTGCCGCACGAGTATTTCGAGGAAAACCAGCTGCACGCCTTTTTAATCGAGCAAATCGGCGATTATGACCAAACCATGGCGTCGACGGAGACGTTTTTGCCGTTTATCGACAACTGGGCGACCTGCGACCAGCTCTCGCCGAAGGTGTTCAAAAAGCACCTGCCGGAACTTCTCGAAAAGATCAAACCGTGGCTTTCCTCCGGCAAAACCTATACGATCCGTTTTGCAATCGGGATGTTACTGGCGCACTTTTTGGACGGCGACTTCAAGCCGGAGTATCTCGAATGGGTCGCGGGCGTGCAGCCGCAGCTGTTAAATCCGGAAGAATATTACGTCAACATGATGATCGCGTGGTATTTCGCAACGGCGCTTGCCAAGCAGTATGAAGCCGCCCTCCCGTACATCGAGCAACGCCGCCTTTCCCCCTTTACGCACAACAAAGCCATCCAAAAAGCCCTCGAGAGCTATCGGGTAAGCGAGGAAAGAAAAACTGAATTGATTTTATATAAAAATAAGTGAGGCAATATTATGGATAATGAATATAAGCAAAGTGAGTATTTTGTTGGTTATCTTGATATATTGGGATATAAAGAATTATTTACTAGACATAAAGATAAAACCGATGAATTTTTATTTGCTATTAATGAAGCATTTAAGGAGACAAAAAATGAAGAAAAAAGTTCAAGCAAATTAAACCAAATAGTTAAACCAGAGATTAAGATTTTTTCAGATAATATAGTAATTGCGTTTAAATGTAAATATGAAATAAGCGATTATGTCCTTTTTTTAGGTCTAATAAGATTAATGGCAAAGATTCAATTCAAATTCTGTATAAAATATGGATTAATATTACGTGGATGTATATCTAAAGGATTATTTTATATAAATGAAAATTTAGTATTTGGCGAAGCATTAATTAAATCATATGAAGCAGAAAGAACAGCTTGTTTTCCTAGAATAATTTTAGAAAATGATTATATAGAAAAAATACTTGTTTTTATTAATTCAGAAGCTCAAGGAGAAAGAAATATATTAATTAGAAACAATGCTTCAGCATTGTTTCAATTATACGTGTTGTTGGATAGTGATGGGAAATATTTTATTAATTATATGCCAATTTATCCTAGGGACATTTTAATGGATAATGTAAAAATACAGAATTATTTTTTAAGAAATTATACTGAACCTTCTCAAACATTTATAGAATATTTTGGTGTAAATTTTGATAACAAAGAGCAGATTTTAAAGCACAAAGATTTGTTAATCGAAAAAATCATGGAATATGGAAATTATAAAGATATAGATTCTACTGATATTAAGAAGATAGACGAGAGAAGGAAAGTATTATTGAAATATATGTGGCTAGTTGAGTATCATAATAAAGCGTGTGAAATAATTGATTTGAATGATTACAAGATAAATTATAAACTCGAAATGGATCCCTTATCGCATGAACCAACTGTAATGGTGAAAACATCTGAGCTTGTTGATACTATATAAAAGAGGATTATATGGAAAACATTGATTGGATACAAGGATATATACATAAAATATTCAATTGTGATTTAGTAAAACAAGGTTTAGAACTTAGAAATGATAAATTAGAATATATTAACCTGCCTTTATATAAGTATTGTTCTATTTGTGAAGAATCAAGTAAAAACGCAGAAACTGTAGACTATAATATAAATAATTTTGAAAATGAAATTCTATATTTCCAAAATCCAAATAAGTTTAATGATCCGTTCGATTGTTTTTTAGGATTTTCTCAATCCCAAATTTTAAAGAGTCTTTTATCATATAATCTACAGAAAAAAAGGCAATTCACTCCACAAAATCGAAAAGCACTAGAAGCATTATTTGATAATAATGATCCTAATATCGTTGAATTTGAAGAACTTAAAAAATTCGTTTATGGTATTATACCCCATATTCAAGAAGATGACGATGTAAAATCCGCAAGCATGCAATTCTTAGATTATATTTTTAATCAAGATGATGAAAAAATAAAAAGATTGATTAATAATACATTTACAATAAAGGACAAGCAAGATATCGTAGATTTTTTATATAGTAATGAAACTTTTAAAAATTTAACAAAGAAAAACATTAAAACTGACGATCTGGACTCTATTATAAAAATTGCATCGCAAAGCATGAAAATTAAGATAGAAAACGACCCTGATTTCTTTTTAAGTGAGAAAGATGGACTAACATTCGGGATTATTGATTTATTAAAATTATTGTCAAATAAATATAATGAAGATTTTTCCGTCGATGAATTAGATAGTTGTCATACCTCAGTTTGGCATGGGTGGATTGTCAACCCTAAATCGGACAGAAATTATAAGGTACATGATCTCTTGAACTCCACCGGTGAAAGATATCCGAGCGTACCATGCAGCCGAATGTTATTGAACCAGTGCACATAGTCTGCCAACTCCCGCTGTAGTTGATCCAGCGTGTCAAAACGGCGGGAATAAACGAACTCCGCTTTGATCATCTTGAATGTTGACTCAGCTACCGCGTTGTCGTAAGGACACCCTTTCATGCTCAGCGAACGGCTGATTTGGAAGTTGTCAAGCAACTCATCGATCAGAGCATTATCGAATTCGCTGCCCCTGTCGGTGTGGAACATCTGAATATCGAAGAGGCTCCCTTTTACCGTTGAAAAGGCCTTATGTACCAGATCAGCGTTTTTGAATTCACCCCCGCTGTATCCGATGATCTCACGGGCACCGAGGTCAAGAAGGATGCAGATGTACGCCCATTTCGCGCCGACCCGGACATATGTCAAATCGCTGACCACACAGGCTCCCGGCGTCCGGTTGTTGAAGTGTCGGTCAAGAAGGTTGGGAACAACCGCTTCATTGCTTCGGGAGGTGTGAACACGGTACTTCTTGCGGGTGTAGGCTGACACAAGTCCGCGCTTTTTCATGATTTGGCCAATCTTGCGTCGGGAGACCGTCCAGCCTTTTCGAAACAGTACTCGCTTCAGTTTCCGTTGACCATATACGCGTCGATTCTCGTCATACGCGGACTGAACCGCCTCTTCCAAGGCGCTCTCATTCTCCCGACAACAGCATTCATAATAGTATGTGCTTCGCGCAATGCACAGACACCGGCACAGCGCTGATATTGAGTACTTGTGGGCATTGGCTCGAATCACAACTACTTTCGTGCGAATATCAGCGCCGCTTGCTTTAGCACATCGTTCTCCATCCGCAGCTGCTGATTCTCCTTCCGAAGCTTCAGAAGTTCCTGCTCTTCCGGAGTCCGGTTGTCCTTTTCGTGGCTTGAGCCGGTTGAATTGATCCGCTTCACCCAGTTGTCAAAGGCTGATGCGCTCAGGTCGTACTCCCGAACAATCTCGCTTCTCGGCTTACCGTGGTTGAACAGTTCAACCAATTGCTTCTTCTGCTCCTCGCTGAAACTTCTCCGTGCTCGTCTTTTTGTCATGTTTTTCTCCTTCTTCCTTTGCCTTAGAATTATACCATGACCTTATCTTTTCTGTACAGTTTAGTGTAGCCAATCCAGTTTCGAAAGAAACTTTGCAAAAAGGCCGTAATATTATTTCAGAACAATTTAGAATAACTTGTTTAAGTGAGAGAATGGATTCACTTCTTATGTGGTCACATTATGCGAATAAACATTATGGATTTTGCCTTGAATATGATTTTTCGCAAACACTTACAACAAATCTTTATCCTGATTTATTAGCAGCTCAAATTATGTTGTTTCCAGTAATTTATTCTGATACACGACCATTATTGTCAAAAGCATTATTTAGTAGTAAAACATTGACTTATTATTATAAAACAAAAAAGATTCCACCGAATTTTGTGGAACAACTAATATATGGATTGTTATTTAAAAGCGAAGATTGGTCTTATGAAAAGGAGTGGCGTATACTCCAAATAAAAAGTAAAGAACCAATAATGAAATTACCAAAAGCAAGAAGAGTATTTTTAGGAGCGAATATTGAAGACAATGCAAAACATAGGATTATAGATATAGCTCAAAAAAAGCACATACCTGTTTTTCAAATGTTTCTAAATAGTGATAAATATAAGTTTGATTTTTATCAAATAAAATAATTCATAAATCTTTTAAGATTATATTTACGATAACCTCCATCACCCCCTCCAGCCGATCCGTGTTGATGCCGGAGTAGTTGTTAATCACCATGCCTGGAGAAACGTGTTCCTGCCTGAAGCAATAATGCGACAGGCAGGATATTTTGATGCCGTCTTTTTTATTTTTCCCCTCCGACCGCCCCGTGTTGATGAAATGAAAAGATATCAAAAAACAACAAGATAATATGGTATAATAAAAACATAGGCACCGGATTTTTTAGATATCGAGGATGATTTTATCATATGAAAAGAACGCACTACGAGACGCTGTACCGTAAAAATGAGACGAACGGGCGGGTGATCATTGATATTTCTTTGGAAAACTATCTGGAGTTTTTTCATGAATGGGACAATGCGGTTTTCAAAAAGCGCGACCTGAACACCGGGCTCACCGAATTTTTAAACCTGTGCTCCGAGGATATCCCGCTGCGAAAAAAGCTCGAGATCGTATTTTGCGTGAATACGGCTGAAAAACAATCGGAAAAGGAAGATCAAATCCGCACGAGTTATCGCAATTATTACATCTCCATGAACCGTCTGGAGCAGCGGAAAACAAAACGGCTTGTCCGGTTCTCCGGGGTATTGCTTTTCACTTCCATCGTGCTGTTGACGGCCTACACCATATTAAATAACTATACAATAACGAAAACCGTATATAAGGTCTTGTTGGAGAGCTTATTGATCGGCGGTTGGGTATTCACATGGGAAGCCGTCCATTTGTTTTTTCTCGATATCTTTATCCCTTTTCGCCGCAGGAGAGAAATCATGCGGCTTCTCGACGCAGAGATCAGCTTCAAATATATATGCGCTCCAACGCCGTCATCACCGCCTCCAGCCGATCGGTATTGATACCGGAATAGTTGATAATCACCATGCCGGGCGCGGCGTGATCCTGCCTGAAGCAATACTGCGACAGACAGGATATTTTTATGCCGTTTTCTTTGGCGCGCCGCACAATCTCCTCGTCTGAAAGCGCCGTTTTCAGCTTTAAAATAAAATGCAGCCCCGCGTTTTCCTCCAAAATCTCGGCTTGATTGCCGAGGGCATTGTTCTTGATGGCCTTGATAATCAGATTCCGTTTGGCCTTGTACGCCTTTTTCATGCGGTTGATGTGCCGCTCAAAATACCCGTTTGCAATAAATTTGGCGAGCGCAAATTGCTCAAACCCCGATACCGTGCAGGCGTAAAACCCGAGCTCGTCGTGAAACCTTGCAAGCAGGTCGCGGGGCAGCACCAGATAGCTGATGCGGATTGACGGCGAAATCGTCTTTGAAAACGTGTTCATATAAATCACTTTGCCCTGCGCGTCGATGCTCTGCATCGTGGGAATCGGCTTTTCGGCAAACCGGAACTCGCTGTCATAATCATCCTCGATAATGAAGCGTCCCGCTTGTTCGTTCGCCCAATTCAAAATCTCCTGCCGCCGCTTAATCGGCATCACAATGCCGGTGGGGAAGTGGTGCGCAGGCGAAATATGCACGATGTCCGCACCGCTTTCGGCAAGCTCCGCCGACGAAATCCCGTATTTGTCCAGCCCAATATAACGACATTCCATGTTTTCGGCATGGTAAACCGCCGCGATCTTGCGATACCCCGGGTCCTCGACCGCGTAAATCTTGTCTTTCCCGAGCAGCTTGACTAACAGCCCATAAAGATATTCCGTGCCCGCGCCGATGATGATTTGCTCGGGTGAAACCGCCATGCCGCGAAAATGATATAAAAAGTCCGCAATGGCAACGCGAAGCGCTTTCACACCCTCCGACGGAATCCGCTCCAAAGCCGCGCCCTCGCAAAGCACTTCGCGCATCTGCTTGGACCAGATCGAAAAAGGAAAATTCGCCGCGTCGATGTTGTTGTCGCAAAAATCGATCAGCCATTCCGGCTCTTTTTTTACGTCTTTGTTTTCGCTTTCATCCGTCTTTTTCGCAGGCGCGCGGTTCACGTGCTCCAGCGCCGAGGCAAAATACCCGCTCTTTGCCCGCGCATACAAATATCCCTCTGAAAGCAGTGCGGAATAGGCGTTCTGCACGGTCAAAACGCTGATTTTCAGGTGTTCCGCCAAATTGCGCTTTGAAGGAAGCTTTTCATCGGGCTTGATTACGCCGTTTTCGATATCGGCCTTGATTCGGTTATATAAATATAAATAAATCGGAACATTCCCGCGGCTTGATAAGTCATAAGTCAACATAGTACACCCTCCAATCTGGTAATATAAATAAATATCAAAATGGGTATTTCAACAATACCAAATCAATTATAGTATATGGTATACCAAATGTAAAGAGGTGCTTTTTATGACAAACGACAGATATGAACTCAATAAACAACTCGCGCAGATGTTAAAAGGCGGGGTCATCATGGATGTAACCACCCCCGAACAGGCCGCCATCGCCGAAAAAGCGGGCGCGTGCGCGGTCATGGCGCTCGAGCGCATCCCGGCCGATATCCGCGCAGCCGGCGGCGTCTCTCGCATGAGCGATCCCAAGATGATCAAGGGCATTCAGGCCGCCGTCTCGATTCCGGTCATGGCCAAGTGCCGAATCGGCCATTTTGTCGAGGCGCAGATTCTTGAAGCCGTCGAAATCGACTACATCGACGAGAGCGAAGTTCTTTCGCCCGCTGACAACGTTTACCACATCGACAAGACGAAATTCAAGGTGCCATTCGTCTGCGGCGCAAAAGACCTCGGAGAGGCCCTGCGGCGCATCAGCGAGGGCGCGTCCATGATACGCACTAAAGGAGAACCCGGCACGGGCGATATCATCCAAGCCGTCCGCCATATGCGCATGATGCAGAGCGAAATCAGGCGCATGACCTCCATCAGCCAGGACGAACTCTACGAGGCCGCCAAACAGTTAAAAGTGCCCTATGACCTGCTGCTCTATGTCAGCCAAAACGGCAAGCTGCCGGTTGTGAACTTCGCCGCGGGCGGCGTCGCAACTCCCGCCGATGCCGCGCTGATGATGCAGTTGGGCGCGGAGGGCGTTTTTGTCGGCTCGGGTATCTTCAAGTCGGGCAACCCCGCAAAACGCGCCGCAGCCATCGTCAAGGCCGTCACGAACTACAACGATCCGAAAATCATCGCCGAACTCTCCGAAGACCTCGGCGAAGCCATGGTCGGCATCAACGAGGGCGAGATCGAACTGCTGATGGCGGAGCGTGGCAAATAAATGGTCGTAGCAATTCTGGCTTTTCAGGGCGCTTTTCTCGAACACCGTCAGATGCTTGAGAAGCTCGGCGCAGAAAGCTTCGAGATCCGCAAAAAAAGCGACTTGAATCGGCCTTTCGACGGGCTGATCCTTCCCGGCGGCGAGAGCACCACGATGGGAAAGCTGTTCGTCGATTTGGACATGATGAACCCGATACGTGATTTGATTCGAAACGGTCTGCCGGTCTTCGGAACCTGCGCCGGAATGATCCTGCTCGCCAAAAAAATCGACAACAAACCCGTTTCGCACCTTGGGACTATGGACATCACCGTCGTTCGAAACGCATACGGACGTCAACTCGGAAGCTTTAATACGGTTTCGGAATTCGGCGGAAAACCGATCGCAATGACGTTTATCCGCGCGCCGTATATCAAATCGATCGAAAGTAGCACAAAAATTCTTTCGGTCGTCGATCACAAAATCGTAGCCGCGCAGCAGGGCAGTCAACTCGTTACCGCTTTCCACCCCGAGCTCACCAACGATACTACCGTGCATCAGCACTTCCTGAACATGATTAAGTAAAATGGAATAAAGCAAAAACAAGCGGCCGGTTTCCCGGCCGCTTTGTCTTTGTTTTGATTAAAATCGGTACTGCTTATTTCGCAGCGGTATCGGCTTCAACCGATGCATACATGAAGTACTTGAATCCGAGCGGGCTCGAGAAGAAGCCCTTGATGGTCGGACTGATCATGAAGATGTCGGTGTAGTAGTAGAGCGGGCAGATAGCGCCGGTGCTCATCAGCACGTTTTCGGCTTTGTGCATCAGTGCGAAACGCTCGACCTTATCCTTGGAGGCCTTGACCTGAGCGATCAAAGCGTCATAGGACTGTGCCCATGTCAAACCGGTCTTATCATCGTAACTGTAGCCGGCATAGGTTTCAAATGCGCCCTTGCCGAACTGGCAGTCGTTGTTGCCGCTCTTGGTCGTCCACATGTCGAGGAAGGAGATCGGATCGTTGTAGTCGCCCAGCCAGCCGTTTCTGGCCACGGAATAGTTGCCGTCCTTACGGGTGTTGAGGAAGGTGCCCCATTCCTGGGAGGTGACGTTCATTGTGAGGCCGTATCCGGCATAAAGACCCTGCAGATATTCCGCAATGGCTTGGTGACCGGAGCCGTTATTAAAGATATAAGTGAGCTCGGGGAATCCGACGAGCTTGTTGTCGGCGCCCACGGTGAACTTCTTGGAAGAGGCCGCGACTTCTTTGAAGAGCGCGATTGCCTTATCGCAGTTGGCGGTGTAATCCGCGGCGGCAACGCTGTAATAACCTTTACCGTCGCCGGCAGGACCGTTCTTGGAGATGTATTCGGAACCATCCGGTTCGGTGAGACCCATTGCCACAAATCCGGCGGCCGGAACCTGACCGGCTTTACCGATATTGGTGACGATGTAATTTCTGTCGATCAACAGTGACATCGCGGTTCTGATTTTCACGGCTTCTTCGGGAGTGAATACAGAAAGTGCGGTGTCATTGACGTTGAAGCATACATAATATGTTCCAAGCTGACCGGTAACTTTGAAATCGTTCGGATAAGTCGTCTTCAAATTTTCGATCTCGTTGTTCGGGACCGAGTCAATGAACAGGTAAGCGCCGCTCTGATAGTTGGCAAGCAGAGAGCTGTCATCATCATTGAACGGGAAAACCAGCTTATCGGTGACGATTGCTTTGGCATTGTAGTAGTTTTCGTTCTTCTCCATGACCAATTGCGCCTGGGAGAATTCGGTCACTTTGTACGGACCGTTGCTGATGTAGGTTTCGGCAGCTGTCGCCCAGCTCTCGTTGCCTTCGACAACGGATTTCTTGACAGGCATATAGGCCGGGAACGCGCAGAGCTCGATGAAGTAGGGGACATCAACCGGAAGTACCACGGTCAATGTTTTTCCGTCTTCGGACGCTGTGACGTTCAGAGAAAGCGCTGCCGCCGCCGTTACCGAGGCTGCATATGCTGTTTCGGCATCTGCCGCAGCTTTATCGGATGCAGCTTGCGCAGCAGCTTCATTTGCGGTGCCTTTAGCAGCTTCAAGAGCTGCCGCAGCTTCATCTGCAATCGCCTGTGCATCATTGGCCGGCGTGAAAGCATCCATGATCGCCGAATAACCGTCGATGACGTCGAACATATAGCCATAGTCAGCTCCGGTGACCGGAGAAACAGCTCTGTTCCACGCATAGATGAAATCAGCGGCAGTCAGATCGCTGCCATCGCTCCATTTGAGGCCGTCTTTGAGTGTGAATACGTATTGTACCTTACCGTCGGCAGTGGCGGTCGCAGTAGGAAGCTCCTTTGCACAGTCGGCAAAGAGTTCCAGTTTGCCGTTAGCGTCCTGTCTATATCCTACCAAACCGGAAAAGGCGTGGATGATATAGGTGGCGCCGTCTACCGCGCTGTTCAGAGCCGGATCGATCGTATCGGGATAGGGACCGACACAAACGGTCATTTCGGTCGGTGCTTTCGGCGCGCAGCCGATTGTAAGACCAAACACCATGAGCAGCGTCAGCAGAATGCTTAATGTCTTTTTCATTTTTTCCCCTCCATTTAGATTTCATATTAAATTAACCGAGTTCCGGTTAATAAATATGTAAGACATCATACACCAATTGTTTTAAATATGCAAGCAGGAAACGTAATGATTTGGTGAAATTTCTCTCAGATTCGGTGCGTTTTCGGCGCATTCTTTTGTCGCTTTCGGGCATCTGGTTCTGAACGGGCAGCCGCTCGGCATATGGAGCGGGCTCGGGACATCTCCTTCAAGCGTGATGCGCTTATGCGAGCGCGCGTAATTTGGGTCGGGAATCGGAACCGCAGAAAGCAAAGAAACCGTATAAGGATGCAGCGGTTTGTTATACAGTTCGTTTGCCGGAGCGACTTCAACGATTTTGCCGAGATACATAACGGCAATTCGGTTAGAAATATGTTTGACAACCAATAGGTCATGCGCGATGAAGAGATAGGTCAAATTTAATTTCTTTTGAAGCTCTTCAAACATATTGATGATCTGCGCCTGAATTGAAACGTCAAGGGCAGAGACGGGTTCATCGCAGACGATGAATTTGGGATCAACGGCCAAAGCACGGGCGATACCGATGCGCTGCCGCTGTCCGCCTGAAAATTCGTGCGCGTAACGGGTGGTGTGTTCGCAACAAAGCCCGACGATATCCATCAGGTTCATGATTTTTTCCTGGCGCTCTTTCTTCGATGAATAGAGCTTATGAACGTCAAGCGGTTCTCCGATGATGTCTCCGATAGTCATGCGAGGATCAAGGGAAGAGTAGGGGTCCTGAAAGACCATCTGCGCTTTTTTACGTATCTCCTGAATCGATCTCTTACCTTCGATTTTCTTTCCGTTAAAGACAATCTCTCCGCCGGTAGGTTTATAAAGCCGCAGCAGCGTGCGGCCGACGGTAGTTTTTCCGCAGCCGGATTCTCCGACCAAACCAAGGGTCTCGCCTTCTTTGATAGAAAAAGAGACGTCATCAACCGCTTTCAGCGGAATCGAGCCGAAAAATCCGGTCGGGATATCAAAATACTGCTTTAAATGATTTACTTCCAGCAGTGTGTTTTCTTTAATCATTTAAATTCAGCTCCTTTATCTGGTCCGGTGTGAGGATACCTTCATCAATACTTTTTTTAATATTAAACCAGCACCTTGAGATATGTTTTTCGTTAATGACGATCTCACGGGCGTTTTCTTTGAGACAGATTTTCATTGCATTATCGCATCGGGGTGAAAACGGACAGCCTGAAGGCATATTGAGCAAATCAATCGGAGAACCTCCGATCGGCTTTAAACGCTCTCTTTTATCGGAAACGGTAGGAATAGAGCGAATCAAGCCTTTGGTATATTCGTGCTGCGGATTATAGAAAATTTCATCGGCGGTACCGCGTTCACAGAACTGTCCCGCATACATGACGATGACCTCGTCACACATATCGGCAATTACACCGAGATCATGTGTGATTAAAATGATCGCCATACCCATCTTTTTTTGGAGGTCTTTCATCAGTTCAAGAATCTGAGCCTGAATGGTTACGTCAAGCGCGGTTGTCGGTTCGTCGGCAATCAAGATATCCGGCTCACAAGCAAGCGCCATGGCAATCATAACGCGCTGGCGCATGCCTCCCGAAAACTCATGCGGATATTGATTCATTCTCTTTTTCGGTTCGCTGACGCCGACAAGAGAGAGCATCTCGACGGCTCTTTCCTTCGCCTGTTTTTGATCTCGGTTGGTATGCAGCATGATGGCTTCCATCAGTTGATTTCCGATCGAAAACACCGGATTGAGGCTGGTCATTGGGTCTTGGAAGATAATGCTGATTTTATTGCCGCGAATCGCACTCATAACCTTTTCGCCGGCGCCGACCAATTCCTGCCCTTTGAATTTTATACTGCCGTCAACAATTTTACCGGGATGCGTCAAAATCTGAAGGACAGAATAAGCAGTTACACTTTTGCCGGAACCGGATTCGCCCACGATTCCGAGTACTTTACCTTCATCCAAATTGAAAGAGACGCCGTTGACGGCTCTGACCTCACCGGAAGAGGTGTAAAATGATGTCTTTAAATTTCTTACTTCCAATAATCTCATTTTATTTACGCCGCCTTTCTCATCGATTTTTCAGTTTCGGGTCAAAGGCATCGCGCAATCCGTCTCCGAGCAGATTCAGTGAGAGCACGATCAAACAAATGAAAACAGCCGGGATGACTAAACGATAAGCGTAGCTGTAGATACCGGTCAGCGCATCGGATGCAAGCGATCCCAAACTCGGCATCGGAATCGAGACTCCGAGGCCCAGGAAACTGAGGAAGCTTTCAGTGAAAATAGCGGAAGGAATTTGTAAAGCGGTTGTAATGATGATGATGCTGATACAATTGGGCAGGATATGTTTGCGGATAATCCGGTTAGAACTCGCGCCGATGGATTTGGCTGTAAGAACGAATTCCTCCTGTTTAATCGAGAGGATTTGACCGCGGATCAAACGAGCCATGCTCACCCAATACAATAATGCAAATACGATGAAGATACTGATCATGCCGGTTCCCAATTTTGAAAGCGAGGTGCCTTGAATCACAGGTTCAAGAACTAATTTCAATACCACCGAAAGCAGAATGATCATCAGCAGATCGGGCAGAGAATAGATGATATCGACGATACGCATCATATATAAATCCAACCGACCGCCGAAATATCCCGAGATGGAGCCGTAGGTGACACCGATGATCAAAACGATGATACTGGCAAAGAAGCCGACTAACAATGAAACCCTAGCGCCGTAAACGACGCGGATGGCATAATCTCTGCCCGCGGAATCGGTTCCGAAGATGTGCGGAAATACTTTCTCACCGGCCGCAATCTTCGCTTGTTCGGTCGCACCGTATTCAAACGGCTTTAAATTAAGATAAGAGGAATCAACAGTCTGGCCTTGTATGAGGCCAAGCTGCTGCTCATAAGAATAAGGGTAAAACGTCGGTACAAAAATTACGATGATTAAGATAACCGCAAGGATAAAAAGACAGGTCATCGCGATTTTATTTTTCCAAAGACGGCGAAGGCCGTCTCTTAAAAAAGTCGTCCGCTCCCGCATTTTCACCTGCTGCAGTTTTTCCTCATCTGTCGCGGGTTCAAATTTAGACAGGTCCAGCTGAAAACTCAGAGGATTCTTTTTAAGTATTTTATCTTTCTCGTTCATATTCCAAATCCTCCTGTTTTAAGACAGTTCTACCCGTGGGTCAAATACTTTATATAAGATATCCGAGACCAACATCATCAGGATGATGAGCGCAGCAAGAAAAATCGTGGTCCCCATAATCAATGTGTAATCCCGGTTAAAGATGCTGGAGACGAAGTATTTTCCCAAACCCGGCACCGCGAAAATTTTCTCAACGACCAAGCTTCCGGTGACGATGAATGCGATCATGGGACCCGCATAAGTGATAACCGGTGTGATAGCATTGCGCAGAGCGTGTTTAAACAAGACCTTGCTGGGTTTGACGCCTTTTGCACGCGCGGTCCGGATATAGTCCTGCCCGAGCACATCGAGCATACTCGACCGGGTCAATCGTATGATATAAGCCATCGGATATAAGGAAAGAGAGATAATCGGCAAAATCAATCCTCCTGCCGACGAGCCGTTTGCGGGGAGCAAATTCAAATTCACGCAAAAAATCAATAACAAAAAGGTCGCTATGATAAAAGACGGCATCGCGACAAATGCGGTTGATAGAACCATTGTGATCTTATCAATCGTTTTATTGTGAAAAACGGCGGCGAGAGAACCCAGAACAAGACCGAATATGATCGCTAAAAAAGCCGCCGCAAGGCCTAATTTTGCGCTGACTTTAAAACCCTCCAGGATGATGCTGCTTACACTTCGGCCTCTCTGTTTGATCGAAGGGCCGAAATCAAATTTGACAACACCTTTCAGATAAGTCCAAAATTGCTCCATAATCGGTTTATCCAGACCGTATTTTGCCTCAAGCGCAGCCGTAACCTGTGGGCTTGGGGCCTTTTCACTTAAAAACGGCCCCCCCGGAATGGCATGCATTACGAAAAAGGTAATCAAAACAACCAAGATGATCGTCATAATAGCGAGCAAAATCCTTTTTAATATGTAAAAAGCTAATTTTTTGTTCATCCGATGACTCCCCCAGTCAGAAAAAATATATAAAAACAAGTATATCTCTTTTTTGATTGAAATGCAATCATTTCGCAATAAAAAAGCAGTATTAAATATTTACAAATACAGAATTTTTAGGTTTATTATTTGTTTATAATTAAAATCAACTTCTTTTGATTTCCCAATTTATAAAATTCTGCTATAAAATAAAAAGCAGTTTCGTTTTTTGACGGTGACCGGGAATATGTGATATAATAATTATATTGGGATATTTATTCCTCAAAATTTATTAGTTTTTTCACAATTGATTTTCTGTCTTATTAAAAATTTTAGGGTCTTGACTAGAACAGAGGGTTATCACGGAACAATTTCAAGAGGATGTGGTACAGATCCTGCCCTCTGTGGTTAAAACGGAATTCGGTCTCCTTC
>Ga0209099_1002593_pt1 | contig 15686 bp, 11 predicted proteins | sample AD_JPNHW2_MetaG_FD_184430 | JGI IMG/M metagenome (GOLD analysis project Ga0209099, IMG submission 184430) | Active sludge microbial communities of municipal wastewater-treating anaerobic digesters from Japan - AD_JPNHW2_MetaG (SPAdes) (version 2) | ecosystem: Engineered > Bioreactor > Anaerobic... | reverse complement strand
ATGTGTGTTGCCGACAAGTGGACCTATATCATCCGAGATCCTTTTTTCTATAAGCCTGTATAACCTTCCACTCGCTATCCAGTCGGCATAAACAAGCTTCTTCTTTCCATATGGAGTCTCAATCTCAGCATCAATGCCGACAATGTTCCTCCGGAATTTTTCAAAATATCTCTCAGGATCCTGCATCAGGATTTTTTTTTAGCGTAAAAAGCCGGCGGTAAAATTATTAAATATTTGATTATAAATCTCCGTCTCCGGTCAGCCCGAAGGTTAAATCCCCTGAAATGAAATGGTAAACATCAAACTTCTACCTTTTCCAAATTTCCGCAATAACTCTAAGTACTCTAAGTACTCTAAGTACTTCAAGTACTTCGAGTACTTCAAATTCTTAAAGTGAAAGGGCTTTTTCCGGCATTTCCTCCTGATAAATCTTTGACAAAACTTTGTTCATTTTTTATTTGGAATTTATTGCTGCGAAATTTACTTTTACGCCGCGAAATCAATTTTACAATCAATATGGACGACGGCCCTGCGAGTATATTAATTAATAACCTGATATAAGGGAAGCAGCCTGTTCATCCGGTCGCTTCCTTAATTATCAAGAACTGGAAGGAGGTGACAATGACATCACTCACAACATTTTATTTAAGCGGAATAATTGGCAAAGAGGTATTCGGCGCCGATGGCGATGAAATCGGAATCATAAAGGATCTGCTTATCAATAATGCCCCCTCTGGACTTAACGATCCGAGCCAGCAGCTTGTAATAGGGGTAAAACTGAAGATTGGAAAGAGTACAGGATTCTATTCATTTTCGACCTTCAGGGTAGTCAAGGCTCGTGAAGTGCTTAATGTCAACTGCACTGAACTTATTGAACTTAATCCTGACGAGGTATCAGCAGGATTATTGCTTGTTGAAAATATACTCGACAAACAGATTGTCGACCTTAACGGGCGAAAACTTGTAAGGGTAAATGACGTAAGGCTGGCAACCCTCGCCACTGGTACTTTTGCAGTTGCTGTGGATATTGGCATCGAAGGCCTCCTCAGGAGAATTGGTACCCTGTCGCCGATAAAAAGATTCCTGAATTTTTCAGGCATCAAAATTCCTGCAAAATTCATTTTATGGGACGACATGGAGGCAATAGATTTTTCAAACCAGAACATAAAACTCTCAAAAAGCTACGCGAAGCTTCATACCCTTCACCCTTCCGATATTGCAGATATCCTTGAGGACCTTGGGAAAAAGACGAGCACCTCGGTATTCTCCGCTCTCGATGAGGAAAAGGCTGCAGATGTGCTCGAGGAAATGGAAACCCAGACCCAGGTACATATTATCGAAAGCCTGCCCGTCAACAAGGCTGCTGATGTGCTAGAGAAAATGCCGGCCGACGAGGCCGCCGATATTCTCGATGAAATTGAAGATGAAAAAGCTGAAATGCTGCTCAAGGAAATGGACAGCGAATCTTCACAGGAGGTCAGGGAACTGCTCGAATATCCCGATAATTCAGCCGGAGGATTGATGACTACCGACGTATTATCCTTCAGACCCGAAGTAACAGTCGATTATATTATTAAGGAGTTGAGAAGCAGAAAGCCGGAACCGGCAGAACTTTATACACTCTTTGTCACGGAGGAGAATGATAAGCTTGTCGGTACTTTCGACCTGAGGGACCTTGTTGTAGCAGATCCCGAGACAACTGTAAGCACAATAATGAGATCTGATCCGGTCTTCCTTCTCGATGATCAAAGGATTGATGATATCGCTGAGACTATTTCAAAATATAACCTTCTGGCAGTACCAGTTGTCGACCAGGAGAACCTGCTCCAGGGAATGGTAGTTGTGGATGATGTTATCGAAGACCTGATAAACAAAAGAAGAACAAACAAAAGATAATTACGGGATAATTGCCGATGACAAGGGTTACAAAATCCGGATTCTATAAGAACCTTGCAATATTTTTTGCACTCCTCGGCCCTGGTATTATTACGGGAAGTGTTGATAATGATGCAGGAGGAATAACAACTTATTCAGTTGCCGGGGCGATGTACGGCTATGGGATGATCTGGACCCTAATCCCGTCGTTGCTTGTGCTTCTGGTAATCCAGGAGATGAATGCCAGGATGGGAATAGTAACAGGTAAAGGACTTTCCGATCTGATAAGGGAAAACGCCGGTGTGAAAGTCACCTTTTTTATATTTATAGGACTTCTTCTTTCAAACATTGGAAACACTACTACCGAATTTGCCGGAGTTGCCGGAAGCATGGAGATCTTCGGCGTCAGCAAATATATTTCGGTCCCTCTTGCCGCTTTCATTGTCTGGCTACTTGTTGTCAAGGGAACCTATCAGATAGCCGAAAGGATATTCCTTATCTTCAGCGCTTCACTTCTTACCTATGTCATATCTGCTCTCATGGCCAAACCCGACTGGAGTGAGATAGGTGAGGCCGTCATACGTCCCGGGATCAACCTTAACACCCAAAGCCTTACAGTTATCATAGCCCTCGTCGGAACGACAATAGCGCCATGGATGCAGTTCTACATGCAATCGTCGGTTATTGAAAAAGGCCTGGAGATGAAGAACTACAGGTTTACGGTTATCGATATAATAATCGGATGTATTGTTACCGTCGTTGTTGCCTTTTTTATAATGGTAGCCTGCGGCTCGACACTTCATCCCAACGGCATCGAAATCACTGAAGCAAAGGATGCGGCGCTTTCACTCGAACCACTTGCAGGGAGACTGGCTTCCCATGTTTTTGCCTTCGGCCTTTTTGTCGCTTCTGTCTTTTCTGCAACAATCCTTCCTCTTGCCACTGCATTTTATATCTGCGAAGCTTTTGGATTTGAAGCCGGAATAGATAAAAGCTGGGATGAAGCAAGGGAGTTTTATGTGCTTTACACCGGGATAGTCGTAATATCTGCAATCATCATACTGATTCCGAATGCTCCGCTTATCGACATTTCAATATGGTCGCAGGTATTGAACGGGATATTGCTTCCTGTTGTTCTTGTAAGCATGATACTTCTTATCAACAATAAGAAGATAATGGGAAATTATACGAACAAGCTTTACCAGAATATCATTGGCTGGGGCGCTGTAGGGATCCTCGTAATTCTCTCACTTGTTCTCCTTATACTTCCGATTGCCGGCAAATGATCTTTATGGTTTGACCGATGGCCAGGCTCCCTTTTCGAGTTTTACTGTTTTGATCAGAGCCGGATCAATAACAACATGCTTAATAAGCTTCCTGTTCCATGTGTAGGTAATATGGATCAGACCGTCGGACGATTGTATAACGGCAGGATATGAATACTCAGCATTTTTTTCATCATTTTCAATAAGCACAGCTGCTTCCCAGTTTAATCCGTCATCCGATACAGCAACATTCAGTACGTTACGCCCTGAAGCAAGATGGTTATAAACAATAAGGTGCCTGCCGTCCTTCATCGTGACGGCATCGATACCCGAATTCGGATTGGGAAGATCAAGGGGTTTGATCTCTGTCCAGTGTGCGCCGTCATCTTCCGACCATGATGTAAATATCTTTCCCTGCCTGGTCCGGCACACCGACTGCAGCTTTCCCCCGGGATGGAACAGAACAGAAGGCTGTATTGCTGAAATATTCCTGTCGTTCAGGGCTTCCGTCCTTTGCCATGAGATGCCGTCGTCAGGCGTCATCTCCATATGTATCCTCCATCCCTGATCTTCAGTGCTTGAGGGGCAAAGAAGGATCCCGTTACGGAGCCTGACAGGCTTGTTCTTTACAGGTCCGACTATGCCTTCCGGAAGCCGTTTCGAGGCTGACCACGACAAGCCGTTGTCATCAGATGTTATAAGCTCACCCCACCAGGTGGAAGGGCTTGGCCCGACTTTATAGAATAAAAGTATCTCATTCCCTGTATTATAGAGAACAGGATTCCAGCAGGGATACCTTTTTCCCTGTCTGACCCCGTTAGCCGCTTCCTCAGGCTTGCTCCATTTACCTTTGAGGTATCTGCTTATCCATATACCGACATCAGGATTTCTTTCTTCAGTCCCGCCGAACCATGCTGCGATGAAGCCTCCGTCGATCTCTGCTATAGTTGAGGCATGGCAGCTTGGAAATTTTACATCTTCGGCCTGATATATGAATTCCGATTTCAGAATGCACTCTTCACCTTTGTAGGGATCCTGAGCGGAGAGGCTGATGCCAGCCAGAAGAGCGAATAAAAAGGTATGGCTCTTTTTCATTTTTTTCTGTTGATGAAATTGCTTAAGATAAAACCTGTAAGGAAAATAATCACGGTTCCGAAAACTATTGTAAGGTTTGCATGGAACTGACTTTTGAATGTTATGAGTTTTTCTCCCGTGAAATATATTGGCGACAGGCTCATCCAGGTTATTATCAGAACGCCTGCAACCACTGCTATTACTGCATTTCCACGTGTTGCTTTTTTCGAGATATAGCCAAGGAGGAACAGTCCGAGCATTCCTCCGCTGAATATCGAGGCAAGAGCCCACCAGGCATCCAGAACACTCTCAACGCCAACAAGTGCAAGGGCGATTATGATCCCAAGTATCCCCGTTATCATCGAGGAAAAGTGAAGTACCTTCATGGATGAACGCTCACCTGCATTTTTCTTAATATATTTCTTGTAGTAGTCGGTGAGAAAGATCGTTGCGACGCTGTTAAGACTCGTTGAAACTGTACTCATGCCGGCCGAGAATATTGCTGCAATAAGAAGGCCTGTCATCCCGGCAGGCAATCCCGTTGCAATGAAAAACGGAAATACTTTATCGCCCGATCCCGGCTGCTTAAGCGCTTCGGGTAAAAGATCGGGCTGAGCTGAATAATAGGCAAAGAGGGCAGTCCCGATATAAAAAAAGAGCGCTGAGACAGGAATGTATAATAATGATCCGAAAAGGGCTGAAAATTTGGCTTCTCTTTCAGATCCTGACGCCATGTACCGTTGGATATAATTCTGGTCGATGCCATAGTTCTGAAGGTTTATGAACAGACCATATATAAGTACGACCCAGAAAGTCGAAACCTTAAGACTGGGGCCAAAACTGCCCGGACTGAATTTATCATTAAGTGAAGCGATCCTGAAAATTTGCCCCGGACCTTCAGGCATTGAAAATGTAAGAAATACGGCACATACAATAGCTCCGGCGATAAGTATTATCCCCTGTATTGTATCAGTCCAGATAACGGCCTGTATTCCTCCGAGCATTGAATAAAGTATGACAGCAATACCGGTGATCACAATTACCGTTTTGACATCCCATCCGAAAAGGGCATTTACGGGAAGGGCAAGGAGAAGAAGTATGGCTCCGGTACGCATCAGCTGGGTAAGTATATAGCAAACCGATGCATAAATTCTGGCCCAGGAGCCAAAACGCAGTTCCAGGTAATAATATGCAGATACATTTCCAACCTCCCTGTACAGAGGTACGAAAAACCTTACTGCGGCATATGCCGCAAAAGGTATGGAAAGGCTGAAAACATAAGCGTTCCAGTTGGTGGCATAGGCTTTACCCGGAAGGCCCAGGAAGCTAATGCTGCTTACAAAAGTCGCAAAGATCGACATCCCGATTACCCAGGCAGGGATTTTCCCCCCTCCTGTGGTGAACTGCGATGTTGTTTTATTCTTTCTGAAAAAACTAGCACCAAGAATAACATTGCCTGTGATAAGCACAAAGAATACAATAGCATCGGTCAGGGAGAGCTTCATCAGGATATTTTTGAAATCAATTTGACATTGGTTGAGCCGATAAATTTACAATTAAATATTAGATTTGTATTATCCATTGCAGGCTTCACCGCCTGAATTGTAGAACTTGTAAAACAAGGTTGATGAAAGGTTATTTTGAATCCGGATCCTATGTAAGTCCGGTTAAAAGTAAACGGACTCTGTTCGACAGGATAATTCATTGCAACAGGCTGTATTTCACTTTAAAATACGCCGTCATTGTATTCAGGACAAGAAGACAGGCAATTAAAGGTCTATATGATACAAAAGCCTGGTCCGATTCTTCATTTTTCATTTTCCGGTTCATTGAAAAAGCCGGCGGTAAATTCAGTATTTCAGGGATGGAGAACCTGGAAAAGGACCCGGAACCCGTTGTCTTTATTTGTAATCATATGAGCACCCTTGAGACAATGATCCTTCCATGTCTTATTGCCCCGCACAGGGAAGTCACATTTGTGGTAAAGGACACCCTTGTCCGTCATCCGCTTTTCGGACATGTAATGCGATCGAGGGATCCGATAGTAGTCGGCAGGACCGATCCGCGTAAGGATTTTGAGGAGGTAATGACAAAAGGTCCGGAGCTTCTTGCAAAAGGTTCTTCAATAATTATATTTCCCCAGAGCACCCGCAGTCTTATATTCAATCCTGAGGAGTTCAATTCACTTGGAGTTAAACTGGCAAAAAAAGCCGGAGTCAGGGTGATACCCGTAGCGCTTAAAACTGATTTCTGGGGACAGGGAAAGCTGATAAAGGAACTCGGGCCGCTCGACAGCAGGAAAACAATACGTTTCAGGTTCGGGGAGTCTTTTCCTGTTACAGGCAACGGGAAGACCGAAAACCAGAGGATCATCGATTTCATCCAGTCTGCCCTTGCAGAATGGAAATAGAATAAGCGAAAAAAATTTTCGTGGATCATGGTGCAGATATAAGCCGTATCATAAGCGGATTTTTCTACAGAATTATACTTAGTGTCCTTAGTGATGACCTTGGTGATACTTTGTGGTTCAGTGATTTGAGTTTAACCACAAAGTATCACAAAGGTGATCACTAAGGTACTCGAAGGATTTCTGATAAAGCCTCATATATTTTCATAATTTATTTTAAGTGTACATCATACATTTAATTAAATTTTTTTTACCTAAATTTGATGAAAAGGTCTTTATCTTTTGCCTGAATCTGAACCTCAATAATATCTAATAACCGAAAATAACTAATTTAAAAAGCTGATTATGGGAACATTAGACTGGATTGTCCTTGGTCTGTTCTGCCTTGGACTAATTGGTATTATAATCTGGGTCGCAAAAAAGAAATCAGAGACCTCAACCGACTATTTCCTTGCCGGCAGGGATGCCACATGGCTTGCCATCGGATCCTCGATTTTTGCATCCAACATTGGCTCGGAGCACCTTGTCGGCCTGGCCGGAGCCGGCGCATCAAGCGGAATGGCAATGGCTCATTGGGAAATGCATGGATGGATAATACTTATCCTTGGCTGGTTTTTCGTTCCTTTTTATGCAAGGAGCGGAGTCTTTACAATGCCTGAGTTTCTTGAAAAAAGGTATAACAGGGGTGCCAGAAGCGTATTATCAATTATATCCCTTGTCAGCTATGTCTTTACTAAGGTGGCGGTTACTGTTTATGCCGGCGGGATAGTATTTAAACAGGTATTCGGTATCGAATCAATGTTCGGTATCGATTTTTTCTGGATAAGCGCCGTGGGTCTTGTAGTTCTTACAGGTATTTACACAACACTGGGAGGTATGAGGGCAGTGCTCTGGACCTCGGTACTGCAGACGCCTATTCTTCTTCTCGGTTCAATAGCAATACTTATTATCGGGCTTATCAAGCTTGGAGGATGGTCGGAAATGATGGAGATCTGCCGTGCCGTACCAGTAAACGCAGAAGGTGATACAATGACCCATCTCATGAGGTCGGCAAGCGATCCGGAGTTTCCATGGACAGGGGTAATCCTCGGATCTGCAATAATCGGCTTCTGGTATTGGTGTACAGATCAGTTCATTGTACAAAGGGTTCTTTCGGGAAGAAATCAGACCGAATCGAGAAGAGGCGCAATACTTGGTGCAGGCTTCAAGCTCCTGCCGGTATTCATTTTTCTCATCCCCGGGATGATAGCATATGCATTGAATACAAAAGGTGTCATTTCACTTCCAAACTCCGACGCTGCATTTTCGGTTCTTGTAAAGGAGCTTCTGCCAATCGGCTTCAAAGGTCTTGTTGTAGGCGGCATACTTGCTGCGCTTATGAGTTCACTGGCTTCTCTCTTCAATTCCTCGGCAACTCTGTTTACAGTCGACTTTTATCAGAAATACAAACCTAAAGCCACCGAAAAGGAACTTGTAAGGGTAGGGAGGATAGCAACAGTAGTGGTTGTGGTACTCGGAGTCCTCTGGATACCCGTCATGAAGGGACTCGGAAAATTCCTTTATGCCTACCTCCAGGATGTACAGTCGATGCTTGCTCCAGGCATTGCAGCAGTGTTCCTTCTTGGGATCCTGTCAAAAAGGACCACACCCAAAGCGGGCTTTATCGGCCTTCTGATCGGGTTTGTCCTGGGTATGACACGTCTTGGATTCAAGATATTTGGAACCGGTATGAGCCAGGACGGAATATTTTATTCGATTTTCGTTAAGATGAACGGATATAATTATGAGGTTATCCTGTTCTTCCTTGTGATCATACTTATGATGATAATAAGTTACTTCACACCAAAGGCTGATCCTGTTGCAATAAAAGGCTTATATGTCGGTTCAGCCACAGCCGAGCAGAAAGCTCTTACAAGGGCAAGCTATAACAACTGGGATTTGTTCTTCTCAGGAATTATTATAGCTGTTGTAATTGCATTTTATGCCTATTTCTGGTAGACCGGTACTGAAAAATGTTCAAAAAGTAAAATGTCATGTATAACTTTAATAATAAAGAGATCTGGTTTGTCACAGGCAGTCAGCATCTGTACGGACCGGATACGCTGCTTCAGGTAGCTGCCGATTCGAGGGCTATTGCAGAGGCCCTCGACAATTCGCCCAGGATCCCTGTAAGGATCTTGTTTAAACCTGTACTTACAACAGCCGATTCCATATTTGAGTTGTGCTCCGAAGCCAACAATAACCTTAATTGTATCGGGCTGATAACCTGGATGCATACTTTTTCGCCTGCAAAAATGTGGATAAGGGGACTTTCAGTCCTTAACAAGCCATTCCTGCATCTGCATACCCAGCTAAACCGTGATATACCGTGGGATACCATCGACATGGATTTCATGAACCTGAACCAGTCGGCCCATGGCGACAGGGAATTTGGCTTTATCTGTACAAGGATGAGGCTTAACAGGAAGGTTGTTGTGGGCCACTGGGAAGATGACGGTACTGTCGGCAGCATTGCCGTCTGGGCAAGAGCCGCGGCGGCTTTCAATGATTCCTTCAACATGAAGGTCGCACGATTTGGCGATAATATGAGGGATGTTGCAGTTACAGAGGGAAATAAGGTCAGTGCACAGATGAAGATGGGTTATTCAGTGAGCGGCTATGGCGTCGGTGACCTTGTCTCGGCAGTTGATGAGGTATCCGATCATGAGGTGAGGCTGCTTATTGATGAATATAAATCGCTTTATAATATTACCCGTGATGTTGAGGAATCAGAAACCCTTAAGGAAGCGGCAAGGATTGAAGCCGGTCTGGAGCATTTCCTTAAAGCAGGTGATTTTAAGGCCTTTACAACTACTTTTGAAGACCTGCACGGACTCAGACAACTGCCCGGGCTTGCAGTTCAGAGGCTTATGCAAAAAGGATACGGATTTGGGGCTGAGGGTGACTGGAAAACGGCAGCGCTTGTAAGATCAATGAAGGTGATGGCCTACAGGCTTCCGGGTGGAACATCCTTTATGGAAGACTATACATATCATTTCGACCCTGCTGGTATGCGTGTACTTGGCGCCCATATGCTCGAGGTTTGCCCGTCGATAGCATCCGATAAACCGTATCTTGAAGTACATCCTTTGTCGATAGGAGGTAAAGCTGATCCTGCCCGTCTCGTCTTTAAATCCGCAACAGGAAAGGCTGTCTGTGCTTCACTTATTGATATGGGGAACAGGTTCAGGATGATAGTGAATGATGTAGAAGTTGTAGATTGCCCCGATATGCCTAACCTTCCTGTTGCCAGTGTCCTATGGAAACCAAAGCCTGACCTGCAAACCGGGGCAGCTGCATGGATACTTGCCGGCGGGGCTCATCACACTGGCTTCAGCACAGCAATAAACTCAGAATATATTGAGGATTTTACAACAATGATGGGAATTGAATTCCTTCTCATTGATGACTTATGTGACCTGACCGCCTTTAAGAAGGAACTGAGGCTGAATGAGATCTATTATCATATTGCAGGGGGGATCATCTGACCGGAATGATCTTCCCGGTTAAGTAAGACACTTGAACTAGCATGGATCTGATGAAACTTTATTCAGAACATCCAAAACATCTTATAGCCGTCGACTGCATCATATTTGGCTATGACATTCTTGAAAAGGAGATAAAACTTCTTCTCATAAAGAGGGACTTTGAGCCTGCAAAGGGTAAATGGTCGCTTGCCGGTGGATTTGTCAGGGAAAATGAAAGTCTGGACGATGCCGCAAACCGCATCCTTTTCAGTCTTACTGGTCTTCATGATGTTTATCTGGAACAGTCATATACCTATGGCCGCATCAACCGCGACCCTGGTGCCCGGGTGATATCAACATCCTACAGTGCACTCATAAAGATTAAAGATCTCGACAGGGAACTGAAAGATCTGCACGGTGCACACTGGCAGTCCATTTCAAGACTTCCCCATCTTATCTTTGATCACATGGAGATGGTAACAAAGGCTCTTGGCGCCCTGCAGATGACAATTAAGGTAGAGCCTGTCGGCTTTGCACTTCTTCCTGAGAAATTCACTTTGGTACAGCTCCAGGAATTATATGAGGCTATTTATCAGCGCAGGATAGACAAAAGGAACTTCCGCAAAAAGATCCTTTCAATGAACATCCTTGAGAAACTTGATGAGAAAGAGAAGGAGACATCTAAGAAAGGCGCCTGGTATTACAGGTTCAACAGCGAGAGCTATGAACTTCACAGGAAACAGGGCTTCTACTTCAACCTTGATGTTAATTAGAACATCCTGAATTTAATAAAACCTAAATTCATTATGCAATGCTGGAGAAGTTGAAAAGAGAAGTTTTCAAGGCAAACATCGACCTGGTAAAGCATGGTCTGGTGATTCACACCTGGGGTAATGTAAGCGGAAAAGACCATGAAACCGGTCTGGTTGTTATCAAACCATCAGGTGTGAGCTATTCATCGATGAAAGAGGAGGATATGGTGGTGCTCGACAGCGACGGGAATATTGTGGAAGGGAAATACAAGCCTTCGACAGACTCCCCGACTCATCTGTTTTTGTATAACGCCTGGCCCTCACTCGGGGGTATCGTCCACACCCATTCATCGTATGCAACTGCCTGGGCTCAGGCAGGGAAGGATATTCCGCCACTCGGGACAACACATGCCGACCATTTTTACGGAGTGGTGCCATGCACAAGGGAGCTTACGGCTGTAGAGGTCGAAACAGAATATGAACTTAATACAGGTAAAGTGATTGTGGAACGAATGAAGGGGATTGATCCGCTGGCAGTGCCTTCATCACTCGTCAGCTACCACGGACCTTTCTGCTGGGGCCTCGATCCGGCAGAAGCCGTGTACAATGCTGTTGCGCTCGAGGAAATAGCAAGGATGGCTTTTTATACTGTTCTTCTTAAAAAAAGTGAACCTGTTGAAAGCTATCTTCTGGATAAGCATTTTAAGCGCAAACATGGGAAAGATGCGTATTACGGACAGGGAGAAAAGAAAAATAAACAAACATAAACTATGTTGGGAAAATATGTTATCGGGCTTGATTATGGCACCGATTCAGTAAGAGCGCTTGTTGTCGACACCGGAAATGGCGAAACAGTGGGAACCTCTGTCTTTGAATATCCAAGATGGAAAAAAGGATTGTATTGCGATCCTGCCGAAAACAGGTTCCGGCAGCATCCTCTTGATTATATCGAAGGCCTTGAGCATTCGATAAAGGGCGCCATAAAGGAACTTGGCAGAGAAATAACCGACAACATTGTAGGCATAACTGTTGATACAACAGGATCAACTCCTGTTGCAGTCGACAGGGAAGGCGTTCCTCTTTCAATGAAGCAGGAATTCATGAATGATCCTGATGCCATGTTCGTCCTCTGGAAAGACCATACTGCCGTAAAGGAAGCTGCTGAGATAAACGAGCTGTCAAAAAGCTGGCGAACAGATTATACAAAATATGAAGGCGGTGTGTATTCCTCGGAATGGTTCTGGGCCAAGATCCTTCATGTAATGCGTTCAAACACAAGGGTAAAGGATAACGCTTTTTCATGGGTTGAACATTGCGACTGGATACCGGCCCTTCTTACAGGCATAACAGATCCGCTCAAAATAAAGAGAAGCAGATGCGCCGCTGGTCATAAGGCAATGTGGCATGAAGACTTCAAAGGACTTCCCGATGAACTTTTCCTTGTTAGCCTCGATCCGGTCCTTGCCACACTGAGAGATCGCCTCTACCGCGAAACATATACATGTGATACATGCGTTGGAACTCTTTCTGAAGAATGGGCTGGAAAACTTGGGCTCCGAAAGGGAGTAAAAGTTGGAGCAGGCGCTTTTGATGCACATCTTGGTGCAATTGGAGGGGAAATTAGACCTTATCAGCTTGTAAAGGTGATGGGAACATCGACATGCGACATGCTTGTATCGCCGATGGAAGAGGTTGGTGATAAGCTTGTTGCAGGCATCTGCGGACAGGTCGACGGTTCCATAATACCAGGGATGCTTGGCCTGGAAGCCGGTCAGTCGGCATTCGGAGATGTTTATGCATGGTTCGGGAAGCTTCTGCTATGGCCTTTGAATGAAATAGCAGGAAGAATGACATGGCTCGACGAAATCACAAAAGAAAGGATAATAAAGGAGACTGCCGGTAATATAATATCGGAGCTGAGCCGTCAGGCTGAATCTCTTCCTGATGATGAAACAGCAATCATTGCCCTCGACTGGCTGAACGGAAGACGGACTCCTTTTGCAAACCAGGAGCTGAAAGGTACAATAACAGGCTTGTCGCTGGGATCAGATGCTCCCAGAATTTTCAAAGCCCTTGTTGAGGCAACGGCTTTCGGATCGAGAATGATAAACGAAAGGTTTGTGGAGGAGGGAATACGTATCGACAGTGTGATAGCTATCGGCGGTGTTGCAAAAAAGAACCCTTACGTAATGCAGATTGTGGCCGATGTTCTTAATATGCCTTTAAAAGTGGCAAGTCACGATCAGACCTGCGCACTGGGCTCTGCCATGGCCGCTTCTGTAATGGCAGGGATACATGGCGATTTTGAATCGGCACAGAAAGCCATGGGCGGAGGCTTTGAAAAGATTTATGAGCCCGATCCGTTAAGGGCTGAAAAATACAATTTGCTTTTCAGCAGGTATAAAAAGCTAGGATCATTTATTGAGAATAAAACCAAATAACAGATAACATGAGAAAAATTCTGCTCCTCATCTCCGCTTTTACCTTCATGGTTGCGTTTTATACAAACGGACAGAAGGAGAATACAGCAGCTGTAAATCAGCTTGTTGTGATAGCCAATAACCCGGGACCTGTTATAAGCAAGGACATCTATGGTCATTTTTCAGAACACCTTGGAAGATGCATCTACGAAGGCATATGGGTAGGAATGGATTCAAAGATCCCCAACACATACGGCATCAGGAATGATGTTCTTTTTGCACTCCGCGAAATAAAGGTGCCAAACCTGCGCTGGCCCGGAGGCTGCTTTGCCGATACATACCACTGGAAAGACGGTATTGGCCCACAGTCAAAGAGGGCTTCAATAGTAAACACCCACTGGGGTGGTGTTACAGAGGATAATTCGTTCGGAACACATGAGTTTATGAAGCTCACTGAACTGCTTGGATGCGACGCCTATATCAACGGAAACGTAGGTTCGGGTACGGTGAGAGAGATGGCTGAATGGGTCGAATACCTTACCTCCGACGCCGACAGCCCCATGACACGGCTGCGCAAGGAAAACGGACAGGAGAAACCATGGAAGGTTAAGTATTTTGCAATTGGAAATGAAAACTGGGGTTGCGGAGGCAATATGACTGCCGATTATTATTCGGATGTGATGAGGCAGTTCTCCACATATCTCAACAACTATGGTGATAACAGACTTTACAGGGTGGCATGCGGCCCTTCCGACTTCAACGTTGCATGGACAGAAACCCTTATGAAGGACCCCGGTACAAAGGGACGGTTCCAGGGATTATCGATACATTATTATTCAATTACAGATGGATGGAATAATAAAGGATCAGCAACTGATTTTGATGAGAGGCAATGGTTCCTGACAATGAGGGCAAACGTGCAGATGGAACAGGTTATAAGCGGACATGAAGCCATTATGGACCGTTACGATCCTCAGAAGACAAAAGGACTAGTTGTTGATGAATGGGGCAACTGGTTCGATGTGGAACCGGGTACAAACCCCGGATTCCTCTATCAGCAGAATACCCTCAGGGATGCAGTAACTGCAGCGATACATCTTAATATATTTAATCAGCATGCTGAAAGGGTGAAAGTTGCCAATCTCGCCCAGACCGTCAATGTCCTTCAGTCGGTAATACTGACAAAGGAAGATAAGATGGTTCTCACCCCCACATACCACGTATTCAGGATGTTCAGGGTTCATCAGGATGCCAGGCTGCTGAAAACCGACCTTAAATGCGAAGATTATGTATATGGTGACAGAAAAGTACAATCAGTATCAGCATCAGCATCAGTCGATGAAAACGGGAAAGTCCATATTTCCCTTGCAAACCTCAATCCATCAAAGGCAATAACCCTCACCTGTCCGGTTATCGGAGATTCTTACAAGAAAGTAACAGGCGAAGTTCTTACAGCCTCTGCAATGAATGCAAAGAACACTTTTGAAGCTGCCGATAACATAAAACCTGCGCCTTTCAATGGATTTGCCTACAAAGACGGGATCCTTACAGTAAACATGCCGTCAAAATCAGTGATTGTTCTTGAGCTTTCAAAATAACTCCTGATGAAACGATTAATTCGCCTTTCTCCCTTACTTGTGGTCTGCCTTATTCTGGCAGAATGTTCGAAGCAGCAACAGGCTGACTATCCGATCAGGCCTGTACCATTTACCTCCGTAAAACTTACAGATAACTTCTGGGCGCCGCGGATCAGGAAAAATGCAGAAGTCACAATTCCTATTGCATTTTCCTATTGTGAATCTTCAGGAAGGGTAAAGAACTTTGAGATCGCCGGAGGCCTTGATACCGGGACATTCCTTACAATCTATCCTTTTGATGATTCTGATGTTTTCAAGATCATTGAAGGTGCGAGCTATTCGCTTCAAACATATCCTGATCCCAGGCTTGAAGGATATCTCGATACACTCATATGGAAAATCGGCCTTGCACAGGAAGATGACGGATATCTGTATACAAACAGAACCATTGCTGAAAAGCATGGAGGAAAGGGCCTTCACGAATGGGCAAGCCCCGAAAGATGGCTGCTCGATACTGTTTTAAGCCACGAGCTTTATAACCTCGGTCATCTCTATGAGGCTGCTGTCGCCCATTATCAGGCTACGGGAAAAAAGTCGCTTCTCGATATAGCCATTAAATCGGCTGACCTGGTCAGTAAGGACTTCGGTCCGGGCAAAGTCACAGTCTATCCCGGTCACCAGGTAATTGAGATGGGACTTGTGAAACTTTACAGGGCCACGGGCGACAAAAAATATCTCGATCTTGCGAAGTTTTTCCTCGATATCAGGGGGCCGCACGGCGAACAATACAATCAGGCTCAACAGAAAGTT
>Ga0209099_1002592_pt1 | contig 15689 bp, 14 predicted proteins | sample AD_JPNHW2_MetaG_FD_184430 | JGI IMG/M metagenome (GOLD analysis project Ga0209099, IMG submission 184430) | Active sludge microbial communities of municipal wastewater-treating anaerobic digesters from Japan - AD_JPNHW2_MetaG (SPAdes) (version 2) | ecosystem: Engineered > Bioreactor > Anaerobic... | reverse complement strand
CGCCCAAATCTCAAGTATTGCGCGTGAACAGATTGAAAACGAATTTTCTATGCAGGCCTATCTTTCCATTATCGAAGTCTTCCTGCGTTCTGCCGTAGAAAACCCCCGCCCGGGATTAGCCGCTCAGCCTGAACCAAGGGGGGACAAGTGACAATCACGGTCCGACGGGCAGTGCCTGCTGACAAAGCCGGGATTTTCAAATTTCTTCTGGAGGCCTACGGCGAGAACGGACGTTACAAATTCCCCGACCGTTGGGAGTGGCAGTTCGAACGCAACCCTTTCAAACCTGATGACAAAATCCCTGTGTTTGTTGCAGTAGACGAGAATGGAAAAGTAGTCGGGCAATCCGCAGCCATGTACGAACCGCTCAAAGTTGGCGCAGAGTATCTTACGCTGGCATGGGCTTTGGATGCTATTGTATTGCCAGATTACCGGGGACAGAACCTGGGCTTCGAGACCCTGCGGATAAACTGTGAAAGCAGCCCCCTCTGGATGGGGATGATTATGGCTCCGTCGTCGCGGCACATTCTCGAAAAACTTGGCTGCCAGGCAGTTGATCATGTAATCTCCTATCGAAGAGTTGCCAGATTTGATCCAGATTCCATAAACCAGGGCGTTCGCAACCGGACCCAACAACCTGCCTGGCAGAATACTATGGGAAATCTGCTTCGTTTTCTTAGGCTCGACAAGGTTTTTGCCCTGGCAATTAATGCTGCCACCGCTGTTCAGGATGCCTGCCTGGAGAGTAAGCGTGATGCCAGCATCGACATTCAGGAACGCGAATGCTTCGACGAAAGCTTTGACCGCTTTTGGGAAAAACACCAGCATTTTTTTCCTGTGATTATCCGGAGGGACAGACAATTCCTAAATTGGAAGTATTTGGAACAACCTGATATGCACTACCGCATTTTCACCTCCTCCAGGGATGGAGAGATGAGCGGATACCTCATTCTCCGCTGTGCATATCCCCCGGAAACAAATTCGGGAATTATCGCGGATCTCTTAGCTGATCCAGAAGATACGGCGAGCTTGCGAGCACTGCTTTTTCACGCTCTAAAGATTTTTAAGGCTGAAAAAATGAAGTACATCTACGCCGCAAGCACGATCCCTGCTTATCAAAGCGCGTTTCAGGCTGTAGGTTTCAGAAAAAAGAAAACGATCGTACCACTGCTGCACAGCCGGCTGAATGATAGTCAGGATTCTCTGCTATTCTCAAAAAGCAGCTGGTTCCTTGGCCGCAGCGACCATGATTGGGATCAATATCCGTATGCCTGACCAGGTGAATCCATGACCCTAAGGCAGGCGTTGCGCAAACAAGCTCTTTCCATTCCACTGGGAATTTATCAGCGTCTTCTCAAACGCGACTATGTTGCGCTGTACTACCATGTCATCTCCGACGCGCCACTCGCAACCATAAAACACTTATATGCTTTCAAATCCCAGGCAGCTTTTGAAGACGACCTGAAATATCTGAAAGCCCACTTTAATTGCATCAGCTACGCGCAGCTGGAAAGTTATCAACGCAACGGAGCGAGCCTTCCCAAAAACGCCTGCATCCTGACCTTTGACGACGGCCTCTCCCAATGCTTTTCGACAGCGAGGCCTTTGCTCCTCAAACACAATATCCCGTGTATATTCTTTGTGACAACGGATTTTCTGGACAATCGCGGTTTAGCCGCGGATATGAAAGCCTCATTATGCATCGAGAAGTTCCAGACGGCAAAGGAACAGCTTAGGCAGCACTATTCCCAGACAGTTGCAGTTGAATTTGGCGCGGACTACCTGGCGCAGACTACCGCGGAGGACTGGATCAAATCTCTGGCAGGCAACAACCCGGAAAAAGTCGACATTTTGTGCGAACTTTTGGAGATCGATATTCGCGCTTTTCTCACAATTGCGAAGCCGTACTTAAGTTCCGAAGAAGTCATGCAGCTGCACGCGGATGGGTTTACCATTGGCGCGCATTCCCTGCGGCATGAAAGGTTAAGCGAATTATCGCCACAAGGACTCGAGAATAACATTGTGCAATCCTGCCAGGCTGTCCGGAACCTCACCGGCGCGGCACATATTCCCTTTGCCTTCCCCTTCTCCGCGGATGGCATTCCCAGGCAGCTGCTGCAGGAAATCCGAACGAGGCATCCTTTCGTGGGATTCTATTTTGCCGGGAACGGGATTGTGTCCGAATGCGATTTCATCGTCCCGCGTTTTTGCGGAGATTCACCCGCCAGTTCGAAGCCAGGTCACTCCAACCTGAATAAGCGCATCGCGAATGCTTACCTGGAAGCGCTTTCCAGTAAATTTTCCAGACCCGCTGCCATGGATGCTGACCGTTTCCGAAATTGAGAAATGCCTGCAGAACCTTTGGTATCAATCCTGCTTCCCACCTTCAACCGCGCACACCTGCTCCCGCGGGCAGTGGAATCCGTACTTCAACAATCTTATCCTGATTGGGAGCTGCTTATTTGGGATGACGGCTCGAGTGACGAGACACAAGCAGTTCTGTCAAGTTTCATGGACCCGCGCATCCGCATCTTTTCGGGCAAAAACCGCGGGAAGCCTTACGTAATTAATCGCGCGTTTTCCTGCTCCAACGGGGACTTGATAGCCTTCCTCGATGATGACGACCAGTGGCTGCCTGATAAGCTGAAAGTTCAGGTTTCCTTTCTGCAAAGCAATCCCGATGTAGACCTGAGCTTTGGGAATTTTCGGAATGTAGATATTGCGGCCAATCATGAGCAAGATGGATTTGCACAATCTGCTGTTGGATTAGCCAGACTGCTTACAACCCCAACATCAGCAGGGTTTAAACGAATAACAAACGGATGGTTGGAAGGCCTTGCGGCGGATAATTTCATCGCCATGGATACGGTCATATTGCGCAGGGTTTTGATGGAAAAAATCGGAGGGTTCAACGAGAATCTAGCCTGCGCTGAAGACTTTGAATTCTGGTGGCGCGCGGGCCTGGCAGGTTTTCACTTTGCCTACACAGATGAAGTTCTGTTGGTCCGAAATAAATACCCCGGCAGCCTCAGCAGCAGCTGTGTACCCACGCTCACAGGCACGCTGCGGACTCTCGATGCCTGCGCGGAAGCCTCCTTCCAGGCCGGCCGTGAAGAAACCATCCGCTACCTGCGCCCTGCCTATCGCAACACCTGGCAAAACCTGATGACAGCCTACAGCCGTGAAGGGGATTTGTTCCGCGCTTTCCAAGCTTTTAAGTCCGCTAACCGTTATGGGCGAAAACCAGGCACTCTGCGCGTTTTGTTCAGGGCATTATCTGACACAGCCTTGGGGAAAGCCAAATGACCTTACGTGTCCTGCATATCTTCGCGCCCAATTACCGCCTGCGATTTACCGGACCGGTAATCCAGTGGCGTTACCACTTCAATCATTGGAATGAACCCGGGATTAGCCATTTCGTTTTGGATGCTGCCGCCGGCAAAAGCCTGCCCGCGAAAGAAGCCCTCAACTTCGAGCTGACCGGCGCGCACCAGCTGCTTACTGCGTCGGAACGCACAAACTGGGTGATAGACCTTTTCCGAAGCCTGACACGGCTGCGCGGCTCTTACGACCTGCTGCATGTGCATATCCTCTGGTGGGGCAGCCTGCTTTTGGCGCCCTGGGCAAAACGGCGCCAACTGCCCGCTCTGTACGAATCCGTACTCCTGGGCAGCGATACGCCTTCCAGCATCCGGAATGAAAAATTTGGCGCGCTGAAGCTGAAGTTCCTCCAACAATATGCTGGCATCCTGGCAATCTCCGATTTTCTCGCGCAGGACTACCTCGCCAACGGCTTCAGCCCGGAACAAGTGCTTCACCTGCAGAACAGTGTGGATGTCGACCTTTTTCACCCGGTATCGGGTATTCCCGAAAAAGAGGAATTACGCGAAAAGCACCATCTTCCGCCCGACAGCACCATCCTGCTCTTTGTCGGAAGCCTGATCCATCGCAAAGGTTTTGATACGCTTGTGCGGGCTTTCATCGCAGCCTGCAAACAGAATCAGAACCTGTTCCTTCTGGCCGTAGGCCCGTCGAAACCTTGCGAAAACCCCTCACTGGATGAAACCTTTATCAAGGAACTCTCCCGGGAAATCGCAAACGAAGGATTGGGTGAAAGAGTCCGCTTTACTGGTTTAATCCAGGAGCGGGACGTGTTGGCAGAGCTGTACCGCGCCGCGAACCTGTTCGTCCTACCATCCAGAAACGAGGGATTGCCAGGGGTCCTCCTGGAGGCTATGGCATCCGGTTTGGTTCCAGTAGTTACGGATTTACCTGTCCTTCGCAGCGTGATACGCCAGGGGGTCAACGGAGCAAAAGTATCGGTTGGGGATGCGCAAGCCCTCTCCGAGCTTATTCTGCAGCTCTGCCAGGACCCGGGCAGGCAGGCGGAGCTCGCAAAGCAGGCTGTAGAAGACATCCGCGCTAAGCACGGATTTCCAGCCTGGCAGCAGAACATTTCGGAGTATTATTATGCTCTGCACCGAAAAGCAAAGCGCTAACCGTTCCAGGCCGATTTTCCGGGCAAAGAAGACCACGCGATGATCAATGACATTCTTGTGAACATCCTGATTGCGATTTTCGGCATCATCATTTCAGGGATTATCATTTCCAATCCTTTTCTTGGCGTAGTCTTCATCGCAGCCAGCCTGTCTGTGACGGACCTGCTGCCTTCCGTACGCTATCTGTCTTCCATCTTACCCGTCGTTGGCGCTATTTCCATTCTCGGGTATCTCATACAGAACAGACGAAAACGCAGAAAAGGGACCAAAGGCGCCCGCTCAATCCTTGTTCTTGGCGCGCTCTTCATATTTTGGATATTCATTACCAATCCGCAAGCCGCCTGGTTCGGAGCAGATCGCAACTGGATATTGACCTATCTGCAGCTGATAATCCTCACCTTTTTAGCGGAAGAACTGATTGATGACCCCCAAAAACAGCGCGTTTTCATCTGGGTATTCTCCATTGCAGCGCTGGTATCCGCGGTTGTCGCTATTCAGCAAGGATCAATCGGCGAAGACATTGACACTTCCATTCGTACTGGCGGACTAAGTGAGGGCGCAAATTCAGCGGGAAGATACTTTGTCGTCGGAATGATTTTCTTTGTCTATCTGCGCACTCAAGAGCAGAATGCGTTTCGGAAGTTTATTGCAAGCCTTGGAATCATCCTCACATTTCTGGGCGTGTTCTATACTGTTTCCCGTACTTCTATGGTCCTGCTAATTACGGCAATTGGTCTCATTCTTCTATTAAACACGCGGAAAAAACTCAACATTCCGCTGCTTGTTGTTTTCTCGATTGCGATTCTTTTGCTCACCATTTTTTCAGAGACCGTCTACAGCATCCTGGGCTCAATCATCCCCTCTATTTCGGAGGGAACGGACACTATCGGGCTGCGCTACAGGCTGTGGGCAGCCGGGATTCAAATGTGGCAGGACCACCCCATTACCGGCGTCGGGATTGGAATGTATCCTTACGAGCTTCCATTCTATGGATCCGGAATCCCACAACATTACCTCCATCTGGTGGCTCATAGTACTTACATCCAGCTCCTCTCAGAAACCGGAATTGTCGGCTTGCTGCTTTGGCTTTCCATGGCCGTCCACTCCCTGGTAAACCTTTGGAAAGCGAGCCGGGTTGCGGATTTGGAACAGCAATCGCTCGCGCGCACATGGTTTGTTGTCCTGGTTATTCTGCTTATTGGTGGCATAACGATGACCCAGAGTGCGGAAAAACTTATCTGGATTTGCATGGGTGTCGGTGAATATTTCCACCTTCGCGCGCTGAACAAGCCTGCGGCTGAACCATCTGTCAGCATAAACTCCAACTTCTCGGTAACCCCGGGGCATGAACAAGCCATGGGCTCCAAGTAGGCTTACCCCTACTGGCTCACTTCCAATGTCTCCATCCAGGAACATCGCTATCATCACAGGCCAGCTCGTGGTTGGAGGCGCAGAAAGGCAGCTTTATCTTTGGCTCGCCCACCTGGATAGGGAGCGGTTCAATCCAATTGTGATTACCCTCCATCCCGGGTACGGCGATTACTGGGAGAAACCGGTAGAGGCATTGGGAATCCCGCTTTACCGTAACCCGCGCAGCATCAACCGTCTCTCCAGATTCCATCAAATCCTGGCAATCCTTAAGGACTTTAAGCCTGACCTCATTCATGGATGGAATCTTTTTTCAGGAGTTTACGCAGCGGCCTCCGCAAGAATTCTGGGCGCGAAAAGCCTGTGTGGAATACGGAACAGTTACCAAACATTCGCGCACCACAAACTGCTTTCCATACTGGGCATTCGCTTTGCTGATGGTTTTGTAGTCAATTCGAACAGCGCAGCCGCAGATCTCCAATCCAGGCTTGGCAGGAAAAAAAGCAGCGTATACGTGATTCCCAACGCGATACAAAGCGCTCAGGCAGAACGGGCGCATCTCAGAGAATTGCTCACATCACAGTATCAGCTGAGGGATGATTACCTTTGGTGTGTGTCCATGGGCAGGATGGAAGCGTCCAAACACTTCGAGGACCAACTTGAACTGATTGCAGATTTAGGGAACAAAGCGGAAAATATCCACCTGCTGCTCTTTGGAGATGGCCCCGAACGCCCCGCTCTTGAACGAACTGCCCGGGAGCTGGGCATCCTCGACCGCGTCACTTTCACAGGCGAAGTGCCTCAAGCCGGTCAGTGGCTGCCTGCTTTTGACCTGTTTGTGTTCACCTCTTTGGACGAGGGCATGCCCAACGTGATCCTCGAAGCAGCGGCAGCTGGCTTGCCAATTCTTACCTGGGACCTGCCCTTTTACCGGGAGATTCTGGAAAATGAACGAAGCGGGCTTCTGGTGGAAAGCGGCAATCTCCAGAAACTGGAGGAAGCTTTGTCGCGCTTGATTGCTTCCCCTAAGCTGCGCTCGCAACTGGGCCGGGAAGCGCAGTCCCACGTCCTTAGGGAATTCAGCCTTGAGCGTTATATTCAGAATATGACAGCCGCTTACGAAGACCTGCTTGGTGAGCCGCCCGCTGGCTCCGGGGACGAGTAATGATCCTATTGTATCATCTCATATTTCCGGATGAAACCCCGGCATCCAGTTGGAACGCCGGCAATATTATCAGGCTCTCAGCTTTCCAAAAGCAGCTGTGTTGGCTAAAACAGCACTCTTCATTCATAAGTCTTGAGGAGTATGTGACGCTCTACCGGATTAATCCGAAATCGACGCACAACAAGCTGGCCCTGACATTTGACGACGGCTACGCGCAGACCTACGCGCTAATTGCCCCTTTTCTCCGGAACGAAAGCATCCCGGCAGCGTTTTTTGCGAATACCGTTAATCTGGATGAGGGTCTGCTGTGGTTTGTTTACTTTAACGCGCTTTGCTCCGAAGGCACTTACCCTGCTGTGGAAATTAATCACGCGCCTTACCCGTTGGACACAAAACGGAATTCCCTGCATGCCTGGAGAACCTTGATTCATCTTGCCCGTTCCAGCTCCGATGCACGGATTTTCGCGCGGGAATTTGCCGATAAATACCCCCTTCCCAGGGAAATCCAGGAGAAATACGCAGGGCTTCGGTCAGAACAAATCTCGGAAATTGGGTCAAGCAAGCTCTTCTCTCTCGGTGGACACACCCACAGCCACCCTTACCTGGACCAACTGAATCAGGAGGAGCAGCTTGCTGAAATGAAATGGAACAAGCAGATTCTCGAGCAAATTTCAGGAACGCCCGTGACTTATTTTGCCTACCCCGGAGGCATCTACAACCAGGCATCAATGTCTGCGGCCCGGCAGGCAGGTTTCTCGGCTGCCTTTGCCGTTTTCCCCCAAGCGATTTCCTCTGACCCCTTATTCGAACTGCCCAGAAGCGGTATTTACTCTCCCACCTTATGGAAACTGCAGCTTAAGCTCCTGGGGCTTGCGGATGCTCTTCAAAGGGGAAGAGAGAGGTAATGGCAAAGCCCACCATCCTGATGATTGGGAATTATCTTTCCCAGCCCAAACACAATCGCAATATCTGGAATGACCTGGCTGAACGCCTGGCAGAGGACGGTTGGGGCGTCCTCACCACTTCCCACCAGGAAAACCAAGTCCTCCGCCTCCTGGATATGCTGCAAACGATCCTGTTCAGGCGCAAGCAGTACGCCCTGGCCCAGATCGATGTTTTTAGCGGAAAGGCATTCGTTTTTGCAGAGCTTTGCTCAAGCTTACTCCGGTGGATTGGAAAACCCGTGCTGCTCAATTTACACGGAGGAGGTTTACTCGAGTTTTCGGGAAAGCATCCGCGCCGTGTAAAGACACTGCTTGAGCGCGCCAGTATGGTGGTAACCCCCTCTCCTTTTATTCAGGAAGGGTTGCAGGCATTTCACCCGAATATCCGGATAATCCCCAACCCGATTGATATTTCGAAAGCTGTTTTCCGACCGCGAAGCGGGCTTCAAGCGCAGCTCATCTGGCTGCGAGCGTTTCACGCGGTCTATAACCCGACCCTCGCTGTGCGCGTACTCCACCAGCTGGCGGAAGAATTTCCGGGCGCTTATCTGACGATGATCGGACCGGATAAAGGCGATGGGAGTTTGCAGCTTTGCATTCAGCAAGCCCGACTTCTGGGGGTTGAAAAAAGTGTCAGCATTATGAATGGTATCCCGCACGAATTGGTTGCGGAGTATATGAACCGCGCGGATATTTTCATCAATACGACCAATTATGATGTTGCGCCGCGCAGCGTGTTGGAAGCCATGGCCTGCGGGCTGTGCGTCGTTTCGACCAACGTGGGCGGTATGCACTGGTTGGTGGAGGATGGTCAGGATGGTTTGCTGGTTCCCCCGGATGACCCTCAGGCGATGACCGCTGCCATAAAAAGTATTCTTGTCGATTCTGCCCTGGCTTCCCGATTAAGTACGAAGGCGCGCCAGAAAGCCGAAAGCTTGGATTGGCGTTACATCCTGCCGATATGGAATGAAGTCCTTTCTGCTCTGATCAGCGTGACGGATAAGTAAATCATCGAGATCATCCCATTCGGAAGTAACCTTCCTTAGCAACCCGCCAATTCAGTTGCCGCAGCGCTAATCGAGCAAAAAACTACCTTGAAGTAACTCATAGACGATGAATCTGACCAAACCATATCACACGCTTCCCTACCCATGGAAGGTAGCCGCGGCCACAACGTGGGGAGCTTACCTGAAATGGTGGCGCTATGGCAAAGACACGCCTCAAGCGGCACGGGAAGCGCTGGAAAGAGACCGTTGGTCCAGCGCGGAACTTAAGGCTTATCAGGAAACGAAACTGACGAAGCTTCTACGCTTCGCGGCGGCTGAAGTTCCCTTTTACCGCAAGATGTGGGAGGCGCGCCGCCGGGATGGAGATACAAGCAGCATAGAAGTCCTGGAGAATTGGCCGGTGCTAAGGAAAGAAACCGTCCGGGCCAACCCCAAACAATTTAGAGCGCCTGTAAAGAGGTTTTATTATCGTGAGCATACCAGCGGAAGCACAGGCACGCCCCTGGTCCTTTGGCAAAGCCGGCAGACGCTGCATAACTGGTACGCGCTCTACGAAGCCCGGGTGCGAAATTGGAATGGGGTGAATCGGCGGGACAACTGGGGCATTATCGGGGGGCAATTAGTGGCGCAGTTTAGTCAGGAAAAGCCTCCCTTCTGGGTTTGGAATCAAAGCTTCCATCAGCTGTACCTTTCAGCTTACCATATCCGCAAGGAGACTATCGCGGACTATATCAACGCGATGCGGCGGCATGAGATAAGGTATCTCTTGGGTTATCCCTCCGCCCTCGCGGTTCTGGCGGAGTTCGCGATGGAAGAAGGCCTCAGATTTCCCGGGTTGGTGTGTGTAATCAGCAATGCCGAGCCTCTCTTCGATTTCCAACGGGAGGTCATCGCCCGCTCATTTGATACGCGCGTTGTCAATACATATGGAATGTCGGAGATGGCTTGCGCCGCATCTGAGTGTCAGCACGGTTCCATGCATCTCTGGCCGGAAGCAGGGATTGTGGAAATCATGGCTGAAGATTCCAATGAAGTTCTTCCGGCCGGTACTACCGGAAGAATAATCGCTACCGGATTGTTGAACCAAGAGATGCCGCTGATTCGTTACGATACCGGCGACATCAGCGCGTTTAGCGACAAAGAATGCCCTTGCGGCTCCCATTTTCCAGTTTTGCAGGAAATTTCCGGGCGTGCAGATGCAATGATTATGACCCCGGACGGGCGCAGGATAGGCCGATTAGATCCGGTTTTTAAGGCAGATATCCCCATCCGTGAAGCACAGATTATTCAGGAAGACCTTCACACAATCCGGGTTCGCCTGGTTCCCGCGTCAGATTACGCGCATGACCAACTTCTCAGGCAGCGCATGCTTGAATACCTGGGTCCAATGCATATCATCCTCGAGAAGGTGGATGAAATCCCCCGCGGTCCTAATGGCAAGTTCAAAGCGGTAATATCCAAACTCTAAACAGTCCACAAGTTTAGACATGCGCTGGAAAACCAAATTTTACCTCCAGAATATCCTCAGCCATCTGCCCTTGAGCAGCAGCCATTATTTCTGGCTGCAAAGCCAGTTCGGAGGATTTAAACATTTCTCTATCCAGAGTAAGGTGGAGCAGGGCATCAGCCTGCTTGAAGCATTGCATGCCAACGGTCTGGGGCTTCGCGGCAGAATGACAGCTGAAATTGGCACGGGTTGGGCTCCAATCATACCAATGCTTTTCTCATTCACGGGGCAATCCGGATGCAGCACCTTTGATGTGAGCGAACTGCTTAGAGAGGACCTGTGCATGCAGGCTGCGGAGCAGTTTTCCCGCAGCGCTGACCTCCTGGCAAAGCGAATTCCCTGGGCGTGGGGAGAGGAGGCTGTCCCGGCTCTGGGTATCATGCAGGCCAGCAGAAGTGCCGACGAGCTCCTGGCAGGCCTGCAGATTTCCTACCATACAGACCCGACGAATCCATTGGGTTTGCTCCGAGATGCCAGTATCGATCTCTTTTTCACCAATGATACGCTCGAGCATATCCCCTGCGAGCAGTTGCACCCCTTGTTTTCAGAAATCCGCCGCATCTTGAAACCAGATGGCATCATGCTTCACCTGGTGGATTGCTCCGACCATTACAGTTTCGGCGATAAGGGCATCAACCGCATCAACTTTCTGCGGTTTTCTGCCGGGGAATGGAACCGCTACAATACCCGCTATCTATTTCAGAACCGTCTTAGACCCTCAGAATTCCGGACGATGATGATGGAATCGGGTTTTTCTATCGACTATTGGAAACAAAAACAAGACCAAAGGTCTCTCGGGGAACTGGACCGCTTCCCGCTTGCTCCGGAATATCTGGGCTTTTCCGCCGAAGACCTGTGCGCGTCCAGTTTTATTGTAATCGCCAGACCGCATAATTCAACATGACCGAATCCTTCCCTTTTGTCTCCATCGTAATGCCGATCCGAAACGAGTCAGCCTGCATCCTGGCAGCGCTCGAATCGCTTGCAGCTCAGGATTACCCGCCCAACCAGATGGAAATCCTCATCGCGGACGGCCTTTCCACCGATGGGACCCGCACGCTCGTTTCCGATTTTCGCACCGCGCACCCCTCGCTTAGTATCCAGCTGATGGACAACCCTCAGAGGATTGTTCCTGCCGGTCTCAATCTCGCCATCCGGGCTTCCAGAGGGGAGCTTATTCTGCGGGCAGACGGCCATACAATATTCCCGGAAAATTACATTCGCCTTTGCGTAACGACATCGAAAAGCATGCGCTGCGAGAACGTAGGCGGCAGGATGTTCGCTGTGGGCGAAACAAGCTTTGGCGAAGCAGCCAGCGCCGCCGCCAGCTCGCCTTTTGGCGTTGGCGGGGCGCTCTTCCATTACGGCTCGCGCGCGGCTTGGGCGGACAGCGTATATTTAGGCTGCTGGCCCAGCGAGATTTTTCGCAGCAGCGGCCTGTTCGATGAGGAGCTTGTCCGCGACCAGGATGACGAGTTTAACTACCGGTTACGCTCACACGGAGGGCGCATCTGGTTCAATCCGGAGATACATTCCAGGTACATCGCGCGCAGCACTCCCGGCAGTCTCTTCCGGCAGTACTTCCAGTACGGTTTCTGGAAAGTCCGTGTTCTGCAAAAGCACCCGAAGCAAATGAGCCCACGTCAGTTTGTGCCGCCTTTGTTTGTGCTCACGCTTCTTTGTTCAGTCGTGCTCGCCCTTCTGGTGCCCTGGGGTTGGTACATCCTGGCTGGGGTGGCTGGCATCTACCTGATCGCCAACCTGGCAGCCGCAATCAAAAACGGGAGAGGTCACAAACCCGAAGTTGTTCTCCTGCTTCCCCTTGCCTACGCCATCATCCACCTCAGTTACGGTCTGGGTTTTCTCGTTGGATTGTTCCGTTTTGCCAGGCGCTGGAAGGACAAAGTCGGGAAGGTTCCGGAATGGCGCCCTTAAAACAAACAAACCGGGATATCCAACGCCTGCGCGAGGAATATGCCCGCCGCGCCGCTGCTTCACAACATGATATCAGGTACCGGCCAGACAACCCTGCCTACCATTGGATGATCTCCCGCCGCCAGAAACAGCTAAAAGATCTCCTCAGCCGCAATGGAATCAGCGACCTCTCGCGGCTCAGTATCCTCGAAGTAGGCTGCGGATCCGGCGGGGTGATGCGGGAATTTCTGTCCCTCGGCGCCGACCCTGCCCGCGTCGTCGGCGTGGATTTATTGGCGGATCGGCTGAAGGCCGCGCGTGAACAATCTCCAGCGCTTCCCGTCGCATGCGCGGATGGGCAGACGCTGCCTTTCCCAGACGACAGCTTCGATTTGGCTGTGCAATTCACCGCCTTCTCCTCCATTCTGGATGCAAATATTAAACAGAATATGGCTGCAGAGGTGATGCGCGTGCTCAAGCCCGCGGGCGCGCTCATCTGGTACGACTTCTGGTGGAATCCGCTCAACAAACAGACCAGGGGCATCACCCGGGCGGAAATCAAACGCCTTTTCCAGGCCAGCCGGATCGAGGGCGGAAAAATAACCCTTGCACCACCGATAACGCGGCACCTTATTCCCCGTATGCCGGGCCTGGCCGGCTTCCTGGAATCCTTACAGATGTTTAATTCTCATTATCTTTTTTTCATTGGAAAGCAGCCGTGAAATCTACCTGGTTTTCCCGCTGGCTCCCCGTACTCCTGGTAGGGACGCTCATCTTCCTGCTCTCCTCCAGCAGTGATCCTTACGGCTTGCTGACCGAAGCAGTTTACCAGTGGATTTACCGCACGCATGTGTGGAACATCCGGCTCACAAAAATTCTCGGTCCTCTCGCGCATCTGTCCTCTTTTGGTCTTCTGGCGTTCTTCCTCACCAGAGCTTTGGCGCCCAGGCAACAGAACACGCGTAATATTTGCGGCCTGGCATTCCTCCTCACCTGTCTATACGCGTTGAGCGATGAATTTCATCAGCTTTTCGTCCCTGGTAGAGCTTTCGAGCTCCTGGATCTCTTCCTCGACTGCCTTGGAGGTTTTACAGGCATCTTTATCTGGCATTTAACCCATCGGACCGAGAGCGGGAAAGCTCAACTGGCGGGGAAATCATGAGATTTTCTTTGGTTCACGCTGCCCAAGACCGCCCGTACCAATTTCCTGCCTTTTTTCTATTCCGAAGCGCTGCACCCGGTTCTAAACAGTCTCGAACAACCCCGGCTTTCGGTTTTGGTCTGTGATTCCGGAAATCATTCGCGGTCTTGTTCCTGACGCTCAAAATGATAAAATAAAAGGGGTCATTCTCCCAGCCCTTTCCTTCAAGGGAGTCAAATAAGGACACCGTGGACCAGGAATACCCGGAAAAAATCATCAGCACGGCTGATAAGAAGTTCCGCCATAAGATTACACTTGTGGGTGTTGGAAAACGCCTCTTTGACATCCTCGTGTCCATGCTTGCGCTTCTCCTGCTCTCACCAATATTCGGCTTTATCGCCCTGCGCATCAAGCTCGACTCGCCCGGTCCTGTCTATTTCCGCGGTACGCGCGTTGGCCGTTACGGAAAACCCTTCCAGATTCTGAAATTTCGCACGATGTACGAGACGCCCGAGAGCTACAACGGAGCCCCGATAACCGTCAGTGGTGACCCGCGCGTGACACCTATCGGCAAGTGGCTGCGCAGGACGAAAGTCAACGAACTCCCGCAGCTTTGGAATGTCCTCAGGGGAGAGATGAGCATCGTCGGACCGCGCCCGGAGGATCCGAAATTCGTACAGAATTGGCCGCCAGATGTCCGCGAAGAAATCCTCTCCATTCGACCAGGCATCACCAGCCCGGCGTCCGTTATCTACCATGACGAGGAAACCATGCTGAAAGGCAGCGGTTTTATGGATGCCTATTTACTCAAGATCCTGCCCGACAAGCTGCGCCTGGACCAGCTTTACGTCCAAAACCGAACCTTTGTCACGGATATGGACGTCATCGCCATGACCGCGATAGTATTTCTCCCTCGTCTGAGGTCTGAAATGGTGGCGGAAGACAAGCTATATAACGGCCTTTTTTACCGATTCGCCCGCTTCCACCTGAGCTGGTTTGTTACCGATGTTCTCGTTTGCTTCATCGCGGTAGGCCTGTCCGGCATTGTCTGGCGCATCAGCGCGGTCATCAATCTTGGTATTCCAACCTACATCGCGGTTGCCTTCGGCATTGCCCTGACCAACAGCCTGATAAATATCCTTATCGGCTTACCCCGCATCATGTGGAAGTCAGCCAGCGCGACATATGTGCTTGACCTTGGGCTTTCTGTAAGCCTGACCATGGTTCTGTTTTGGGCTGTTACCCGCCTGTGGTTCCAGGAACCATGGATCCCGTTCAGCATGATTTGGCTGATTGGCTGCATGATGTTCATCGGTTTGGTTGCTGTGCGTTTTCGCGAGCGCCTGTTCACCGGCCTTGCCAACCGCTGGCTGATGATGCGCGGTGGAAAAGCATCCTACGCCGAGCGCATCCTGATTATCGGCGCCGGAGACCTGGGTCATCTGGCGCTCTGGCTGCTTCAACGCAGTAAACTGGCCAGCATGTTCGGCGTGGTTGGTCTGGTGGACGATGACGTCCACAAGCACGGTGAATGGCTGCAGGAGTGCAAGGTCCTCGGTTCCACCCGCGACATCCCCGCTCTGGTGGAAAAGCACAAGGTTAACATTCTCATCTACGCCATCGCGAACATTTCCCCTGAAGAAAACGAACGAATCATGGAAACCTGCCGTGCGACAAACGCCCGGCTCATCATCATTCCGGATCTGGTCAAAGTGTTGGAAAAATCCATCCGTAAAATTGAAGTGCAGGAATAATTGGAAACCAATTCTCTCGCGAATCTCCCTGTGCTCGTGACCGGAGCCGGCGGCTTCATAGGCAACCGCCTGGTCGAAGTCCTTAGCTCCAAGGGCGCGCGCGTAAAAGCTTTTGTACGCTACAACTCGCGCGCGGATATCGGCCTGCTGAAAGCCCTGCCAGCCGACGTGCTGGCGCGGGTTGAGACGGTCATGGGCGACCTGCGCGATGAAGATGCGCTGGAAAAAGCCGCCGCCGGCACCGCGCTTGTGTTCCATCTTGGCGCGCTGATTTCCATTCCCTACTCCTATCAACACCCGGTTGAGGTGGTGCAAACCAATATTCTTGGCACGCTGGCAGTCTTGCAAGCCTGCCGGAAAAGCGGCTCCCGCCTGATTCACACCTCCACC
>Ga0209099_1002591_pt1 | contig 15693 bp, 14 predicted proteins | sample AD_JPNHW2_MetaG_FD_184430 | JGI IMG/M metagenome (GOLD analysis project Ga0209099, IMG submission 184430) | Active sludge microbial communities of municipal wastewater-treating anaerobic digesters from Japan - AD_JPNHW2_MetaG (SPAdes) (version 2) | ecosystem: Engineered > Bioreactor > Anaerobic... | reverse complement strand
CACTTCGCGCGCTTCGCCCGGCGCTCCGGCTTTCGCAAAACGCGGGCACTGGCGCCTGGCGGTCGCGAAATGCCGGTTGCCCGCGCCGCCGCTTCCGCCCTTCGCGATGCGGACGGGTTCTTCGGAGGAGATATCGGCGAGCACGCGGCCGGTTTCGGCGTCTTTGACGACGGTGCCGACGGGCAGGGCAATGACGATGTCGTCGCCTTTTTTGCCGGCTCTGCAGCCGCCGTCGCCTTTTTCGCCGTCGGGCGCGCTGTATTTGCGTTTATAACGGAAATCGGCGAGGGTGGTCAGGTGCGTGTTTCCGACAAGCACAATGTCGCCGCCTTTTCCGCCGTCGCCGCCGTCGGGTCCCCCGTTGGCGACGTATTTTTCGCGGTGGAAGGTGACGGCGCCGTTGCCGCCGTTTCCGGCTTTTAAGGTGACTTTCGCGGTGTCAATAAACATAAAATCCTCGTTTGCAATTTGATGGTGTGGGAGGGGTGAATGTGGTGTAGGGGCGATTGGTCGGGCCGAGCCCGATAGCGCCCGTGGTACCCATGCGGGTTGAAACGGCACGTGCGAAGTGTGTTCGCACGCTCGGCGGGATGCATCGAACCGCGACGGTTCGTTACATCCCGCTCTACAATGAAATAAACATCATTTTACGGACGGGGCGGGCGATTACGAATCGCCCCTACAAGTATTTTAAACATAAATTCTTGGGGAATCAACGGGCGCACACTAAAGTGCGCTCCTACGGGAGGAAATGCGCTTGGGGTGATGATTCATCACAAAAAGAATATGGGGCGAAGGGTTGTCCGGGGAAAGCCATCTTCAATAAAAAAAGATTGGGACAACCCGACGTCCAAGAGCAGGAGTCCTGCTTTCGGACGACTGCTCGCCCCATTCTTCATATTCAATATCGGATCGGTCGGATTACCGAAAGATTATTCAGTCCGAGCTCACTCGGGCCGAACTCATTCGGTGATGACGCTGATCTTTTTGCGGTCGCGGTCAAGACGCTCAAACTTCATCTTGCCGTCGGCGGTCGCAAACAGGGTGTTGTCGCTGCCCATGCCGACGTTGTCGCCGGGATGAAAATGGGTTCCGCGCTGACGGACCAGAATGTTGCCTGCGAGCACCTGCTGACCGTCGGCCCGTTTGAGGCCGAGGCGCTTGGACTCGGAGTCGCGTCCGTTCTTGGTGGAGCCGACGCCCTTTTTATGAGCGAAGAATTGAAGACCGAGTTTAATCATTTTATTATTCCTCCGTTTCGGTAATTATCCTGATATTAAGTGCACCCGGGTAATCGGTTTGAATCACAGCCAGATGGTCTTTGAGCGCACCGATGATTTTTTGCCCGTTGGGGTCTTCGCATTTTTCAACAAAGACCGAGTTTTTGCCGACCGTCACCGTGGCCTTTGCACCGAACGTTTCGGTGATCGTGTTGACGGCGAACATCACCGCCGATGTGACTGCCGCGCAGACGATATCTTTTCCGAATTCCGCCGTCCCGCTGTGGCCCGTCACCTGAAATCCGACCGGCTTTTCGGCGCGGCAGTAAAAGACGGCTTTGATCATTAAAGCGAAATAGAGTTGATCTTCACCTTTGTATAGGGCTGACGATGACCCATTTTGTGATGCACGTTTTTCTTGGCTTTGTAGGTAAAGATGTTGATTTTTTTGTTTTTGCCGGATTTGACGACGGTTCCCTTGACCGAAGCGCCTTTTACAAACGGGGTTCCGGTGATCAGGTTGTCGCCCTCGACGGCAAGCACTTTGTCAAAAGTGATCTCTTCGCCGTCGTATTTGTCGAGTTTCTCGACGAAAATTTCGTCGCCCTCGGTGACGCGGTATTGTTTACCGCCGGTTACAATGATTGCGTACATGTTTTGTTAAAACACCTTTCGATGATCTCGCTGTTGGGGTGAGAGAGCTTGCAACTCGTCTGCTTTGAAACCCCGGCCACAAAAAATAATGGCCATACAAGCGGCTCCAAGTAATATAACATAAATTCGGGGCGGTGTCAAGAGGTTTTGTATGAAAAATACGGTTGCAAGGGCGGATAATATCCGCCCCTACATGATCTTTTCAAAACATCAAAACGCAGGACGAAAAGCGGGATATGCCCGTTTTCGCCCTGCGAAGATATTTTTGTTGAATGGAATTACCGGAAATAAAGGCCCGAGGTGAATTCGGCCTGCGCCGTGACGCGTCTGTTTTCGGCCCAGGAATATCCCGGCTTGACGGCTTCGTTATGTATGATGTCGGCAGCCGTATAGCAGACGGCCAGGATGCCGGAGAGAAGGCTTGCGAAAAGCAGCAGGAGGAGTGCTGTGATCAGGGGGCTCTTTTTCATTTCGTATCCTTTCTGTCAGTGACATATGCCTTTAAAGGTTACAAATTTCGTGGCCTATGTGCTTTGTACTGCAATAATATCACAAAAAGGTTACATTTTCGGTTACATTTTGGCACTTTGCTTGCAAAATTATTGTAAACCGGCGGATTTTGGGGAATTTTTTATAATTTGTAGGGCGCGGCATCACGGGCCACGGCCCGCCTGACGCGCCGTTGCCCGGAACAATGCGTACGGCGGGGACGGAATCCCACCACCACTGCAAGGCGGTAGACGAATTAGTGAATAGTGAATAGTGAAGAGTGAATAGTGAAGAAGTAAGGTACCGCGCGTTAATCTGTGCGACAGGGGCGGGGATAATCCGTGCGACGGGGACGGGGGCGGAATGCTGCGGACGGTAGAGTTACGTATACGAACTCCTTCCCCCATTCCCGCATCAACGGTGCGCTGTTGATGAATACAAGGGAGGCAAGACGGCGTGCCGAGTCGTCACGCCCTAAAAAAATTTAAAACCCGCCGGAGGGCGGGTTTTAGATTTCTGAATTCTTAATTCTTAATTCTGAATTCTGAATTACGCGTAGTAGCTGCGCATTCCCAATATTACGCGTAATAGTTGCGCAGGCCCAGTACTATGCGTAATATTGGGCCTGGGCGTTCCAGAGTTCGTAATATTTGCCGGTGGGATTCTGAATCAGCTGGTCGTGGCTGCCGCGCTGGACGAGGCGGCCTTTGTCGAAGACCGCGATGTCGTCGCAGAACCGGCAGCTCGACAGGCGGTGGCTGATGTAGATGGCCGTCTTGTCGCCGACGATTTCATTGAATTTGGAGTAGATCTCATATTCGGCGATGGGGTCGAGAGCTGCGGTCGGCTCGTCGAGGACGATGAACGGCGCGTCTTTGTAGAGCGCTCTTGCAAGCGCGATCTTCTGGGCCTCGCCGCCCGAGATCTCGACGCCGTTTTCGTCGTAGTTTTTATACAGGCAGGTCTCGGAGGTCAGGTGGGAAACATCTCCGGGTTTATCGAGCCCGAGGCCGGACTTTTTACAGCACTCTTCGACTTTTGAGGCGTCGTATTCGACGTTGGCGGCGACGTTTTGACCGAGCGAGACGGCGAACAGGTTGAAGTCCTGAAAGACCACGCCGAAGATGCGCATATATTCCTCATAGTCGTATTTGCGGATGTCGATGCCGTTTAAGGTGATCTCGCCCTCGGTGGGGTCGTAAAGGCGGCACAAGAGTTTGATCATCGTCGTCTTGCCGCTGCCGTTCATGCCGACCATCGCGAGTTTTTCGCCGATGTGCAGTTTCATCGAGAAATGGCGCAGGGCGTATTCCCCGGTGCCCGGGTATTGGAACGAGACGTTTTTAAACTCGACCAGATAGTCGTTGTCGCCGCCGTCGCAGTGGACGCGCTTTTCGACCGGGAGGGTGCCTTTATACATCTCATTCGGGATCGAGAGGAATTCGAGGGTGCTCTCCTGCCGCTTCGCGGCGACTTCAAAATAGGTGAGCTGTTGGACGATATTGGAGATGCACCGGATGAAATCGGTGAAGCCCTTTGCGTAGCGGTACATGCCGCCGACGCCGAAGACGCCCGCCGCGCATTTGATGGCGGTGTAGAAATAGGAGCCGCCCGTGAGGAGATATTCGGGGATGCTGCCCAAAATCCAGCCGGTGCCGTTCAGGCGGCCGTACCGCTCGAACTTTTTAAACCACCATTTGCGGCCGGGTTCGATCTCCTCTTCGAGCATCTCCTGCCCGCCGAACAGGCGGATATCTTTGCCCATTTTATATTCCATCTGTCCGGATTCGAAGATGTAATACATGATGGATTTTTTTTCGATGCTCTTTTCCTCCATCTCTTTGAACCAGATCTTGTTGAGTTTCAAAGAGGGAAGCATGCTGACTAAAAGATATGAGATCACGGACAGGAAGAAGTAGACGTAGAAGTCCCATTGTTTGAAGATTCCCGTGCCGGTCAGCAGAGGCCAGAGCAGGACGATTGCGGTGACGCCGTTGCCGAGGGTTCTCGGCAGCCAATAGATCATATCCAGAATGCTCTTTAAGCCGAAGCCCATCAGGTTATCCTCCTGAATGCGGCGGCGCAGATCCTGCGAGCGGGGGCTGTCGAGCAGCGGATAGTCCATACTGAGGGTCTTTTCGCCGGTGCGGGCGGCATAGTTCAATGTGGCGACTTCCTTATGGATGTTCATGTACTTTCCGATGACGGTTGAGGCGGTGTTTAATGCCAGAATAGTGCATTCGGCGATGACGATTTGGATCAAAATCTCCTTGAACGGCTTGTGCGCATAGAGCATATCAAGCACTTGGGAGAGGATCAGCGTCGCGACCATCGCGTAAGAGGAGTTGATGATGCAGCGCAGCCAGGACAGCGGAACGATCCATTTGTCGAGCGAGTTGGCGAGTTTGTAGCACTTGACCATCGCGCGGACGGTGGCGGCCATGCGCTTTGAGAGCTTTTCCTTTTTCGGATTTTCGTTGTTTGCCGTGTCTTTATTATTTGACATCAGACCGCACCCCCTTCCAAAGCGAGATTGCCGTTCGGTGTGACGTTTTCTTTATAATAGTGGCTTTGAATTTCAAACATCCCGGCGTATTTGCCGCCGGCCGTCATGAGTTCGGCATGGCTGCCGCGCTCGGTGATCGCGCCGTTTTCCAAAAAGAAAATGCGGTCGCAGAAGCGGGTCGAGGCCAGCCGGTGGGAGATGAACAGCACCGTGCTGCTTCCGGCGAGCTCCTGGTATTTGTCATAGACCTCGCTTTCGGAGATCGGGTCGAGCGCCGCGGTCGGTTCGTCGAGAATCAGTACCGGCGCTTGTTTATAGAGGGACCTTGCCAGCAGCAGTTTTTGCTGTTCGCCGCCCGAAAGCATCACACCGTCGTCGTGGATGAAGCGCAGAAGCTGGGTGTTTTCCGCTTGGGGCAGCTGTGAGACGTGTTCCCAGATGCCCGCGCGCTCCAAACAATCTTTGACGAGCGCATAGTCGACGTCTTCCGGTTTTTTCATCGCGACGTTCTGAGCGACGGTGACGGGCAGCAGGGAGATATCCTGAAAGACCGCCGAGAGCAGGGAAAAAATATCTTCGCGGCGCATGTTGGCGATATCCTGCCCGCCGATGAGAATCTTTCCTTTTGTCGGCTGATAAAATCCGCATAAAAGTTTTACGATGGTGGTTTTGCCCGCACCGTTCACTCCGACCAGCGCGATCTTCTCGCCGCCGCGAATCTGCATACTGAGGTGGTCGAGGATCAGTTTCTCCGAACCGGGATAGGAGAAGCAGACGCCGCAAAACTCGATGGTCAGCGGGCGGGAAAGAGAAGTGACGTCGGTCGGATTTACCGGGTCGGGCCGGTCGGGCATATCGAGATAGCTGCGCAGGTCGCAGATCTTATAGTTCGAGAGATTGATCTCGTGAATCCAGCCGACGACGTTTTGCATCTGGGTCGAGAACAGGGTGATGGCGTTGAAATAGAGGATCAGGTCGCCGACGGAGATCTCGCCGATCGACGCTTTCCACGCCAGATACGCATACGCAAGGGCGTCACGCAGGAAGGTGTTGAGGAGGTACGGAATATCGGAGACGAGCTCTTTGAAATTGCGCTCGCGGCGGTTCTTGATCTGCTCTTTCAAGAGCATCTCGCGCAGGTCGGCGAACCATTTGCTCATCTTATAAATGCGGATGTCTTTGCCTGATTTGGAATCGGATGAGGTCTTGATGACGTAATTCTGGCGCTTGTCGGTCTTGGCCCAGCGGTCCTTCTGCTTCTCGACCCATTTCTCAAACGCGAGGCGCGCAAGCAGTTCCGCGCCGGAGCCGACTAAAACCAGCACGACGATCAGCGGGTTTACGACCGACAGCACCGTGGTGAACAGGATGAACATCAAAACGTTCTGCGTGGTCTGGAAGAAGTTCCAAATCATTGAAGTGGAGTTGGCGCGGTCGTTGAAAGAGTCTCCCTCGCAGCTCTTCGCCTTTTGGTATTTGGTCTGGCCTTCGGAGCCCTCGAGCAGCGCGTAATCGCAGTTCAGGGTCTTTTTAAAAATGCGATGCTGGAAGTTGACGGTGACTTTCATGAATCGGTTGCCCGCGTTGCCGGAAAAATAGCCGTTGATCGATTCAATCACGATACAGGCCACGACAAAGATGCCGGTAGCAAGCGCGATCTGCCCGACTGACGAGCCGTTCGTCACCTGATCGATGACGAATTTGGGCAGGTAGATCCAGGCATAACGCAGCGCGACGGCGCAGGCCATCGCGATCGGCAGGGAGAGCACCGTGAATTTGTCGGCCGCCCAAAGGTTTTTGAGCAAAAATCCCATGTTTCGGAGGACCGAATAAGCGGGTTTGATTTTTTTCTTTTTTTCGTTTTCTGGCAAAATAAAATCGCTCCTTTCACAGGTAACGGGAGGATTGTAACATTCTTTATTGAATAAAAATACATTTTTACGCCAACGGTCGGAATTTCGACGCGAATGGAAATTTTCATTGTAGGGGCGTTACGGGCACGGCCCGCCTTGGCTGTCCGCTCCGCCGTATCTTGTAGGGAAGGGTCTTGACCCTTCCGAGTGAACGCGCAGAACGCGTTCACGGGAAATTACCGTGTTTGATACAAATCCTGTTTCGTGCGAACACGAATCGTAATCATGTTTGTGAATTATAATCATGGTTTGGTGCGAGACGGAACCTTTTTGCAAACCGCAATCGTTAGGATTGCGGTCTGCTCGGAAGGGTCAAGACCCTTCCCTACAGGGACGGGGTACGACGGACGCGCATGGCGGCCTGTGGCCCGTGGCCCGTGGCGCCCCTACGATTTATTTTTCAACGGCAATAAAACTTCGGTTGCGAAGACGCCGGGCTCGCCGGGGGTGCCGGGTTCGTGCTGGCGGTTGACGTAGCCGTTGTGGCGGGCGGCGATGTCGTCGATGCGGATCAGGCCGTAACCGTGTTCGGCGGGGGCGGGCTTGCCGTGTTCGGCGGGGGCAGTTTTACTGTTTTCCGAAGAAGCGGGGTTCGGGGTCAAAGCCGCATTTGCCGTCGAAATTGCGTTCGGTGCGGAAACGGTTTTGGTCGAGGCGTACATCGCGGGGGTCTTTTGCTCCGATTTGCGGGTCTTTTTGAGCTCGCCCGACATCGAATTGCTGACCGAGATATAGAGCTGCCCTTTTAAAATGCCGATGAAGATGCGCATCCAGGGGCGGGAGTCCTGACGAGTTTTGACGCAGGCCTCCATCGCGTTGTCGAGCAGGTTTCCGATGATGACGCAGAGGTCGATGTCCGGGATGCCGAGGTTTTTCGGCACGACCGCTTTGACGCTGACGTCGATGTCGCGCTTATAAGCGAGCGACAGTTTGCTGTTCAAAATCGCGTCGATCATCGTGTTGCCGGTTTTGACGACCGTATCGACGCTGTTTAAGTCGAGCTGCAAATCCTCGAGATATTTCCCGAGTTTTTCGGTCTCGCCCTCCTCGAGATACACCTTCATGACCTGAATGTGGTTGCGGTAATCGTGCCGCCAGCCGCGCATTTTGGCATAGATATTCTCGACCTCTTCACAGTGTTTGGTGATGAGGTCGCTCTGATAGTCCGAGATGGATTTGTTGACGAGTTTTTTGGTGTAGGCGCGCTGCCACAGGACGATGCCGAGCACCGTGCCCGCGAATCCGACGCCGATGATGATATAATACCAGTAATATTCCATGTCGTTATTTTGCCTTATAAAAGTTGATGAACTTTCGGTTGACCGCGTCGTAGCTGCGGCGCGAAAGCGGGAGTTTGCTTCCGTCATCGAGAATGACGTCGCAGCGCGTGATCTGGCGGATGTGCCTCAGGCCGACGAGATAGGAGCGGTGGCAGCGCACAAACGAATCGCCGAGCAGCATTTCGAGCTCGGAGATCGGCGTTTTGACGGCTAAATTGTCACAAGCGTTGCGGGCGCAGTGGATCGTGACGACGTGGGAAAACGCCTCGGCGTAAATGACGTCTTTTTCGAGCAGGCGGACGATGCCCTCCTCGGTTTCGAGCATCACGGCGGGCTCGGCTTTGGAGAGGTTTTTCGCGGCCTTGTCGAGTACCCCGCAGAGTTTTTCCGGCTCAATGGGCTTGACGAGATAGTGCAATGCGTCGACCTCGTAGCCGTCGGCGGCGAAGTCCGAATAGGCGGTGATGAAGACGATTTGGGGGTGCGCGTCGGACTCGCGGACGCGGCGGGCGAGTTCCACGCCGTTCATGCCGCTGAGTTGGATGTCGAGCAGCAGGATATCAAAGGTCTTGTTTTCGGCGTATTCGAATAAAAACGCCTCCGCGCTCGGAAACAGCGAGACGGCGGCGCAGACGGCGCGTTTTTTCATCCAGCCGGTCACGATTTTTTGCAGGTTGCCGGCCTGGACGGGGTTATCATCACAGATTGCGATGTGCAATGTATTGGCCTTCCTTTCCGTCGAGAGGTAAAAGGGGAGAGAGAATGTATATTGTAGGGCGCGACGACCCGGCGCGCCGTGGGGATTTGCGCACCGGGGAACTAAGAGAGCAAAGTGAAGAGTGAAGAGTGAAGAGTGAATAGGTAAGAAGTAAGGTACCCGGCGGGGGAATATTATTGTAGGGCGCAGTCCGGTGGTTCGTTATGCCGCGTCTTAATTCTTAATTCTGATTTCTGAATTCTGAATTCGACTTGCGGTTGAAGGTCTTTTTGATGATCAGCGGGAAGAACAGCATGCCCCAGAGAATCATCAGGAAATAGCGGATGACGTCGACGGCGAGGGATTCGCCGAACACGAGCTTGAAGCCCTCTTTGATGAGCAGGATTCCGGCGATGCCGAGGACGACTTTGACGACGTGCTTCCACCACTTGTCGCAGTGTGTATCGAATTTGATGCAGACGCGCTCGACGTACCAGCAGACCGCGAAGCCGAGTCCGGCCGCCGCCGCTTTGCAGCAGTCGGAGACGTATTTATATTCGATGATGCCGCTTTTGTACATGAGTCCGGCATAGACCGCGACAGCCGCAGAAATGAACGCGAGGACGGCCGCGACGGCGAAATTCTGCTTTGGGGTCAATGCGCCCTTGAATAACACCTGCGCGATGACTGCGAAGACAAAGCCGGATAACAGGCCGACGGATACGTCGAGGGGAGTATGTACGCCGAGGTACATGCGCGAGAGCGTGACCATCGGGAAGATGACGAAGCAGGCGATTTTCACCCACGGTTTTTTGAAGTGCAGGCCCGCCGAGCCGAATACCGCCGCGGAGCCCTGCGAATGCCCGCTCGGAAACGAATAGCCGGTCGCGGTCGTCTTTGCGCCTTCGACCGGCTGAAAGGCGGTGTCCAGCACCCACGGGCGCGGGATCCGGAACGCGATTTTGAGTGACTGGACCGCGAGACCCGAGCCGAAATAGGCGAGTCCGGCTTTATAGACCAGCTCTTTGTTGACGCACCAATAGAAGACGCCGATGACGGCGAGCAGCAGCATTTCTTCTCCGAACAGGGTCCAGAATCGGAAAAAGACGTCGAGAAACGGGGTGCGGATGTGTTCAAGCGCTTTTAAAAAGTCCATGCTTATTGTCCTCCGATCGCGATTCGGTGCGGTTATGAATGAATATGTCTTTGACTATTGTAACATAAAACGGGAAATTTTTCAATCGATAACAGAAAACGGAAAACCGGATTCATAAAAACGTGGAGACTATCATGAAAAACGTCTTAAAAACGTGGTTGACTTTATTGGACTTACGGCCGAGAAAGCTCGTAGGGGCGAACTGCGTTCGCCCGCGTTGTTTAATAGCGTAGGGTCAACTGTATGTTCGTAAGGACTGCGGTTCGAATCCGTATCGCTCCTACATAGGCGCGGCGGGCGAACAAGGCGGGCCGTGGCCCGTATCGCCCCTACATTGTATTACACCGCGTACATGAATAGGGGATTTCATCAATGGCAAAACGGGCAGGGGATTTTTTCCCTGCCCGCCTGCGGTGTGAGGTATTCTGTTTCCGTATCGGACAGTGTGAAAGATCACTGTTCAATCCCATTACAACGAAAACAGAGAAAAGGGGAAACCCCTTGTAATGAGCGATGATCGTGTAGGGAAGGGTCTTGACCCTTCCGTCGAATCGCATTCGATGTGAACCGCGGAGACCGCGTTCACGGATAGTTGCAATGTTTGGGTTGAATTCGTGCGAACAGTAAACATGTTTTCGGATTTTTACCATTGTTTTGTGCAAACCGTGCCTTTTCGCGAACCGCAATCTGTTGAGGATTGCGGTTCGCTCGGAACGGTCAGGACCGTTCCCTACAGAGTAACGGGATTACGAAACAGCCGCTTTCTCGAAATTCTTGTAGAATAAATCCGAATAGTCCTTGCACTTCTCTAACAGCTCCTTGTGGGTGCCGGAGTCGACGACTTGGCCTTCGCGCATAAAGTAGATGCGGTCGGCGTTGACGATGGTCGAGAGGCGGTGCGCGACCACCACGCTCGTGCGGCCCTTCATCAGTTTTTCAAGCGTCGCCTGAATTGCCAGCTCGGTTTCGCTGTCCAAGCTCGAAGTCGCTTCGTCGAGGAGCAGCAGCGGGGCGTTTTTCAAAATTGCCCTTGCGATGGCCACCCGCTGACGCTCGCCGCCCGAGAGCTGGATGCCGCGCTCGCCGACCTGCGTCTCGTAGCCGTCCGGCTTTTCGGTGACGAACGCATCGGCGTTGGCCTCCTTGGCGGCGAGGATGATCTCATCGTCGGCGGGGCCGTCTTTGCCGTAGGAGATGTTTTCTTTGATGCTGCCGTTGAAAACATAGGCGTCCTGAGGCACATAGGCGACGGTCTTGCGCAGTCCCGTCAGGGTGTAGTCCGACAGGCCTTTGCCGTTGACGACGATCTCGCCTTTGTTGGCGGTATAGAGCCCCGCGAGCAGTTTGACCAACGTCGTCTTGCCGCTGCCGCTGTCTCCGACGAGCGCGATCATCTCGCCTTTTTTGGCGTAGATACTGACGCCTTTGAGCACCGGCATACCGTCGTTATACTCGAATTCCACATCTTTTAAGAGCACGCCCGCGTCGGGGTCATTTCCGGTGACGGTGCAGCGATCCGGCTCGGACGGGGTATTGAAGATGTGATAGAGGCGGTCGGAGCTCGCGAAGTATTTTTGCATATCGGTCGGGACGCTTCCGATGTCGATGAAGGTGTAAATGATGTTGAAATAGACCGTCATCATGCCCGCGAGGATTGAGACGTCGAGGGTCCCGTTGAAGGCGAAGATCATGCCGAAGATGGCGACCGCCGAATTGCCGCAGTAGTTGACGACCATATTGGAAAAGCCGATCCACGCGGAGAGGTTGCCGTATTTTTTCTGGTTTTCGTAGATGCTGTCGACGCTGTCGGAGAAGTCGCGCGAAAACTTATCCTGAAGCGAGAACATCTTGGTCACGTTAAAGCCGGTCACGCTCTCGGTCGTCGTCATCGACATCTCGGACATCGATTTCAAAATTTCTTTGCTGCGCTTGCGCATGGGTTTGACGACCAGGTTTATGAAGACCGAGAACAGGATGCCGAGTATGATGACCACCAGCGACAGCCGCCAATCGAGTTTCATGAAATACGGGACGATGAAGACGACGTTGATGACGGTGTAGCAGCCCTGCCAGAGGGTATCGGCGGCCTTGCTGACCGACGTGACGTCGAGGTTCATCTTGGCGACGAAATCGCCGCTGTGGTTGCCGTGGAAATAGCCGACCGGCATCGACTGCAGTTTCCAAAACAGCCGTTTTCGGATATCGGCCTCCATTTTGATCTGGAGGATGCTGATGACGTAATTGATGATTTGATTGATGACGAGCCGGTAAACGGTCAACAACGAAAACAGGTTGTAATTATTCCGAAATTGGGGTATACTTCCGATTAGCGGTGATTGCCGCGGTCGGGAGGGCAAATTAAATTATGACGGAATATCTGAAAGTATCGGAGACGGCAAAGCGCTGGGGGATTACAAGCCGGCGCGTGAGAGCTCTTTGCGAAGAGGGTAGGGTGGACGGAGTAATCCGCAGGGGCAATCTCTATATGATCCCCGTCGACGCCGAAAAGCCGTCCGACGGCAGGGCAGTCCGCGCCAAAGCGACGTTTTTTGAACTGCTCGAAACCATTGACCGCAAGACGGAGAAGTTAAAAAAACTGCGACCCCTGACCGAGGGTGAAGTTGAAAGACTGCGCGGGGAATTCATGGTGGAGTTCACCTACAACTCCAACGCCATCGAGGGCAATACCTTGACCCTGCAGGAGACGGCGATGGTTCTGGAGGGCATCACCATTGACCGGAAACCGCTGAAAGACCACCTGGAAGCCATCGGACACAAGGACGCGTTTTTGTTTATTTCGCATATCGCCCAAAAGAAGATTCCCCTTTCGGAATCGGTCATCAAGCAGATTCATGCGCTGGTATTGATGGACAGACCCGACGACAGAGGGGTCTACCGCAGCATCCCGGTGCGCATCATGGGCGCGTTCTGTGAACCTGTGCAGCCCTATCTGATAGAACCGAAAATGAATGAGCTGATGCGGGCCGACGCAGAGCGCAAAAAGACCATGCATCCTGTCGCACGAATCGCCCTGTTCCATTTGGAATTTGAGGGCATCCATCCGTTCATCGACGGAAACGGCCGTACCGGACGGCTGGTGATGAATTTAGAGCTGATGCGGAATGATTACCCAACTATCGATGTAAAATTTCTTGACCGCAAAAAATACTACGATGCCTTTGATGCGTGGTTTCGCCGCGGTGATCCCAAGGCGATGCAGCGCCTGATTGCCGAATATGTAAACGAGCGGCTGGATGGTTATCTGAGCATTTTGGGCGGGGAATGAGGTTTTTTAATGTGATCAGGAAAGGGTTGAGCCACGTTCTTATTTCATGCTGTCTCTTTGGTATTTTACATCATCGGCGGCATCTTGGGGCAGAAACGGCAGAATGACATCATAGAAAATATCGGATTTTTTTACATTCATCCCGTTTACGTAAATGCCGCCGACAAGAACCGGCCATGCGACATCATATAACTTATGACCCAGCTTCGTTTCAAACACATAATAAACGCGGGCATCTATACGGCCCTCTTTTTCAAACGGTAATAACGGTTCTTTGCTTAATCTGATTAGGTAATCATTGTACGCTTCTAAGTCGCTGCTTTTGACTACGATTTTATAATCGCAAGATCCTATTAAGCCTTCAATACTTAAGGGCTGAACTGTTAAATAACCAGAGCTCATATAATAAATCGTCAAGCGGAGATTTGAGAGATCGCCGCTTTCTACAATTTCGGAGAATGTACGCGTGCCGTCGATTTTGTAAACGACGAAACCGGCGGAGGCCAGCAACAGGAAGACCAGAAGTCCCAAAAGGATGCGTTTTATCACTCGCATAGTGATTCCTCCGTTTTTGATGGGTTGGTTATGGCGGTGTCTGCGGGCGATTGATAATCGCCCCTACAGTGGGGTACGGCGGGCCGCGCCCGATATCGCCCCTACATGGTACGGCGGGCGAACAAAGTTCGCCCCTACGGTGTGATACAAATCAATCTTAACAAATCACCCGTAGCGGCACCGCTCGGCGAAGGGAATGACGACGTAAACGAAAAGGGCGGTATGCGCGGCGAGGGCGGCGAAGAAGGCGAGGACCGCCGCGATATTGTTTTTCACGCGCTCCTTTTTAAGCAGGCGGCGGACGGCGCCGAAGTGCTTTTTGGAAAATCCGGCGAACAGAAACAAAGCGGCCGCCAGCCAAACGGCCGCGAACAGGGCCATCCCGACGGTCAGGATGCCGGGCGATCCCGGACTCAGCGAGGAGATCATGGTGTAGGCAAAGACCGGGCCGAATACCAAAAAGAAAAAGCGGATGAAGACCTTCCGCCAGGTTTTGAACGGCTTCATGACGAAGGCGTACATGCCCCGGAGTTCGGTGTCTTTCAGATCTTTCGCCTCGCTGCGGTTCCATGCCTCCGCCGCCTCGCCGCGCGTCGCGAATTCGTCGGTGGATTTGCCGCATGCGTAACACTCGCAGTAATAGCCGGTGCGGTCTTCGACGGACTCGGAAAGCGCGGCTTCGCCGCCGCAGACGGGGCAGGACTTTATGTACATATTCCCGATACTCCTTTTGTCATTTTATTATCATTGTCTATTCGCTGACGGGACTGCGTTCTCCCGTTATTGCGAGGGGCTTTGGTACATTGCGCGCGCTGCTTTCAGCGGGACTCGTCGGGGGCATTCCAACGTCGTCATTGCGAGCGAAGCGCGGCAATCCAGACTCCCTCCCGCGTATATCTTCCTGCAAAGACGGGTTTTAATTCAGACCGAGGATTTGATCGTATAAATCGACCCACCCGGGATTTTCTTTTTCAATCAATCGCAATTTATCCATTCTGGAACCCGCTTTAATTTGCTTCTCCCTTTCGATCGCGTCAATAATCTGACCAAAGATCTCATAATAGCCCAGTTTATCAACACCGTATTTTTTTGTGAAGCCGTCCACCATTTTACTTTTATGCTCGTAAACCCGTTTTATCAAATCGGACGTTACGCCTGTATATAAAGTGCCGTTCCTTTTGTTAAAAAGGATGTATACATAACCGCATTTCTTTTGCATGAGGGCTCCTTTCCGTTCTTCATTGCGAGGGGCTTCAATACGTCGGAACGATCCGGTTCCCGTCATTGCGAGCGAAGCGCGGCAATCAAATGCTGCGGCAATCCGGTCTTCTTCGTACACGCGCGCTGCGTCTCCGGAATTGCCGTGCAATTTGAATTGCCGTGCAATTTGATTGCATTCGTCCCGGCGCGGGATAAAATCCCGCGTATATCCTCATGTAATGACGGAGGAGATCTGCGCGAAAACAAAGTGATGGGGACAATCCATGCGATGGGGACTGGATTGCCGCGGTCGTACCTCCCTCGCAATGACGAGGAAAATCCATGCGAAATCCGCGCGGCGGGAGCGGGGATAATCCGTGCGATGGGGACAATCCATGCGATGGGGACTGGATTGCCGCGGTCGTACCTCCCTCGCAATGACGAGGAAAATCCATGCGAAATCTGTGCGACAGGGACAATCTGTGCGACAGGGACAATCTGTGCGACAGGGACGGGGATAATCCATGCGATGGAGCTGGATTGCCGCGGTCGTACCTCCCTCGCAATGACGGGGGGATCTGTGCGAAAACCATGCGATGGGGACTGGATTGCCGCGGTCGTACCTCCCTCGCAATGACGGGGACAATCTGTGCGAAAACCATGCGATGGAGACAGGGAAAATCAAATGCTGCGCCATTCAAATGCTGTGGTATTCCAACTTCGTCATTGCGAGCGAA
>Ga0209099_1002588_pt1 | contig 15704 bp, 7 predicted proteins | sample AD_JPNHW2_MetaG_FD_184430 | JGI IMG/M metagenome (GOLD analysis project Ga0209099, IMG submission 184430) | Active sludge microbial communities of municipal wastewater-treating anaerobic digesters from Japan - AD_JPNHW2_MetaG (SPAdes) (version 2) | ecosystem: Engineered > Bioreactor > Anaerobic >... | reverse complement strand
CTGGAAAATGAAATCAAATGAGGAGCTATATTCATACAGTACAGATAAAAGCTTAATGTTTTTGTGCTGTTTATAATATGGATGATCTACTAGAAACACCCAGGCTTCTTCTCCATTGGAGAATCCACCAGCTAAGATGTGCTGATCAAACCAAGCAGGATTGAGTCCAGTGGTCTCGGTATCAACAGCTAATGTCTTATACTTACGCTTGCCACTAGGTAATGTGACTGCCTTGAGTTTGTCAAGTATAGATCTTAAACTTAGTTCGTCCTTTATTATGTTTACCTTACACTTAAGAGGCTCAGGGTCCATTACCAAGGTGTTGATAATTTCTGACTGCATAGTGAATCCAGCTTCTTCATAATCAGCTATCTGTGATGGTGAAAGGGTGAACATAAATGTAATCTTTCTACCATAATCATAATTTACGTATCTTTCAAAGCAGCAAGCATTAAATGATCTACCAGTCTTAGTGGACGGGAATATATGTTGAGCCATGGCTACATCTGGGAGCAATACATATTTTATATGTGTGTTAGCCAGCAACCAGGCCTTGTACTCGTCACATAGGAATCTCATTACCTTGGCACTCATACCACGATAAGTAAATGTCATGTATGGTAACATCTTAACTTTCTTTATTTTTTCAGCTTTACTTATAGGTAGCTTCTGTATTTCATTCCACTGCAATATATATGTACTCAAATCTTTTTCTTTTAGATTAGGTGAAACTATGTGTGGGTGAAACTCATCTTTACTCCGCGTTAATGTTACATAATCAGTAAAGAACTTAGTGTGAGTTTCCTGTATTTCCTGCTTATTAGAATCATCCTTGGTTATTCTCCACTCATCTTGATAACAAGGCATAAGTACAGCCATGTTCTCTATTACTTTGTAGTTCTTCTTATATGATGAAACTATCCTAGAGTATTCAGAATTTATGTCACTAATATTGTCACCAACAGCTTTAGAGAATCGGTACTTACTAACTGGGCAGTAGTTGTGTAAGTGCCCTTTATCATTAATTACCTTAAGCCAGGTATGTGACACATTATTAAGATCCACCTTGAAATCAAAGCCAGCTTGAATAACCATTGAAATGACCTCCACAAGAATGTTACCTATGTCAGTCTACATATTTAACATAACATGTCAAGTCTTTAATAAAAAAAATAAAATAGAGAGGGTTTGCTAAGCCCTCTCTAAATATAATACCTAAGCCTGCCCACTTGGTATGGAGGCTTCTATGAATAACTCTATTCCAGAAATTGTAAAGTCGCCAGCTTTTATAACTGGGCACACATCAGCATGATACTTGTTGGCATACTCAGCGCTAGCTTTAACGCAATTAGCATGATTACCACATAGACCACATGTTGTTTTGAGGGTACTTATAACAGCTTCTCTGTTGTGTTTCCAGTCATCATGCACAATGCTTTTTTTTAAAGCATCAGCTGATATTTTAACAAGCTCATCTATCTTGTTTATTGGTATCTTGGACACCTTCTCTACTTCAGTTTTACTGCCAACTCCTCCTATGGTAGTTTTCTTGCATGAGAAGCATATTGAAACACCAACATTGTTAACAAATGATACTAAGGAGCCACACTCACATCTCTGCTGTTTTTTAGTAGCACCTGCTTCGATATCATTTTTAACTTTCTCATTAAAGTTCTTATATAGAACGTTGAACTCTTCTGGTGTAACCTTCCGCATTCTAGTATGACCACACAAGCCACACTTAAGCTGAACTTGCTTTTTATTTGATCCCTGTATCTGATAATTGTCGAACATTACCATACTGTTAGCTGTGCATGTAGGGCATATACTCTCTGATTTGGCAGTTAAATACACGGCTGCAACACTTCTACAGCAACTCGCACATGTGAATGTAGTTTCTTTCTTTCCTTCTTTCCAAGAATGTGTTTTATCGAATAAGGACTTATTACATGCCTGACAGGTACTAACTGAGGGGAACCATATTCCACCCTCCACCACATCAACTTTAGCTACATCAGTTGTTATGCGACTTTTTGCTGCCAATGCTGGCTGAGACCACTGATGAGTACAGCAAACGCACTCAAACTTATCCATAAAGCATGATTTAGCCGCATCATATTTGTTCTCTATGCGAGTTACAAATGTGTGCTGACATTGTGGGCAGGTTGGGATACCGGCAGCTGTGCCAGCGGACTGGTTTCCATAATTAAAACCAGAACGATTATGATTAGTTACAGCACCAGCACCAGCGGTATGAGCGCTCACACCAGGTGTTTGAGTTTTAACAACCTCAGGTATTATACACTTGGGCATAGCATCATCTTTGAACATTTCAATACATTTCTTGATGCATTTTTCCAGAGTAGGTAGATCCAGTATTTCCTCAGCATGATGCTGGTTCAGATATCCGCAAGCTATGTTTATGCTGGGTATCTTAAAATGCTTGGTCAGGTCACATATATCAGAATATGAACCCGTTTCTTCCTTGAGCTGTTTCCCAATCAAGTAAGCCTTAAGGGGTGCAGGGAGCCCACCATTATAAGTAACATAATGATCTTTGCCCTTTCTATCGAGCTCTATGAACATCTTGTAATTATCATGATATTTGAGTTTCTCTTTAGCAGTAAAGACCTTTACGCCTGTACCACCAGATTCCTCAAAATTGGTAAACAGGAGACTGGGTAATTTATCCCCAACCCCAGCAGTTTCCTTAGCTCTTCTGTATATCTCAAGTATTCCAAACACTCCAGCTCGGTCATCAGCACCTAGGATGCCATGTTTGTTCTGTATGAAACCTTTGTCGTTTACATACAATTCAACTGGACCGTTTCCATCTTTATTGCACGTATCCATGTGTGCAACAAAAAGTACGGGGCTTCCAGTTTCTAAACAGATGTAATTCTTACCATCCGTTCTAACTTCTTCGCCAAGCTCCTTGGCTTCCTCTTTGAGGAACTTGACAACACCCCAGAACAAGTCAGGTGTTTTTGCAGTTAGAATGGTAATTAAGCTAAATTTCTTCATCGTACTCCTACCTTTATTGTGTTTAGTAAATAGATAAAACAGTGGGAGATAGATATAAATCACTCTCCCACTTTCTTATAACAATTTTACCTACACGATTTAAATAATAACTTTGATGTTACCTTAACTTTGTCTTTAGGAACTTCTGCTTCAGCTACTGGGTTATTAGTCTTAAATTTTGCTAAGCATGATCCACACTTAGGTACATATTTGTCGTCTACCCATACATGTCCTCCAGAACCCAAGTCATAAACAGCTCCGCATTCACATATACTAGTACGTAGGGCGTTGCAAACCTTGCACTTATCAGGATCACCTACATGTTTAGCTCCGGGTATGAAAGTATCGCCACATAAAGTACATACCTTTATCTTACCAGACTTCTTGGCTCCCGGTATACAGCTCACGCAGATGTATACATCGTTGGTTAGATTAACCATCTTATGAGAGTCTCTGTAATGCAGCTTACCACAGCTGAAACATTTAATAAAATGAGCTTGGTAGCAGGTTGGGCAGTAACACTTATCTTCTGATACTATCATATCGGTATTCTCGTAGTACTTACCACAATGGCTACACAAAACACCATGTTGGGAAGCACATTCCGAAGAACAGTACCATTTACGAGTTGGGTTGCCTGCCGCGGTAAAGGTATTGATGTATTTATCCTTTCCCTTGTTTACTTTGGCTGTTTTACAATGGTCACAGAACTTAAATGACTCACACTTATGGCATAAGCTCTTGCCTGTTCCTTCATTGACTTTGCTTCCACATAATAAGCACATACCACCTGTGAACGTTATAATGGGTTTACTTACCATTTTAGTATTCTTAGGTATGGTTAGTCTTACATTATGGTGTGAGCCATCATAGTAAACATTATAAGACCCGTGGTCGTCCCCATATCCAGAATCCTTATATCTATACTTGTTATAGGACTCATTAATGACATGATTCCACTCACCAGTGTACTTAGCTCTTTCAGACATTTTTGCAGAGATATAATCTTCAGCTGCTGATTTACTAGCTATTGTCAAATTACCGTAACTTCTGTTTATAAGTAAAAAATTACTTTTAGGTATAACATAAGCCCAAGCTCTACCGGCATATCTTTCCTTTACATAATCGTCTAAGCCAACCCCACTTCTTAACTTAAATATAAGTACTGAGAATGTATCAAGCGCATGAGCAGGTCCAGCTGAGAAATGACAGTTGTTAGGATTGTAACAGTTACCCCAGCTGTAACTTGAGTTAGCTACCAAGTCGCACACATTGGCTGATATATAGACTTTACAAGGCTGCACCAAAGCCATTAGAGATGTAACTAAGTTCTTATTAGTTACAGTGTGTGAGAACAGGTGCGACCTCCAGCCATTATACAAACTTCTGTCCATGAAATTACCAAATTCATCCTCTTTAGAAGATAAGTACTTAGATAATTTATAAACATTTTTACTATTAACTGCTGTGTATTGATTCTTAGAAAACGAGACGCTAGTAACAGTTTTATCTTTCCTCATGAAGGCTCTTATGCCATTAAGTACATTGCAGTATTCATCTGTAGCAAATACATCTTCTTTAATAGCATGTTCTATAACAACTCTGTAATCATTTTCAGGTGTAAGACCCAGGAGTTGCATAACTTCTTTCTTATTTTCAACTGATTTAGCAAACAGGGTTTCCAGAGCTGTGCCTGGTATATTTTCCTTGTATAGGTACTCTCTAAGGTTGTCAAAATTGGGCATTATCGTCTCCTCAATCTTTTTTCCATTCTTCTCGCAAGCTTCTTTTCCCTTCTGCTTAACCTGTAAGCATCATCAATGCCTCTAGCTGGTAATGATCCCCCGCGCTCTTTCCTGGGAGCATTTGCGGGATCCAGGATAATTATCTCTGGGATATCGTCATCCCAGGAGCTGTAGTCATACTCATACTTATATATACTCTTGTATTCATATTCTGGTATGTTATACATGTTCTCAACTATTCTTATTAACTTATCTAGGCTCTCATTTAGATAAGACCAGTTAAGTATTTCACTAGGAGTATGTTGAAAATAATATCCTACAGATATATTAACACTTGGTATCTTGTATGTAGCAGTAAGGTTATGAATATCTGAGTAGCTGCCATGAGCATGTCTATATCCAAATGATTCTATGAATTTAGCTAGAGGATCGGGAAGGTAATGATAGTTAACATACTGGTCTCTTCCAAGCCTGTCAGCTTCAATAAAAAATTTAACATTTTCCTTGTTAAGGTGACCATGCTTTATGAATTGACTTACACCTACTCCGAATGACTCCTCGAAGTTTGTGAAAAGAAATTGGGGGACTATTCCCCCAACTTCCTTCACATAGGAGTACACATTTAGGAGCATATACACCCCGGCTCTATCGTCAGCTCCGAGGATACCTCTTGAGTTGCTTATCATATTGTCATTAATCTTAATATCGACTTTGGTGCCATGTCTTACTGTGTCCATGTGAGCTACTAAAACAAGAGGGCTTTCATTCTTAACATAAACATAATTAATGTCGTCTGTTATAACTTCTTCATCGCGGAACCACCCGCGTATGAAAGTTAACAACTCTAGGTCATTCATTTCTAATACGCGGGTTATAAATTCCAACGATCTCATTATTATAATCCCTCCAAACGGGCCATGGCTTCTTCATCATCAGAACTCTTTTTTGCCTTTACTGGATCAGCTTGTAAAGATGCATCATATTTTAGTGTAATCAACTGCTGAGCGAAAGACGGGTTAAGCACTTCTGTCATCAATCTAGACACGAAGTAAGCTTCCATCATATCAGCGTCAAGATCCATTATGTCTATGATGGAGTTGCTTTCCCTGGCCTTTATCATCACCGGACTATCGAGTATTTCCTTGAGGTTCTTACCAGGAACTGGTTTAGTAACCTTAAGTATTCCACCCTGTGAACAAACTGTATCTATAACGTGAGTTGACCCGCAGCTGCAATTAAAAATAAGATTGTTCTTTGTGAAGACACTCATACACTTGGAGCAGTATTTATCCGCATCAAGGCTGTGAAGATCGCCAGGTTCTACAACGCTACCGCAACCACTACAGGTCTTGTAGGTAGCAACATAACATTTTTCACACAGCGCTTTATATCTATTGCTCTTGTCTTTACTTACGTCGTGTATGTTACTCTTGTCAAGGAATATCAAGTCGTTGCAACAGCTACAAGTTACGAACTTAGTGCTGAGACATGTTGGGCATACATAGTTAAACCCTTTTGGAGATCTCTCGCCAGCAGAAGCGTAATGGTATTTTCCGCATATGTCACAGAGTTTTCTTCCGTTACATGATGAGCTGCAAAGACCTGGCTTTTCTCTGCTCATGTGCTCTCTGCCACACTTGAGGCAAACTGCGCTCTTGAAACCCATGTAAGGATGCTTGATGAGCATTTCAGATTCGAACTCTGTTTCTTCATCGTTAGCCTGAACGCCGGTACCTGTAAGCTGATCTAAGATGTTCTTCTTATTCATAGCTACAGTTATAGGTTTAGCTCCGTCGAAGTAAATAGGGTAAGAACCCTGATTATCACCGCCACCGTAAGTTGCCTTACTCTTATCGAACTCAGGGTATTTGTCCCTCTTGTATATTCTCCACTTATGTGGGTATTGATATCTTTCAGCAATACACTTCTCCATGTAAAGTCTTGCAGCTTTAACATAAGGTATAGATAAATTGCCATAACTAACGGGAGTTACAATAGTGCCTTCTTTTGGGAATACATAAGTCCAAGCTCTACCAGCGTATCTCTTTCCATCAGCAGGCACTGGATCCATACTGGCTGATCTTTCAGAGAAAATTACAACTGTGAAACTATCGTTTGTGTAGGATGTTACACCATTGTAATGGCTGCCTTCAACTCTCATGCAGTTGCCCCAGTCTGGATTGGAAGACATAAGGAAATCCACCACATTGGTTGATATAAACACTGTTCCACATTTGGTTAAGCTGAACAGAGCTGTTACGAAGTTCTTCTTATCTACCCTGTAGGTGAGCTGCTTCTGAATGGAGTTAAGATGGGGCTCTATTACCTTAGCCCACATAACATCTATATCCTTATTTATAAGCTTAGATATTTTCAGGTTATTCTTAGCATGGCAGATATAATTGCCAGTAAAAGAAATATCAGAACCAGGCATAAGCTTGGTAGAATAAAGATCTGAGAAATAAGCGATTATTGCTTTAGTCATAGAAGGATACGCATTTAAAAACTCAGCTTCTGTAAAGGTAACGTCTATCTCTTTTCTATAGTTATTACCCTCATTAAGCTGAAGTATGTCATCCAGGTCCTTCTTAGCATTACGCATTCTCTCATGAACGGCATCTATAGCCGAAGCGTCAATCCTATACACGTCTTTGAAATGTTTTACAAGAGCTTCTAACTCTTGGATAACTGTGATTTTCTTCATTTGTGTGTGTACTCTCTTTAATTATTTATAAATATCCGTTGCTTAAATCTATATAGCCCCTTTCGAATTCAAGATCTGTGTGGAGCCTTCTTACTGAATCAGAAGGTATTTCGCCCTTAAATAGCTTGGTAACAAAGTCTAGCTTATCAGTTATCTTATAATGAGCCATTAGTTTCTTGGCGGCTTCACCATGGCAAAAGTTACTCAAGTAATTATTCATACTAGTAGTATTTCTAGGGCATCCCTCATACTTAGGATACATATCACTTGGGGTCCAGCCTACTGTTCCGTCCATTACAAACACATAGTCATCTTTTGAGTTATAAACAAACATAATGTACTTGTTGAACATATACCACATTCTTCCATTGTCCCGGCTGTATGCTCCCGATAAGCTTTTTTTTGCTGTGGCACCTAATTCCAGTGTCATGCATGGGTGGTTAGCCTCTGCCTTGGGGTCAGGTTCTGGAAGCAGTGGTATATCAATACCATAATTTATGGCATCAAGAATAACCTCAGAACGGTACAAAGCGAACTTATTCATCTTAAGCAGGTCAGCTCTAATGGAATCTACTGATCCAGTTTTGCCTTTAAGGAGTTGAAGATGAGAATACAAGTAAGAGTGCATGCTAGCTGCATTATGAGCTAAGTTAATTAACTCAGGTTTCAATCCCATAGCTATTAGCTCGGACAGCATTGGATTAAACTTAGTAATACCCTCGAACTTAAGTATGTGTTTCTCATAGTTAGTTCTTTGAGTGCGACCTGCCAAGTCTACCCTCATTTCTTTCCCAATGTCACCATTCCAATAGAAGACAAGGTTAAACAGGGGCATAATGGCTCCAGCCATTTGGTACGTTGATAAGCCTAAATTGTTTAAGCTGCGCTCTAATATAGAGCTCTTTAATTCTTCTAACAAGTTGTGTCCTCCTAAGATATAAATATCTGTGATTGTTGTTCTTTCTCTTCTAGCACTAAAAAAACTGAATCGCTGTTTATGATAAAAAAATCTAATTCATATTCATCAGCTCTTTTTACCTCGCAGTTAGTCTTGCTCATTATGTTATCTTCCATGTGAACTACTGGGTTGGATTTATATTTCTCAATATCAAACGATAATTCCATACCGCTTACCACTTTTTTAACCTTGTATACTTTTGATACATAGGTCATATGTGGCTGTGTTGCCTCACCCATAAGAAGACCTTTTTTATACATCTCACTCATTTTTTTAAAGTCATTGATAGCAGCGGTTCTGCCTCTATTGAACTCCGGACTTTCCCCGGGTAAATGCCCAGCTAGTGCTTCCAAAAAATCATGAAGGAAATTATCGCACGCCATTCTTGTAAGTACCTTATATCTTTTGATTATAGGTACTTTAGGTGCGGGTGTAATAGATTTATCCATATGGGTCTCCTCTAAAAAGAATATTTTTAAAAACCTAAAAACCATCTCAACTACTTATAACAAATACAAGTATGGGTTTTTGGCTATAATATAGGTAGCTAATAATTAGGAGCAACCCAGTATGAACTCTAATCTTTATAATGTTGGACACCTACTCAGTAACGACCAGATTGATGGTAGTCTTAAGCAGAAAATAGAAGACATTAAAATAGAAATGGATCCCACCTCATATATTAAGTTCGAGAATCTTAAGTTCGAAGCAAAAAAAGATGCAGAGAATTCAGCTACTATTAAGGACTCTGTAATCAACCAGAAGAGCATTCTCACCAAGATATATGCTGACATAGTTAAATACACTAATGGTGTTAAAAAGGTAATAATTAAGGACCTTATCATAGGGCACGTTCCTCAACTCCTTGAAGGTAGAAACAGCTTTATAGTTAATGGTACAGAATATAACGTAGTTAACCAGCTTAGAAGAAACCCATCGTCATATGTAACTCTTGATAGTAACAGCAATATATTTGCTGACTTCAACCTTGCAAAAGGTAGAAACTTCCACATAGCCCTAGATCCAGTATCTAATAAGTTCTATGTTGAAATAGGAACTTCCAGAATCATTCTTAAGACTTTACTCCACGCTCTGGATGTTTATCCTAATGAATTCAAGTCTGCTGTTGGGGAAAAACTCTATAATATTAACTGGACTGATGTATCTCAGGTTGAGCTAGACAGGAACTACTATAAGCTCTACAGTAAGTTATTTGAGTTCAGGAATGAAAGAGTAAAGGAGTTACCTCTTAGTTACATTATGAAAGAGGTTAAGGACTACTACGCTAACAACACTAAAGTTGATCCACGCACTACTAAGTACTTATATGATACAGCTAGTGACAAAGTAGATAAAACCTTGGTAATAGAAACACTTAGAAAGTATAAAGATGTAATAGATGACAAGTCTGATCCAGTTGACGTTGATGACTTGTACTACCAGAGGTTGTATACCCCTAACCTTCTGTTTGTTGACCGTCTTGATAAGTTGCTTCCTGAATTAAAAAATAAAATAAGATTTAAACTTAAGAATGAAGAAAGGCTTGATTCAACATTCAAGAACTTCTTTTCTAAACCATTAGTATCATTGGTTAATTCAAGTAACTTAAGCAGACTTGACCCTCAGTATAACCCCCTGGGTATTTACTCATCTGGTACTACTGTAACACCTCTTGGTATGGGTGGTATAAACGATATCACAGCTGTAAGGAAAGGTTCTAGAGGTGTGCATAATTCCCATATGGGAGTCATAGATCCTATTGCTTCTCCTCAGGGACAGAATGTTGGTATTCAGCTCAAGCTCACGGAAGATGTTAAAGTTAACGAAGAAGGTCTTATTCATATCCCACTTAAGGATAAGAAAGGCAAGGAAGACTACCACTTCATAGGTGATACATTTAATAAGAAGATACTTCTTCCTAATCAGGAAGCTGATAGCAAAGAGTTCTCCATAATGTATCATGGCCAGATCATACCTGCTAAAGATAAGAACGACTGGGACTATCAGTTCCCAAAAGGTGGAGAAAGTTTACTTAATGATCTTGATAAGTTAATACCAATGGCTAACGCAGTTCAGGGTAATAGAAACTACATGAGCTTTAGATTCTTTACTCAGGCTCTTCCGCTACTATATAAACAAAAGGCTAATGTGGTAAATGTCAATAGCGACGGAGTTTCAGCATATAAGGCACTAAGAGACAAACTTGAGAAGTTCATACCACTTAAGTCACCCGTTGCAGGTACTGTTAATAAGATAAGAGATAATAAAATAGTTATAAAGGATAAGGCTGGTGAGCTCCATGAAGTATCTTATCATAAACACCTTCCTTTGGCTACTAATACGGGTCTTCATCAGAGACCAGTAGTAAGAGTTGGCGATGTTGTTAAGAAAGGAGACATAATCCTTAGAGACCCATATACATCTAATGATGGTGAGTTAGCAATAGGTGTTAACCTTAAGACCGCCTTCACTCCTTACTATGGAAGCAACTCTGAAGATGCTGTTGTAATATCTGAGAGTGCTGCTAAGAAGTTAACATCTGTACACTATTATACATACACAATATCTTTGGATGATGCTAAGATAGTTAATAAGAAACAGTTCACTTCCTTGTTCAGTAATAAGTACACACAGGAGCAGCTAGATAAGCTTGATGATACTGGTGTTGTTAAAGCTAATATAACTGTTGATTATGGCGACCCACTTATAGTATGCATCCAGAAGAAGTCACCTGACGACAAACTCAGTAAGATTGGAAACATAAGTAAGAAGATTATTATAGATCTTAAAGATGGCTCAGAATTATATGACAAAGCAACTCGTGGTGAAGTAATAGAAGTTCAAAGATCTGGTAAGTTAATAACAGTAATTGTTAAGACTTTTGAAGCAGCCATAATTGGAGATAAGGTCAGCGGTAGCTTTGGTAACAAGGCCGTGATATCAACTATTATCCCCGACGATAAAATACTTCAAGATGAAAATAAACAGCCAATTGACGCAGTGTGGTCATCTACTGTTGTTGTAAGCCGTATTAACCCAGCTCAGATATTTGAGAACTCATTAGGAAAAATAGTTAAAAGTGGTAAGCATGGTAGATACGAAATGCCTATTCTGTCCAATCCTGAAAATAAGCCTTTATATCAGTACGTGGCTGAACAGCTTAAGAAACACGGTATTAAAGATAAGGAAATGGTATACGATCCAGTATCTGGTAAGAATATAGACAACCCTATTGCTGTTGGCAGCATGTATACCCTTAAACTACTTAAGGGTGATAAAGATCTAACAGCACGTGGAGTTGGACCATTCTATACATCTAACTTAACTCCTGCTAAAGGTGGTAAAGAAGGTGCTAAATCAATAGGTATGGGTGAGTTCTACGGTCTTATAGGACACAATGCTAGGCACACACTCTCTGAGATGTCAAGTATTAAAAGTCAGTATAATCCTGACTTCTTTAAGAATTTTGAGCTTGGTTTAACCACTCCAGTTAATAAGGATTCTTTCACTTGGGATAAGACTAAGGCTATGTTAACTGCTGCTGGTGGTTATATTGAGCAAACTCCCAAAGGTCATATTATAACTCCTCTTACTGATAAACTTACTAATGAACTAGCTAAGCACCGTGTTATCCAAACTCCAGCTCTTCTTAAGTCTAAATCACTTGAGCCTGTTAAAAAAGGTCTATTCGATAAAGATATAGTCGGTGGACTTGATGGAAAACTATGGTCAAAAATAGAACTTAATGATGGTATAGTATCACCACTAGTATCTGAATATATTAGACTTACTCTTGGTATGAATAAAGAAGAGTTTACAGCTTGGCAGGCTGATAGCAACACCAAAAAAATGAAGAAAGATCTAGCGGCTCTTGATATAGATAAAATGCTTGCGGATCTTAAACAGCGCTCCACTACTAATGATCTTAATAATAATGAAATGAAGATCTATAAGTTCCTTAGAAACATCAAAGAAAAAGGCATGGGACTTCAGGATCTTATCATTACTTCTATACCAGTTCCACCACCAGTATATAGACCTATAACACAGCTTGAGAATGGCGACATACAGCTCGCTGATATCAATAACTTCTACAAAGATGTTATGCTGGCTAATGAAGGTATGGAAGGTCTTGAGGGTTCTTCATTTAAGAGCGAAGCTAAGACCACTCTAATAGATAACATAAATGCCCTTGTTGGCAAGACTGATTCCCATAACGTACAGCTCCTTAGAAAGGGTGCTAAAGGTATTCTTTCTTATCTTGGCGGTGTTGGAACCCCGAAGAACAGTTTCATACATTCAACTATGATTAAAAAGAATCAGGACATGTCAGGTCGTGCCCGTATTATTCCTGATGCTAAAATGGATATGGACACAATAGGTATTCCAGAACAGATGGCTTGGAAACTTTACACTCCCCATATTAGAAAGTCTTTGATATCCTCTGGTTACTCCTCATCTGAATCAGACGGACTGATTGAGAAACATGATTCAGTAGCTAGGCAGCATCTTCTTAAAATACTTGAGAAGACACCTGTATGGTACAACAGAGCTCCAACTCTTAGCAGACACGGCTTCCTAGTTGGAAAACCAACTTTAGTTCCTGGTAATAGTATCAATATAAATATGTTTGCAACTGGCCCACTTAATGCTGACTTTGATGGCGACGCCATTCAGCTACATGTCCCCCTTACAGAAGCAGCTTCCAGAGAAGCTAATAAGTTCTTGCTGTCTAAAATAGTATTTGACGATTCAGACATAGACACATTCGCTGATGTTAAGCTCCCGGTAGAAAGTGTACTAGGTTTCTACCAGATGAGTCTTAAGGATTCTAAGAAGCTTAAGTCAGACATAGCTAATATTATTAAACCCACTGAATTTACTATAGATATTCCTTTTAATAAGAAAGCTATAAACAAGCTCCTTCTTTTTATAGCTAAAGAACATCCAGATAAGGTTAATGACTGGTTCAGCAAACTCAAAGGCTTGGGTGAAGATTATGCTACTCACATAGGTTCTACTGTTGGTATAGAAGACGTTACGCCTGAAACTAGTAAAGTTAATGCCCTGCTCAGAACTTATAGACCTAAAATAAAAGGTGCTAAGGATACGGAAACTAAGGTTAAACTCCTTGAAGCACTACAGAAAGAAATGATAACTCTTGCTGGTACCCATAAAGGCAACCTTGCTGATATGGTTAGAGCTGGAGCTAAAGGCAGCGATAACCAGTTAGCTTCTATGCTGACATCTCCCACCATAGCTTATGACCCAGATAGACCTTACCAGACAGCTACACTTGCAGAAGGTAACTTCGCCAGCGGTCTGGGTATTAAGGACTTCTGGAATCTTAACTCAAAGGCTCGTAAGGACCTTGTAAATACAGCCCTTGCTGTTGCTATGCCAGGAGCTCTTAATAAGCTCATAATAGCTTCAGTAAATAAGGAAGTTATATCGGAAGAAGACTGTGGTACACTGATGGGCATAGAGCTTCCTATTACTTCTAAAGATATATATGGAAGAGTACTTGCTAAGAACTCAGGTAAACTTAAACGTGGCGACACTATAACATCTGAAACAGTTTCCAAGTTACTTGGACCAACGGTTAATGTCAGATCACCCCAAACATGTGAATCCATTAACGGAGTATGTCAGAAGTGCTTTGGTGTTGACTCCCTTAATAAGTTCTACGATATAGGAACTGGAATAGGCGTAAGAGCTGCTCATTCTACTTCTAAGCCTCTTACTCAGATGTCCCTTGATAGTAAGCACGGTGGTCGTGCAATATCTAGAGATGCTGGGGGTGGCGGTATTAGTGATATGCTTAAACTGTTCAGCAGTGATGAGGATAAGTTTGGTGTTGCTATTATGGCTGAAGACGATGGGTATATAGAAAGCATAGAAGAGCTTCCAAATGGTAACTTTGACGTGGTTACTGATACAGGTATACATTATGTAGCTCCTCATAAAGCTACCATACTTGTAAAAGTAGGTCAGAGTATTGAGAAAGGTGATAAGATCACTGATGGTGTAATTCCTTTCACTAAAATGGTTGAGCTTAAGGGTATAAACGCAGGAAGACAGGCTCTAACTAATGAGACAAACAGAATACTTAGCAGCAACGGCAAGAGAGTTCATTCAAGACTTACTGAGCTTATAGGTAAAGCTGCTGTTAACTACATGGAGTTCATGACTCCTTGGGAAACCTGGGATATAGGAGATGTAGTAAGTTACAACATATTCGTAGGTGCTTGCAATCAAAAGGGTATAGACATGCCAATGAAAGGACTTGAAGAGGGTATGTTCTTAGCTCAGGAAATATTGGATTACTCATGCGGGCATCAGCTTACAGCTAGTGATGTTACTAAGATAAGGAACTCTGGAGAAAAAAATATAAAGATACTTCCTAGTGGTGTTAGAGTTAAACCTGTAATAAGATCTCTGTACACAGCTGGACTTAGTGATGATGACTGGTTGAACCATGTTGGTCTCCGTTACATCAAGAAAGACCTTATAGACGCAACCTCCCTTGGTTACGAATCAAATGATGAGTCATTCTCGCCAATGGTTAAGTGGATAAAGGGCCGTCCTTTTAGTACTGATTCGGCTACATATTAAAAAATGGGGGAATTAATCCCCCACCTTAATTTTAAGTTGTTATATTGATCTAATTATCTTACATTCAAACATACACCCATATTTCCTAACTGAACTCCTGCTGCAACCAAAGGGTGACACTCCTTGAACATATAAAATCCTTGCCTTTTATAAGCTTTAACTTCTGGACTTAGCATCTCTTTATTAAGGTAAGTCTTTAGAAAAGTTAGAGAATTATAATAGACATTTAATATAGTTCCTATATCTCTGATGCAATTAACTGATACATCAGTGGAGGCAGCTGCGGGCGATCCAAAATAGACAACCACTGGTAAGAAACCAGCGCCATCTTCTCGCATACGCAGGGTGGAATCTAAACAGTTATATCTAGCAAAAAAGCTTTCTATGGAGCTAAATACCTGGATTGACTCACATTCAAAAAGATGTAGTAGGTATAAAGTATTATATTCTTCCTTGTACTGTAGACATGATATTTTTAAATCAGATAATATTTTATAGCTTAAGCTATAAGTATATTTGCTAGTTGCTAGATCAGGAAATTCACCTTGATTTGAAGTAACACCATAAAATACTCCTTCTCTAAAAATAATATAACAGCTCCAGTCGGGAAGCTTATTGATAACAACTAGCCCAAAAAGCTCTTTCAAGCTCTTAAATA
>Ga0209099_1002587_pt1 | contig 15707 bp, 17 predicted proteins | sample AD_JPNHW2_MetaG_FD_184430 | JGI IMG/M metagenome (GOLD analysis project Ga0209099, IMG submission 184430) | Active sludge microbial communities of municipal wastewater-treating anaerobic digesters from Japan - AD_JPNHW2_MetaG (SPAdes) (version 2) | ecosystem: Engineered > Bioreactor > Anaerobic... | reverse complement strand
TATTTTAAGGGTAAATACGGATCATACGGTTCATCTTCTAAAGAGAGAGTTAGAAATTGAATTAAAAGAATTGGAAGATGATTGGCATAAATGGTCTTTGGAAAAAATATTTTTTGAAAAAAGGATTTATAAAGAATTAGAAAAAGATACATCAACCTGGGAAAATCAAGTTGAAAATATTGAAAGAGCTTTTGACCCATATAGAGCACTATTCAGAAAAGAGATCACGAAAGAGGATGTTCTTAAGTTATGTGAAAAACCGGTTCGGAAAATTTCAAAATTTGACATTAAAAAAGCGGAAGATCAAATAGCCCAAATTGAAGATAATATTAAAAAAGTACTGGATCATCTAGCTCATTTGATAGAGTTTGCAATTGCCTATTTTGAAAATTTAAAATTAAAATACGGAGAAGGAAAAGAACGTAAAACTGAAATCAAAAACTTTGACAATATCGTTGCAGCTACCGTTGCTGTTGCAAATCAAAAGCTTTATGTTAACAAGAAAGAGGGTTTTGTTGGTACTGGTCTGAAACGAGATGAAACCAACGAATATGTTTGCGATTGTTCTGATATTGACGAGATTGTCGTGATTCGGGAAGATGGAAAATTCACAGTAAGTAAAGTTAGTGAAAAACAATTCTTCGGAAAAGATATTCTTCATGTTGAAGTTTTTAAAAGAAATGATGATAGAACCATCTATAATATGGTTTATTCTGATGGTTTAAACGGGATGGCCATGGTTAAACGTTTTGCAGTCGGAGGTGTTACACGTGATAAAGAATATGATTTAACTAAAGGAAAATCAAGTTCAAAAATTCTTTATTTGACTTCCAATCCAAATGGTGAAGCGGAAAAAGTTAAAGTCTATTTGAAAGCAAAAGCAAAAATCAAAAAATTACAATTTGATTTTGATTTCAGCAAGTTGGCCATAAAAAACAGATCTTCACAAGGGAATATTTTATCCAGACATGCCGTTCGTAAAATTGAATTGAGCGAAAAAGGGGTTTCTACTTTAAGTGCCATCAATATTTACTATGATTCTTCAGTAATGCGCCTAAATACAGATGAAAGAGGGGAACTTTTGGGGGCTTTCAAAGAGAATGATAAAATTATAACCTTGTATTCCAATGGATTCTATAGAATAACAGGCTTTGAATTAACCATCCATTTTGAAGATACTTTATCCGTTATTTCAAAATATAATTCTAAAAAACCCGTTACTGTCATATATAAGAATGTCAAAGAGGAAAAAACCTATATGAAAAGATTTATTCCTGAATTGACAGATAAAAAAATGGAATTTTTGGCAGATGATAAAACGATTCAAATACTACATATTCTATACGACTATCAACCTCAGATCGAAGTGGATTACTTCACCAAAAATCCTGAAGAAATGGAATTAACTCAAATATCATGTGTTGATTTTGTTGAATTAATGAGCATCAAAGCTAGAGGAAAAAGGATCAATAATGGTGTAATTAAAGAGATAAGAGTTTTAGATCCAATTCCTTACGAAGTGGAAGAAGAAGAAAATGATGATTCAGATGAAGAAATCGAAGAAAATGAAAACGGGGAAACATCTGAAGGTGAATTTGAAGAGGAAGATTTGGATTATAAAATTGCAAAAGAGATTTTTGATACTATTGATAACAAAACTGAAAACGAAGAAAAAACCGAATCTGAACCAAGAAAAGTCTTTAAAAAGAAAGAACCAACTAAAGATGAGGATGAATGGGAACAATTAACACTATTTTAACCAAAAATAGATTTAAAAATAATAAAAATCATTCAATTTTTATTATTCTGATTTCTTTTTTTGTATTAGCTGCATCTTGTGGCGATGAACCACTACCATTCGAACCAACTCCTTATAATCTATCAATCCCAACCTATTTTCCTACACAATTGAATATTCCGGATGACAATCCCTTAACTGTCGAAGGGGTAACTTTGGGAAGATATTTGTTTTATGACACCAAACTCTGTGGTTATACCGGGACCAATCCCGATTCTATGATGACTTGTTCAACCTGTCATATTCAAGCCCATTCATTTGAAGTGGGTATGGATAACGCAAGATTTCCAAATGGTAGAACGTATGGATTATCAGGTGCTTACACTCCACACAATATGTTACCATTAGTGAATCTGGTTTTTAATCATGAAGGTTATTTTTGGAATGGCTATATTCATCCTACAAATACGAATACAAACCATAGAACTTTGGAAGATGTTGTTTCTATGGGTATTATAGCTCCACATGAAATGAATAGTACAACTGCCAAAGCCGTCGCTGCGATAAAGTCAGACCCTAAATATCCTGAATTATTTAAAAAAGCATTTGGAACCTCTGAAATAACGATTGAGCGTATAGAAAAAGCGATTGCTCAGTTTATTAGGACTTTAATATCAGGAAATTCGAAATTTGACCGTTATATGAGGGGTCTTGAACAGTTAACTCCATCTGAATTAAATGGATATATTCTTTTTACCACTGAAGAAGGGGCAGATTGTTTTCATTGTCATGGTGGAAACGGGACTCCATTATTTACAACTAATCTATTCTATAATAATGGATTATCGAATGTTTTTACGGATACCAGAGATCGTTATGCCGTGACAGGTAATCCAAATGATATTGGAGCGTACAGAGCCCCTACATTAAGAAATATTGAAGTTACAGCGCCCTATTTTCATGATGGTCGTTTCACTACATTAGATCAGGTTTTAGAATTTTACAATTCCGGGTTGGTTTATTCACCTTATGTTAATCCTTTGATGCACAAGATCAATCAGGGTGGAATGTTATTAACTCCATCACAAATATCAGATTTAAAAGCGTTTCTTTATACTTTGACTGATCATGAATTTTTAAATAATCCTAATTTTTCGAACCCAAATTAATAAGAAAATGAAAATATACACAAAAACAGGTGATCATGGTACAACTTCACTAGTTGGAGGAACCAGAATTTCAAAAAGTGATATACATTTGGAAGTTTACGGTACTATTGACGAATTAAATTCCTTTATTGGATTATTAATAACTGAAAAGAATATTCCTTTTCTTACAGAGATTCAAAGAAATCTCTTTGTAATTGGAGGAATAATAGCTACGGAGAAAGAGGTTTATCCAAAGTATTGGGGACATATTGATATGGAAATTTTGGTTCAAACTATTGAACGAGAGATTGACCGAATGACAGAGAAATTACCGGAAAAGAGTTATTTTACATTACCTCAAGGATCAAAAGCTATTACGTACGCCCATATTTGTCGCACTGTTTGCCGCAAAGCAGAACGAAAATTGGTCGAATTTAATAAAGAGGATCCTTATCTACAACCTTGTCAAAAGTTTGTAAATAGACTTTCAGATTACTTCTATATTTTGGCCCGTTTTTTCCATTACGAAGATGGAATTATTGAAACTCCCTGTGTATTAAGTAAATAAAATTTTTAATAACTGAATTATAATTCAATCTTTTTTATATTTTTGCGGCCACAAAAATGATATAAACTTTAATCTTAATTTATATGTATTGGACACTTGAATTGGCTTCAAAATTGGAGGATGCTCCCTGGCCAGCAACAAAAGACGAATTAATAGACTATGCACTACGTTCAGGAGCCCCAATGGAGGTTATTGAGAATCTGAAAGAGATTGAAGATGAAGGTGAAATTTATGACACAATTGAAGACTTATGGCCTGATTATCCGACTAAAGACGATTTCTTCTTTCACGAAGACGAATATTAAAAAAAAGGCTGCATTTTCATGCAGCCTTTTTTGTTATTTTACTTTTAGATGTTCCGCCTGAAGGATCTCTTTTGTTTCCATATTTATCAGATAGGCAACGACATAACAATTGTTTTCATCCCAATCTTTGCCATTGAAACTAATTTTGTATGCTTTTTCATAGGAATGATCTTTTAGAACATAACCGTCAAAAGTAATTCTGGATCCATAATTTCCATTTAATGAACCTCTTAAAACATGTTTATGAACATATTCAGGAATTCTAACCCCATTATTCAACTGAGGAGCAATGATGTCATCTTCAATAATCACAATACATAGTTGAACTTGATCGGGAATATCTTTGAGAATGGTTACTTTTACATTTGCAGTAAGTGTTCTATTGGTTTCATCAAATTCATTAATCATTTGGATCCCCGCAAAAATTTCATTTCTGTTTACCATGTTGAAATGGTTTTGCCATTGTGAAACAGGTGAATAAAAGGTATTATAGTTTGTATTTTTAATTCTATTAACAATAGCTATTGGTACACTAGGAATGTTGAAGTCAGTATATAACTGAACACCTATTGGAGTAGTAAAATCATAAGAATATTCTTCATTAGTAGCTGCAAGAGAACCAGCATGAATTCCAATGGGAACTAATGTATCCCCATAAGTATCTAATAAAGTTGCTAACCGGGCATGACCGGCAGGACAATTGGTACATCTATGTCCTGTATACTCTTCGAATAGAATTTTACGGTATACACTATTTGGATCTAAAGCAGGAAATTCAACTTGAACTGAAGTTTCTCCATCAATAGGTAAATAGGGTTTATCAATAATGTCACAGGAATAAAATAAAAATAATCCTAAACAAATGGCAAATATTTTTTTCATTTGATTCATTTTTTAAATATTAAAATTTGGTAGCAATATTAATTCCAACGCCATAAGAAGCAGGAACAGCCCTACATACGCCACCGATACATAGAATACCTTCTTTAGTTTTTCCAAAGTTTGCAGCAATTCTGGTAGTTCCAATCACATAAGCTACAGAGATATTATAATAATGTATTTTTAATGCATCATTTTCATTTCCATAATTATATTGATCAGCAATTGTAAAAAACCATTTAGGACTAATTGAATATTCAACCATTCCATATACCCAATTGCCCATGTCTTCTTTAGTGAAAAGAGCGTGTAATTCACCTCTTAAAGCATGTTTATCATTTACTCTATAGGTTACTTCAGATGTAACATGATGTAAATGAACTAATTCTCCATGTCCTTGTAATACAAAAAGATTATAATCCAAATAATTATAGGATAATGCCAATTTCCATTTTTTACTGATTTTCTTAGTGATATCAAAACCTAAATCCTGAAACAATAAATCATCTCCAAATTTAAAGAAAGAAGAAGTGTATCCATCAGTACCATGGTATGTTCCATTTTCAACAGCTTCATCAACCAACACTTTGTCAATGGAGTGAAATCTGGAATAATTAAAAGTTAAATCGGTACCGTATTTGCCACCTAATTTAGTGCCTTTAGCAATTCTGTAGTTGATTTGACCCTGGAACCCAATCTGGTCATTAGGTTGACTAGAATAACTATAGTTACCTAATAATTGGTAGGAATATTGTCTGTTAATTGCTGGAATATAATTGATACTCATTAATGAATTGGTGCTGATGGATCGTTGAGATCTAAAATCCATATTATCAGCTCTTATAAAGGAACCTGAAATTCCGAAACCTTTAGTAGAGTAGGAGAGTGTAGTAAAAAGAGCTTCCCCTTTTTTATAAATATATTGATTAGAATTGTTTGGATCATTAATTTTGCTTGCATATTCGGCTTCTAAACGGAACCCTTTATAACCAAAATTCATTCGGTAAGCACAAATACCTACATTTTGAGGGATTTTAGATGCCGGAATTGTACCGGTTCTTGAAATCAATGAATCGTTTGGAAACAGAATAAAATAGATGTCTTCAGAAGATTTCTCATATTTACTCACAAAACTTCCTCCGAATGATAAATTGATTCCTTTTTCAGAAAAGAATTTGATCCATTCGTCAACATTGATTTCTCCATCGATTCCTCTAATAAAATCGGTTCTTTTAGTGTAATCAAAATCAAAATTATTACGTTCAATTCCCCAAATACCTTTAACAGAAACCCCTTTAAATGGATTTACCTTAACTCTTGCCCCTAATAATGAATTATCTATACCCAATTGACGATCTTCGTAGGCTCTAAAGGATAGTCCCTGTCCAAATTGCTCATAAAAAGTACCAACAGTAACCTGAATGAAGTCTGTTTTATAATCAGCAAAATAATGAGTAAAACCTTGCCCTTTATATCCAATTTTTTCAAAATCGATCAAAGGATTTGCATAATACTCATATCTGGTTCCAATAGTTAGGTTTCCATTAACATAATTTAAGTTAATCCAGGAGTTAGCGCGTACTTTTGAATCCACTTTATCTGCACCAATCAATGAATCAGGCATGTAAAACATCCCATTGATAGCTATATCGCCTGAAACTTTACCTGATCCAATTTTATTTTGTGCGAATGCAGGAAGCAGAAATGCAACAAATAAAATTGATATTAAATATTTATATTTCATATACTTAAAATAATTTGTTAATGTTTTACTTCAATTGGTTCACCTTTAAGAACTTTTTTTACAACCTCGAAAACTTCGTTTTCAGAACCCGGAGCGTAAGAGGTATGTTGCCAAACAATTTCACCTTTTCCGTTTAATACGCATAAGAATGGTATATCAACAATATTTAAGGCTCTTTTTAAATCCCAGTTTTGATCTTGTAATACTACAAATTCCCAGCCTTTACCATTCACAAATGGGGCAACTCTGGCAGCAGTTTTGGCATCATCAATAGCGATAGCATACATTTTAACACCTGTTTCTTCCACCCATTCATCATAAACATCTGAAATTGCAAGTAATTCTGCAACACATGGTTTGCACCATGTAGCCCACAAACTGATAATAACAGGTTTGCCATCATTTACAATATCTTTAGTATTGAAAGTCTTTCCATCTATTGTTTTAATATCAACTGAAGGTAAAGTTTGATAAGTTTGTTCCTGAGCATAAATGGAACAAGTCATCAATAATGCAAATGTTAATAAGAAGAGTTTTTTCATATGTTAATTTTATTTAAAATTTTATGCAAAAATACAAATTTTATTTTACTCATATAGACTCTAGAGAGATCAAAAAGTTGTAAATTTGCACTTTAAATTTGAAAATTATAAATTATGATAAATTATAGAGAAAAACTCAAAGACATAACTACATTTATTTTTGATTTTGATGGCGTTTTATCTGATGGAAAAGTATGGGCACTTCCTGATGGTGAGCAAATTAGAGCGACCGGAGTTAAAGATGGATACGCACTACAATATGCCTTAAAAAAAGGTTACAGAGTTGCCATAATTTCAGGTGGAGTGGGAGAGTCTATGCGTTTAAGATACCAAAGATTCACCGGAATGGAGATTTTTTTGGGAGTCCATGATAAATTGGTTGTTTTTAATGATTATATTAAAAAACACAATATAAATCCTCAAGAAATTATTTATATGGGAGATGATATTCCCGATTACCAATTGATGAAACTTTGTGGAATAAAAACATGTCCTTCAGATGCATGTGAAGAGATCAAATCTATTGTTGATTATATTTCATTCCAAAAAGGGGGAGATGGTTGTGCCAGAGACATTATTGAACAAACCCTTAAAGCACAGGGTCGTTGGATGGAAGATGATGCTTGTATCTGGTAATTATTCTGTTTTGATGGCCTCTTCAGGACAAACATTGACACATTTACCGCATTTTAAACAATCTTTTTGATCTATTTGCGCAGGAGTAAATCGTGCACCACTTCTGGTTGACCAGATCGCTTCAGCCGGACAGTTGTTAAAACATTTACCGCATTTTTCACACTTCTCCTGATCAATTACAGCAGCAGTAAACGGATATCCGTCCGTATAGGTGTAAATCGCGCCATTAGGGCATATATCATAACATTTACCACACTTGATACAGTTTTCCTGATTGATGTGAGCAGGATCAAAATTTCCCACTATATCGATAGCAGTGAAATTAACACAAGCGAGCTGACATTTTCCGCAACGAACGCATTTTGATTGATCAATAGTGGGAATTCCGGGGCCATTTGTTTCATAAATAGCACCTTCTGCTTCCTCTTCACAATAGGTTTTACAGATGCCACATCTTTTACATAAAGATTGGTTGATTAATACCTGATTCCCATTGCGATAAATGGCACCATAAGGACAAACACTATTCTTGATACATTTGCCACATTCATTATATTTATCACATTTTTGTTGATTGACAGTAAAAGTTCGGGTTGGTATAAAAATGGCATCATATTCACAAACCAATTTACAATCTCCACAACGGGTACAAAAAGTCTGATTGATCACAAATTGACGAAACGAGCCTAAAATGGCATCGTTTTGGCACACATTATAGCAAAATCCGCATCCGGTACATTTGGAGGCATCCACTAGGAATTTGCTTCTATAAGGCAATTTAACGGCATCAAATTCACAAACATCGACACATTTGCCGCATGCTGTGCAATCTTCCGGTTTTACATTGTAATAGGCTTCTTCCAGTTCAATAGCTCTATTTGGACAAACCTCTTTACATTTTCCACAACCTGTACAATCCTCTGATTTAATATGATACATTTTGTAAATGCCGTTTGTACACAAAGCAAAAACAAAAATTAATAAAATCCAGATACTATATCTTCTTGTAAATTGAATAATCTTTTTCATTATGGTTAAAATGTTAATCTGGTTTCAATTCTAAAAAGATGTGCATTTCTGTATGGGTTTGTAATACCATCGAATGGTGCGTACATATAAGCATATTGCAAATTAACCAAAAAACCAAATTCAAATTTGGATTTAAAATGGAAGGTTTTGCCTAATTCAGCATCTAATTCCCACATTTTTTGTTGAGTCAATTGCATGGTTCCGTATGCTTTAACTTCCATATTATTGATAAAAGAATCCTCTTTTTTACCTTTCATAATATGTCTGAGTCCGGTTTTAACAAATGGAAGCTCAGGAACATCCAGTCTTAAAATGGTTCCACCAAAAATATTACTGAAAGAGTTCATGGCAACAACCCCATCCGTAAATCCTGAGAAGCCGATATAATGGATATTAAATTGTGTTTGATGTTCATTTTTCCAATTGAATCTTTTCACTAATTTAACGGAATAAACTACACCTTGTTGCGCTTTTAAAGTAACACTATCCTGATAGATTTGGTATAAAATTTCAGGAAATAAATAAAAAGAAGCTCCTAAATCAATGGAAGAATAGATCCCGGCTAATGAAACCGGTTTTGGAATCCATGTTCCAAATTCAGAATAGGCTACCACTCCAAGATTTGCAACTTTTGGAGTCCATTTTGTTGATTCTTCAGATTGAAATTCAGATACTTCCTCAAATTCAGATGTTGATTTTTTCTTCCATTCCGGTTTGAAGTCATAACTCAATAATACAAAATTGGTTTGACCAAATCCATTTCCTACCAAAGATCTAGATTTATCGGGGATAACATCATACAAATAACCAGTGGTACAAAAGGTTCCATTGATTGAAAAGTCTTTTTGAACGGAACCCCCATTTAAAGAAAGAGTTCCAACTTTAAGTGGAAGTTTATAGGTGATTCCGATTGCTCTTTCATTCAATAAGTAATCATCATTTGAACGCATAGAGTGCATCCCGATTTTAATTTTTCCAAAATTTTTAGAACTATATTGATAAAATAACTCTTTAAAACCTGGTCTAAGATGGTATGGATTCAAATTATTTTTAAAATCATAGATATTATAAAATTTTACGCCACCTTCTAGATAAAGTTTGTGTTTTTGATTTTGAAAATTCAAAGCTAAAATTGCAAAATCATTTGTTGCTACATAATGATCAATTACAGCACCTGAAATTAATAATTCTGCAGCCCAAGTAAAATGATTATTTTCTTTAAAAATTGGTTTCATATAGGAACCAATCTCACTTTTACATCTCCATTGAGCTGATAATTGGAAGATTGAAAAAAAAATGAGAGTAAAAAGAATGAAAGATTTTTTATTCATAAATTATCTTTTTAAAACAAGTTTAAGATCTGCACCACCGCGATCACATGTTCTCAAAGCTTGAATAAACACTTCACTTTTTTTATTATCAGTAATTTCAATTTTTAATTTTCTAACATAACCGCCATTCTCAGCTTTCCAATCAGTTGCACTTACTACTTTTACGCCATCTGTTTTAAACTTAGTGTCTTTAATTGGAATTTCACAATTTCCGTGTGTATTTTTATACACAACAACAACTGTATAAGTTTCACCGGTTTTAACTTTTTGCGGATTTACAGTATTTCCTTTACTGTCTAAGAGAGTAAAAGTAATATTACACGCAAGGGTAGTCATGATAAAGGCAATAAAAAAGGTTAAAGTAAGGAACAGTTTTTTCATTTTCTTAAGTTTTTATTAATTATATTTTGTTTTTAAAAAAGGTAGCAAAGGTACAAAAAAATCTTAAATTCTGAATTTAAAATAGTACTTTTGCCAATAATTAAACAATAAACAAATAAAATGACAAAAGGTAAACTTTTTTTAATACCAGCACCTCTAGGAGAAAATGATTTTAATTATATTTTTCCGGGTATCAACTCAGAAATTATTCAGGATATTGATTATTTTATTGTTGAGGAGTTAAGAACCGGTAGAAGGTTTATCAAGCAATTGGGGATGAAAAAACCAATTGAATCATTAGATTTTCAGTTATTAAATGAACATTCCAAGCCTAAAGATTGTGTTCAATATTTGAATCCTTGTTTAAAGGGACAACATGTTGGACTTTTATCTGAGGCTGGCACTCCATGTGTAGCTGATCCGGGAAATCTTGTTGTTGCTCAAGCTCATAAACTAGGAATTGAAACAATTCCTTTAATTGGTCCAAATTCAATTATTTTAGGTTTAATGGCCTCAGGTTTTAATGGACAAAAATTTGCTTTCAACGGCTATCTTTGTCGCGATCGTAAAGACAGAGAAAAAGAGCTTCGATTTTTTGAATCCATCTTATTAAAAAGTGGACAGACACAAATTTTTATTGAAACTCCATACCGCAACAATCATTTTTTTCAATCTATGCTTGCCGTATGTAAACCTCATTTAAAAATATGTTTAGCAACGAATGTTGCCACCAAAGAACAGTCCATTCGCACCAAAACAATTGAAGATTGGCAAAAAGAGACTGTTGACATTCACAAACAGCCGACTGTATTTCTGCTAGGGGAGTAGTGGTTAATGTGCTAATGTTAGTTTAGAAGTAGGGGATGATTTTATAAGAGTTTTTTTTATACAAAAAAAAGGTTGTTTTTGCAAACAACCTTTTTTAATTTTTATAGAATAATTTAACTATGCTCCTAATTGAAGTCTGTAGAAACCGGTTGCTGTTAATTCAGCATCAGTTTGTTTTAGATAATCAGCAACAGTTAATTTATTATCTTTAATATAATCTTGACTTAACAAGGTATTTTCTTTAAAGAATTTATTCAATTTTCCTTTAGCAATTTGTTCAACCATATTTTCTGGTTTACCTTCTTGTCTAACGATTTCACGATTGATTTCCAATTCATGTTCGATAGTTGCTTGAGGAACTAAATCAGCATTTAAAGAAATTGGGCTCATAGCTGCAATTTGCATTGCTACATTATGACCAGCTTCCCAAATAGCTTCGTTTGATTTATTCAAACCAACGATAGTAGCTAAACGGTTTCCGTTATGGTTATAAGCAGCAACTGCAGGAGCTTGAATACAGTTATAAGCAGGAATTTCAACTTTTTCACCAGTTTTTCCTGTCATTTCCATAACCATTTCATCAACAGTAATTCCATTGATTGACAAAGCTTTTAATTCTTCTAAAGATTGAACTTTATTAGACATAGCAGCATCAATAATTGTTTCAGCAAAAGCCACAAAGTCAGCATTTTTACCAACAAAGTCTGTTTCACATCCTACAACTACTACAGCAGCAAAAGTATGATCAGCATTTGTTTTAGCAATAACTCTACCTTCAGTAGAAGAGCGATCAGCACGTTTAGCTGCAATTTTTTGTCCTTTTTTTCTTAGAATATCTATTGCGATATCAAAATCACCATTAGCTTCAACTAAAGCATTTTTGCAGTCCATCATGCCTGCACCGGTCATTTGTCTTAATTTATTTACATCACCAGCTGTAATTGCCATAATTTTATTATTTTAATATTTAAAAATATGTGTTATTTTTTAGAAAAAGTAGTTTTTTTAACAGTAGTACGTTTTCTTTTTGCAGTTTCATCTTCAGCTACAACTTTAACTTTTTTAAGTTTAACGCCATCTGCATCAACTTCTTCAGTTTCTATTTCTTCAAGTTCTTCAATAATTGGAGATACTTTTGATTCATCATCAGAATTTTCTTCTTCTAATGCTTCTTTATCAAATTTTCTTTCAGCAATACCTTCGGCGATAGCTTCACAAACAGCTTTTACAATAACAGAAACTGATTTAGATGCATCATCATTAGCTGGGATTGGGAAATCAATAAGATTTGGGTTAGAGTTCGTATCAACAATTGCAAATGTAGGGATATTTAATCTACGTGCTTCAGCAACAGCGATATGTTCTTTAAGAATATCAACGATAAAAACTGCTGCAGGTAATCTGGAAAGGTCAGAAATAGAACCTAAGTTTTTCTCTAATTTAGCTCTTTCACGTTGAATTTGTAATTTTTCTCTTTTTGAAATTCCATTAAATTGAGGGCTAACCATCAAACGGTCAATATCACTCATTTTCTTAACGGCTTTACGAATTGTAAAGAAGTTTGTTAACATACCACCTGGCCAACGTTCAGTTACATAAGGCATTCCAACTGCTTTAACCAATTCAGAAACAGTATCTTTAGCTTGTTTCTTTGTAGCTACAAATAAGATTTTTCTACCTGATTTTGCCATTTGTTTAGCAGCAGCACATGCTTCATCTAATTTTACTACGGTTTTGTTTAAATCAATGATATGAATACCATTTTTTTCCATAAAAATGTATTGACCCATCGCTGGATTCCATTTTCTTTTTAGGTGTCCAAAGTGACAACCTGCTTCTAATAATTGTTCAAAATTTACGCTTGACATGTTTTTAATTTGTTTACGTTCATTAAATCAATTGTTAAGTAGTTCTGAATTGAAGTCTTAACAATTTCGATACTAAACTTATTGTTATTAATTGGGGTATAAGATTAACGTTTTGAGAATTGGAATCTCTTACGAGCTTTTGGTTGTCCTGGTTTTTTACGTTCAACCATACGTGGGTCACGACGCATTAAACCTTTAATTTTTAATACTGGACGAACTTCCGGATAAAGCTCAACTAATGCTCTGGAGATAGCTAAACGTAAAGCTTCTGCTTGACCAGAAATACCACCGCCATCTAGATTAACTTTAACGTCAAATTGTCCTTCCATTTTAGCTAGAATAAATGGTTGTAAAACAACATATTGTAATGTTGCTAAAGGGAAATACTCTTTGTAATCACGTCCGTTAATTGTTATTTGACCAGACCCCTGTTTCATGTAAATTCTTGCAACAGCGGTTTTTCTTCTTCCTATTTTATTGGTAATTTCCATTGTTACTATTTGATTTCGTTAATGTTGATTAATTTTGGTTGTTGTCCTTCATGTGGATGATTTGTTCCTTCATAAACATAAAGATTACGGAATAATTGATCTCCTAATCTGTTTTTAGGTAACATTCCTCTTACAGCATGTTCTAAAATTTTAATAGGTTTTTTTGCCATCAATTCTCTTGGAGTAGCAAAACGTTGTCCACCAGGATATCCTGTATGTCTTACGTAAACTTTATCAACCATTTTTTTACCAGTAAATCTGATTTTTTCAGCATTAATAATAATTACATTATCTCCGCAATCAAAATGAGGGGTAAAATAGGTCTTGTTTTTGCCTCTTAAAATGCGTGCTACCATCGTTGATAGTCTTCCAACAACCTCATTTTCAGCATCAATAACGACCCACTCTTTTTTTACAATTTTCTCGTTCGCTGAAATTGTTTTGTAACTTAATGTGTCCATTTTGTTCTTTTGTTTTTTTGTTTACAAGTTTTGTCTTCACCTACAAAACTCTGATTCTCAATTAATTTTTCCTTTCCTAAGTACAAGGATAATAATCGGTTTTTTAAGGGTGCAAAAATACATTTTATTTTCATATAATCAGCACTTTACACCTCTTTTTTTATAAAAAAAATGAAAATATTTTCAAATAACTGAAAATCAGATATATAAAAGAATTCTAGTCGTTTCTGATCTTACGTAACTCCACTAAAAATACCTTAACCCGACCATCTTTCATAAAACATTCGCACTGTTCCATCTCTTCTGCTTGAATAAATTTGTCGTAAGCATGCTCAAATTCTTTTCGAATACATAAATCAATAGCCTCTTCTACAACCTCTTGATAAATCCTATATTTGATTATTGTGGAATCTATTTGATCATCTTTATTGATGATCGTTGTACTCTTGGTTTTTGTTGTTTTTGTTTCTTTCGTTTTGGAAACAATTTCTTTGACAGGTTTCTCTTTTGAAACAGGAGTTACAGTTTTTGGTGACTTTTTAGTCTCATTTTTTGTTTCGACTGAAGGTTCTGTTTTGGGTTCTATCGGTTTATTTATTTCTTTAGATTCAATTGTATTTGTTTGATTTTGCGATATTGCATCGTTTTGTTTGATTCTTATCTCTTCTAACAATTCAGAATTAGCATTAAGGTACTCTTTGGCATATTCTAAAAACTTGTTTTCCATAGCGCTATTGCCTCGCTCTTTTGCTACAGCTGCTATCTTTAAATAGGACTCATATACACCAACTTTTGATCTTAATATTCCGTGATAATAGTCATCATTGCAATACCCTGAAGGCATATTATTACAAAATGTCTCTAAAATAGTGAAGATTTCAAATGCATCAGTTGCTTTATCAATTTTAATGAGAGAATCACCTTTACTATACAACTCATTGTAAAACTTCATGTTAAAATCGATCGTCCGCTTTTCTTGCTCTTCATTAAGTTGTACTTCATGATATAGAATGTTCAGTACTTCTAAAGCCTGATAATAATCTTTCATTTCATAAAGTATATCTAATTTCAATAAAAGTGCATTTGCTTGTAAAGGTTTAAATTCTAGAGAACGATTGATGTTATAAATGGCTTTTGGGTTATTTTTTAATTGTAATTCCAGGAAAGCATTGTCATAAAACATTTGATCGACCTTGATTTTTTGAATTGATAAAGTATCTTTTAGAACTAAGATCCTATTTTTTAGTCGATCAAATTGATTGATAATTTGATTATAATCCAAATTATCACATTCAGAAAGTTTTATTAACCGATTGGAATAGAAATCATTTAGTTCATTTTCTAAATCAATTGTAAACAAATAATGTAAAGTAATGAGTTCAGGATCAGATATATTGATTAATTCAACGCGCTTATCTATCTGATTTAAAAAACTCGATATGGAATCACAAACAAGACTATTTTGAGCTTGTACCTGACTAGAGATTAAAAAAAGGAGAATGAGGAGAATTTTTCGGTGCAAAGTATTTGATTTTAAAGTAGAACATCATTGATCGCTTTTTCTAAGTCTGATTTAGATGGAGCACCAACTATTTTTGAAGGTTGTGAATTTTTTTTGAAAAAGATGAGGGTAGGGATACTTTGAATTTGAAAAAATGTAGCTAAGTTTTTTGATTTATCTACATTAACTTTATAAATAATCAATTTTCCTTTATATTTAGCTGCTAAGTCTTCTAAAACAGGATTTAAAGCATGACA
>Ga0209099_1002585_pt1 | contig 15708 bp, 15 predicted proteins | sample AD_JPNHW2_MetaG_FD_184430 | JGI IMG/M metagenome (GOLD analysis project Ga0209099, IMG submission 184430) | Active sludge microbial communities of municipal wastewater-treating anaerobic digesters from Japan - AD_JPNHW2_MetaG (SPAdes) (version 2) | ecosystem: Engineered > Bioreactor > Anaerobic... | reverse complement strand
CGATGAAGGGTTCACCGGCCTCGAGGCAGCGATTGTGCTTATCGCATTCGTTGTCGTTGCGGCAGTGTTCTCGTACGTAGTACTCGGCGCCGGGTTCTTCACGACGCAGAAGGCACAGGAGACCGTGCACACCAGTGTCCAGCAGGCAAGTTCGACATTAGAGATTGTCGGGAATGTCTACGGTACAGGTACAAACACCAGTATCACAAAAATCAACTTCACTGTTGCACTGGCACCGGGCGGAACACCTGTTGATTTCAGTAAGGTTGTCTTAACCTACAGTAATGCGACCCAATTGGAGACATTGACTCAGGTTACTGGATCTTATCCTGTGACGAATGTGACCTCAGGCAACTGGGGAGTAGTCCTAGTCAACAACGATGTAGGCACTTACAACAAACTGCTTGAGTCCGGAGAACAGTTCCAGATAACTGCAATGCCTACCAACCCGATCTATCCCAATGACAAGTTCACCCTTGAAATCAAGCCATCAGTTGGAGCTGCGTTTGATATTACACGTACTGCACCCGGTGGACTTAACCAGGTGAACCTCCTCTACTAATCTTTTTTTAACCGTACACTAACCCCGCATGTCCATCGGAGTGAGATGCTGTGATCCCACACGCGGAAAGTAACAATGCATTCACCGGCCTTGAAGCTGCAATTGTGTTAATTGCGTTTGTAATTGTAGCTGCTGCGTTCTCATATGCAGTACTTGGTGCCGGGTTCTTCACGACGCAGAAGGCACAGGAGGCCGTGCACACCAGTGTCCAGCAGGCAAGTTCGACATTAGAGATTGTCGGGAATGTCTACGGTACAGGCACAAACGTCAGTATCACAAAAATCAACTTCACTGTTGCACTGGCACCGGGCGGCACGCCGGTTGATTTCAGTAAGGTTGTCTTAACCTACAGTAATGCGACCCAATTAGAGACACTGAATCAGATTACTGGAACTTATCCTGTGACGAATGTGACCTCAGGCAATTGGGGAGTAGTCCTAGTCAACAACGATGTAGGCACTTACAACAAACTGCTTGAGTCCGGAGAACAGTTCCAGATAACTGCAATGCCTACCAACCCGATCTATCCCAACGACAAGTTCACCCTTGAAATCAAACCTTCAGTTGGAGCTGCGTTTGATATTACACGTACTGCACCCGGTGGATTTAACTCGGTGAACCTTCTCTACTAATCTTTTTTATCAGATGGATTAGTCGTTTACAAAACGGGTGTGGATCCAACACGATCCGCCGAACCTAAAAATATATAAAGAAAATGTGTGTGTCTGCCGCTTCGGGGCCCCGATGGGAATACGACTGGGCAAGGCAGTTTTTATTATAGTGATTCGCGGAGTGAATTTCCTTCGCCGGGGTGGCGGCATTTATCGCTTGTGAGGGTAGTAGGTATCAGATTCACATCATCACTGCTCATATGAACGTTGAATAATTTACCCTTGCCTACGGGCTGCATGGAGGATACCTCTCTACCCCTACCCCAACAGTGGCCCACCGGAAAAACAGATCCCAGAACTCCAAAACAGGAAAAATCCCCAGTAATCCCCGAATCCCCGGGGCAAAGTATATTAACAAAAAACAGGATAGTAATTCAATGTTATGGCGGTAAACCAGTCTCAGGTCGACCACATCATTACTGCGGCTTCTGAGGATGATCCCGAGGTCAAACTCCAGAACCTCGAACGGGAAGTTGACCTCATCAAAACCTCCATCAAGCGCCTGTTAATGGATATCAGGGAACGGATGAACGAACTGGAGAACCCGTTCACTCTGGCAGTAACTGCCTCGGGAGGAACCGCCAATGCCGGGGGAGATGCCTCCGCCAATACCGCAAATGATGCAAAAATTGCCGCACTTGAGGCAAAAGAAGCCGCTCTGGATGCACGGGAATCTACGCTTGACGCCGCCGCTGACGCCGCAAAAGTTAAACTGGAAAAAGATGGCAAAAAAACCGAGCCGGAAATAAAATCAGAGGCCACTGTCCCCGTCCCCCATGATGAGAAACGGATTCCCGATGAACAGATGATCGCCCTTCTTAAAGCCCAGATTCCTGCAAACGGCCATAAGGCAGGCCAGGCTACGCTCGCCAATGAAAAACTCCGGCTCCAGAAAGTGTACAAACTGTTTAAGTGGACGAACGGGGCCATACGTAAATTCGGGCACGACCGGCTTGATATCATCCTTGAATCATACCGGATCATGGGGTATATCTCACGGGAATCCTGTGACGAGATCAAAGAGATCTCCCGCCTGATGCCGGCAAACCTGGGTGACGAGCATGAGGTCGGCCCGGATGAGTTTGTATCTGAACTGTATGCACTCAACCGAATCCTGTCCCCCACGGATTCTTCCCTTGACCGGGACATGATTGAGGTCATGATGGAACAGCGCCAGCAGGTACTGCCGGCAAAAGAACGACCGGAGGCACCGGAATTATCTGTAAAAGAGCGGGAACCTTCCCGGAATGTGAGGAAAGATGAAGAATGGATGAACCTGCCGGACAGGATATAATAAATGTCCTCCGAAACAATTACGACAGCCCTGTTTCTGATTACGGCAGTAATAGCGGCGAGTATTCTTATTGCTGCAATATTCCCCGTCATCTTCCAGATGGCAGGAACTTTTTCTTCAGCCAGCCATGCATCAGATCAACGGCTCCGTACGGATTTTAAAATAGTCCTTGCGGTGGCAAATGACAGTTATTACGCCCGGATCTGGATGAAAAATACCGGGAGTGAAAAAATAGCTGTTTCGGATATCGCCAGATCCGATGTCATCTGCGGGGATACAGGAAATTTTAACCGGTTGAGCTTATCCCCATCAGGTACTCTGGATAATGGACAATGGACATATACACTGAGTGAGTTAAACGCAAACGGCGGCAATAACTTCTGGGATCCCGGCGAAACACTGGAGATTGACGCACGTACGTCCACATTAAATATCGATGGGGGGTCGAACTATTTCCAGTTTACCTTGCCCGATGGGACCTGGAGGTCCGACTCATCGTTTACGGTGAATGCTCCATAAGGTGACCCCATATGGCTGTTGCAGATCTTATCGGGGCGATTGTAGGTGTGCTCCTTCTTGTGATCGTTGCGTACCTGCTGGTAGGCAGTACCCTTACCACAGCCGAGATTGTTACGAGTGCTCAGAGAGCCGCAGCCCTACAGGAGCAGACTCAGTTACGGACAGATTTTACCATTACCAATGTGAACAGGGTCGATGATTCGGTCTTCAACTGCACGATTAACAACACTGGAAAAGAGATAATTTCGGATTTTGGCCACATGGACGTCATCGTCTATGACCGTGACTCTAAAGATTATCAGTTGTATACTTACAGTAATGTCGTGAAACCCGGAACATGGATGATCGTCAACAAGAGCGACGAGGTGATTCATCTTTCGGAACTGGATCCCGGGGAATCCTACCGGATAGAGGTAACAACATCAGGTATATCCCCTTACTGGTTCCAGATCACTACGGGAAACGGAGTCTATGCATCGAAATTTCTGTAAGGGAGAAATAGGATATGGCCGTTGATCTTTCCGACCTGATGGGAGGTGAGGATCGGCAGATCATCTCAACCGGAAACAATGAACTGGACAAGAAGATAGCCGATGGCCTCCCGGTGGGATCCCTGACCCTTATCGAAGGTGAGAACGATACCGGCAAAAGTGTCCTTACCCAACAGATTGTCTGGGGCGCAATGAAACAGGGTTTTTCAGTCGATCTTTTTACAACGGAAAACACCAGCAAGAGTTTTATTAAGCAGATGGAATCGATGAGCCTTGACATCTCCGATTATTATGCATGGGGATATCTCAAGGTCTTTCCCCTCCATGTTGTGGGTTTTGAATGGAAAAAAGAGGAGATGCAGGGGATCCTGGCACGGCTGATCTCGTACATCCAGAACAGCAAAGCACAGGTTGCCATCGTTGATTCCCTGACACTATTTACGGAATATGCCGAGACAGATACCATTCTTACCTTCTTTACCAACTGCAAATCGCTTGTGGATCATGGCAAAACCGTTCTCGTCACGCTCCACACGTACGCATTCGAGGAGGATACACTTGTGCGGATCCGTTCCATCTGTGATGCGCACCTCAATATGAAAAAAGCCCTTGTCGGGGACAAGTACGTCATGGTCATGGAAGTGGTCAAAGTCCGTGGCGCACGAAAGACGACCGGAAACCTTGTCAGTTTTGAGGTTCATCCTGGCTATGGAATGAAAGTAATCCCAATGAGTTTTGCGAGGATCTAAGTATGAGCTCCCTGACGGTTGCGATAAACCTCCCGTTCAAACCTGAACCGGTCGATATCGATGTCGACCTGTATGCAGATCTTGAATCGGACGCGTTATTCAAGATGCTCCCGGCAAATGCAAAGGAGTACGTACAGAACAGTCCGCATCTTCTCGAGTATCTCCATACGTTCCCGGTGAACACCTACGGCATCCCGCTCTTTTTATCGGAATTAAAAAAGGATGTCCGCAACATGAAGAACCCCAACATCATCTACCCGGTCAACGATACCACATTTATCCATATCCTGCCGGACCCGGATGATGTCAGGAACTTCTACATCCCCATCGAACCCTCCTTCCTGCACAGTGTCAGCGACATCCTGCCGGTCATTGAGACAAAACTTATCGATCTCATCGACGGCCTTGATACTGATCCGACGACTGACAAGGAACGGACAGAGGTCATAAAAAAAATGCTTGCCTCAGTTGCGATCATCAAACCTGTGGGTGTGGATATTGCAAGCATGACAAAGAAAGATGATCAGGGTACAAAATCCAAACTGACAACCTTCCTTAATACGGATTTCACCGCACAGAAAAAAATGAAATCCAATAAGCAGAGCAAGAATATTCCCATCACCCCGGATGGCAAGGTAATCCTCTCCAACGTGGAGTACCAGGCAATCGAGTATCTTCTTATCCGGGATAAAATCGATATGGGGGTCCTCAAACCGTTCCTTGCAGACTCCTATATCGAAGATATTTCCTGTGACGGTGTAGGGCCGATCTTCATCGAGCACAAGATTTTCAAAGGACTTAAATCGGTCATCGAGTTTAAAGTATCGAGCGAACTGGACGATTTCGTAGTTAAAATAGCGGAACGGATAAAACGGCCGATCACCTACCGCAGCCCGATCGTCGATTCAACCCTTCCGGATGGTTCCCGTATCAATATCGTCTACGGGACTGAGATCAGCAAGCACGGCAGCAACTTCTCTATCCGTAAGGTGAACGAAGTGCCGCTCTCAATCCTTAACATCGTCGAGAGCAACGGTATAGATTACCTCGCCGCTGCATACCTCTGGATCTGTGTCGAATACGGTATGTCCCTGTTCGTGAGCGGGGAAACAGCAAGCGGAAAGACCACGCTTTTAAATGCCATCACCACCTTCATCCCCCCTGAAAATAAGATTATCACGATTGAGGATACCCCCGAGCTCACCGTCCCGCACCGGAACTGGATACGCGAGGTGGCTCTCGCCAAAGGCAAAGGGGAAGGAGACGGGGCGGGCGGAGGGGTCACGATGTTCGACCTCCTTAAGGCTGCCCTGCGTCAGCGTCCCAACCAGATTCTTGTCGGTGAGATCCGTGGTGTTGAGGGAGCCGTCGCATTTGGTGCGATGCAGACCGGTCACCCTGTGATGAGCACCTTCCACGCGGCATCCGTGGAGAAACTGATCCAGCGTCTCTGCGGAGACCCCATCAATATCCCAAAGACTTACGTGGACAACCTCAATCTGGTCATCATCCAGAGTGCGGTAAAAAGACCTGACGGACAGCTCGTGCGCCGGATGATCAGCTGCAACGAACTTGTGGGATACAATGCAGAGACCGGGGGATTCACCTTTGTCCAGATGTTTACCTGGGAACCGGTCACCGATACGTTCGTGTGGTCCGGGAAAGGCAGTTCATTCCTTCTCGAGAACAAGATTGCAACAATGCTTGGGATCCCCGACAGCAGGAAAGCAGAAATTTACCTCGAAGTCGAGAAACGTGCAAAGATCCTCGAACGTCTGCATAAAGCCGGGTACGTGAAATTCTGGGATCTCTTCCACATGATGACCAAGATCAAGAAACAGGGTCTCCTTACGATTGGGGCATAATATGCCTGAAGAAATTGCGCCCCCCGATACCCTAAAAGCACCGGCGGCAAGAACACTGCCGTTTGCCTCAATGATCGGGGATCTCAAAGCGAAACTTGCCGGCGTCCAGGAAAAAAAGAAGATGGGGGCGGATCTTCTTTTCATGACCACCTATATGGCCTCGCTTGCGATTGCTGATGCAACCCGGCCCGAAATTTTCTCTTTTGCTGCAAACCGCCATGAGTATATCTCGGCAAAATACATCGGGAAAGTCGATACCTTTGTAAAAAAATGGAACTACAGTTATGCCGAAAGCCTCTCAATAGTCGCCGAGCGGACGCAAAACGATATCCTCAGAAGCATGATGAACCGGTACGCCAACTCTATCGACTCGGGTGTCCCGGATGAAGATTTCCTGAGCAATGAACTCTCTACGATCAGGAGTGTCTACCGGAGCCAGCTGGAGCAGGGGATGTCCATGCTGCAGAAATGGAGCGATGCATATGTCGCCCTGCTCCTCTCGGGAACGGTTATCGCCATCATCATGATGATATCGGTGGTTATATACTCCGCCGGGGATCTCCAGTCAACATTTAACATGTCGTATGCGATCATCCTTGCTATCTGTGCGTTTGGTATCACTCTTATGTACACATCAGTCCCTGACGATCCCAAAACCCATGGACTCACCGAACGCATGTCGAAGGAGCAGGAGACGATTCACGCGATGGAGCGGATTATTGTTCCGCTCACGCTTGCCATTATCGTTATTCTTGTATTGCTCGGGATCTCGGCTGGCCTGATCTTTCTTCTTGTGGGCGTCCTGATGGCACCGCTTGGTATCATCGGTTTTATCGATGACCATAACATTACCCTGCGCGACAATGATTTTTCCGTATTCATCCGGAGTTTTGGCGCGATCATGGGGGGACAGGGGGCTACGGCCGTGCAGGCTCTCGGAAGCCTTGACCGGAAATCGCTCACCGCCATCGGACCCCTGGTAGATTCTGTGTATTCAAAGCTTAATCTTGGACTCGATGAAAAACAGTGCTGGGACAAGTTTGTCGGAGAGTCTGGGAGCGACCTCATCTATAAGTACCTCAATATTTTCCGGGATACCGTGGCGCTCGGAGGGCCGCCGGAACCCATCGGTACGGTGGTGGGCTCATCGATGCTCGAACAGACCCTGCTCCGGGAGAAAAAAGATAATCTGTCAAAAAGTTTTATCGTCCTCCTGATCCCGATGCATATCGCGATGACCGGTCTCCTTGTCGCGTTGTACCAGATCCTTGTAGTACTCACCGATTCCGTGGCGAGCATGATGTCCCAGTTTCAGCAAGTGTCTGCAACATCCGGCGGGCAGAGTAGTGGAGTCTCCATGGGAAGCGTGTTCGGTGGCGGGATGAACCTCTTTAGCAATTTCCCCAAAGAAGCGATGCATACCTATGTTGTCATCTCGCTTACCATCTTTACCGTTGGTGACATTATCGCCGCACGGATCGTAGGGGGAGGGGACCGATACATGTATTATTTCTACGCGGCAATATTCTGCACATTGACCGGACTTGTTCTTCTGCTGGCCCCGTCTGTAGTGGGACTCTTCTTCAGTTCGGAGGCATTGACGAATATGGGTGGCGGGGCATCCGGGACAAGTGTGTGACATGAAGGAAAATATCCGCAGGCTGGTTCTTTTTGCCGTGATTGTGGGAACCGGATCTATCCTGATCCTTGTAGATATCCCGCTTATCTACCTCATTCCCCTGATCGTGGCGGTGGGTTTTATCCTGCTGGTACTTCTTGGTTCGATCACGGTTACAGATATTAAAAATGCCGGTTCGAAACTGTCATTCAAGAATCTGCGCCAGCTGCCAGTCCTCAAAAAACTTGGATCCCTTGAACTTTCCGGGAAAAAGTCCGCAGCCCGGAAAGATGCCGTGGAGAAAAAGCCGGATAAGAAAGCCCCGGTAACACCGGCAGGAAAAGTAAGCGGGATCCGGTACCATCTCTCGCTACTGGCATCATCTGTCACCTCTTTTGGGAAGATCCTCACAGAGCGTAAAAAACCCGGAAAAAAACCCGAAGAGATCAACAAACTGCTGGAACACACGATCACAGAAAAAGTCACCCGGGGATCCGCACTTGAGAGCGCTTCAACAGTACCGGAGGCATCCGGATCAACCCGGGGTGGTGCCGGCGGAGCCTTGCCCGCAGGAAACAAGGATGAAACAGATCCATTCCTGTCGCTCTCCGATGAGGACCTCGGAACCGGCCTGCTTGACGGACTGGATGAACCGGAACCGGCAGCAGAATCACAAAACACGCTGACACAAACAGAATCCGATCCCGGTCTTTCCATGCCGGACCTTGAAATGCCTGCCCTGCCGGACGAAATGGCCGCAGATGCCGATGCAATTCTCAAAGCAAATGCAGACCCCGGATCTGACGAACTTAGTGGTCTTGACGGAGTGGAGGCTGTCGACGAAACCTTGGGAGATCTGGACAGTATAAACCTGGACGATATCGATCTGGGGGATGACAGCGTGATGCAGGATCCCACACCCCCGGCCCCCCTGCCATCGGCAGCGGGTCCGGCCCCGGGATCCGGGAGTCTCGTCCCTGCGACTCCCATAACTCCTGCCGGGGGATCGGAAAACAGTCCAGATGACGATCAGTCGGATATGTCTTCATTTGCCGCTGGAACTGCCACCGGCTCTGATGAGGATATGCTCAGTTCGCTTGCCTCCGACATCAAACATGTAAAAAAGGAGCAGGATGTCAGCCTGCTCCGTGAATTAAAAGACTTTAAGGCACCGGCGACAGATATCGAAAAAGAGCTTCAGGGGATGTCAGAGCAGCTCACTGCAAGTACAAGTGCCTTAAAGAAAATCCTGCCAACAAAGAGTAGAAAATAAACCTGTGTAGCAACAAAGATCAGGTATCTGATAAATCGTCCCTCATCACAAGAATCCTCACTGTGAGTTTCCCATGAAAGAAGTCCCTTTAAAAATTGAACATGCCGGCAAATGGGAGGTCATAAAAGCCGCGGTCGGCGAAGATAGGATCTCGTTTCCCGCACCGGTCGAAAAGGAAATTCTCTTTAAATCCGTCTTTGATCTGGAGGACAAAAAGAACATCCTCATTATTTCCGCCAAAGGAACCCCGGAAATTGTTATACGGATCGCAAGCGTTGAAAAAGTCCTCATTATATTAAAACGGCTTATCCTCACCAACTGCAATGCCTACCGGCTCATGGCATATTTTATGTCACCGGCGATACGGGGCGGTGTGCTGGCCAAAGATGCACAATGGGAGAAAGGTAGTATTGTGGTCGTAAAGACCGGCATCTGGTTTGTCAGCGCGGCAAAGCAGATCTGTATACCCATTACGGATGTTGCGGCAATCGAACTGACAAAGCGGGACGTGCAGGGCAAGCAGACCGATGTTGTCCGGATCGATCACGTTGAGTCTGGGGAAGTGGTGTCGAGTCTCGTTCTCTGCCCCCTGTCTACGCTCCAGGTACTTGTCAATTTCCTTAAAGATACCACAAAGGGGATGGATATGAAGGGCAACGAACTTGATGGCGTTGCCCAGCAGGTGGCAATGCTGGTATATTCCGGCATGGATTCCCATGCGATCGAGAATATGCTCAATATTCCCCACAAACAGCTTGACGAGATCTACGACCGGATCATCAAACTGGGGATCGCGGAAGTCATAACGATACGGCGTGAAGTCCAGCTGACCACAAAAGGAGTACGCTATATCTCTGACGCGACAAAAACCCAAACAAACTAAAATTACCCCTGTTTTGTTTCCAGCACCCATTTATATCATGATATACCAATACTCTGTCTGATACTTCATGGGAACCATTCTGATCGTGGATGATACGCTTTTCATGAGAACTCTTCTCAAAAATATCCTCTTCTCCGGAGGCCATACAATCGCAGGAGAGGCTGCAAATGGTGAAGAAGCGGTAGCGAAGTACAAGGAACTCAAACCAGACCTTGTTACCATGGATGTGGTCATGCCCAAGGTTAACGGGATTGAAGCCTTGAAATCGATCAAGCAGCTCGATCCGGCAGCCCGCGTGATCATGTGTACTGCCGTCGGGCAGGAACAGATGGTAAAACTGGCCATAAAAACCGGGGCCAAAGGATATATCGTCAAGCCGTTCCAGGCACCCAAAGTTCTCGAAGAAGTCAAGAACGTGCTCGCGTCCTAGGCTCGCCATGTCAAAGGTTCTCATCGTTGATGACTCCGTGTTCATGCGGACGGTCATCCGGGACATGCTGCAAAAGGATCACTCCATTGAGATAGTGGGAACTGCCACGAACGGTATTGAGGCACTGGATATGATCAGTTCCCTCAAGCCTGACCTGATCACTCTGGACATCGAGATGCCAAAGATGAATGGCCTTGATGTGCTGCGTGAACTCAAAAACGCATCATGGCGCCCGAAAACCCTTATGCTGAGTTCGCTCACTTCGGAGGGGGCAGCGATGACAAACGAGGCAATCCGGCTTGGCGCGGATGACTTCATGCTCAAGCCAAAGGATATCCCGCAGCTCCGGCTTATTGCAGATGAACTGGTCGCAACGATACGGCATCTCACAACCGACATGCCACCCCTGCGGGAACAGGTGCCTGTAATCCCGCACAAAGACGGGAGCGCTGAAAGGGTTGTCCTGATCGGGTCATCTGCCGGAGGCCCCCCGATGCTCGATGCAGTCCTCTCAAAACTGCCTGCGGATCTGCCGGCCGGTGTAGTCGTCACCCAGCATATGCCGGTTGGCTTTACTGCACCGCTTGCAGCCCGTTTCAACCGTATCGCCCACATGCCGGTAAAGGAAACCGAGAACGGAGATACCCTCAAAACAGGCTCGGTGTATATCTCAAAGGCCGGCGTCCATACCATGATAGGGGCAGCGATGACCACGGACGGGAAACGAACGGGAAGGATCATCCATTCCAACGCGCCAACGATCCACGGGGTACGGCCAGCAGTGGATAAAACCTTTGAGTCTGCTGCACAGGTCTTTGGGAAAAACATTGTATCTGTTATTTTAAGCGGGATGGGGAACGATGCCGGCGCCGGGGCATCGGCAATCAAACAGGCAGGTGGAACAAGTATTATTTGCGATCAGAAAGACTGCCTTGTCTATGGTATGGCGCGATCAGCTATCCAGAAAGATGCCGTGGATAAAGTGCTCCCGCTTTCAAAGATCCCCGAAGCGGTAGAAAGGATCATAATGAAAATGGCGGAGGATTCACATGTCTGAATTTGAGCAGTACCGGTCGCTGTTTGTCGCCGAGTCCCGCGAAAACCATGAAAACCTTGTCAAGAATCTCCTGGTACTGGAAAACGGGCCCGACCAGGACGCCATTGACGAAGTTTTCCGGTCGATCCATACGCTCAAAGGCGCATCTGCATCCATGGGTTTCGCGGACATGGAACGCCTCTGCCATACCATGGAGGATGTGTTCCAGCTGATACGGAACGGCAGTACTGAGATGTCTGAAGAGATGGAAAACATCCTCCTTGCCTGCACCGATCTTATCGAGGAAATGCTGGACGATATCGAAGCCGGTGGTGATTCCTCCTCCAAGAATCCCGACGAGCAGGTTCAGGCACTGCGTGCATGGCTGCAGCAGCATGGAGCCACTACCGCCGGGAAGGAGAAAAATACCATTCCTGCAGCAAAGCAGGAGCAACCCCGTGGCGGGGACGAGTGCCAGCCTTCAGAACTTTCGGCAACAGAGGCCGGACCGGAATTTACGATGACCATCGTGGTCGCGCCGGATTGCATGATGAAAGATGTCCGGGCACTTATCGCGATACAGAACCTGGAAGGACTGGGTACGATCCGGTCCATTCAACCCTCCAAGGAGGCAATCGACGAAGGTAAGTTCGAGGGGACGGTTCATCTCACGATTGCCAGTGATGCCGGGGAGGAAGCGCTTAAGACCGCTGCGTTGGGAACCGAGATCGCATCGGTGGAAATCCAGCAGAGGGAAACGCCGGTTGAGCCATCCGCCGCAGAACCCGGTCTTGCAAAAAAACCGGCAGAACCTGATAAGAAGCAGCCGGTGTCTGCGGATAAAAACCGGGAGATAAAAAATCTCAGGGTGGATATTACCCAGCTCGATCATATCATGAACCTTGTCGAGGATCTGGTGATCAACCGGGGCCGGCTCAAGCAGATCTCAGAGGAACATAAAATTAAAGAAATGGGTGAGGCGATCAGCATGGTGGATCGGTCGGTTTCCGAGCTTCAGAATCTCATGATGGCCATCCGTATGATTCCGCTCTCCCATATTTTCAACCGTCTCCCCCGGGTCGTCCGCGATGTCGCTCAGTACGATCACAAGGAGGTCGAGTTTATCATGGAGGGTGGGGAGACCGAGCTTGACCGGAGCGTGATGGACGGTCTCAACGATCCGCTGCTCCACCTTATCAGAAATGCGGTAAACCATGGGATCGAGGATCCGGAGATCCGTGAAAAGGCGGGTAAGGCGAGAAAAGGCCTTGTCCGATTATCCGCACACCGCGACCGGGATAATGTAATCATCGAGCTGACCGATGATGGCGCCGGTATCAATGTAGAAAAAGTCAAGAAAAAAGCTGTGGAAAAAGGGCTGATCACGGCAGAAACTGCCGCAACCCTTACCACCGATCAGGCTGTCGATCTGCTCTTCCAGCCGGGCTTTTCCACGGCAGACAAGATCACGGATATCTCCGGGAGGGGCGTAGGTCTCGACGTGGTAAAAAGAGCGATCGAATCGCTCAAAGGTACCATCAGAGTGGAGACAACTCCCGGTAAAGGGAGCACGTTTGAACTCCTGCTTCCTCCCACCATGGCAATTGTTGACGTTATGATCGTACAGATCTGTAAAAAACGTCTGGCGATACCCATAAGCAGTATTGTCGAAGTGGCAAATTTCAGGAAGGATTGTATGCACCGTATCGGGAACGGTGAAGTGACCTCTATCAGGGATGAAGTGCTCCAGATCCTCTGGCTTAATGACATGGTCGGGAGCTCGGACCGGTGCGAGATCCTCATTGTCGTTCAGTACCAGAAACGAAAATGCTGCATTCCCGTCGATGCTGTCGAAGGCCAGCAGGAAGTTGTTGTAAAGCCGTTGAGTAACTTTATCGGGACCACCAAAGGGATCAGCGGGGTCACTATCCTTGGGGATGGGGACGTGGTGCCGGTTCTTGATGTAAATACGATGCAGGAATGAACAAACCATGAAATTGTCATCAGTTCAGATGGATGCGATGCAGGAACTGGGAAATATCGGCGCTGCTCATGCTGCGACCACCCTTTCCCAGATGCTGTCGAGCCCGGTCGAGATGAGTGTCCCCAAGATTAAGGTTGTGGATGTTGCCCAACTGGGAAGCCACATCGGGGAGGAATCCGCAGCGCTCGTGGTCTTTGAGCTGCAGGGCGAGATCCCGCACGGGGGGTACATCATTTTTTACATCTCTCGTAAATCTGCGGTCTACCTGACCAACACGATGCTGGGGCTGACCGATCCGGATCGGCCGCTCAATGAGATGGACGAGAGTGCTCTTTTAGAGGTCGGTAATATCATGGCCTCGGCGTTTCTTGATGCTACGGCAGAACTCCTCGGCTTTATCATGCTCCCCTCCCCCCCGGTACTAACTATCGATATGGCGCACGCCGCCATGCAGTCACTTATTGCACAGATGCAGGAGGATATTGATGAGGTCATGTTGTTCTCCACAGAACTGGTCTGCGCGGAGCACAAGATCGACAGTGACATCATTATGATGCCGGAAACGAGCACGCTCAAAACATTTGTCGAACGCCTGGAAAACCTGATGAACCCCAGTTGATACCTGCGGAACCCCAATGACTGAACCAGCCCCCCAGAGTAAACTGCCGGTTATGATTGGTATTGGTGAGTACCATGTGGGTTCTGTACCCATGATGGCAATCGGCCTTGGGTCCTGTATTGGCCTGACCATCTATGACAAGGACCGCCACATCGGCGCGATGGTGCATATCATGCTGCCCGAAAGTTCCGGGCGTTCTGATCGGCCGGGAAAATATGCTGATACCGCAGTTCCCCTTCTGCTCAATAAACTAACCGAAATGGGCTGTCGCAAGGCATCGCTCGTAGTAAAAATGGCCGGGGGGGCATGCATGTTTGAGTATTTTGGCAATAATCTCAATATCGGCGAGCGGAATGCAGAAAAAGTCCGGGCCATCCTTACAGAGAACCACCTACGGATCGTCGCAGAGGAAGTAGGGGGAAAAAGCGGCAGAACCGTAGCATTCTATCCGGACGAGGGTGGGAAAGTCACTGTAAGGAGCGCGGATGGCGCTGCACACGAGATCTGAACTCTTTTTGTGTCTCCTGCTTCTGTTCTGCTTTATACCGGTTGCAGCAGGGACGGACGTAAGAGATTCCACGGGATCCTCTTCTGGTCAGCAATATATGGGAGCGATCCAGCTCTTTCGTCCGGAGTCCGGTTCGATCCATTCCACCCGGATAAACGATATTACCAACGGTCCGCATGGCGAAGTCCTCTTTGCTACTTCGTTTGGTCTTTCCACCTACAACGGGAGCTGGAGTACACGGCACATCAACCGGGATAATTTCTCTGCCGGTCTGCTGGATGACTATATTACGGCCCTTGAGTACGATACCGCAGGTAACCTCTGGATCGGCTTTGGGGGCGGAATCCAGATCTATAACGGGTACGATTATACCGTTATACGCGATACGGATCTCTTAAAAAGCCTGGAAGTCAGGGATCTCCAGCGCTGGAACGACGACATGTGGGTGGCGACCGGGAATGCGGCGCTCCACCGGTACCACGATGGAACCTGGAAATGGTTTGTACCCTATTCCCATGACGGGCCGGGATTCTATGAGGCAGACAGTATGGCACTCGACAGTGCAAGTGATACTCTTCTCGTTGCGACAGGCAGGGAAGGCCTCTGGAAAGTGACGGCATCAAACGACACTGTCCGCTTCGATAAAATACAGGATGAAAACGATCCTTTCGGGCTTCTCGGCCATGTACGGCGTGATCCGATAGGTGGTGTATATTTCTTTAATGCCACACAGGTGGCGCACTATGACCCCGCCACCGGGTTTACTCGGCTTATGAGCACAGCGGATTTTGGCGGGGGAGCCTATGCCATTAATGAGGTGGCCGGGGGATTGGATGGTACCCTCTATGTGGCAACCGACAATGGCATGTATATTCTAGAGAACGGGCAGATCACCGGCCATGTGGGTACATTTGAAGGGTTCGGGAGCTCACACGGTATCAGGACGGTTTTTGTTGATGCCAAAAACCGGCTCTGGTTCTCGACGCAGGATGATGTCGGGTATTATACCGGGGATGTATCAGCAGAGCCCCTCATCGCCATTGAGACCATGACCCCGACCCCGACACAGGTACCTGTTGTACCGCAGAACGTTTCGCAAACGATAACCACAGGAGTCATACCGCAACAGGCTGATTTATCACTCATTGATCGGATCTTCGCTTTCTTTTCCGGGTTCTTCCCGTTCCTCCATCCCTCTGCCTAAAA
>Ga0209099_1002584_pt1 | contig 15737 bp, 13 predicted proteins | sample AD_JPNHW2_MetaG_FD_184430 | JGI IMG/M metagenome (GOLD analysis project Ga0209099, IMG submission 184430) | Active sludge microbial communities of municipal wastewater-treating anaerobic digesters from Japan - AD_JPNHW2_MetaG (SPAdes) (version 2) | ecosystem: Engineered > Bioreactor > Anaerobic... | reverse complement strand
TATTACCGTTTGTTCGGCTGGAACTCAAGCCAGCGGCAAGCTGAATGAAAAAGCGGTTGCAGTCATGAAGGAGGCGGGTATTGATATCAGTCATCACACTTCAGACGCGGTGGACAAGTACCTGAACGATGAATGGGATTATGTCATCACCGTTTGTGGCGGTGCCAACGAGGAATGCCCGGCATTCTTCGGAAAAGTGAAACATCGTTTGCATATTGGTTTTGATGATCCAAGCCACGTCACAGGCACCGATGAATTTATATGGAGTGAATTTATCCGTGTACGAGACGAGATTAAAGAAGGTTTTTATAAATTCTACGTAGAACAAATTAAACCGCAATTATAAATTTGAAGATGAGTCAATTTGAAGATTTGAAGATGAAACAAAACAAGATTTGAGGATTTGACATATATATCTATGAACATTTTAATTTGATTGTTATGCGAAATGATAAAGAAAATCTGATTGTAAATCTGTCTCTGGAATTTGCACTTGAAATAATTGGCTATTGTGAGGTACTTGAAGAGAAGAAAAAATTTGTGATTTCAAATTAATTGCTAAAATCGGGTACATCAATAGGAGCAAACGTAAACGAAGCTCAAAATGCGGAAAGTAAAGCTGATTTTATTCACAAAATTAAAATTGCAGCCAAAGAAGCTGACGAAACAAAGTACTGGCTGCATCTCTGCCGGTTGTCGAAAAACTATCCCGATCCGACAGGATTGGAAGAAAAGCTTAATTCAATCATTCATGTCCTTTCAAAAATAATCAGCACATCAAAAAACAATCATTAGTTTAATGGGATAAATGCATCTTCAAATTTTCAAATTGTCACATTTTCAAATTATAAAATCATGAGTTCAACTTCAAAACTTTCTTTTCTCGACCGCTATCTCACTCTTTGGATATTCCTGGCCATGTTTATTGGAGTGTTTTCAGGCTGGATGTTTCCTGCTGTCGCTGAGTTTTGGAACAGTATGTCGTCGGGCACAACCAATATCCCGATTGCCATCGGACTAATTGTGATGATGTATCCGCCGCTGGCAAAGGTGAAATACGAAGAGCTTGGCGAGGTATTTAAAAACACAAAAGTACTCGGATTGTCGCTGGTTCAGAACTGGATTATCGGACCGGTATTGATGTTCACACTTGCCATTTTGCTCTTCAAATTCTTCCCGGGAGAAAATAACTCCAACCTGCCGTATGTGTATGGCATTATCATGATAGGGCTGGCGCGTTGCATTGCTATGGTCATTGTCTGGAACGATCTGGCCAAAGGCGATACGCAATATGCAGCCGGATTGGTAGCCTTCAACAGTGTTTTTCAGGTACTTTTCTTCTCGGTGTATGCATACTTTTTTATCGCCATTGCTCCGGGTTGGTTTGGATTTCCTACCAGCGATGCGGTGGCAAAAATTACCATCGGCCAAATTGCCGAAAGTGTGTTCATTTACCTCGGCATTCCCTTCATAGCCGGTTTCCTGACCCGTTTTATCCTTATCCGGGTGAAAAGCAAAGAGTGGTATCACACCAAATTTATTCCCAAAATCAGTCCGCTTACACTCATCGCACTGCTTTTTACCATCATCGTGATGTTCTCGCTTAAAGGCGAATACATTGTCAAAATTCCGGGTGATGTAGTGCTTATAGCAGTTCCGTTGCTTATTTACCTTGTCATCATGTTCATCACCTCATTCTGGATGAGTAAAAAAGCGGGTGCCACGTACGAACAATCAACCACCCTGTCGTTTACCGCTGCCAGCAATAATTTTGAGTTGGCTATTGCGGTAGCCATTGCCGTATTCGGAATAAACTCCGGCGAAGCATTTGCCGCTGTTATTGGTCCGCTGGTGGAAGTGCCAGTTATGATTGGCTTGGTGAATGTGGCATTCTGGTTTAAGAACAAATGGTTTTAATATAAACAAAGAACCCGCCAATTCGGCGGGTTCTTTGTTTATATTTTACTCACTTACTGAATTTTCATATTGTTATTTCTCGTTCTTTGTCGGTTGTTGGTATTTTGACTTCCGGTATTACGGTTCATTCCTGTGTTTCTGTTTGCTGCATTGACATTATTCTTCTGAGCTTGATTTGAGGATTGTTTATCTTTACTGTCATCCTTTTCTTCAGGGAATCCCGGCTTCTTATTACTTTCGGGTCGTTTAGGAGGTTCTGTTCTGACAAATTTCAGGAATACATCTTCGCTTTTTGCTGGCCTTTCCTTTTCGTACCAGTAAAAATTGCGCAGATAAAGGTCATTTTCTTCCAGGTTAATAATCGGGTACATAGAACCGCTGGAAGCTGTGGTAAGTATAATCCGTTCAATCTTCTTATCTTTGAAAAGCATCTTTACATAGCTGCTAACCGTTTTATTCAGTCCGATTATATCTTTTGTCTTTTCATCGCGCGGGAAATAGATGCTTTCAGCATTCCCGTCAACATCCACCCGTCTGATTTGTCCGCTGTCGAGGTAGGCTGTAATCTCCTTGCCTGATAACTGATTGTAATAAGTGAGTGTGTCTTTCTGTACTGCCATCGCCGACTGCATGATATGAACTTTTTCCACCTGCTGATTTTTGGTATAAGCCTTGATGGAATCGCCCGAAAGCTGATTGCTGCCCGACCAGAGCACCGGCAGAACTTTGAGATTCATGATGGAGTCACGCGAGGTGTAATAGAGCGAATCACACATACCCTGTATATCGGCTCTGTAGAACCGTACATTCTTGTGTGCTTTGATAGCGTCGTAAGTGGAATCCTTGAAGTTGAAGAGTGTATCGGCGCTCATAAAGAGCGAGTCTTTTCCCGACCAGTCCACAAAGAGTGCCGAATCGGTAGCCAGCCCACATTCTTTTCCTTCGTCGTACGATACAAAATTTCCGTAAAGGGTGGTTTTTTGTTTCGGATCATTGAGTTCGACGTTGGAATAAGCTTCGCTGTATTTGTTTTTCTTGTCGTAAAAGATCGTATCGCCAACCAGTGTTTTGCCATCATTCTGTTCTACGAATGAGCGGTTGAGCAGCATCATGCGGTCTTTGGCAGTATCATACCAGCCGAGTTTGCTGTAGATATTGGTCTTTTCCTTGTAGAGTACATGCGAGTCGCCAACAATGTCGGCAACGGAAGTTTTTGTGTTGTACTTGAGTGTATCGGAAGTGATTGTGTAATTTGGATTGGTCATCTTTACATCTTCCTTGAACAGTGCCTGACGGGTAGCGGGGGAGTATTGTCCCCATACCGAGGTAAGTACATTCACATCGTCCACCACTTTACCGCCGGTGTAATAGTAAGCCAGGTTGGCAACTCGGTCGTAGTTCATACTGTCGGTTGTGAGTGTGGTGTTGCGGTTTATAAGTTTCACATTGTCACGCAGACGTGCAAGTCGGGTATTTCCGTCGTAGTTGAGATAGTCGCCGTAGATGAACAGGGTATCGCCCTGAACCATCTTTACTCTTCCGAAAGCATCGAACGTGTTGCTTATGTCGTTGAAATAGGCGCTGTCGCAGTACAGAACGGCATTTTCATGGCGGAAGCGTACATTTCCCCTCAGTACCTGAATATCGGGGAAAAGCATCTGATCATAAAAGAGAGTTTCGCTGTTTTCCAGATAAATAAGAGAGGACTTCGGATATTTGGCCGGATTAGCGGGTTTGAATACAGTGGCACCAACAGGTGGTGGCTGGTAAGCCTGAGTTTTTCCTCCCTTTCGGTATTTGGATGCCGCAGTTTTAGTCTGCTGATTTTTCTGATACTGAAGTACCTCGTTCCGAAGCTGACGCGGAGAGTAAGCCTGTGCACGAAGTTCGGGTAAAAAAGTCAGGGCAATGATTATTAATATCATAACCCTGAATATATTGGTATTTCGCAATTTGTTTGTCATCAAAGAAATACGATAAATATACTATTCTTTAATCCAGCCTTTGTACTGGAAATTGCAGTTGCGCCATTCGGGCTTAATGCTGATATAGGTTTCTTTTTGTTTCTTCGAAATCCAATTGTGGAGAAATTCCTGTTTCTTGTTGCCTTCCATGATGTTTTTCAGTACCTGATAATCATCCATGATGTTGGCTTTATGGGTCGGAGTTTTGCTTTTCAGTTTTACGATGGTAATCATTTCCTTTCCGGTAAGCGGATCAATCATCGTAAATGCTTTGGAAACCTCGCCGACATTCATGTTGTATGCCGCTTTGGCTACTTCCGATGGCAAATCCTGGTATTCAAACTTTGAATTACCGGTATTCTGGTTAACCATTAGTCCGGCATTCATGGCCGTATTTCTGTCCTGCGAATAATGCATTACGGCCTGCTCGAAGGTAATTTTGTTCTGGCGGATAAGGTCAGCCAGTGAGTCGAGCCGGGTTATCCCGTTTTGTTTATCTTCGATCGAGGCGCGTGGTTTGAGCAGTATGTGACGACAATTTACTTTATCGCCTCTTTTGTCGATCAGCTGAATGATGTGGAAGCCGAACTGTGATTCCACGATGCGTGAAACCTTTTTTGGATCCTGCAGGTTGAAAGCAACAGCGGCAAATTCAGGGTCAAGGGTGGCACGCGCGGTATAACCAAGTTCACCTCCCTTAACAGCGCTTCCGGGGTCTTCGGAGTAAAGTCGTGCCAGCAGGCTGAAATCGGCTGGATTGGCTGTAGCGCGTTCGGTGAACTCGCGCAGTTTTTCTTTTACACGGTTCACTTCAGAAAGTGGTATAGGCGGATTAACAGAAAGGACCTGCAGTTCAACCTGCTCGGGTATTGTGGGAAGACTGTCCTTTGGTATGTTGCTGAAATAACGGCGTACTTCGGCGGGAGTTGCCTGGATGCCGCTTACCAGCTGACTTTGCATTTGCTCTATCAATGCTTGGCTTTTATATTTCTCGCGAATGATTTCGCGCAATTGTGCAACGGTTTTATGTGAGTATTCCTCGGCTTTCTCCACCGAACCCACATCAGCAATGTATTTGTTCAGATCGGCTTCAGCAAGGGAGGCAATATAACCTTCGTTGACTGTAACACTGTCGAGTGCAGCCTGATGCAGGAAGAGTTTCTGTATGGCCATTTGCTCGGGAATGACACAGTATGCATCACCCTGAATGGGCTGTCTGCGCATTTGTGCATCCAGAATAAGAGCTCGACGTCGGATTTGAGAATGGCTTCATCCCCTACAATCCAGATGACTTCATCTATGGTATTTTTCTTTTGAGCTTGCAAACCCGATGCGAGTAAGCCGAAAGCCAGTAAAAGCAAAGATATTTTACGCATTTTTTACATGTAACCGCGAACGGATAAAAGGTTCACGGATTTTTATTGTTATGATTATTATTTTTTCAGAACCGGGAAAAAATACCGGAATGAATATCTGTTGATTTCTATTTCTTAAAGTAATTGATAGTACCTTCCTCAACCGCATCTTTGTAAATGTCATTTTCAAACTGAATGATAAAATCGGATTTCTTTTTGTTCTGCAGGATATACGATATTTTATCTTTAGCCAGTTCATACGGTTCAACCTGTCCCGACGGCAACGCGCTTGTAATCCGCAGAAAATACGATTTTGTGCTGTCAGAAGTCTCGGCAAATGTCGTTGTTCTGATAAACGCGCCCGAATCTTCTATTCTGAAAGGTGCTTTTTTCAGAATTTCAGTAAATGGTGTCCAGTCATTCATGAAAAAATCATAACTGATAGCATTCTTCAGGCTGTACTTTTCAATGTTTTCGAGCGACTTTGTATTGGAGAGCCGGACCCATTCGCGTACCTTATTTGTTTGTGGCGCGTTTTTGGGTACAACCAGCAATATGCCTTTTATCAGATTTTCCTGAGATATCAGTCTGGACTTATAAACTTCGTAGAATTTTTTCAGTTCATCTTCAGATACTTTGTCGGTAAGCCGTTGCTTGATCAAAGCCTGTTCGTATTCGTGAATGATCAGCGATTTGCGGTATTCATCCACCAGTTTTTCAATATCGTTCAGTTTATTGATATTGCGTTTGGCATTCTCATAGATAAGTACATCGGTTACCCATTTCTTAATATACCTTTCAGCTATATCTGCACTGTCAATGATTGAAGCTGTGGCCGGTATGATTTGGTCGATTTCGTCCTGATAAAGAAATTTTCCCTCCACTTCCAGTACCGGCGTTCGTTTAGTGTCTGAACGGTTTCCCGAACATGATACGATAAAAACGGCCAGTATAAGGAAAAATATTTTTTTCATTTTGTCAAAAAACCAGAACTTTCAGAATACAACAATGCCAAAATAAACGCTCAAAGTTAGAACATTTATTTTGGCATTCGTTAAAATATTAGTTTTTCTTAACCGTTTTCAGTACTTTTTCGTCAACAGTGAAGGCGTATTTCTGTCGGAGCGAATTAATCCACTCTTTTTCGAGATAATCCTGATAATCGGCTGTGATAATTCCCCGAACATCGGTGAAGTCTTCCGGCATGGTCTTGAGCATTTTACCAGCTATGAAGTAGTATGGATATTCCTTCTCAGCTTCATAAGTGCCTTTTTTGAAAATATTCACGTCAATTACCTTGTTTTCACCTTCAACCCACAAACCTTTTTCAACCTTTACATACTGGATGCTGTCGTTAAGTCTTTTATTCAGGTATTTGTCAATCGAATCGTTGTTAGCACGTTTCACTATCAGCCTGGCGGCTTTCAAAGTAGGTATGTCCTTGCAGTATATGATGCGACCTTTGTAGTGTGGTTTTTGCCAGGCGTAATTCGATTTATTCGTTTCAAAGTATTTGGTAAGTCCTTCATTGTCTTTCGATGCCTTATCCCATACTTCGCGGTTGCTGATATCAAAAAGCAGAATTCCGTCGTGATATTCCTGCATCAGGTAGTGGAATTCGGGATATTTTCTGTCGAGTTGTGTTTGTTCATAAGTTGACAGCTGGTTACCGGCAAAGGCATTATACTGATCCCTGATGAAATCACTCCGCACTCCTCTGAAACCTGCTGCGGCAGGGAGCATATTGCTGATAAAGTCATTTTGAGTAAATGTTTTGTCTGCAAAGCTGAAGAGTGGTTTTTGCAGTTTCTTGGATTCAACTGCGAACAATGAGTCGGAAGGAGCATATTTTTCACTCAACTGATAAATTTCAGCTAAAGCAGGAGCATATTCCTGGTAGTTATATTCTTTTTTTAATTTATCGGTAAATGACTGATTAATCAGTTTATTGCGTTCGTTTTGTTTCATCTGGTTTTCCAGATCGGCTTTCATTTCATCAAAACCGGCAAGAGGCCTTTTCTCAAGCAACTGTATGATATGCCATCCTACGGCAGAACGTACAGGTTCGCTATAATCGCCGGGATTATTCAACGAAAAAGCAGCTTTTTCAAATTCAGGGATCATCTGACCACTTCCAAACCAGGGAAGGTCGCCATTCTGACGGGCAGAACCAGGATCCTGAGAGTGTTTTTTTGCAAGTTCTCCGAAATCGTCACCTGCTTTTACCCGTTGATACAGTGAATCAATTCTGGCTTTCAGTTCAGCTTTGTTTTTTGAATTAGGATCATTGTCAAGTATAAAGATGTGTTTTACATGCACCTCACCCTGTGATGCTCTTTTGCCGGTTACTTTAATGATGTGGTAGCCCAGAAAAGTACGTATCGGATTTGAAACAGAACCAACAGGTGTTGAATAGGCTGCGTTTTCAAAAGAATAAGGTGTGCGTAGCGCATTAATCCATCCGACATAACCGCCGGTTTTCTCAGCATACTGGTCGTCTGAAGTCTCTCTGGCCAGTTTCCCGAAATCTTCACGCTGCGCACGTTTATAGATTCCGAGCGCTTTGTTGTAGGCAGCCAGCGTATCGGCCGCAGTGCCTGTGTCTGCAATTTTCACCAATATATGGCTTACTTCCACTTCTTCTTTTTTGCGGTCGTAAGCATTTTTCAGCAAAGACGAACTCATGCTGCTGTCGGTCAGATATTGTTCTGCGAGTTGATTGCGGTACAGAGCTAATTCAGAACGGAACGATTGTGTGGTATCCAAACCCTGCGCTATGGCTTCTTCCACTTTCAGTTTGAAGTTGACAAATAAATCCACATATTCTTCAAGGGATTTCTTGTCCAGCACATTATTCGAATTGTTTTTATTGTAAATGTATTCAAATTCCGAAATAGGAATTTCTTTCCCGTTAATTTTCATCAGAGTAGGGTCAGAAGATTGAGCCAAAGCTGATACTGCGGCTAAACATAGTCCAAAAACAGAAACAAAAACTTTCTTCATACAGATTAAAAATTTGAATTATTTTTTTTATGCTGATTAAAAACGCTGATTTCCTGATAAAATTGTGACGCAAAAGTGTTTTCACAAAGTTACTCCCTGTTGAAGAGAGTAATTTTGTGATTAACAGTAATTTGTTTTCGTATTTCAATGAATTTATTCACCCCGGCTGTAGTTTGGAGCTTCACTGGTTATGGTCACATCGTGAGGGTGATTTTCAGCTACACCTGCACTTGTGATACGGGTAAATTTAGCTTTGTGAAGCTCGGTAATGTTGTGAGAGCCGCAGTATCCCATTCCGGCACGAAGTCCGCCGATCATTTGATATACAACTTCGAAAAGTGAGCCTTTGAATGGCACGCGGGCCGAAATTCCTTCGGGAACCAGTTTCTTGATATCATCTTCCATATCCTGGAAATAACGGTCTTTCGAACCTTTTTCCATCGCTTCAAGCGAACCCATACCCCGGTACGATTTGAATTTACGTCCGTTGAAGATGATGGTTTCACCCGGAGATTCTTCTACACCGGCGAATAGCGATCCGGCCATGATTGTATTGGCTCCGGCTGCCAGGGCTTTTACAATGTCGCCCGAGTAACGGATACCACCGTCTGCAATAACTGGAACGCCGGTTCCTTTCAATGCTTTGGAAACGCCGTATATTGCCGAAAGCTGGGGAACACCAACCCCTGCGATGATGCGGGTGGTACAAATAGAACCCGGACCAATACCCACTTTAACCGCGTCGGCACCTGCTTCCGCCAGGGCTAATGCAGCCTCGGCTGTGGCTATGTTGCCAACAATTATATCAATAGTAGGAAATTGTGCTTTTGCTTTACGCAGGGTTTCGATTACCCCTTTTGAATGTCCGTGAGCGGTATCAATTACAATAGCATCCACACCGGCTTCCACCAGCGCGCTTATCCGCTCGAATGTGTCATAAGTAACGCCAACACCGGCAGCTACGCGCAATCGTCCCCGACTGTCCTTGCAGGCCATAGGTTTGTCTTTGGCTTTGGTAATATCCTTGTAGGTGAGCAGCCCGATCAGTTTATTGTCCTCATCCACAACCGGCAATTTCTCGATTTTATGGTTTTGGAGAATATCGGCAGCTTCTTCAAGGTTGGTGGTACGGGTTGTTGTAACGATATTTTCCTTGGTCATCACTTCGTCGATCAGTCTGTTCAGGTTACGCTGAAAGCGCAAATCGCGGTTGGTAACTATTCCCACCAGATATCCTTCGTCATCCACAACGGGTATACCTCCGATTTTATATTCAGCCATCAGAGCGAGGGCATCGCCTACGTTTGCTCCTTTCTGAATAGTTACTGGATTGGAAATCATTCCGTTTTCGGCGCGTTTCACCATGCTTACCTGTCTTGCCTGTTCGGCAATAGGCATGTTTTTGTGGATCACACCAATTCCACCTTCACGGGCAATGGCAATAGCCATCTTTGCTTCCGTAACGGTATCCATCGCCGCTGATACGATAGGTATCTTCAGTTCGATGTTTCGGGTAAAACGGGTGGTGAGATCTACATCGCGGGGCAATACTTCAGAGTAGGAGGGAACTAGCAACACATCATCGAAAGTGAAACCTTCGAACTGTATCTTTTCTGCAATAAATGACATAGTATGAGTATTTTGGAGTTGTTTTTAATCGCTATGAAAAATATTGCCTGCAAATTTAGTCATTTTTTCGCGGGTTGTTTCCTGTTTCGGTGTGAAAATAATACAAATTAACGTAGTAATCAGATTGAAATTTATTCTCATTTACCAAAACGTCAGGCGCATTCAATCACTTTATTCGGCAGATGCTTGTACAGAAAGGCTGTAAATCGCCATCTGCGGTAAACATAGATTATTTTTTGTCTTTTACAGAGTGCCTTGAAAATTATACGTGCAGCTTTTTCGGGCGGACAAACCCAGAACACCAGTGTTTTTCCTTTCATGTCTGTTTCCATATATCCGGGTATAATATTGGTAACTGTAATCGGCAATTTCAGGTAGTGAGCCAGATTTTTCAGTCCTTCAAGGTAGTTCATCTGAAAAGCCTTGCTGGCATTATAGGCCGGATTGTTGCGCCAGCCACGCAAACCGGCTACCGAAGTGATGCCAGCCAGATGTCCGTAACCCTGCTTGCGGAACAAATTGAATGCCCAGTTGCACATCATGCTGAAAGCAGTAACATTCACCATATTTATTTTGTATTCAACATTATAATCAAGATCGGTGTTCAATTTGATTAAACCGGCGCTGATCACCAGTAAATCCAGTCCGCCCAACTCATCAACAAGTTCATCCAGTTTAGTAAGTACAATATCTGTTTCCAGCAAATCGAATGGTTTCACGACGTAAGCATCCGGTTTTTCGGCAGCCAGTTCCTGCAGCAGATATTCGCGACGAGCGGTAATGCCCACTTTGTAACTATTCTCAGCAAGTGTTTTAGCCAATTCTCTACCCACCCCTGAAGAAGCCCCTACAACAATCGCCTTTTTCATTCAAAAAAAATCATTTTATAAGATTAAACAACGACAATCCTGAAAAATCCGGTTTGTTTTGATTATGCAAATTTATGAATTTTTATTTTCAAAAGAAATTTTAGTTAATGAAACAATACCTGTTTCGTAAGTCTAACGCTAAAACATTGTATTTTTGATAAATGTTATTCGGAATTTGGATGTTTTTCTGAGCAATAATTTTTATTTTTGTGTTTTCATTGTAAAAATGACAGATGAAGGAAGAAATAAAAAAAGTTAGAATTGATTTTGATCAACTTGCCAGCACTCTTTTTGCAGGGAAAAAGATTCCCCGCTTATTGATGAGAATTCTGAAAAAAATAGCGCACGAAGATGGATTAAACGAACTGTTTGACAGCGCTCCGGGTAAAAAGAATATGGATTTTGTGGATGCCTGTATGGACTTTTACCGGATTGAATGCAGGGTGAAAGGGATCGAAAATCTCCCAGCCGATGCAAAACCGCTGATATTTGCCAGTAATCATCCGCTGGGCGCTCTCGACGCGATATCGATTTTACATTCGATAGGTCACCGATACGATGGGAAAATTAAGTTTTACGCCAATGAGATACTGAACCACGTTGAGCCCCTGAAGGAAATGGTTTTACCCGTATCGAAATACAGTTATCAGGGTAGAAATAATGTAAGGAAAGTTCAGGAATTCTTCCGCTCCTCCGAGCATTTGCTCATTTTTCCTGCCGGAGCTACTTCGCGCAAATACGGGGATAAAATCATTGACCTGGAATGGCAGAAAAACTTTATTCAGAAATCAGTACATTACAACCGGGATGTAGTACCCCTCTACTTCCAGGCCCGGAATTCAACGTTCTTTTATTTTCTCGAAAAAATAAGAGAGAAAATGAATTCCAGAATTAATTTTGAAATGCTTTTCCTGGTTGATGAGATTTTCAAACAAAAAGGGAATACATTTACATTGTATATAGGTCAGCCTGTTAGCTGGAAAACATTTGATGAATCAAAAACTTTGCAGGAATGGGCAACTGTAGTAAAAGAAATGTCGTATATGCTGCCGGAAATAACAAATTGACAGTACTAACCCATTATTTTATTTGCATTTTCTCAAAAAATACATACATTTGTGATCAAATTATAAAATTAAAATGAAGGCAGTTTCAAAATTTCTTTTTCCGGCTTTAACCGCAGTGTTTTTAATGCTTGCAGGCTTCAATATTGCCTACGGACAACTTGCTTCAACCACCGAAGACCGGCAATATCTGGTAAAGGTAGGCGATATGGCTCCCGACTTTGAGATGAAACTGCCTGAAGGAGGAAAAGTGAGGTTGTCGTCGCTGCGCGGAAAAGTTGTCATGCTGCAGTTCACCGCCAGCTGGTGCGGGGTTTGCCGCAAGGAAATGCCGCATATCGAAAAGGAAATCTGGCTGAGACATAAAAACAATCCCCGGTTTGCATTGTACGGAATCGACCGCGATGAACCGGCAGCCACCGTCCGGAAATTTGCTCATGATACCGGAGTAACTTATCCTATCGGACTGGACCCGAAAGCCGGAATTTTCGGATTGTATGCACTCAAAGAAGCGGGGATTACCCGAAATGTAATTATAGATGAAAACGGTAAAATAGTCATGCTGACAAGGTTGTACGATGAAAAGGAATTTGCCGGAATGGTGACATTGATTGACAAATTGTTATCTGAAATGGCTCAAAAATAATCCTTTATATTAAACAACCATGACTTACGACCAGTACGAAAAAATCAAAAAACTTGAAGAACTGAAAGCAAACGGGACACTCACCGAAGAAGAATTCCAGGCGGAAAAGGAAAAAGTTATCAACGGAACCAGCCAGACGACTGCAACACCCTCTCAACGCCAGTCATTACTCGGAATAGATGAAAAATCATATCTGTTACTCATGCATTTATCACAGTTTATCTCTGCCTTTATCATTCCCCTCATCATGTGGCTGATTGGGAAGGAAGACAGCAAAAATGTGGATGAACATGGTAAGAACATCATCAATTTCACCATTTCCTATTTTATCTGGGGAGTAATTGGCGTTATAACGGTTGTCATTGGTATCGGAATTGTCATTTTATCGGTGATGGGTATTGCCGTTACTGTGTTTATTATCGTAGCGGCAGTGAAAGCCTACAACGGAGAGTACTGGAAATATCCCCTTACCATCAGTTTCCTGAAATAAATCAGTTAAAAACAAATATATAACGTGTGGAGTAGAAATTACTTCACACGTTTACCGTTTTATAAAATTACAATTTTACCATTTTGATCTGTACAGATATTCATACACATAGGTCTGAAGCATATCCGATCGAACGCACGGTGAGGAGTTTGTCACTCTCTGAGGTTCGTGGCATGCCACTGAAACCGGATATTGGCTTGGCATCGGTGGGTATTCATCCATGGAATGTTGGTTCGTGTTATGAAAATGATATGGAACAACTGAAAGTCTGGATTGCCCGGGACTGGGTACGACTGGTTGGTGAGTGCGGGCTTGACAAATACGCGTCTGCTCCTTACAAGCTGCAACTTTATTTTTTCAGAAAACAAATCGAACTCGCCGAGCAATTCTGCAAACCCATGATTATCCACTGTGTGGGTTATTACAACGAATTATTCACTTTACGTAAGGAAATGAAACCCGCTCAAAGGTGGATACTGCACGGATTTCGGGGAAAACCCCAACTGGCAGAACAAGCGTTGAAAGCCGGATGTGATTTGTCGTTCGGCGAATTCTTTAACAAGGACACCGTCAGAATTACTCCGGTGGAACATCTCTTTGTAGAAACGGATGAAAGCAAATTGTTTATTGATGATATCTACAAAATGATAGCTGAAATTAAGGATTGTAAGGTGGAAGAATTAAACGCCGGTGAGAAATTACTTAACTGTTAAATATAATTTTCTAACATTTTATTTCTGTAAAAGTGTTGAATGATAACATGCTAATTATGTAGCTTTGTCTCTGTTTTTTTGAGTAAATTTATTTTATGATTTATCACACAATGAGAAAATACAGCCTGCTTGTACTTTTATTTTTAACAACCAACCTTTTTTCACAGGGAATTTCACCCGTACAACAACGCAAACTTGTTCAGGCTCTTTCGGCCATTTCAAGTATGTATGTGGACACCATCAACGATACGAAAATAATCGAATCGTCCATCCGTGGTGTGCTGAAAGATTTGGACCCGCATTCAGTTTATACACCCAAAGATGAGGTACAGCGTATGCGCGAGCCGCTCGAAGGAAGCTTTGATGGCATCGGCGTACAGTTTCAGATACTGGACGATACCATCATGGTGGTTCAAACCATAGCCGGAACTCCTGCCGAAAAAGTTGGTGTGCTGCCCGGCGACAAAATCATTTATATCAACGATGATCTGGTAGCAGGTTCGGCTGCCAAGGTGCAGAATTCGGATGTGTTCAAACGACTGCGCGGGAAAAAGGGTACAGAAGTGTTGGTGAAAATGAAGCGGGGCCGAAATCCGGAGCTGATCGAGTTCAAGATAATACGCGATAAGATTCCAATTTACAGCGTGGATGCCTCGTATATGGCCGACAGTAAAACGGGTTACATCAAAATAAACAGTTTTGGGAGCACTACGTATGACGAATTTACTAAAGCGCTCGCCGGTCTGAAAAAAGAGGGAATGAAAGATCTTGTCCTGAGCCTGCAGGGCAATGGGGGAGGATTTCTGGGTACAGCCATTCAGATTGCTGATGAGTTCCTGCCTGCAAACAAACTCATTGTATATACCGAAGGAATCAACCAGCCACGCACAGACGCGAAGGCTACTGTCAATGGCAACTACGAAAAAGGCAGACTGATTGTTCTGGTGGATGAGTATTCTGCATCAGCCAGCGAAATTCTGAGCGGAGCATTGCAGGACTGGGACAGAGCGGTGATTGTCGGTGTCCGGACGTTTGGCAAGGGACTCGTTCAGCGCGAATTTTCGCTGGTGGACGGGTCAATGATGCGACTTACGGTGGCAAGATATTACACGCCTACCGGCCGCAGTATTCAAAAATCTTACAAGAACGGTACCGAAAGTTATTACAAAGAACTCGCTGACCGTTACAGAAACGGTGAGTTAATGCACGTAGACAGTATTCATTTCCCCGACTCGCTGACTTACAAAACCCTGGTTAACGCTCGCACGGTGTACGGGGGAGGTGGTATTATGCCCGATATTTTTGTACCCGTAGATACAACGGAGTACTCCGATCTGCACCGGTCGATGGTGGCAAAGGGCGTGATCAGCCGTACAGCGGTGGAATACCTGAACAGTCACCGTGAGGAACTGAAACAAATGTATCCCGCGTTTGCGAAATTCAAAAAACAATTCGAAACCGGTGACGATTTTCTGAAACTACTGCTCTCTGAAGCTGAAAAAGAAAAAATAAAGTACGATGATGTTCAGTTTAACCGCTCCAAACGACTGATTAAACTGCAATTGAAAGCTCTGGTTGCCCGTGACTTGTGGAATGTAAATGAATATTATCAGGTGCTGGACAGTGAAAACGAATCGCTGCAGAAAGCGCTCGAAATACTAAACACTCCGGGTTCGTACGACCGGATACTTACCTCTTCAAAACTGTACACCCAACAGAAATAGGTGATGACGGAGTATCTGATGGCGAACTGGGTGGAAATAACCGGAGCAGTTCTGAGTGTGGTGTACCTCATTCTTTCCATTCGCGAAAAAGCTGGATTGTGGATATTCGGCTTTATCAGTTCAGCATTGTATGTGGTCGTTTTCTTTGAGTCTAAGTTTTATGCCGATATGTCGCTCCAGTTCTACTACCTGGCTGTGAGTGTTTACGGCTGGATAAGCTGGCGCCAAAAAACAACCGCGACAGAAACAGGTAGTCTTCCTGTTACTCTCATTCCCCGAAAACAATATCCCGGTTACGTCATAGCTGTAGCTGTAACTTATCTCATTTACTTCGCTGTTCTGAAAGGATGGACCGATTCTCCG
>Ga0209099_1002575_pt1 | contig 15781 bp, 13 predicted proteins | sample AD_JPNHW2_MetaG_FD_184430 | JGI IMG/M metagenome (GOLD analysis project Ga0209099, IMG submission 184430) | Active sludge microbial communities of municipal wastewater-treating anaerobic digesters from Japan - AD_JPNHW2_MetaG (SPAdes) (version 2) | ecosystem: Engineered > Bioreactor > Anaerobic... | reverse complement strand
GAAGTTCGACGGAACCGCTCCTATACTTTCATCACCTGCTGTTTCAGTGGATAAGGTAATTGTTGGATCGCAGGATAAGAATGTTTACTGTTTCGAAAAGTCAACAGGCAAGGTGCTCTGGAAGTTCAAAACGCTTGGAAAGGTTGATAGTTCGCCCGTTATTACAAAAAATACAGTGATTGTTGGCTCTGGCGATGGAAGGATATATATGATCGATTTGAACAAAGGGGAGAAAATTTGGTCTTACGAAATAGGCAAACCCATTTCCAGTACTCCTGCTGTGATTAAAAATATGGTGGTTGTGGGGTGCGAGGATGGGAGTGTTTATGGATTCGGAATTAAGTAAATTTGAATTATGAATGAAGATTAACGATTTAAGAATTCTGAAGTTTTAATTCTTCTAAAATCTAAATTCGTTATTCCTTGTTCTAAAATCAAACTATATAATGAAGGTAGTCAACATAGTCCCCGGTTTTGGCGGTACGTTCTATTGCGGAAATTGTCTCCGCGATAGCGCCTATGTGAAGTCGCTAAAAGCTTCAGGTCATGAGGCTATAACTTTGCCCCTTTATCTGCCATTAACTTCAAAAGATTTTACCCCCGAAAGCGATATCCCCGTATTTTACGGCGCCGTAAATATCTACCTAAAGCAGAACTTCCGTTTGATGCGGAATATGCCAGGTTGGATGAAACGCTTTTTTAACTCCCCGTCAATCCTGAAGTTTGCAGCAAAGAAATCTGGATCAACCCGAGCAACAGGCTTAGAGGACATGACTATCTCGATGCTCAAAGGTAGCGAGGGGTTTCAGAAAGAGGAACTCGAAGAGTTGATCTATTTCCTCAAACATCATGAAAAACCCGATGTTGTTCATCTGTCAAATGCGCTTTTGCTTGGACTAGCAAAAAGGATTAAAGAGGAGTTGAAAATTCCTGTTGTTTGCTCGTTGCAGGATGAGGATGTTTGGGTTGATGTAATGGACGAACCCTACAGAAGTTTGATTTGGAAGTTGATGGGAGAAAAAGCTCTCGATACCGATGCGTTAATCGCTGTAAGCGATTTCTTTGCCAACGTGATGAAGCAAAAGATGTCAATCCCTAATGATAAGCTGCACGTGGTTCATATTGGGGTTAATCCTTCAAAGTATTCGGTTAAATCCCCAAACCTCGATGTGCCAACCATTGGCTATCTTTCAAGGATGAATGCCGAGAATGGCTTTGAGGTTCTAGTTGATGCGTTTATCAAGCTAAAGGAGAATCCAACGTTCAGCAATGCAAGGCTAAGGGTAACGGGCGGTAAAACAGGTGATGATGAGAAGTTTATAAGAAGACAAGTTGATAAACTGAAAAAAAAAGGACACCAAAACGATATTGAGTTTGTTGAGGATTTTAGAACGGAGGCACTTGGCGATTTTTTCGAAGGCTTAACCCTGCTATCGGTTCCTGTACTTGAAGGGGAGGCTTTTGGACTCTATCAACTTGAATCACTGGCATCTGGTATTCCTATTGTTCAGCCCGCTTTGGGTGCTTTCCCAGAGGTGGTTGGTGTTACAAACGGCGGGGTGATTTATCAACCTAATACACCTGATGCACTAGCCAAAAAATTTGCTGAAGTACTTTCAAATCCCGATCTTGTGATGCAAATGAGCCGAAACGGACGCAAGGCTGTTGAGGAGAAATTTAATACATCAATCCTAATTCAAAAGATGATTGGGATTTATGAGATGGTAATTAATAAAAGTAATAATCAATAAGGTGTTTTGTCATTCCTGCGCATGCAGGAATCTATAAATTGAATGTGGATTCCGGGACTACGCCCGGAATGACATATTAGAATATCAATTTTGAATTGATTCACTTTTGAATTTATCTAAAATCTGACGTCTGAAATCTAGTATCTACTAAAATGATTATCGAACTTAACAAGGTAGGCAAAACGTATATAAACCCCGGAACCAACATCCAGCGCGATGTTTTAACGGATATCAACCTAAAAATAAATTATGGTGATTCTGTTGCAATAGTTGGTCCGTCAGGTTCGGGAAAAAGCACGTTGCTAAATATTATCGGAACGCTTGATTTACCATCATCTGGCAATGTTATGTTTAAAGGCGTTGATATAACTACTTATGATGAGAAGAAATTGTCCGAGATCAGAAATAGAAGCATTAGTTTTGTTTTTCAATTCCATCATTTGCTACCACAGTTGAGTTTGATTGAGAATGTACTTGTTCCAACCATCCCTTTGAATGGCAAAAGAAATTCGAAGGAGATTACCTTAAGGGCAATGGAACTGCTCGAAAGCGTTGGCCTAAAGGATAGAATTCATCAACGACCCGGACAACTCTCTGGGGGCGAATGTCAGCGCGCAGCGCTTGTAAGGGCGTTAATCAATCAACCCGAGTTAATACTTGCCGATGAACCAACAGGCTCACTCGATCAGGATTCTGCTGCGCAGTTAGGGGAATTACTTCTCGATATCAATAAAAAATTTAATGTGGCGCTGGTTGTTGTAACACACTCTTTGACTCTGGCTGAGAAGATGAAGATGATTTATAGATTATCACATGGAAAATTGGAGTAATAAAGAATTCAGAAGTTAAAGGAGTTAAAGCATTCCATCAACGAACAACGACATGTCCATTTTCAAATTCATTATACAAAGCATTCGATACTACTGGAAACAGCATTTTGCCGTATTTCTTGGAACGGTTATAAGCACTGCTGTTCTTACTGGCGCTTTGGTTGTTGGCGATTCGGTTAGGATGAGCCTTAACAAACTGGTTGATGTTCGTTTAGGAAGTATCCGTTTTGCTTTGCAGTCGGGTGATCGGTTTGTTCGCAATGAGTTGGCTTCTGAATTAGGGGCGAAGCTGAATACTCCAACCGCCGCTCTATTGATGGTTAAAGGAATTGCCATTAACCCTGAAGCAGATGCTAGAATTAATAATGCTCAGGTAGTTGGGGTTGATAGTAGTTTTTGGAAACTCTCAAATGTAAAGCCTTTCACAATTAATGCTGAAGAAGCAGTAATCAGTGAGAACATTTCTCAAAAGTTAAACCTTAAAGTTGGGGATGAGTTTCTTTTAAGGGTTGAGAAAACAAGCGTTATCCCTTTAAGTGCTCCTTTCTCGAAGGATGTTGATCCATCGGTTGCCATTCGTTTAAAGGTAAAAGCGGTTGTTGGCGATAAAAGTATGGGTCGATTTAGCCTGAAAAACAATCAGGTTGCTCCATATAATGTGTTTGTTTCGCGGGAACTGCTTGCTGGCAAGTTGGAATTAGTAGGTAAATCGAATATCCTTTTAGTTGGTAATATAAAAGATGTAAACTCTTTATTAACATTCCTGCGAAAGCAGGAATCTACTTTAGATATGGATTCCCGCTTTTGCGGGAATGAAGACCTGCCTCAACAATCTGTTTTTGTTCTAAATAGTGAATTCCGAAAGGTTTGGAAACTTGAAGATGCAAGCATCACCATTCGCGAACTTTCCGAATCAAATAGATATGAGGTGCTTTCCGAAAGGATATTCATTGACGAACCAATTGCAAAATCAATTTTTAACCTCAATTTGCCTCACGAAACGGCCCTTACCTATCTAGTCAACTCAATACATTTTAAAGGCAAGGAAACACCTTATTCTTTCGTTACAGCAGCATCATCACCAATAGTCGATAAAACTTTAAAGAATGATGAGATTCTTGTAAATGACTGGGTTGCAAAAGATTTAGGGGTTAAGGCAGGTGATTCGGTTTTGCTGAAGTATTACGTGATTGGGCCATTGCGGACTATCAAAGAAGTTGGGAAATCGTTTTTGGTTAAGGGGATAATCCCAATTCAAGGCAAGTTTGTGGATAACTCGTTTATGCCGCTTTTCCCCGGCCTTGCCGATGCAGGTAGTTGCCACGATTGGGAGACTGGCGTGCCAATTGATTTGGATAAAATTCGCGATAAGGACGAAAAGTACTGGAAGGACTTTAAGGGCACTCCCAAAGCATTGATCTCTATGAATGTTGGATTAGCCCTTTGGGGTAATCGGTTTGGTAGTTATACCTCAATTCGATTCGATAAAAACAGTATTCAACTCGATCAACTAAAAGAGAAAATTCTAAAGAGCATTAAGCCCGAGGATGTCGGTTTAGCATTTATGCCTGTTTACGAGCAGGGTTTGAATGCGTCCAACAACTCCGTTGATTTTGGGAGTTTGTTCCTTAGCCTGAGTTTCTTTGTTATTGCTGCTGGAATTCTGCTAACTGTACTTATTTATTCCCTCAACACCGAATCTAGGAAAGAGGAGATTGGAATTCTTTCGGGATTAGGGTTTGATCGTAAGCTGATTGTTAGGATTCGCTTTGGTGAATCAATTCTGGTTGCACTTTTGGGCGGTATTGTTGGTGCATTGATTGGTGTTGTTTATAATTATGGACTGGTATGGGGTTTGAATTCTGTTTGGCAGGGAGCCGTTCATACAAGCAATCTCGAAGTTTTCGTAAACCCAATTACCATTTTAATTGGTGCTTTCAGCGGATTTGCTTTAGCTCTACTATCAATCTACCTTGTAACTCGTCGAAAGCTAAAGCAACCAGTTTCAGTACTGATTAAAAGTAGTTTCGAAGTTCCGTTCCGGATTGTTCGGAAATATCTTAGCGTAAGCAAGCTGATAGCAATTATTTCAATCTTGTTTGCTGCTGTGATGGTAATTTACTCCTTAACCTTGCAGGGTGAGATTAATGCTGAAATCTTTTTATCGGCAGGAGGAATTTTCCTAGTTGGATGCATCGCATTGCTCAATTGGTATTTGCGGATCGTCAGGGATCGGATGCATACAAAACCTTTAAGTATTGTCCAGTTGGCACTTAAGAATGCTGGTCGAAATAAGAACAGAAGTCTTACAACCATTGCCCTGCTTGCCTTGGGTACGTTTAGCATTATTATAACAGGGGCAAATCGCAAAACCTATTATGGCGTTGAAAACCTTCGTCAATCGGGAACTGGAGGATATACATACTGGGCCGAAGCATCGCTGCCTATTCAGTATAACCTAAATACTGCTAGTGGCAGGATCAAACTCGGATTAGATAATGAAGAAGCACTAAAAGATGCCAATTTAGTTCAAATCAATAGCCTTGATGGTGATGATGCCAGCTGTTTAAACCTAAACCAAGTTCAACGACCAAGAATACTTGGAGTAAAACCTGATGTTTTTGATAGCAGAAGTTCATTCTCCTTTGTAAGCAGTTTGAGTGGAATCGATAAAAAGCATATTTGGTTAGAGCTGAAAAAGAAGTATGGCGATGATATTGTCCCTGCCATTGCTGACCAAACGGTAATTACATGGGGATTGAAGAAATCGATAGGAGATACTTTAGTATATACCAACGAATCAGGAAAACGTATCAAACTACTTTTGATTGCTGGTCTCGACAACTCAATATTCCAAGGAAATCTATTAATCGACGATAGCCTGTTTGTAAAGAATTTCCCATCAACAAGCGGTTCAAAAATTATGCTGGTTGATGCTCCATTAGCCAAGCAGCAAGAGATTTCCGAATTACTGAGTTCAACCCTTACCGATTATGGAGTTGACCTTACTCCAACATCAACCCGATTGGCCGAATTCAACTCGGTTGAAAATACGTATTTAACGGTATTTATGGTGCTGGGTGGCTTAGGAGTTATTATTGGAACGTTTGGGTTGGGAGTAGTTTTGCTCCGTAATACCCTTGAACGCCGTTCCGAGATTGCCCTTCTGATGGCAATTGGCTACAGAAGAAATCAAATCTTCAGGTTGATATTCATTGAGAACCTTTTCATGCTAGTTGCAGGGTTAGTTTTAGGGGTTGTATCTGCATTTATTGGAATCCTTCCATCAATTCTATCCCCAGCATTTACGATGCCCATAGGATTTATCTCGTTAATTGTTCTAGTTATATTCTTTAGCGGGTTAGTTTGGATTTACTTCCCAACCCGAAACGCGTTAAAAGGCAATATCATTAAGGGGTTGAGGGAGGAGTGATCATTGGACTATTATTCATCATCTTCCTCAGATAACTTAAAGTCTAGCAGGATTGAAAAGCCAATTCGTAAACCACTCCAATCAGGTTGAATGTTTTTATCATCGAGAGTGAGTTTCATTCCTTTTTTACCTTCAAAGTACCCATTCCCAAACTGTTTAAAATAACCGAAGTTCATTTCAAAACAAATAAAACTAAATGTATAAGAGATTTTGCCACCAGGTTCTACATAATAATTTTTTGAATTAAAATAATAGTTGTTATCAACCATCTGCATATTATTAACCCTGAAATATTCATTCAAGTTAAGATTCGATTGTAATAACCCTATTTCAGAATAAAGTGAGAATTTTATCTTTTTATCAGGATTTAATGTCCCTCCTACAATAATACCAAATGTTTTGCCTTTTATTTTAGTATCAAAACGATATTCACCCGAATAATCCTTAATCGAAATTCTTGAACCCGTGGAATGGAACGAGTATAAAAATCCAACACTTATATATCTAAATTCAAGACTAATTACCGGTTGATAGTAGTAATAGCATGGATAATTAGAGATAGTTTTAGGATGTAAAACGTTATTTGCAACATATTTATTTAAATCTTTAAGTTCAGACATTTTGTAACTTCCTATACCAGGCTGAATACCAATCTTTAAATGTTGGGCATTAATAATTAAAGAGGAAGATAAAAAAGCAGATAATAAAAATGTTTTTTTAAGTAAAGATTTCATCAGTTGTTAATTAGCAAAGTACATAATTTGTTTATCAGGTAGAATAATAGAATGGTTTATCAAATAACACATATTTGAATATGAAGTTATTTCAAAATTAATTGGAATGTCATGTAATACTGAACCATCAAGAAAGTTTCTTATGTATAGGTGCCCCTGAATGAATGTAAGGAATTCATTGTTGTAAAAGTCAACGTTCAATAATCTTTCCCCAGAAAGTGAAAACTCAGAGATTGTTGAGAAATCAATGCAACGTTTAATGTATAAGACGGACCCTTTACTATAGACTAATCGATTGGGATCCTGAGTATCGAACTCAAGATAGTTGGGTTCGGATTTGGTGTGCTTTTCCCCAAAAATTGAAATAAAAGAAGAGTCTTTTAATTGAACAAATTTTAAAGAATCATTTGTTTGTAGGTAAATGAAATCACCATTTTGAGATATTTTTAATCCTTTACCTATTCCATATTCTGTTATTTTATACTTAGCTTTAATTGTTTTGCTTTTAAAATCATAGACATAGAACCCAATCCTTTCATTACTATAGTTAAGATTAATAATTCCTGTTTTAACATCAGAAATAGGAATTGTCGATAAGTTACAGTATCCTGTTAGGTATTGTAAATCCTGTATTGTGTCATAAGTAAAATTTTGCGAATTTATTAAGGTGGTTTCCCAGACTACTTTAGCTGAAATGATATTATTAGAGGGTGATATATCAATACTTGAAATATAATTTGATATAGTACATTGGTCTACAATTCTTTTATTTGGGACTGAGTATTTTAAAAGTTTTCCTTCATTCAGATATATAAATTCTGTCTTACCAATTACTTTAAATCCATTTATGCTATTGTTGTTTGTTAAAATAGGAAAGCCAATCGTTGCATTAGTTTCGATTGTGTAAATATTGTTGTTTGATTTGACAATCCTTGGAATATACTTAAGACTTAGGGATATATTATCTCCAAAGTAAGCATCATTGATCGTATATGTTGTGTCATTTATTTCATCGGTGTTTTTAACAAGAACATTAGATCCGTTAGAATTCTGATAAAGTTCATACGATTTAAATGCATTGTAATATTTATTTTTATTCCATTTTATGATGATTTGATTTGTCTCCAGATTTTGTACTTCGGTTCGTAATTCTTCGTTTATCTCACCTCTTGCCCAATATCTAACGTTGCCAGCTTTTGTAACCACATTAACTGTGTAATATTCATATTCTCCTATATAACTACTATCAATTACTTCATTGTTTATAGTTTTAGCATAAATTGAATTTGTTGAATATTTTTTTATTTGATATTCTTTGAAATCAACTGAGTTACATTTGGTCCAAGATAACCTTAGAAAACCATCATTGTTACTTGTTTGAATGGCATGCGGATAATTAGGCTCTTTTTCAACTTTAATAATCCAGTCTTTAGAAGATAATGCAAAATATTCAGCATCCAACTTATCTGCAATACTTCCAGTGCCTGTCTTTGTATAAAGTACAATTGAAAGTTTATGAATTCCCTCGATTAAGCCATGATAGTCAAGTTCAAAATAACCATTACTTGAATTTACAGTGCCAGCAAGTACATTATCAATATAAAAACATACTGCAACAATCTTTTGAATATCATTGCTTTTAAAGTTGAAATTTACCTGTTTGCTTCCGTATAAAAAGAGAGTGTCTTCATCAAGGTTTAAATTGATAGTCTGAATATCAGGGGGTGTAATATTTTCATTAACTTTTGGTTCATATATCCCTGAATTGTCATATTCACAGGAAACCATCCCGCATATAAGTGGAGATATGATTAATAATAAATACAGTTTAGTTTTCATTATGATATTACTGATGGTTTGAAAAAAGAACTTGAAATTAGTCAATATCGAATAAATGACAAAACAAAAAAATAAAGTTTTTAAAAGTGTTCAAAGCATTCTCAAGTTAGGATGAGGTTGTACCTCATCCTTTTTAGTTATGCAGGCTTTAGCCTGCAATGATACTTACGACTCAGGCTATAGCCTTAGCCGAACAGGGATTTATCTCAGTAATTGTTTTGGTTGTTTTTGTAAGTGGGTTGATATGGATTTATATTTCCTAACCCGAAACGCTTTAAAAGGAAATATTATTAGGGGGTTAAGGGAGGAGCAGAGCCGGTCTATTTAAAAGTTAAGATGAGGTGAAATTTTATCTTTTTATATGCTGATACCACCAGTAATAATTGCGACTATTACTGAACCTTAACCCAAAGAGGATTGTTGTTTTTAATTTTACTTTTTATCCAAAAACTTTTCTATCATCGGAACGGCAAGGTCGCTCTCTTTAAAATCGGGTTTTAGCGTGGTTATTTCGCCAATGTAGTCGCCATGCCCTCCTGGAATTATGGCCAACTCGGAGTTGGCAATTAGGCGGTGCATCTCAAGGGCATGCTCGGGGGTAACCATATCTTTATCGCCAATAATAATTAAAGCAGGCGCTTTAATGGCCTTAATCTTCTCGTCGGGGATATCCTTAAAATTGAGCATCCTTTGTACATCGCGGGCAAACATCACCTGCAAGCCGTTGGTGTCGGCGGCAACCTTTTTGTAGGCTTCCTTCAGCTGCCGTGGCATATTATCTAGGCTTGCCTGTTTCATATATCCCCAAAACTGCTCGGGTACCCCACTTCGCTTGGTAATAGCAGAGCCCAAAACAATTTTGTCAACTATCTCGGGGTGGCGAATGGCAATTTGCAGTGTAGTTGTTCCGCCGTTGCTAAAGCCAAAAAAGTCTGCCTTGTCAATTTTAAGATTTGCCAAAAGTGTGGCAACATCATCGGCATCCTGCTCAAAGGAGAGGTCGGCATTGCGGTCGCTAGTGCGCCCGTGCGCTTGCAGCTCAACGGCAATTACCTTTCGGCTCTTTGCAAATAGCGGAATAACCTTCTCAAAAGATGATTGTATGGTTGAGCCACCCCCGTGAATAAGCACAAGCGGCTTGCCCTGCCCGTAAATTTCGTAGTACATCTTAAGGCCATTCACTTCTGAGTATCCACAAAAGAGAGTTAAGTTGTCTCTTTTTTCTGTTGCCATCTTACTGTTAATTTCTGTTTTTTCGTGGCATGAAATCAATGTGAAAAGAGTTAATGCTAAAGTTATAATTCTTGTTTCCATTTCTGTTGAGTCGTTGTCATGTGCTGTATTGTTCTACATTGGGCATTAACGATTTGCAGATGTTTATTTTTGCCCGTTACAACTGACCCTTATATTTTGGGTCAAAGTCAACCATCCACTCAATACCATATTTGTCTCTAAACATGCCAAAATAAGAACCCCAAGGGCTATTATCAATGGGCATTTCTATTTTTCCCCCCGCTGAAAGTCCATTAAACAATTTATCAGCTTCTTCTTTACTCTCAGCACTGATTGTAATTTTACTTCGGTTCTCATTCTCGTTATGCTTTCCCATAAATTCGGGGGTGTCACTTCCCATTAACAAACTGCTCTTGCCTATTGGCAAAGCGATATGCGAAATTTTATTAGCTTCCTTTTCAGCGATAGGATTCTCGGGACTTGACATATCTTTGAAACGCATTACCATTGCGAACTCTCCGCCAAATACAGATTTATAAAATGTAAATGCTTCTTCTGCGTTTCCATTGAAATGGATGTAAGGATTTATTTGTGCCATATTTTTTACTATTAAGGTTTGATATTTTTATTTTGTTAAGCGTCAGGAATATTAGGTTCTACCAAAAGTTTTAATTTATCCAAAGATTCTTGCCATCCTAAATAGCACATTTCTAGTGGTATCATAGAAGGAATCCCTTCTTGCAAAATTTTTAGTTCAGTTCCACACGATACTTTGTTAATCCATACCGAGGTCACCATTTCACCCGGCAAGTTTGGGTCATCAAATTTGTCGCTATACTTAATAAATTCGTTGGGTTTAATATCTAAGTAATTACCGCCAAACGATTGACTACTTTCTGTAGTAAAGTTTATGAACGACATTTTATAACTACCGTTAACTTTAAACTCCTTATGATGCACCACGCATAAAAAACCATATGGAGGAATCCAAGATGAAAAAGCGTTTGAGTCGGAAAAGGCACGAAAAACCTTTTCGGGAGAGGCTTTAAGCACTCTATGAAGTGATATGCTATTGTTTGTCATACTAGTATTTTTAGTGTTAATAACTGAAACCATGAACTAGTAAATAAACACTTAAAACACTACTAGGGTTCAGTATAACTTTCAATATTCCTAATTCCCTGTCTAAGATGAGGTAGAGCCTTTACTGAATAGGGTTTAATAACTTGTCTGCTTGTTGGCTTATCAACTTATTTGCTAAGAACCCCTTCGCTGCGCTCAGAACCGAAGCTGGACAAGCAAGTTCAGCACAACCACTAACATTTTTCGAAATGTAAAAGTAGGGTCTATTTCATGGCGGTTGTATTATATGTAAAACAGAAACTTAATACTTAAAGCCATGATAAAATGTATTACTTATCGGAAATCAAAAGCCACAAAACTAGAAGTACTAACTCTTAAGGTAGTGGCAATTTGTATGATTGTTGGGTTACTCGTACTTGAGTTTACAACGAAGTTTACGGTATAAGCAAATAAAGAAGATATTTATTGGATTCTCTCTTTGTTTTTTAAAAGTTCTACTCTTACCATTAACGACAGTAATAGAGCCACGCAGATAATAGCTCTGAGCGAGTAAATTGTAGCAAGCAACCCTTTGCTTGATAGAAGTGAAAAGGCTGGAACAATCATCATAAGTATCCAAACCGAGAAGGGCTCGGTATTCTCTTTGGTTTCGATTAATCGTTTAACAACCGGAAAGTATGAAACCACCATAATCATTTGGATTGATAGGTTGGTGATAAGGTGATTCTGTGTGATTGCCCAAAAAACAACGGCTACGATTACTGCAATGAGGCACCCTGTGTCAAATTTGGTAAACTTTGAGGTTTTATCACCCCATATTGCAATGGCAATCGAAACGGTTACAACAAGGATTAAATCGGTAGAATTAAGGATATTATCCCATATGCTAAAGTTATCCTTTGCAAGGTAGGTTATCAGGCTCATTCCAACAGCAATCGAGAAAAATATCCACATTGCGAGTGCTGGTTTTATCTTTTGTTTATACAATAAAACACAATAACGAACAGCTATAAATAGATTTAAAAAGCTTACCGATATAATTGAGAATTCGCGCATGTCCTAAGTTCAGTGTGTTATTAAGCAACGAAAATAGTAATTCCTTTCTCTTTAAAATGGGCAACTTAAAAATATTTTACAAAAAATAAAAAAGTGGTAGGGTTTTTGCTTTTTAAATAGTATAACGGAAAAATAGAAGTTGAATTTTAATATAAAATACTATGATTACTTATATTGATACATGGAGGTCGCGGCGAACTGCTTTCGAATTAGCAATGCTTAAAGTTTTAGCAGTAAGCATTGTAGTTATGATCCTAGTTCTAGAATTTTTGGTAAAATATAATTGTAATTAGATTTTCTAAAAGTCGTAGATAATAAGGTTTAGGTTTAAAAAAGCCCTTCAGAATTTTTGAGGGGCTCTTTTATTTGATCATTCTAAACCCTAGTCTGTTTTTTACATTCGTAAAACCTCAAATAATGTGTTATTTTTACAGTTTAATTCGATTAACCAAACAATTGTTCATGAATATCAGTCGTTGGCTACTTGTGTTACTTCTCTTTGCTCCTTTAAGTGAAGCTTTATCTCAAGTAATAGAAATTTCTGAGGTAAAATCAGAACCTTCAACCCTAGCCGATTCTCTTTTTAATGCGGAGGATTATAGCCAAGCATTACCTCTTTATCTGGAATTATGTCAACAGTATCCACGCGATATTCACTATAACTATGCACTTGGGGTATGCTATATCAATACTTCACGGGAAATTGAAACAGCTCTATCATACCTGTTAAAAGCATCTCGTGGCGAGGCTCCTAACAAAGTTTACTATTACATTGCCGAGGCTTATCGCCGAAATTATCATTTTGATTTAGCAATTGATTATTACAGACGATTTACTATAAATGGCGGGTCAAAGGATATTTCGACCAGTGATATCGAGAAGCGTTTAGCCATATGTGAGAATGGCACCTCTATGCTAAAGTATATTTACACGCCTCAGGTTATTGATCGAAAACGATTTACTTTAAACGATTTTTTTCAATATTATTCAAATGCTCCCAAAACAGGTTCATTTATTGTAAAGCCCGATAATCTTAAATCTCCTACTGATATTAAACAGAAAGAGTGGTCAATAATATTTTCTCCATCAACCCCCCAAACAAACGATTATATTTACTATTCGAGCTATGGAAAGAGTACAATAAATGGGAAAGACATATATCGGATCAAGCGTTTAGAAGATGGGTATTGGAGCAAACCAGAAAATCTCGGGACTACAGTAAATTCATCTGAAGATGAAGATTTTCCATACATCTCTCCTGATGGCAAAACTTTATATTTTGCTTCAAAGGGGCATTACAATATTGGGGGGTATGATATATTTAAAAGTACCTTCGATTCTACAACAAATAAATGGAGCGAGCCCGAGAATATAGGATTCCCTATTAGCTCAACCTTTGACGATTTTTTATATATTCCTGATACAAAGGAAAGGATAGCATGTTTTGCTACAAATAGAAATACAGATGGCGATAGCGTTGAGGTTGTAATGTATAAGATGGAAGTAAACCCAATTCTTCGTTCGTTTACTACCTATGAAGAGGCTCAGCGCGTTGCCAAACTAAGATCGCCGAAGGATAAGGTAATTAAAAATATTAAAGTTGATGATGGAACTCTTGACAGAGAAAAGAATCCCTTTGAAACTCCTGAAGTTAAAACCAAGCCAGCAACTTTTAATACTGTAGAGAATGACCCTGAGTACATACGGTTGATCACAAAGGGATTTAGCAAACAGAAAGAAACCGATTCGCTAAGAACAAAGCTCGAGAAATTAAGGTCACAGTTTGATTATGTTACAACAGCCGAACAGCGCCGAAGTCTCGAATCAAAAGTTGTAAAAGTAGAGAATGCGCTTCTTGCTGCGCAAAACGAAGCGGATAAGATGTTCGTACAAGCAAGCCAAATTGAACAAGAATACCTAACAGGAAAGCGAAAATCTAAAGGATCAGATACTACGTTGTTTGCAAATGATAACCCTGATTATATCTATCAGGCTCAATTCGCCCCTACAGTTTTTCGAAGCGATGAAATTAATAAACTAGCACAGGTTGAAAAATTGTTTAATCAAATAAATACTGCACGAGATGAGGCTATATCGGCTAAGGCAAAGTATAATAGTTGTATAGAAAAGCAGGATTCAACAACCAATTGCAATGGATTAAGCTTACAAATGGTTAAAAAGATGAATGCCTATAGTGCATTAGTCTCAAAATGGATCGATGTAAAGTATAAAATTTACAACGATTGTATTATGGTTGCAATTGTTAAGAGCGGAAACAATAATGGAGATGGGGCAAAGGCTGAAGTTGAGAGAGCGAATAGCCACTTTAGAGCGGCTTCTGCAATTAAGAATAATTTGAGCAGCGAAGGAAGGGAAGAAAGTTTGTTCGAATCATCAATACTTTATGAAATAGGTATTTTGAGACTTGAACTAGCGTTTGCCCGGACATGGGGCATGAATCTATTTGAACAAGAAACAACCAGTAGGGTGATGAAATTGGAAAAGATAGCTTTTGGAAGCCCATTACCACCAGTTGTAAATAAAACAAACATAGAAGTTGTTGAAAATAAAACGGAAGAGAAACAAGAGGTGGCAATATCTAAAGTTGAAACAAAAAATCTAAATATTGAACCCATCTTAATAAAGAATGATGAAACTATTTCATTCCAAATTGTCGATAAAACACCCTACGATGCTGAAAATCCTATTCCGGTGAACGAACAGTTGCCTTATGGGGTTGTATACAAAATTCAACTTGGAGCTTATAGCAAACCGTTAGATATTTCCGCTTTTAAAGGAATGATACCCGTTTCAATTGAAAGAATTGAGGGAGCAAAGGTCTCTAAGTACTTCATTGGAAGATTTGATAAGTTCTCCGAAGCCGAAAAGGCTCTTACAACAATTAAATCAAAAGGATTTAAGGACGCATTTATCGTTGCATGGTACAACGGGAAACCAGTTCCAACAAGCAGGGCTCAATCCATGGAGGATAAGAGTGAAACAACTAAAGTTGTTCCAGTTAAAAATAATACAGATGCTACGTCTGATAAAGGCAAAATATATATTGTACAAATCGGGAAGTACACAAACAAGCTCCCCGATGGGATATATCAAACAGTTAAAGCCATCGCTTCAGGGAAAGATATCATCAGAAAACCCAGTGATCAAGGGCTAATGCTATACTCAATCGGAAATTATTCAACCCTTGAAGAGGCTAATCGTGTAAGGGATAATCTCATTGCAAGCGGTTTGACTGGAGTGGTAGTTGTTGGAGTCGATATTGAGAAAAAATAGCTATTTTTGTAGGCAAATATTTGGATATGAGGAGCAAGCCTAAAGAGAGGAATGTTGAGGGGAAATCAAGTCTTATAAAAGATTATTGCTTGGTACTATTTAATGATGATACCAATAAATACGAATATGTTGTTGAGTGTTTGATTGATATTTGCAAGCACGATCCTGTTCAGGCTGAACAATGTACGTTTATAGCACATCATAAGGGGAAGTGTGATATTAAATTGGGATCATTTGATCAACTTCAAGAGATGAAGCATGAATTTGACCTTAGGGGCATTAATACGCTGATCTATCAGAACTAGAGCTTAACTTTGGCTTTAAATATTTTCAAAGGGAGATGGGTATCTCCCTTTTGATTTAAAAAATAGTTGTAAAAAAGGGTTAATTTTTTGCTAAATTGAATTGATTTTATACTTTTGTGCCACTTCTTTTGAAAACAATTCAAATGAGGTTAGCCCACCAAAGGGGAATGAGTTAAAAAAGAGTTCTTTTTTCAGAATTGAATAAAATCTTTTATCTTCAACA
>Ga0209099_1002573_pt1 | contig 15788 bp, 12 predicted proteins | sample AD_JPNHW2_MetaG_FD_184430 | JGI IMG/M metagenome (GOLD analysis project Ga0209099, IMG submission 184430) | Active sludge microbial communities of municipal wastewater-treating anaerobic digesters from Japan - AD_JPNHW2_MetaG (SPAdes) (version 2) | ecosystem: Engineered > Bioreactor > Anaerobic... | reverse complement strand
GGCAATTGTTGTTGAAGGTGGTCAGGTATGCCGGATAACCAGGGGTCAGGCTTGCGCCGGAGCTATTCCATGTGATACCTTAAATATTAATAAATGGTGGCTGTATGAAAAATAGGATTCATTACTGCTTGCTTGTTGCCGGTTTGCTTACCCTCCTGCTGCCAACAGAATCCAGGGCTCAATCAGGGATATCCTGTGAGGGTTGCTTTGATGGTGACGGCCATCCTGTCGGATGTGGTTCAACATGGACCGTAGTCTATAACGGCACTGAATATAACTGCAGATGTGTTTGTGGCGTGGGAGGCGGACCTGATTGTACACCAGTTTCGTCGTCTTCTTCTTCTTCGTCCTCATACAGCTCCGGCAGCAGCGGTGATTTCAGAACAGATCTTGCCACCATGGTTATCGGTGGATTATTTAATGCGCTTAATAACTGGCTGAACTCACCTGCCCCCTCTCAGAATAAACAGGCATCATCCTCCCCTGCATACCACGAAATGACTGCAGAAGAAAAAGCCGAGATTGAACGAAAACAGGCCGAATACAGGCAACATATTCAGGAACAGGTTGATAAAGCATCTGAAGAATATACAAAACAAATAAACGGATCTTTTACAGACAAGCAGACAGCCATGGCAGTCGACTTTAAAACAAAACTGGTGAAATCAGAATCCGTTAAGACAATTAAGCAGCTTAACTGTGCAGCCTATAACAGTATTCAGGCAGCAAAATTAAACTGTCAGACCATAGACTTCAATACTCTTGATGGTTCAATGGAACAGGCAAGGTCAACAGCCGATTTTGCAAATGGTCTTTCATCTGATTGCCCTGAAATAAAGTTACAAATACCTGACGTTGTCCCTTCTCACCCTGTTGGCTTCCAGCAGATGTTTTATCAGACTGTTAAGTTTAAAGCCGATAGTATCAACAAACATGTCTTATTATTAAAAGAGAGCGGAAAGACTATTCAGAAAAAAATTGAAGAGAAAAAGTCCGTTGTGGAAAAGCTTAAGAGTGACAAAAATGCCGGTCAGAATAATGATCAGTTAATGCAGGAAGCACTGAAAGCCCTTAAAGAATCAGAAGACCAGCAGGATGAGCTGACAGAAGAAATTAAAGCCAGTGAAAAAAACATTGAGTTGTACGACATGATAAGAAGTACATACGATACCGATAAGACAAATAATTCAAACCCCCAAAAATGAAACCAGGTAAGATTTCTGTTTTTTGTATCTCTGTTGTTTGCATGCTGCTGTTTTCAGTGGCAGAGGGTAAAGCCCAGCAGGAGATACCCGATAATATTAAAGATTATATAACCCGCGGAATAGCTGCTTTTGAAAATGCCAAAGTCCCTGCCGACATTGACAAGGCACTGCTCGAATTCAACCAGGCAGAAAAGATCGCTCCCGATTTTCCCGATATACATTACTACCTGGGTAAAACATATTCGCTGTTGCAGGGTAATGCCGGGAGAGCCGTAAAAGAGCTGAAAAGATACCTTGAGCTTTATCCCGATGCTCCTGAAAAAGAGGAGCTGACTGCCGAAATCGCCAGGCTCGAGAAAGTAATTGCATCAAAAAGATTATCCACTCTTAACGGTGTTGAACTGATGCAGCTATCCGACGGCATTTATATACGCAGGCTCCTTGGTCCAAACGTGGGAGGCAGGATAACAAGCCGCAACCAGAGTTTTTCATTAATGCCGGGAGATAAGCTGGTTACTGTTAACAAAACCGATATCTCTGATCTGACTTTTGACCAGGTTCTCAGATTGTTCGACAGAGACTCTACTGCAAGGTTTGTTCCTGCAGAAGTAATCAGAGGTGGTGTGGCACACAACGTTGTACTTGAGCGGTCAACAATATTGAAGTCCGATGACGTCAGGGTGTTGGGAGAAGAAGATTTAAGCACCATCATTGAAGAATCCGCTGTACCGGTAATAACTATGTTCTGTAATTCAGTAAACCCCGACTGCAAAAAATATATGTTTTACCTGAGCAGGCTGGCTTACCAGTTCAGGGGGAAGATACAGATAATGATGGCCTACGTTGATGACAATGTAAGTATCTCCACGGAGTTCAACATAGACACTATTCCTACAATACTCTTTTACAGGGACAAAAAACTGATAGGTAAAATAACCGGTTTCCAGCCGGAGCTTTTAACGGAAAAGGCGAATAACATTGAAACGACGGATCCGTTTGGTCTTTAAAAAACAAGGGTGCTTTCCGGCACCCTTTTATTTTAATATTTGATTATTTTTTGTGTCACTGATCCCATTGCGGTTTCAACCCTTACAATGTATGTTCCCGGTTTATATCCTGCCATATCAATCTCCTTCTTCTCGCAGCCAACAATTTCAGAATGCAGCAGCCGGCCATTCAGATCATACATTTCAATGCAGACAATCTCAGACTGTGATTCAATGACAAGTACAGATTTAACAGGGTTAGGGCCAAGCATAATTCCTGATACTTCTCCGGGGTCTGTTACTGAGGTGGGGTTTAATGAAGCTGCAACCCAGCTCTCCGGACGTGAGTTATCAAATGAGAGATCCGCAAGCTCAAGAAAATAGCCATTCCCGTCGGCATAAGGCCATGGATATGAATCTGTGTATGTAAGAGAGTCTATGACATTTCCAAAAGCATCGGAAAGTACAATCTTCTGGCTTAAATCAGAGAGATGCCTTGTAAACTGTCCAAAAGGAGTCAAACCATATACTTTTTCAAAGGCAAGTGCATTGCTTGCCAGGTATAACGACCCGTTTGCTTTCAATGCTGAGTTCACGGGAAACTGATAAACAAGACCTGTCCCGCTGAAATATATGCCGCTCAGGTCAATGGTATGGTAACTGTCATTCGTTATCCGGATGAATTCAAGGTCATCAGCCTGGTAAATACCAATTCCCTTTGGACTATACATTATCCTTGAAATCACCAGAGGAGGAACAGAAACATTGGAACAGGCCGAATAAGATCCGATATTGGCTGTTATCCATGCTTCACGGGTAACCAGGAATGTTTTTATTTTTTGTATTTCAGCAGCATGATCACCTATGGTCCCCCATCGTGCGTTCTCTCTTACCAGGGCTTCACTTATCATTGAAACGGTCTGATCAATGTAAGCATTCAGCACTTCTGTATTAAAAGGCTGACCGGCAGCAATAAGCTCATTCCATCTCTTTGACATATAACATCTGAAAGTAGAGATGTTAAAAAGATCCGTCCAGAATTTTGAGCCGTTATTACCATAATAGTCTTTAAACTGCCATATATCTGTGTGACTTCTGTCTAATCCCCAGAGAAAAAGATCATTTCCGAAAGAGAGATTAAAATCCCATATCGGACCGGCCCTTAGCTTACCATTCCGGTCTTTGTGAAAGAATGTGCTGTATTGGTATGAATCGGGGTTTGAGGCAAGCTCGCTCAACAACATGTAGTCAATAAAGGAAGGGATGTCTATTATTGACGGATAACCGGTTGAAATTGAGGTGTACATTGAGTGTGCCGCAGTTGAAAAGTTATTAAACACACCTTTTATGTAGTTAGTCTGGGTAATTGTGGCATCCACAGGATCAGGCCAGTGGAAAATATAATCCACATTCTGCCAGTTATAAGCATACTCTGTCCATGCAACAGGATCGCCGTTTACCTTATCAGCTTTTATTATATACCCTCCCGATAATTCAGGTAAGGCATTATCCGTTGGGAGAATTTTCTCAATATTTACCCTGTTCTTGTCAGGTTTGATTTTTTCCTCAAGCAGGTATAACCCACGGTAATCACCGTTTATAATCACCTCACAATAAACAGTTCGCGTGGCATACTCTCCAATCTGCCTCGACAGGTTATAACAAAGGTAATCCCTGATACATGAAGGTTCAAAGTTGAGGGCATTAAGCACCCAGTCGTGTTCACCGGGCATCCCCAAAAGTCTTACATCATATTCAGTCAGGTCATCATCAAGAAGAGTGGTAAACCCATAAGGTTTTTTATCAAGTGACTGCGATGATGATCCTCTTATCTCTATGCTTATTCTACCGTTATAATTCAGATATAATGAGTTGTTTATGTCTGCAAGGTAATTTCTCTCTCCCGGACCACGGTAAATTATTTTCATATTAGCCTTAACCCTGGGTTCGTCAGGTATATAGGCGCCTCCATCAGTGTTGATCACAACAATGGGAAGATTGCTTTCGGTGAACGATTGTGACAAACCTGTTTCCCTGAAAACTAAAAGTAATATGAAGAAGAGTATAAGTTTTTTCATAAATATTCCTGAGGCGTTAAAGGTAATTATTAGCCATTTGATTTTGTGTCAGGTGACTGAGATTTTGACGAATGAATTTTCAGCGATTAGGCGGAAAAGTCGGGGAGAAATAATATGGTGCAAGTTTCCCCTCCTTAGAAAGGAGGGGTCCGGCGACGCAGGAGCCGGGGGGTGGTATGTCTCATCTTTTGGCCTAAATCTATCGTCGGAAGTAATACAATGGAAAAAGATTAGCAGCAATATTCTTTTTTACAGAAAGACAGGTTGGTATTAAAACATAATACATACCACCCCGCCCTCGCTTCTCTCGGGCACCCCTCCTGACTCAGGAGGGGAAAATATACTACAATGCTTATCTTCATTTTAAATCCACAGAAATTTCACTTGACCTATTTTTAGTGAAAACTAAGGTTGAAATTCTGCTAAATCAACTGTGCAATATTTATTCATTGTTAAACAAAATTTTTATTAACAGTTGCAAGTGGTCATATATTGCAGTATACATGCTTTTTGAAATCATTAGCGATTTTTAAATAATTTTTATCGATATGTTAAAATATCTTAATTTGCGTTAATATTCTCTCCTAAATCTATTGTCTATGAAGAAAATCTTTACTCTGATTGCTCTCTCTTTGGCATTATCTATGACGATATTCGCCCAAAAGGGAATGAAAAACCCTGCTGCCGCCTATTGCGAGCTGATGGGTTACAGTTACTCAGCGGTGCATGATGCATCAGGAAACGAAGTTGGAACTTGTACACTTCCCAATGGGCAGAAAGTAAATGCCTGGGATTTTTACAAAGGAAAAGTTGCCCAGGAATACAGCTATGCTGCAAAAAAGGGCTATGAAATCCAGACTGAGGTCGAAACCATAAATGGCTATACGACTGAAAGGGCTGTTTGTACACGTGAAGTAAAAGGTGTACAGGAGAAACTGACTCTTGAGGAGTTGATGGAACTTAATGGTGACCAGCTTCAGCTTGAGAGTAAAAGCAAAGCCCCGGATCTATACGCAACGGCAAAGGAAAATGTCGCCTTTGTTTATGCCAAAAGCACGCCTGCATCTTTTGACTGGAGAAGCTATAACGGCCACTCATATATTGGTTCGGTACGCGACCAGGGAGGTTGCGGATCGTGCTATGCTTTTGGTGCCTCTGCAGCAGCCGAGGGTGTTTATAACTATGCTACCGGGAGCTACGACAGTAACACATCTGATTTTGCCGAGTCGTATATCATATGGTGCCTGGGATCAATGTCGGCATACAGCAGCAATTTTGGCGGTTGCGGCGGCGCTGATTATACCTATTCCGAACTGCAGGCTCTGTGCGACATAGGAACAATCCCTGAATCCTATTTCCCTTACTCAGAGTCAACGGGTCAATCGTGCCCTACGGCTGCAACGAATGCAACCAAAACAAAATTTTCATCATGGTATCGGGTTACCTGTTCAGATATTGATGCAATAAAAACAGCAATCATGACTTATGGCGTTGTTGATGCTGCTGTTTATGCTTCAACCTCATTTCAGAATTATACCGGAGGCATCTATTCTGACAGCTATACCACCTGTTCGGCCAGCCCCTGCTATAATACCACAACAAACCATGCAATTGCACTTGTAGGATGGGGTACCGACGCCACCACAGGAGATTACTGGATACTGCGTAACTCATGGGGAAGCACATGGGGAGAAAACGGCTACATGAGAATTGATGCCACATCGGCACGCGTGGCATGCGAAGTCTGTTACCTCGTTTATACCCCTGCAACAGTTACTGTACCAACAGTTGCAACTACGGCTGCATCTTCAGTCACAAACACCACAGCCGTTGGTGGCGGGAACATTACAGCCAACGGTGGCGGTACCGTTACTGCCAGCGGTATTGTTTACTCAACATTATCAGCGCCGACACTTTCTACCGGTACTGTCCTCTCAACCTCTCCTGTTACAACCTCAGGATCATATTCACTTACCATGAGCGGGCTTACTGCCGGCACAACTTACTATGTAAGGGCCTATGCCACTAACAGTGCAGGTACAGCTTATGGCGACCAGGTTTCTTTCACCACATCAGCAACAACGGATACTCAGGCGCCGACGGCTCCTGCTAACCTGGCATCATCGTCAGTGACATCATCATCAGTAACACTTACCTGGACCGCCTCAACAGACAATGTTGCAGTAACAGGCTACAATGTTTACCAGGGAAGCACTCTGATTGGCACAACAACAACAACAAGCTATACTGTTTCAGGCCTTTCTGCCTCAACAGCATATACATTCTACGTGACTGCAAAAGACGCTGCGGGAAATGTATCATCAGCAAGCTCATCAATTTCAGTTACCACATCGGCAGCCAGCGTAACATACTGTACGTCGAAGGGATCCAATTACTCTTATGAGTGGATTGACCTGGTTCAGCTGAACACAATCAATAACGTTACCACAGCAAATGCCGGTTATGGAGACTTCACCGGCATGTCAACATCACTTACAACAGGTACAAGCTATACCGTTTACTTCAGTGCAGGATTCAAGAGCTCATCATACACTGAATACTGGTACATCTGGATCGATTATGACCAGGATGGCTCGTTTGAAAGCACCGAACTGATAAACTCCACATCATCAACCTCCTCCGGGACACTGAGCAAGACATTCACTGTTCCCACAACGGCCACACCAGGATCGACAAGGATGCGTGTCACCATGAAATACAACTCCGCTCCCACAGCCTGCGAGACATTCAGTTATGGTGAAGTGGAAGACTATACTATCAACATTGTTGCCGGTGTTGCCGATACGCAGGCTCCTACAGCACCAACAGGACTTGCAGCTTCTTCCGTAACAGCCACAACAGCCTCCTTAGGCTGGACTGCATCTACGGACAATGTAGCAGTAACAGGATACAATGTGTACAAAAACGGCACATTGCTCGGAACCGCTACCGGCACTTCTTACAGTGTCACAGGTCTGACAGCCTCCACATCATATTCATTCTATGTCACCGCATACGATGCAGCCGGTAACGTATCTTCAGCAAGCTCATCCATAAGTGTCACCACTTCAGCAGCCACAGTGACCTATTGTACTTCAAAGGGCAGCAGCGTTACATATGAATGGATCGACCTGGTGCAGCTGAATACGATTAACAATGTAACAGCAGCAAATGCCGGGTACGGTAACTTCACCAGTCTCTCAACCAACCTGAGTCTTGGAACAAGCTACACTATCTATTTCAGTGCAGGGTTCAAGAGCACAGCCTATACAGAATACTGGTATATCTGGATTGACTACGATCATGATGGCTCATTTGAAAGCACAGAGCTCATAAGCTCAGGATCATCTAAGCTGGCCACCACGCTGAGCAAGACATTCACTGTTCCTTCAACGGCTACCATTGGCTCAACAAGAATGCGTGTAACCATGAAGTATAACTCAGCACCCACCTCATGTGAGACATTCAGCTATGGTGAGGTAGAAGACTACACTGTTGTCATCACCGGCACTTCATCGACAGACAAGGGCGTTTCTGCCGATGCACAGGAGCTGGGTAATGAGCCTCCAACATCAATAATTGTTTGTCCGAACCCGGGTCACGATGTTATTGTCATCAAAGCTGAAAACGGAGTTGAGTTTACCAATAACCTGGTGAGGATATATAACAGTGCAGGTGCTCTGGTAATGGTTGCCAGGACTGATGAGCCCGTTGATATTTCAAAACTTGCGGCAGGTATCTATATCATAAAGGTTGAAGACCCCAAACAGGCATTTGTCACAAGATTTATTAAGCAGTAAAACACAGAGCTGCAATTTGGCAGCAGGTTATAAAAAAGGGAGAGGGACCGATGTCCCTCTCTTTTTATATTCAATTCTGAGATTTTCCTAATTTAGCATCATGGAATCCAAACTGTTATATAAGATTTATATCACCGGTGATGTGCAGGGTGTAGGGTTCAGGTGGCGCACCATGAATGAAGCGGGTAGTCGTGGTATCACAGGCTTTGTCTGTAACATGCCCGATGGCAGTGTCTATATTGAGGCTGAAGGGGAAAAGGATCTGCTTGACTATTTTGTCGGCTGGTGTAAAAACGGGCCGGGTTATGTTGACGGGGTCAGGACAGAGGTCTCTTCGCCGGTGGGTTATTCATGTTTCAGTATAAGACATTAGGATTTTCCCTTTTATCCATTCTCAATTGCTGTAGAAGCAGTAAAATGGCTGATTTTTCTGTCTGAAATTCAGAAATTCCGATGGATTTATTATTTTGTATCATAATTTTAAGTTGAAAGTCAGTCTGGGGTGGTATTGTCTTATTATATGCTTTTTGCAAATAAATACTCATGTGACTGACCGGGCATTGCTGTAATATGCCGGGATGAAAAAGAGGTTTAGAATGGTTTTTCCGGCATCCTGAATAAAAGCAAGAAAAAGTAAACATACTGTTCCAATATGGTATATCAGGTTCAGAAAAACTGAACATATAAACGTGTTGTGCACAACTTTATAAAAAACTGACACTATGATATTTTGCCAAAGGCTTTTATTGTTTATGCTGACAATCATCCTGTTTTCTTGTAATGATCTAAAACGTAATTCGAGATTAACAAATGAAGGAATGTTAAATGAACTTAAAGGAATATCAACAAATTGGAAAAGGGATTCTATCGGTTGCAATAATCTCAGAAAACAAATTTTAAAGGAGAATAAATTAAAGTATGATTTTTTAAATGGTTTAGACAAAAGAACAGCACTTGATTATTTAGGTAGACCGAATTTTGAACGTAAATTTATTGATAGAGACAAATTCTATTATTGTATTTCATGCAAATATGCTCCTCCTGTTAAATCTCAAGACAAGGAAAGTGTTGATACAATTAGAATAATAAATACTGAAGTGGAGTTGTTTTTTATTGATTTCAATTCAGACAGTATTATTATTAACTCTGGATTGATAATACCTTAAATGATAATAAAAAGCTGTGCACAACACACAATATAGCCAATAAGGGTTTCAGAGGTATGCGAAGATTTGTAACCCGCTTCAACTTTTTGTGTACCTTGATAGTAAATCGCCCGCAATCCCTTACTGTCCATATTGTCAAACGTTGGCAACAATATTGGGGAAATTTGCAATTGGTTCAAATCTGATGTAAATTTGCATCAAAACAATATAAAATGGCAAGGCAAAGTATTTCGTTTACTAAACCAAATGATGAGTGGTTAAAAGCACAATTGGAGAATCAGGAATATTCAAGCAAAAGTGAGCTCATCAATGATCTGATCAGACAAGCTAGAAAACAGCAAGCTCAGATTGATTGGATTAGAGCAAAGTTGGATAAATCTGAAAGAAGCGGATTTACAGACAGTACCAAAGAACAGATTCTAAACCAATCAAAATCCTTACTTAATGGCTAAATATAGATTAAGTAATGAAGCCAAAGAAGATTTGATACGAATCCATCATTACGGAGTTGAAAAGCTTGGAATGTCACAAGCAGACAAATACTTTGATACATTTTTTGAATATTTTGACATAATTGCTCAAAGGCCATTTTCATTTGAATCTGTAGATTATATAAAAAAAGGATATAGACGCTTCGTTTGCGGGTCTGACAGTATTTACTACAAAATAAATTGTGACACGGTTGAAATAATGGCAATTGTCGGAAGACAAGAGATAAACAATATCCTTTAATTTTTGAATAAAATACTGTTGCCAACAGGACGGTATATTTCATTTGCCTTCCCGATAGATCGGGACAAGTAGTCACGGTTTTTGCTCGTCACCTATAACACGAATTATAAAAAGATAGGTTTGTAGTGCCCAGCACGTTTTTGGTTGCGGCGCGACAGATAAAAGTAGATAAGAAAACTATCTAATTGCGCCGCGAGGGCAAAAACCGCGCCCCCGCCTACGCTACGCTACGTTGGGGCACAGCAGCCCTCCGCGAAGCTCCGGGCGCGGCAAACCCGCCCTACTGATGTCTGTCAGGCGGGCCAGCCCGACAGACTTAATTCTGGCGAGTCAACCAGATATCAGTCGGTCTGGCGGGTAAAACATACCGCCGACCGTTAGGGGCAAGTTGAATGAACACCCGTACAAACAATGAAGAGACGATATAAAATATTGATATTTGGGCTTTTAACTCTCATTTTGATTTGGTTTATCCCAATTCCAAGTTTCATAGCATTTAAAATTAGTTTAAACAATTCAGTTATGGGAAGTGGTGTTGGAATAGCAGGAATTAAACCTGCTCAATATCGAAGATTTGAAATGTTGAAAGCTGTTTCTAGCACGAAAAGATTGGAAAGGTTTTATAAATATCACCTAAGTGCTGCAGTAAGATGTTATGCTTTCTGGGCATTATCAGAACGCGATAACGTTGACCAATTTGAATTAATAAAATCAGGATTGTCAGATGATAGGAATGTTTCAACAATATTCGGATGTTTAGTAGGTAAATCGACCGTAGCCGACTTTATAATCGACAATTCACGTGGACTATTATCTCAACAAGACAGTTTAACCCTTGATAGTTTAATTTTGTTTTCAAATAAAAGTCTCGAAAAACAAAAGTCTTTATTATTATCTATTGAACCAAATTCTAACTATTATGACCGAATCAAGGAATTGACAAATAATGAGGATGTTCCATCGGCAATAATAGGACTGGCAAAGTTTCAAAAAAACTCAGATATTGACTTGATAAAACAAGTGCTGTCGGATAGTTTAATAGACCCTTACTATCCTTTATTAGCAGTTAAGAGTTTTCCTGATAAATCATTCATCCCAGACCTTTTAAGTATCCAAAATCAAATGATTCATAAAACGAGTGGATTAAATCATATTGCTGTAAGAGCATTATATAAAACACTTGTTAGGATTGACAACGAGGAGATTGAAGAAAAACTTAATTGGGTAGTAGAACTTGATAATGAAATACGAATTCTGGATTCTTTATCAGATTCAATCAAAATAATGAGCGCATTTGAAAAGGAGTTTCTCCATATTAAAACAGATTCATCCTATTTTGTTCATAATGGTGGTTTTGGTAAGGAAAATCAATACACAGTTCATAATCACCTAATGGCACTTAGACTTGCATTATTTGATTATCCAGAATCAAAATATCAAGATTTGATTAAAAATATGCATTTTGAAAAACTTGAGATGGATATGATAAAAGACGAATTAAAATATACGGACTTTGAATAGCAACCTGCCCCTAACACACAATATAGCCAATAAGGGCTTTGGTGGTATGTGAAGGTTTATAGCCCGCTTAAACTTTCGTGTACCCTGATAGGAAATTGCCCGAAATCTCTTACTGGCCATATTGTCAAACGTTATGGTTAATTGATTGAACTACTGCCGTCTAGATAATTTACATATACCTGTTCTTATGAAGATAATATATTTGATAATCCTTGTTAGTGTATTAAGCTTGTCAAGTTGCAGCAATATCCATAAATTAAGTCCAAAGATTGTCGACAATAATGTATCAGATATAGCTGTCGATTCAACCAATAACATAAAGTCGAAAGAGGATCTTGAAAGAGAAGCTTACTTTGGATTTGACACATTACTTGTACAAGAGTATTTGTCTGCTAATGGGAATAAAATTAGATTAGAAGGAAGCAAATCCAAAGATGTTTATAGAATATCTGTAACAACCAAAAAAGGAGTTAAAAAGAAATTTAAAATTGCTGATAATTGGTATTCAGCTTCACACCTTACTATTCTTTGGGATACTAAAGATTATATTTTTGTTAGATATTACTGCGGATCATCGTGTTGGGGAGGTCAAATCCTTTCATTGAATGACGAAAGGGGAATTTTAGGTTATCCTTTATATCTCTTTGCGGATAGTACAGAAAAAATTATCGTGTATCCTGATACAAATAATTATTCAGAATTAATTGTTGAGAATTTTCGTACGAACAGGAGCATAAAAGAGAATTTTAAGTTTTGCAAAAAATTTACAATGCCAACAGACGCGATTGATTCTGTGTACAAGGTAAACCATGATATGATAGCTGTTCGATTCAAGAATATAACTTGTAAAGAAGTTGAAACAAGAGAAATAGAATATAAAAATCTCAACTAACCATAACAAATGGTATGCCCAATTAAAAAAAACAGATAGCAATGGAACCATCGGCACGATTGATTATAAACCTGACAGGTGATAAAAGTTTCTATTTGTGGAATGGACTGGAGACCTATTATAAAAAATTAAGGGCTGCATATACTGACATTTTAAATGATTTAAATTCTGAATATCTATATTTCGGTTTTTTTACGTTATGTGCTTCAACTCTTGAATATTCACTCAATTTTATACTTGCTGATTACTGTATAGATAAGTTTGGTCCAGAGAATTATAAGACTTATTGTAAAGAGTATATAGGATTAAGTTTTCAAAATAAACTCTTGATGATTCCTCACATTATTTCGGACGGTAAATATATGCTTAATGAGAATCATCCTTCTTTTAATCAACTTGAAGATTTAATTACTTTGCGGAATAGAATATTGCATAATAAGGAATTCTTAAAAGAAATCAATATACCAATACAAGGCGAATTGATTGATGGCATTGTAATTGTTCCAATAGAAAAGTCAGAAGTCGAATTTAGTATTGATGTCGCTACCAATTACATAGATACTTTAACGAAAGATAAATGTATAAATTATGGGAACGCACTTGGAGATTTTAAGCAATTCATAATGACTCCTGCATTGACTAAGGATTTGAAAGAAAATCCAATGATAAAAGAACAAACATGGTAAATAATAAGTAATTAACTGGGCACAACACGCAATATACAACATTGGGGTTTAATAGATTATTCAAGAATTGTAGCTCGCATCAAGTACCTTGTAAATTGATAGGGAATCGCTCCGTACTCCCCAACTTTGAATTTTGCCACCGTTAGTGTCCATTTATCTGAACATCATTGCAATGAATAAACAAATTTTTATAATAGTTTATCTAATGTTTTCAGTCAATGTGATTGGATTTTGCCAGTCTAACGTTGATACATTAGTGACAGAAAAATATAATACAGATTCTATTAACGGAATTTATATTCCAAAAGACTTGAATGATTGCTTCAATCAAATTGATGGATTTTGGAATGATTCAATAAAAAATCAAGTAAAATCATGGACTGAAGAAGATTTTTGTGCTAATGGCCATTTTGGCTTTGGAATGTGGATGAGAAATAATTGGGGACTATGGAGTGGTTCAAGATTGCAAGCATATTTTAGCGATAAAGGAATCCACCATCCCGATGATATGAGTGGAATAATCCTAACCTCTTATTACAGATATCTGAAAGGAAACAAGATACAATTAAAAAAGCAAATTAAATATTACAAAACCTATTGGGAAAAGCCAGTTGAAAATCAATCCTTTAAAGCAAAAGCAAAAAATGGAAAAATATTTGTTGATATTGATTCTGCTTTACAGGTTTCCGATAGTATTGAAGAGATTGATTTTATTGGTTTTGAAAAAATGCCAAGAAAAATTAAAGAATTTAGAAACTTAAAAGAGTTAAATATTGAAAACTGTAATAAAATAAACATTGAAGACGCAATCAAACAAATATCATTCCTTAGAAGTCTTGAGTATATTAGTTTTTTTGATAATGGATTTACTGAATATCCTCTTTCGCTTGGTAATCTGATACGCCTAAATAAACTGTGTATCTCTGGAGATAGCATAACAACACTTCCAAGTTCTATTATAAATTTGAGTAGTTTGGTTGAATTAAACATCACTGAATGTCCAAAGCTGCAATTAGATACTCTTTTTTCTCTGATCTCACAGTTAGAAAACCTAAAGGAACTTGATTTATCTGAAAACGGTTTAAGTGATTTGCCAATGAGCTTAACAAAACTTACACATCTAAAAGAATTATGGCTAGATGACAATACTTTTACTTCAGTTCCTGAAAGTGTTAAAAGTCTATCTAACCTTGAATACTTGCGATTTTTCAGTAATAATATTGAAATTCTAAATATAACCTCAGGTGATTTGAAATCATTAAAAAGGATTGACTTATGCTATAATAAATTTGATACGTTTCCGATGGAGTTGACAAATCTAAATAAACTTGAGAGTGTCGTGATGTGGTATAATGAAATATCAATAATACCAGAGGACATTGCAAGATTGAATAATTTAAAAAGATTAAACCTTCAGAATAACAATTTAGATGAACAACAAAAAAACAAATTAAAGATACAATTACCGAATACAAAACTTGAATTATAAAAAAACGGGCACTAACATGCGGTATAGCCAATAAGGGTTTCAGTGGTATACTACGGCTTGTAACCCGCCTTATAGTATGTTGTAACTTGATAGATAATTCACCCGCAATCCCTTATTGGCCATACCTGCGAACGTTAGTGGCAAATTTCACTCAAAAAACAGCAACCGTTATAAGTACCAGATAACACATAATGAGATGCAATTAAGAAAGGTACTTGTAATTATTTTATTCATTATTAAGGGACTCCAATGTCAGGCACAAAATCTTATTGCAAACGGATCTTTTGAAGATGCAAATACCTGCACAGAAGCAGATGCACAATGCTCACCAGAGGCGTGGAAAACTACCTCTCCTTTTCTCTTAACCTATAGTGGAGATAAAACAAATAGATTTGTCGAGTTCATAATTTTTAATCCATCTGTGTCTAATACCAGACAGTATCTGCAAATCAAACTTCTCTGCCAGCTCCAAAAAAATATAAACTATAGATTCTCTTTCAAACTTAAAGCTTCCAATCTGCATATTGAATCCATTGGCGTCCTGTTTTCAGACTCAATAATATTCTTCAATAGAGACATATTAATTAAGATCAAGCCAACAATAGATTTCAGAAATGAGATATTAAATGTCCCAAAACAAGATAAAAATGACTGGAATCAGTTTGAGTTAAACTATCGGGCTCAGGGATTTGAGAAGTACTTAATTATTGGAAACTTTCAATCTGATTCGGAACAGAAAAGGTTTTTTTCTGATAAGCCCAAAAAGTTCACAAATTATTTGTACGGAATTGACGACATAGAATTAATTCCAATTGATAAGATAGAGATATGCCCAGAATATGAAGAAACTAAAGAACAGCTCTATAATTTAAATGACAGACATCCTCTTAAAAGGTACAATTTATTCGGTGATGATGAAAAAAATGATCTGACTGAAACTCCTGAAAAAACAAAAATCGACACTATTACACTTGGTAATGTCCTTTTTGCATTTGATTCCTTTGACCTGACAACAAAAGGATTTAATGATCTGGACTCAATATTTAATGAGATTCATAAAGAAAACATTGAATCTATTAAGATACATGGGCATACTGATTCCATCGGCGATCAACAATATAATCTCAGACTATCTTTTGACAGGGCTAATACAATAAAAGAGTTTTTATCAACCAGGGATTTAGATAGCTTAATAAATGAGATTCAAGGGTTTGGTGACAAATTCCCAAAAGA
>Ga0209099_1002572_pt1 | contig 15789 bp, 15 predicted proteins | sample AD_JPNHW2_MetaG_FD_184430 | JGI IMG/M metagenome (GOLD analysis project Ga0209099, IMG submission 184430) | Active sludge microbial communities of municipal wastewater-treating anaerobic digesters from Japan - AD_JPNHW2_MetaG (SPAdes) (version 2) | ecosystem: Engineered > Bioreactor > Anaerobic... | reverse complement strand
AGAAACTCCAGCAAAAAATAATAATTACCGGAACAAAACCATATAAATACAAAAAACTCGGCAAAGCCTGATTTGTAAATATCCATCTATACAAATCAATAATATAGGCAAGGGGATTTACATAGATCAAAAAAGTATAATCAGCCGGAATGATGGTGGTCGGATAAAACACGGGAGTAATAAAAATTCCAAAGCTGATTAAATAAGGGATCAAATGGATCCAATCCCTTTTTTTAATTGAAAATATGCTGATCCAGAGCCCGATGGATAACCCCACGAAAACAGTCAGGAATAATAAAACCGGTAACAAAAGGATCTTAAGATCAGGCGGGCTTTTGAAATAGATCAACAGGACAATTAAAGCAACGATAGAAATAAAATATTCAAAAATGCCAATATAAAGCCGGGATAATGGCAAACATATTTTCGGCATATAAATTTTCGTGTATAAGTTTTTCGCACTCAATAACGAGTTGCTGGTATCAGTAACAATAGTTATAAAAAGGCTCCAGGTAAGATACCCCAGCAGGACAAAAATTATATAGTGGGCACCTTGAATCTGAATTTTAATGATAATGCCAAAGACCACATAATAAATCAGTAAAGCAAGTGACAGTTTAATAAAGCTTAGGATTACACCTAAAATGGTGTTCGCATATTTATTTTTAATTTGTTGTTTGCCAAGAGAATGTATAGTTGATAAGTATTTCCAAACCAGCCTCAGATAATTCAAAGTGCTTTTATGATCGGAATTAATAATGGTTTGATTCATTCGTTCCATTTCATTTATGGGGAATTGATGAAAAAATCCGAGTTAAGTCGGGTATATATAATTTTTGATAATTCAAAATTATTTTTTTAGTCAGCATTGGTATTTTGAATTTGTCTTTCTTTTTTAGTTAAAAGATAACCTATTACAACTAAAAGAATTGCTATTAAGTAATATAAGGCCACAAAATAAGGCAAAGGTATAAAAACCCATGGTGGCAATGGATCCCAAATTTTTACCATAAAAAGTTCCGTTGTAATCCATATTATTAAAATAAAGCCCTGCAACATTATTAAATAGCTGTATTTTCTAACTTTAAAAAGTACCAGAAAAGCAATAATTAAACTTAAATACCCATTAAATATTACAAGCAACATGCCGGGGATATAATAATCAGTAAATGGAGAATCTTTAATCCACATAACACTTACACCGCTATTTTCACCTGAAGGATCGTTTATTAAGCAATAACCGCCTTTAAGTGCCGTAAATCCATTTAACATTAATAAAATTATAACCAGTAATTTGAAGATTTTAATTTTCATAATTGATAAACAAATTTAATATGCACTGAAATAATTTAAACAAAAATAGGAAATAACTACAATACATTTCCGTTCATAAAAATAAATTTTTCTGTAGGTAAATTAAAAAACAAATGACTATATATGTTTAATATTACCTGAAAAAAATTAGCTGGTATCTTCAATACCAATCTGTTTTTTAATTACTTTTGTAATGTATTACTACAGTTGACAATGATCAATTCAAGAGTAAAAAGAATTAGTTTTAATAATTTCAATTGGTTTATTGCTGAACATCATGAAGGGGTAATTCAACTGGCTCAGGCAGAACTTCTTTCGGGAAATTACATCAGGAGCAATACGGTGGAGCATCTGGAAGACCGGCTGGCAACCTTATGCGAGCGAAAATATGCAGTAACAACTGCTTCGTGTACCGATGCATTATTTTTTGCATTATCAGCTTCAGGTATTGGCCCTGGCGATGAAGTTATATTGCCTGCTTTTAGTTATATCGCTTCGGTGACTCCTATTATCCGTTGTGGTGCAATTCCTGTGTTTGCTGATATTTGTCATGACACCCTGATGCTGGATATTGATTCTGTCCGTAAGGCAATTACGCCAAAGACAAAAGCAATTATTTTTGTTCAGTTGTTTGGCAACTGCATAGAATATGAACCTATACTGGAACTGGCAAACCAAAAAAAAATATTGCTTATCGAGGATGCGGCACAAGCTATTGGTTCTTTATATAAAAATAAGCCTGGTGGGAGTTTTGGAGACATCAGCTGTATGAGTTTCGATCCCACAAAAATTATTTCGGCATTTGCTACGGGGGGTATACTGCTAACTGACAACCCTGATATTTACCATAAAACCCTTTCGTTATCACATCATGGTAGAAATGAACAGGGGAAGTTCAATACACTTGGATATAATAGTAAATTATCTTCAATCAGTGCAGGATTAATAAACCTGCAGCTGGATTATATGGAGGATACGTTAAAAAAATACAGATCAATTGCACAAAGGTATGTAAGCAATCTGAAAGATAACGTGCATATCGAAGCCGTTATTCCAAGAGAGGATATAACCCCAACATTTCATAAATTTGTTGTCAAAACAAAAGCAAGGGATTTGCTAAAAAAGCATTTAACTGAACACAATATTGAAAGCAAAATACATTACAACCCTTTGCTTTATGAACACCCGCTTATAAGCAAATACAAACATATCGTTCATTCTTGTCCTGTTGCCAGAAAAACAAAGATGCAGGTGTTAAGCCTCCCGATACATACAGGCTTAAGTATGGATGAAATTAATCATATCTGCGACACAATCAATAAATTTACTAAAGTTTTGCATAAAAAATAAAATTGTCAAATACCTGTCAATAGTGAATTGTAAAGATATTAACTATATGAAAATTAAGTTTTTTACATTTAGTCAAAAAGAACAAAACCACGGTCAGTCAGAGCAGATTCTCCTGAAACGAAAGTGGAAGGAGAAGATTGTCGAAGACGACCGTTGTATGTCACACTTCGACACGGACTCAACCCTCAATTCCGCGCTGTGTCCTGCTCTGTGTGACTTAAAGAAATCACGCAAAATTCAAGTAAATTTATTTTAAAATGATAATCATTGGAGCAGGAGCTGCCGGTCTGGAGACATTTCTTATTTTATTAAGTACCGGATATAAAGCTGAAATTTTATTTTATGATGAAAATCAATCAATACCTAATGTAATAAATGATTCCTGTAAGGTAATTCATAACGAAAACACACTTATAAAACAACTTAAGTTTGATCCTCATTTTGTGGTAGCCATAGGCAATCCGCGGATCAGAGAAAAAATGACAAATAAAATGATCCGTCTTGGAGGCAAACCTTCAACCATTAAAGCCGACAATCATTCCTGTCTTTCTTTAATCCCCGAGAACGGCAGTATATTACAACCCGGTGTTGTTATTTCCACAAATGTCATTATCGGGCAGGCATGCATGATCCACGCCAATACTGTGATCGGCCATAGTGTAAATATAGGAGATTTTGTAAGCATCAGCCCGTTGGTTTCGGTAATCGGCCCCTGCTCGATAGGCAAGTATACATTTATTGGTGCCGGTTCAGTGATTCTACCCAAAATTTCTATCGGCCAGAATGTGATTGTACCGGCTGGAAGTATAGTTAACCGAAGTTTAAAGGATTACGAAACTTTTTGATGAAATAACCTGAAAAAAGATGAAGAAAATAATCATATACTTTCCAGATACGGCAGGCTGTAATTTTACTCCACCATACGAGATCCTTTTTCAGGCGAAAGCTTTAGAAAATCTACCGGTAGAAATTATTATCGCAGATCACAGAATTGACGACATAAAAAAAGTCATCAGGGAGTATCATAAAGAAACCATTCTTTTTATAATAAGTTCTTTGTATAAATATTGGTGTACCAGTATAATCAGACAAAATATTGATGGATTCAAAATGGCGGAATTTGTAAAAGAAGAGTACAATTTGCCTGTTTTATGGATTGGAAATTCAGCAACTATGTTGGGAAAAAGCATTCTCAACAAACCGTTTGTTGATTTCATCATTTACAATGGAAACGAGAAATCGCTTTCTCAATTTGTATCAGCTTTTATTTCAAATACAAACCTGAAAGAAATCAAAAACTTAAGTTATAAAGAACACAATCAAATTATTACTAACCCAAGGGAACACGACAATTCTTTTGAACTGTTTGGCGATTTTGATTTATCCTTATTGAAAATTGAAAACTATATTCATAATAATACACTCAATTACGTTGCGTCAACAGGTTGTATAAATAATTGCAGTTTTTGTTTTGTCCCAATAGCTAATAGCCGGCGATGGCATCATAACAGCATTGATAATATTACAAAACAATTGATAAGCCTGTTAAGCTCTTACCCTCAAATCACGAATGTTCATTTTCGGGATGATAATTTTTTAGTTAATAAAAATTTCATTACCGGATTGTTTAGCACCTTAAGCAAGGAAAAAAATAAGTTTACATGGAGTGCACAAACGAGTGTCAATGTTCTTAAAAAATACAATCATAATGATATCAGGAACCTTAAAAATTGGGGTTGCGGCAATATTTCAATAGGGATAGAGTCTGGCGATGAATACATACTTAAAAAAGTTACAAAGTCGAAAACCAGCCGTAAATTAAGTATAGAAACAATAAAAAAACTTATCCAAGAAGGTATAAGCGTTTCTATTACTTGTGTCATTTATTTTCCATATAATAACGGCAGGGACTTCAACAGAACTTTGAGGTTTTTAATGAAATTAAAATTTATTTATCCCAAATTAAGCATTAATTGTACGATTCTTATGCCGATTCCCGGTACAGAGATCTTTGCTGAAATATATGGAAATGACGAATTTGACGAGGAGCGGATATATGATATTGGCTCATGGGTCAATAAAAGAAAATTTGAAAAATTAAAAAAATTTGAGAATTTCTATTTTATCTTCAATGAAATAGATTTTTATAAAAAGATACCATGTGAAATTGCTAAAGAACTCAAGTGGATTAACTTAATTTTTTATCCTTTTATAAAGTTGCGATTTTTAACCGGATATACATCATTTCTTTGGGAATATGCTATAACAAAGAAAAAAATAAAGAAAATTAAAGCCAAATTTGATATCGTTGAAAACCCCTTTTTGACTAATGTGGGTATTCGGCAACTTACATCAAATTTCAACTATGGTTTCAGTAAAAAATCCTGACTGGTTTGTAAAATTTTTCAAAACACGATGATTTATTTTTTCCAAAAAAGAAATACCTGTAAAGCAGCTGATTTTTCCTTATTGTTTCAGCCATCTGGTGAAGTATTACCCTGTCATTATAATAGAGGTTATATCCTGGGGAAATATCCTGAGAATTCAATCCGTGAGATTTGGAAGGGTAATAAAAGAAAAATATTAGTTAAGTCTATCAGGACCAACAAATATAACCTGGGGTGTTTTGCTTGCAAGAATGATATTGATAATGGATTAGATCAATTTGTCGGGAAAAATAAATATAATTATATCGGCAGTTCGCATTCAAATTTTCCTCTTTCCATGGAGTTTCAGCTTGATAATATTTGTAATCTGGAATGTATAATGTGTTCAGGGGAATATTCTTCTGGAATAAGGAAACACCGTGAGAAAGGCGAAAAATATTTAAGCCCTTATGATGACAAATTTATTGAACAACTTGAACAATTTATTCCGCATCTTAAGCATGCTGCATTTACCGGAGGAGAACCTTTTCTTATTAATATATATTACAAATTATGGGATAGAATTAAAGTTTTAAATCCTGATTGCAATATTTACATTTCGACTAACGGGACCGTTCTTAATGAAAAAGTAAAAAGTTATTTAGAACGATTGAGTTTTAATCTAACTATTTCTATTGATTCTCTGGATAAAGAACGGTACGAAGCCATTAGAAAAAATGCAACATTAGAAAAAACTCTTGAAAATATTGAATACTTTATTCAATATTGCAAAGAAAAAAACACGGTGGTCAATATCAAATGCTTGGTAATGCCTCAGAATTACCAAGATATTCCTTTTCTTTTTTCTTACTTTTCCAAAAAAAATATCGGAATTTTTCCAAAAGTTGCATTTCTACCTCAATTTGCATCATTTGAAAGCCTGAATAAAAATGAACTGACAGTAATTACAAATTTTTATAAAAAACAAAGTTTTATTAATCAAAGTGAAATTCAATTAAGCAATATTGAACGATTTAATGAATTAATAAGGCAGATTGAGAGTATTAATCCTGAATCAAATAATATCCTCTTAAACACGGAAATGCAACTTGGAGAAATAAAAAAAGAATTTGAAAATCAATTAATTGAGAATATTAATAAACTTGACAAATCAATACGGAAAGATATTTATTTTTACAAAAAAATTCTTGAATTACTTTATAATAGCATTGTTGACGAAAATGAACTGAAAACAGCAATTATCAACTTTTCAAAATTACAACCTCAATTATTACTTAATGAAATTAACAGAGCAGATGTAAATAAACTTATAGCAAGATTTAAGCAAGCTGCCTTATTTAAAACCTCTCTCAATTCTGTTTAAGAAAAATATTTGTATTTTATAACTTTTTGGCAGAAAACATGTTATTTGGAATAAATTTTACCAAATTTAGCCATCCTGACATAATTTTTAAAACTTGTTTCTGTTTCTTTTTCCATTTGCTTTATTTCTTTTTCACTAAGTTCGTCAATAAAACAAATCGGATCTTCAGCATAAACATTTCCTGTCCTGTAAAATGCAAGAACACGACAACCACCACAAGTAAAATTATATTTGCAGTTTCCGCATTTACCTTCAAGTTTATCTCTCTGGATTATTTTAGTAAAGACTTCACTTTCAAAAAGAATTTTATTAAGATCTTCAGTCACTGCATTCCCTCCTGTCACATGGTCCAAAAACATTGGGCAGGGGGATACATCTCCCTCCGGGTTAATGGCATAATATGCACCCACCCAACATCCGACAGGTGGATTTGTTGGGACTTTATGCGTTTCTTTTCTTTGTCCTGAAATATTAAAATAAATTTCAGGGTCTAAAAAATATGGAGTATAACTAATTTGTCCATTAAAGTATTTTCTTAATATTGGATGAAAATAATTTTTAACAGATTCTTTGTCCAACATCATTTCATTAGAGTTGCAACTTCTCGGTACAAATGGAATTCTGTTAAATGGAACGCCCAATTCTCTGGTTTTTTTTACAGTATCTTCAAACGTATTTTTATTAAATTGGCCCAATGTAATGCTTATGTTGGTTCTTATACTGTATTTCTCAAGCAATTTAATTTTTCCAAGGATAAAATCAATCGTGGCATCCCGGGTTTCAAAATTATCCGAAGTAAAAGAATTCACACCAATTGATATGAGAATATTATTGCCCGTGATCTTTTTTATCCGTATAAGATTTTCATCATTTATATAACACCCATTTGATGCAATCCCTAATACAAATCCCGTCTTATTGGCATACTCAAGAAGGTCGAAAGCATCTGGTCGCATCAGGAACTCCCCACCTGAAAAATCAAGAAACCGTGTGCCCAAATCATAAGCAGGTTTTAAAATACGGTTCACAATTGTATCAAACGGTAAATCTTCGCCTTGGTCTTTTAATCCATTGGATCCTGTTGAACAGTATGTACAGTTTAGGTTACACTTGCGAGTAGTTTCAAGATACAGAATATTGAAAAGCGGCAGCATGGTTTTTTTTTCAAATTTACTAAAAAATGATTACTTTTGAAGTAATAATTATAAAGCAATGGAATCATGCAGTTTGACAGATATTATTAAACAGAAATTAACTTATGGAAGTTCTTTTCTATTTATTGATGAAATCATCAAAGTTGATAGCGATTGCATTGAAGGTTGTTACACTTTTAGTGGTAATGAGTTTTTTTATAAGGATCATTTTGTAAACAATCCTGTTATTCCAGGAGTTATTATTCTTGAGATGATGGGGCAGGTTGGAATGATCTCACATATTGCTTGGCTTATGCATGTCTCAAATAATAAAAACAAATTCTTTCCCCTTATGACAAATTGTAGTGTTGATTACTTTCAACAAGTCAGAACAAAGGAAAGAATGATTGTAAAAGGTAGAAAAAAATATTTAAGAAACAATCTCTTTCGTTCTTCAGTAGAATTATTTAATCCTGCAGGAGAAATTGTAGCAAGAGCTGATGCGTTGGTAAAAATCATCATTGAAAACTAATGAAAAGTAAAAGGATTGTCGTAACAGGTCTTGGAGTTGTTGCTTCAAACGGATCTGACGTAAAACAATTTGCAAATGCAATAAAAATTGGCAAATCCGGTATTACTCATATTGAATCCCTAAAAAAACTTAACTTTCTCTGTCAGATCGGTGGTATTCCAAAGATTGATTCTTCTGACACCTTTCCCTTATTAAAACAGTATGGTCTGGAAAATTCAGGTGAAGCAATTAAATATGCCGTGATGGCAAGTCTTGAAGCATGGACAGATGCGGGATTTCCTCTTCCTGATGCCGATTCATCTCTTTATGAAGACACTGGAGTGTTTTTGGGGTCATCGGTGGGAAATGCTGACCTTTGGGAAAAAGCTATTGATTATACTAAGCAGGGAAAACACTTAAAGTTGGGTAGTCTATCCATTGAACAAATTTTTTTCTCAAGCATTTCCTCACATATTGCAGGATTACTTGGTCTCGGAAACCTTTGTGCAGTTGGTTCATTTGCGTGTGCAAGCGGAATCGAAGCCATATTGACAGGGATGGACCGGATATATTCAGGAAATGCAAAACGGATGCTGGTAGGAGGGGTTGATCCGAGTTCATATTACTACTGGGCAATGATGGATTCTATTCGTATCATTGCTGCAAAATACAATGACTATCCCGAACAAGGAAGTAGACCAATGAGTGCGTCAGCCTGTGGTTTTGTTCCTGCTGCAGGTGCAGGCGTAATACTTATTGAAGATATGGATACTGCTATTAGCAGGGGGGCTAGAATTTATGCGGAAATACTTGGAGGTGCTTTAAATTGTGGAGGACAAAGGAATGGGGGAACTATGACCAGATTAAATTTAATAGCTATGCAAAAATGTATTCTCTCTGCCCTGAAAAATTCCAAAATAAAACCGGGTGACATAGAATATATATCAGGCCATCTTACCGGTACAAAAGCTGATATTCATGAAATTTCAACTTGGGTAAATATTCTTAAAAGAAAACCCAGCAACTTCCCTTATATTAATTCAATAAAATCACTTACAGGCCATCCAATGGGAGCTTCTGGCGGGATAGAAATAGTTGCAACCATACTTCAAATGCATCAGAAATTTATTTCTCCGTCTGTTAATTCAGAAGACCTTCATCCAGAAATTGAAAAGCTTGTGAACCGTGAGCGTATTCCACTATCTCCTGTTTTAAATTTTGATTTTGATATTGCTGCGAAAAGCAGTTTTGGATTTGGAGATGTATATTCATGTCTGATTTTAAAAAAATTCAGATAACCAATGAAAAAAACCAGAGTTGTAATTACCGGAGTAGGACTTGTTTCCCCAATTGGAAATAATGTTGCCGACTTTAAAAGATCTCTTCAAAATGGTATTTCTGGGATAAAATTTATTCAGGAGTTGTCCAATATGAATTTTGCTTGTAGAATTGCAGGGGTACCCGAAATTTTAACACCATTAGAAGAATGGTATTACAAATATGGTCTAAGCGTTAAGAGTGATGCCGTTTCCTACATACTTCATTCTGGAGTTGAAGCATGGGAGCATGCTGGGTTTAAGGTTAATCAAAACGAGAATCCCGATCCTGCGGTTGGCTGCATCGTTGGTACGGGTTATGGAGGAATTGATGTATTTCTTTCGAAGGTTAAACCAGCTATTGAATCAGGTGAAATAAAAAGGATAGGCAGTGCTGTGATGGAAAACTGGATGCCAAGCGGCCCTGCAACATTTCTGAGCGCGTTACTCGGGTTAGGAAATCAGGTTGCTTGCAATTCGTCAGCTTGCTCAACAGGTACAGAAGCCATTATAATGGCATATGACAGAATAGTAACTGGTAAAGCTTCAACAATGCTTGCTGGTGGAGTCGATATATATTCTCCATGGGCATGGGCAGGTTTCGATGCAATGCGACTTTTATGTCGAAAATTCAATGAAACACCTGAATTGGGAAGTCGTCCAATGAGTGCAACTGCAGCTGGATTTGTTCCCGGAGCAGGAGCTGGTATTCTTGTTCTTGAAAATCTGGAATCTGCCTTACAAAGAAACGCATTGATTCTTGCTGAAGTCATTGGAGGATTTATAAATGGAGGGGCACAACGCAATGGAGGAAGTGCGACAGCACCGAATTCTATGCAGGCAAAAGCTTGTATTTCTGGAGCAATAACCTCATCTGGAATTAACGGAAATGAAATAGATCTAATTTCAGGGCATCTTACTTCAACAATGGCCGACCCGATTGAAGTAGCTAACTGGTCGGCAGTGCTTAAAAGAAAAGGGAAAGACTTTCCATTTATAAATTCCCTTAAATCAATGACAGGTCATATGATTGGTGCAGCAGGTGCTGTTGAAATAATTGCTGCTGTTCTTCAGATTAAAGACGATTTTGTGCATCCTTCGCTAAATTGCACAGATGTACATCCCACAATCGCTGAAATTATTGACCCAGAAAGAATTCCCCAAAAATCAATATTTGAGGCAGGAATAAAATGTATTATAAAAATAAGCTTGGGATTTGGCGATGTAAATTCATGTGTTATTTTGAAAAAATATTCTTAATTTTGTTAATTAAAAATATAGAGAATTATGGAAAAAATTAAAGAAAATGTAATAGAGATTTTACGCAAATACACTTTTAATGAATCTGTATGGCTGGGGTATACAGATGATTTCGATATCACAAAGGACCTGAAAATAAATTCGGCTCGCATAGTTGATATAATTCTTGACTTAGAGGATAAGTTCCAAATTACAATCAAAGATGAAGAACTGGATAAATTGAAAACTGTAAAAGATATAATTGTTATAATTGCAGAAAAAACAAATGTCTGAAAATTGTTTTTTTATTGGAAACGATGTTGTTGATTTATGTGAAAAAAGCAATATTCGGAGTTTTAATAAATCCAGATACCTGCAAAAAATAAGTATTAGTAAAGAAGTTGAATTAATTTCTGATAATTTAATTAAAATTCCTTTTCTTTGGTCCGCCAAAGAAGCAGCTTATAAAGCCGTAGTAAAAAACATTTCCGGTATAGATATTTTTTTTCCTAAAGATTTTGTCATTATAGATTTTGAAAAAAGGAATCAATTTATTTATTCAAACGTGAAATATATACCTGCAAAGATTCAGGTTTGTATAAAAACTTTCATACACCATGATTATTATCACAGCATTGCATGTAATACCTTTTTAAACATAAATAAAATTAAATATTCCGTCGAAAAGCTTAATTTTAATATCCCATTAAATGAATCAGAACAAGTAAGGGCATTATTATTCAGTAATTTGAAAACTGTCAGCGGATATGATGACAAATTATTTACTATTGATAATCAGAAAAAGCCATATCCCATGCTTATACACCCGTTAAATAATCATATTGATATTTCATTAAGTCATGATGGTAATTATATTGCTTATGCTTTTATTATTTGTTAACCGGCTTTAAGATCAAATATGCCATAAAATATTAATTTCGTTAAGTTTTTTTGATACATTATCCTCGCTTTCTTCTGAATTACACATCTGTCATGAATAATAAAAATATTTTAGAAATTCTCATTCTTACGCGAAATCATGAGCAGTTTATTGAAAAATGCATCAGGTCGGTACTTGAACAGGAATGTAGTTATACATTTGGAATTATTGTTTTGGACGACAACTCAACGGACAATACGTTTGCTATTTTAAATGGAATCAGATCTTTATCGCCAGCCAATATTACACTTATTCAGAATCCTGAAAATTCAGGTGTTATCAAATCGGCCTCTTCCATAAGCAAACTTGCTTCAGCAAAATACATTTGTTTTATGGACGGTGACGATCAGTGGTGTTATCCGAAAAAAATTCAGACACAGCTCGACTTCCTCGAACAAAACCCGGATTTTGCCGGCACATTTCATGACGCATACATACATCATCATTATGAAACCCGGGATGCAGAGTTTTTAAAACAGACACAAAACGAATGGAAAACGTATTCTCAGTTCAACCGGTACCGTGAAATATTTATGCCCTGGGACCTGATTAACAGAAATATTATTCCGACGGCTTCATTGATTTTCAGGTACACCGACCACATTGTACGCTATATAAATAATTTCAAACTGGATGTTTATTCCCTGAGCTGGGCTATACATCTGGAAATTATAAAAAACAGCCGGTTCAAATATTTCAACGAACCCTGGTCGATATATAATGACCATCCGCTGGGCATTTCTAAAAAACATGATCTGGTTGAATTTAAACAAAACAACATTAAAATATTAGAAGACCTCCTGAATGATGAAGGTTATATTTTTTACAAGTCTGATATATGCCGAAGTATTTGCAGGGAGTTTTTCTTCATGTTAAAAAGCCGGAAAGCATTGGAAATGGATAAGTCCAGGTACTTTAAACTGGTAAAAACCTACAAAAAGTATTTAAAAAGATCAATCCAATTTGATATAGAACAATTAACAATGGACTTTAATCATGTGTGGAGTGATAGGTAAATGAAATAAAAAAGACCGGATTGATCATGAGCTTTTCGACCTCAAACATAATACTTGTTTGAATCGGAGTCAGAATTGATACGAAACGTATCAGAATCTTTCAGATGATTCAAAACAGGAAAACAATTGACGAATATATTAAAAGAAGCAAATATTGAAAATTATGAAAGGTGTTGTTTCTAGAAAAATGATATTCAAAATGAATAATAAATATGAATAAATTTGTTTTTGTTGTATGCGGAGGCAGAGAGCATATTGATAAACTAAATTTCAGCCTTCGGTATATTCGTCATTTTAGCAGCTATCCGATTTTAGTGGTTACAGATAGTAAGCGAAATGAAATCAAAATTGAGCACGACAATATCATTGATGTAAACACACCCCTGGAATTCGATCATCATCAGGCCAGCATTTACATGAAAACAGGTTTATACAAATTTTTACCTTGGGAAGATGATGAGAAATACTGTTATTTAGATTCTGATATTGTTGCCATCAGTACAGAAATAAATCATGTTTTTGATTATTTCATCTCTCCTATACTTTTTGCAAAAGACCATTGTCCTTTTAATGAATTCAGCCCTCACGCGATGAAATGCAATTGCCTTGCAGATGTGTCAAGGAGGAATAAAGAATATGAGTCCGTGGACCTGTTCTTTCAGCAAAAAATATTTTTATTATGTTATAATGAGGAAGACAGAAGTGCACTTGAAAATCGTTTTTCTGATATGCGAAAGTTAAAGATCAGATCCATAATTACAGGTCTGCAATACTTGGTAAACCGATATATTCTCCCCTTAAAGCAGTTTAAGTTCGGGCAATTTTACTTTGACAAAAAAAATAAATTCTGGTACAATCAAAAAAATGAAATTATTGATTTTGATTTTCGGCATTATGCCAAAATACTCCGAAAGAATACCGGGATCAGATTTGACTATAAAAATAACCGCTGGCTAAACAAAAACGGGGAAAACATCACACCACAAACACCGCATTGCGAACATCTCTCAGAATATATAAAAGACCGGTTTCAAATTAGTATTCCCGCGGAATGGAGGCATTGGAACGGAGGCGTTTTTATTTTCGACAAGAACTCCATTGATTTTATGGATTTTTGGCACAAAACGACCCTGAATGAGTTCAACAACACCATAACAAAAACCCGGGATCAGGGAACATTAGCTGTTAGTGTGTGGAAAAACAATTTACAAAACAACCCAACCCTTCCAAAGCAGTTTAATTTCATTGCAGAGTTTCGGAATCAAAATATTCAATATGATACAGACAAGGGTTTCACGGACGATAATTTTCAGACATCCGCAAATCCGTTTTTTCTGCACATATTCCACGAATGGGGCCATACAGGATGGAGTATCTGGGATTATGTGATCCAACTTGGAAACAAAATAAATAATGAAAATAAATAATAAAGCAGCTTTCAGCTATTGTCCTCAATGATCTCATCTCCAAATGTTAAAAAGAATTCCTTTAAATCTTTCAATGAAAGGTCTTCAATATAATGCAAAAGTATTTCATCCGGGAAACTGAATAATCTGCTATAGAACAATTCATGCCTGAAAAACCAAGGCACGATTTCAAACAGCTTGTTCTTTTTTGTCACCCATTTTGCAAGCCGCTCGGATGCAGCATTATCATTGCTTTTAAGCAAAATATATTTTTCTATTCTCTTTTCAATCCTGTAATTGGCCTGATTGAAATCTTCCTCATTAATTTCAAGTTTTCCGATGAAATCACTTTTCTTTCCTGCAAAAATTAACCACGACCTGACATCCCTTATCAAGCTGTGAAATTGTTCTGCATTATGTCTCTGTATAGGATCATTTTCAGGAAATGAAAAGGATTCATACATCTGAAGTGCTTCCTTAAGCAATTCAGGATCAGCAGAACTTAACGCGAAATCGTGGGCTTTAAATACATGAACAAATACGATGTAATATGCATTAACATTACAAAACGAGACAATATCAGGCAACTCGCTGTAATTCAGCTTTAATGGGCATATCGGTATGGTAATTCCCCTGTTTTTTCTTTTTGCATAATCAGCAAAATATGTAAGATTAGTAATGACGGTTTCAAAATTCGCTCCTACTCTGATTTTTTCATAGATTGATTTATTGATGCTGTCGAGTGACAAATTAAAATTAAAATTTCCCATTTCCATCATCAACTTGATTTCATCTGTTAATATCGTACCATTGGTGTTAACAGAGATCAAACATGCGGGGTTATTAGTAACTATTTCCTGCATTAACTTTTTGCTAGGCAGAGATAAAAAGGGTTCTCCTCCCGAAATAATCATTTCTTCCAGATATGGAATAAATTTTCTGATCTCACTTAATGATGCATCTATATCATTTTTTTTTTCGATGACCATGCCATTTTTTCTTGCTATCTGAGAAGAATGTAGAGAACTGCACATTACACATTGCAAATTACATGTGTTGTCGAGAGTCAATTCAATAATGCGCGGATATACCGGATGAGGGGTGTACCTGTCATACATTTTTGATTTTACAGATTCAAAGTTCCCTGCTTCAACAGCATTCTTGCAGATTACACATTCTTTCGGATACGCCTTTTTTTTAAAACACTCTCTGTAAAATTGAAAGTTTTCGCTATTCCATATATCAAAGAGTTTTTTTTCAGGGAAACAATCAGAGTTATGAATAAAATATTCTGTCTGATTATTCATATAGCAGCAGGGTGAAGCAAAACCTGTCACGCCAATACTAACCGAAACAAAAGGTGCATTGCATAAAAAGCGCTGATGATGGCGTGTTTTATTTAATTTCTTTCTGATACCCCGCTCTATTTTATAGGTTTTTCCCGCCATTAAGCTTTTTGCTATTTCAAATAAATGATAAAATATTTTCAACAAACTGGCTTCGTTTCAAAAATAATAATTTTTTTCGTACGTTATGCATGAAATATTCCAATCTGTCGGTACTTATTTTCCAGTAATTTATGCTTATTTGCTTAGTACATGACAAAACTCGTAACTTATTGATAATGTTGATAATAATGTTAATAAGTAATTATAATAAATGTTTTTAATACCCTGATAATCAATATCTTGCATTGGTTTTCCACAACTAATAACAAGAAAAATGACTATCAGGGATAAGAACAAAAATAGCGAATTAATTGAAATATTCAAGCAAAATTTAGGATGGCATAAAGTAAGGGTTAAGTTCTTTGT
>Ga0209099_1002569_pt1 | contig 15792 bp, 14 predicted proteins | sample AD_JPNHW2_MetaG_FD_184430 | JGI IMG/M metagenome (GOLD analysis project Ga0209099, IMG submission 184430) | Active sludge microbial communities of municipal wastewater-treating anaerobic digesters from Japan - AD_JPNHW2_MetaG (SPAdes) (version 2) | ecosystem: Engineered > Bioreactor > Anaerobic... | reverse complement strand
CAGGAACTCGGTATTCTTGAGCGCCTTTTCCACATGGTGGATGTCCGGGTCGGAAAGCATCGGGTTCTCTCCCATGATATAGACGCACTTGACCTTTCCGGGCTCGTCAGCAAGGGTATTGATGAGGGTGGTAACCGTCAGGCCGACTTTCCCCTCTGCGATCTGGCAACCCCAGGCATCTTCCATTTTCTTCTTCATCTCGGGAACAAGCACCGACTGGTACCCGGAGTATACATTTGCAAGGGCCCCCATGTCGCAGGCGCCCTGCACATTGTTCTGGCCACGCAGCGCACAGATACCCGTACCGGGTCTCCCGAGGTTGCCGGTCAGCATCTGGAGGTTTGCAACCGACTTGACGTTGTCGACACCGGTTGTGTGCTGGGTGATACCCATCGAGTAGAGAACCGCGGACTGACCGGACTTGCCGAACCACTCTGCTGCCGTGATGATATCCTTTGCGGGAATACCAGTGATCTTCGAGACGTTCTCGGGGGAGTAGGCCTCCTTCATTACGACCTCTTTGACTTTCTCGAAATCCTTGGTCCGGTTCTTGATGAAGTCCTTGTTCTCCCAGCCGTTCTTGAGGATCAGCTGCATGAAGCAGTTCAGTAAGGCCACGTCAGTACCCGAGTAGAACTGCAGGAACAGGTCGGCAATCTTTCCGGTTGGCGTAAGCCGCGGGTCGGCATAGATGATCTTTGCGCCATTCGCCTTTGCCTGCATAATGCGGCGTCCGATCAGCGGGTGCTGCTCGAACGTGTTAGTGCCAATGACAAGGAGGCACTTTGATTCAGCAATGTCTGCAATAGACTGGGTCATTGCACCGGAGCCGAACGCGCCGGCAAGGCCCACGACTGTGGACGCATGGCAGAGCCGGGCACAGTGGTCGATGTTGGGCGTCTTTAAGACCGCGCGGGCAAACTTCTGCATCAGGTAGTTCTCCTCATTGGAGACCCGGGCAGAAGCAAGGCATGCGCTCTGTTCACCCTGGTACTTCTTGAAATTCTCGGCAATCAGCTTGTAAGCCTCGTCCCAGCTTGCCTCGACAAACTTACCATCCTTCTTGATGAGGGGCTTGGTAAGCCGGTCCGGGCTGTTGATAAACTCCCAGGCATAGTTACCCTTAGGACATAACTTTCCTTCGTTGACCGGGTTCCGCTGCCATGGCTGGACGCCGACAACCTTCTTGTCCTTGACAACAAGGTTGAAACCGCAGCCGGTTCCGCAATACGGACACGTGGTTGGTACATACTTGAATTCCATTCTCACACCTATTAACATGGAAAGTCTTGTCCGTGCCTATTTAAATCCAATGAAATATTTTCAAAAATTGATTAATAGTAGTGGGTTCAAACAAGATTCAAGATGAAACCTTGTAAAATGTATCTGTTAACACGGAAAAAAAATCAATTGTGCACTATTTATCCAGAAAATACCGGATCCCGTGACGCGCGCACGACATGAAACCGCCCCGTATACCCCCGCTCCTGACCGATATTGTCCGCACAGGCATTTCTGCAGTTGACGGAATCACCTTCACCGGACACACCACATGCCCTGCCTGCGGCGGCTCCCTTGCCGGTTATGATGTGAAAAGGAAACAATTCGCTCACCTGATTGTCGATAACGAAGAAAAGACACTCTACGTTTCTGTCAAACGGTTCTATTGCAGGAATTGTAACAAACTCTGTTATGCAGATGAACCTTTTTATCCGGACACCCGGATCGGTTCACCCATCATCGATCTCTGCATTGCCTTGTCAATGACGATGCCGGCGAACCGTGTGGCAGCATACCTTGATGTAATGGGTGTCATCGTAAACCGTACCAGTTGCCGGCTCTACATACAAAATAATTGCAGTTATTACGTACGGAACAATCTCCGCTACATAGAAACGAACGATATATTCGGTATTCACCTGCCGCGTTCAGTTCTTTTACTCTCAACGCTTGCAACCGATCCTCTTGAAGGAAGTCATGTAAAGGAGGCAGACATACTTGCAGCCTGCGGTTTCCCTTCTGCACAACAGAGTGTGGTGAATCATCCGTTTCCGATGAAACCGTTGATAAAACGGGATGAACAGGATTATTAAAAGGAACGGCAGACCCGGCAATCGTGACGCCGGGAAAATTTTTTAGGCAGGTATTTGATGGTGATGCCCGGCGTACGAGGCGGCGCCAGGCCTCCTTCGAACTGAGGGGTGCCGCACCAACAGAAACCCAAGGGTCACGCATCCCCGCAGCGACACAGATGTGCGGGTGTATCCTTTGGCTTTCCTTCCCAGTCCTTTTTTCCCTGACTGATAACATATACCCTGTCACCTACATCCCTGCTGTCGCTCATTCGGTGGGTAACAACAAGGCAGGGTATAGCCATATTGGTCACGAATGTCCGCATCAGTTCTTTTGTGAGCCGGATATTCTCCGCATCCAGTGCCGTGAAGGGTTCATCCAGCATCAGCAGTGTCGGCTTGATGGCAAGTGCCCGGGCCAGGGCCACCCTCTGCTTCTGCCCACCTGACAGGTTTCCCGCTTTCACATCAGCAAGGTCTTCGATATGCATTACCTTTAGCCAGTGCCCGACATGTTCCCTGATAAAAGCCATGGGTTTATGCCGGGAGCGGAGACCGAATGCAATATTTTCCCGGACAGTAAGATGGGGAAAGACTGCGGAATTCTGGAAAACGTACCCGATGCGGCGGTCTTCCACCGGGACATTTATCCCTTTGCCGGAATCAAAGAGCAACGAACCATCCAGCCGGATGGATCCGGCATCGGGAGATATCAGACCTGAAATAATATTGAGGACGCTCGATTTCCCGGCACCGTTTTCTCCCATGAGAACAACGATCTCTCCCGGTCCGGCACGGATAGCGAGATCCAGGGAAAAATCCCTCAGTTTTTTGTGGATTGTTGCATCAAACATGGAATGCCCCCCTGCGGGCGAGGAGCCTGACGGCTATCATAATTGCAAACGAGATGATCACAAGCAGGATGGAGATCGTTAGCCCGACAGCAAGATTTCCTTCCAGGCCTACATATACAGCAAGCGGCATGGTCTGGGTTACCCCGGGAAGGTTGCCGGCAAACATGATCGTTGCCCCGAATTCCCCGAGTGCCCGTCCAAAGGTCATCACCGCGCCGGAAATTAGGCCGTTCGCAGTCAGGGGAAGGGTGATCGTGGCAAAGATCCGCAGCGGGGATGCTCCAAGGGTTCGTGCGGTCTGTTCATAGCACGGGTCAAGTTGTTCAAAGAGGGATTTTGCCTGGCGCAGGTAGAACGGGGAGGCCACGAAAATCTGGGCCATGATAACCGCGAGGGTCGTGAATGCAATACTGATACCGAAAAGGGAGAGGTAACGGCCCAGCAAGCCTACTCTCCCCCAGAGTACAAGAAGCGCGAGACCGGCAACCGCGGGGGGCAACACCAGCGGGAGGTCGATGAGGGTGTCGATGATCACTTTTCCCGGGTAATCGTTCCTGCTGTGGACATAAGCAAACGGGGTGCCGATAAGGATCACGATCCCGAGCGAAATCACCGAGGTGGAAAGACTCAGAAACAGGGCATTGAGCACGGCAGGTGTTGAAAGGGTGGAGAAGAACGTGTCAGGATCGGTCCGCAGGAACAACGCTGCAACCGGAAGGGCAAGATAGAGAGTCACGGAAACAATCAGGATCGCTGCACCTATGCAGGTACTGATTCTTTTCATCTTCTCTGAAAAGACCGGTGCAGGATTCATAATGGAGGTGTTCCGGATGAAATGTCAGTTGATGCAGAATATAGATCCGGAATTTTAAAAAGATGGAGGGTTTATGAGACCGGCCGGAAGCCGTAGTCCTGTAAGATCTGCTGCCCTGATTCCGAGAGCATAAAGTTCTCGAAATCTTCCGCTGCCCCCTTTCCCGTTGACTGTTTCATCACGGCGATCTGGTAGGTCTGGAGAACATTGTCTTTCTTCGGGATGTTGATGGTGGCATATGTGTCTTTGCCCGCAGCTGCAGTGGACTCATAGACGAACCCGGCATCCACTTCACCTAGCGCTACCTTGGCAGCGACATTCGGTTCAGAGGTTTCATAGGATATCACGTTGCTGAAAACCGATGTATTCCAGTCCTCACCGTAGGTTGATTTCGCAAGGTTGGAAAGCGCTCCGTAGCTTACAGTACCGATAGGAACGGTATAAGCAGCCATAGCAATCTTCAGGCCGGGTTTTGAAAGATCCTGAAGCGATGTGATCTTACCGGGATTGTTTGCCGGCAGGATGACAATGACGTAATTTGTCGTCAGTTGCTTTGCACTCCCATCAACAAAATATCCGCCACTGGTAAGTTCTGTGGTGTATTTCTGGCTTGCAGAGATGAATACATCGGCGTATGCACCGTTCTGCACCTGTGTCTTGAGTGCCTGTGTCCCGTCAAGGTTGAAGACGACCTTGTGGCCGGGATACATCTTTTCAAAGCCGGCAGCCAATGCCGGGGATGCACCCTTGAGGGAGGCCGCGGTGAACGCAACAACATTGCCTTCCGTGTAAGTATAAACCGGTGCTGGTGTGCTGTTTGTTGCTACAGCAGAGGGTGCTGATGTCGTGCTGGTCGTTGCTGCAGCAACCGGCGCGGGTGCGCTGCTCGTTGTCACGGCAACAGGTACCGCAGTCGTGTTGGTTGCCTGAAGTGTGTCTTGCGGAGCAGGTGCCATGGTTTCAGGGGCGGAGGTTACTACAGCTGCCGGTGTTGCAACCGGTGTGGCTACAGGGGTCGCCGGCTGTGCAGGTGTTGAGGAAGTGCACCCGGCAAAGAGTGCCGTGAGCAACAACAGTCCGCAAACGATACCAATAATAATGTGCTGGCTGGTGTTTGAGAATTGTTTCATAGTGGATCTTTCCATTGGGTATTACATAACAAGAGAGATGTAAAATACCTTCCGTTTTTTTTCAATAAAAATTAAGTATTTTTTATTTACTATTAATCGCACGGTTTTTTGATAGTATCACTCGATACAAAACGGTGAGAATGAATACGGGTTGTTTTAGTTCAAACGATATTCAATTCTTTGGAGAAAGGCGAGGACAGACCTTCTCCGCAGGATAATTAAGTCACGGTAAAAAAACATTCGGGACAGTACAGGTACGTTCTTCCAAAGCCGGTTAATTCAACAGGCTGCTTCCGAACGCTGATACCAGACTGAACATGAGCACGTTTGCCGGATTGGAACTCTTTCAACGGTATTACATGGTTTTTGTCAATTTTTTTAATTTAACAAAATTAAAAAGTTAAAGGAAAAACATTATAATACGTAAAGTCCTATATGTTTGTTGTCCACGTTTCACACCAGTGGACACATGCACACACAAACATATACCATGAATAATAGGGGATCATACCAAAATCCCCCGGGAAAATTTTGCGGAGAACAATGCCATGATCACACGGCACCATGTCGCGCTTACTATTCTGGGTACATTGATTCTTTGCAGTGTATTGCTGCCTTCTAATCCGATCCTGATTATAGGGCTCTGCGCTGGTGCCTGCACTGGCGCCATTCTGCCAGACATCCAGATGAAAAAACCACGCGGCTTTCGGGTCAGGACTGTTGCATGGATGGTCGGCCAGATCAGCAGCATCATATTCACACCACTTATCTGCCGGCTGTATCAAACCCTGTGGGGACACGTGGTCCATCCTCGCGATAAACGTCTGACCCACTCCGTACCCGGTATACTGTTTCTCTGGGTGACCTTTGCAGCGTTCCTGCCGGTCCCCTTTTTCATCCTTACGGGCAGCACCTACCCGTACCTTCCCGCGGCATTCCTCTGCGGTGTTATGCTTGGACTGGTCCTGCACCTGATCGAAGACCTGTGTACCCGGAAGGGGATCACGCCCTTCTTCCCGTTCAACACCATGACGGTTTCCGGTTCGATCCGGCCCTGTGATACAACCGATCGGAGGATCGCGCAGTTCCATTTCTATTATTGCTCGGTGGCCAGTATTATTCTCGGGTTCCAGTACCTCGGGAGCTGGCAGGGTTTCGCAACGGTGCCTCTCTGCCTTTTCGGATTGGGTTCGTGCCTGGGAATGATGATCTGGTCGTCGGATGTAAGCATCTCCTGCGAATATGCCGGGGATCCGGTAAAAGAAATACGTATACGGTTTCTATCGGATCCCTTTATTGTTCAGTGGAAAGCCAAATATCCCTCTTCAGGACTCATGATGGGTGTATACTACTTTTAATATGCATGAGCAATGAGAACTGAAATGAACCGTGACAATCCGGTTTTGTTCTCTTCGCTATAGACAAAGGTGACTTGTAATGAATACACATGGCGTACCTGTTTATTCCTACACTCCCATTGGAATGATCCACTCACCATACACCGAACCTGCCGGCATGCCGGTTCAGCCTGCAGGTGCAGCGGGAGTGCGGGGCACTGTTCTTGTTGATGAGCAATTCCGGGGAGGGTTGCGTGACCTGTCTGGTTTTTCCCGTATAATCCTGATCTATGCCTTCCACCGTTCACAGGGTTACAATCTCGAAGTAACACCGTTCCTTGATACGGTACCGCACGGGATCTTTGCAACCCGTGCACCCTGTCGCCCGAACTCGATCGGCATCTCGATCGTTCAACTCATCTCGATAATTGACGGCGAACTGGTCATCGAAGGTGTTGATGTCCTTGACGGGACACCCCTCCTTGATATCAAGCCGTACGTACCAAAGTTCGATTGCTATGCTGATGAGAAGTCCGGGTGGTTTAGCGGTTGTGAGGAACGTGTTGCCAACGTAAGAGCGGACGAGCGGTTCTGCAAGAAGTAAGGGGAAGCCCGATATACCTGATCAGATACAATTATCGGAGATCCGATTCATAAGATCAAACAAGTGAAAACCATGAAGATAAGTGCACGAAACCAGATCCCGGGAACCGTGAAGATGATCAAGAAGGGCCCGGTAAGCACCGAAGTCGTGATTTCCGTTGGCGGGGGATTTGAGATAGTCTCATCCATCACAACCCATTCAGCAGAATCGCTCAAACTGAAAGAAGGATCAAAGGTATACGCAATCGTCAAGGCATCTGAAGTGATGGTCGGGATCGATTAATCATCTTTTTTCAAATAAAGCAGGTCCCGATCAAAACCGAGTCGAAAGCAGGGCATCGAGATATTCGGAGGGATATGCTCCGTTGTCCGGGTTGAACCAGATATCAATCTCCGGTTCTCCTATAAGGCAATGGAGTTCGACAAGCCCGTATTTGTGAATGATAATTACCAGGCCGGCTGGTGTTTCCCGCACATAGAGTTCCTCATTTCCAAGAAAAGCCGTAATGTCATCTTCCGTCACCGGGCGTGAAAGCCGGTATTTGCGACGCTCCCAGCCGGGATACGGAGGGACAGGATTCCGGGATTCGGAGATCATAGCCGTATAATATTTTTTATGGCGTCATATGATAATACCATCCTTCTGTACAGTTGCTGAGCACTCCGAATCCACCACGGCCGCACTCGGTAATCCTGCCTGTGGGGGTTTAAGTGGCGGGAGATTTTATTTGGCCATCCCTTTTCCGGTGTTGATAACTTGACGTCAGAAAATGATGTAATACGGAATCGTGTTTCCTGAACCGGATTTTGTCCGTTGCAATCGTCCTGTCTGTCTCATTCAATGATTTACGTTAACAAACTTAAGAAGTTAAATACAAAAAATTATAATTGGCAAAGTTCAACATACTCATAGCTTACCTGAGCCTACAGAACCCGTGCACACGTTCACGCAACAAACCTGCCACAGCAGATTTAAAACGAGAGAGCCGGGATCTTTCCGTAATCCGCGGAAAATTTCCCTGAAACGACCACGATAATCATCCGGCACGGGATCCGTTCTGGTACTACAACAATGAAGAAGAACATGAATAGCACTCTTGCCAGAATCGGGATTATTTTTTTACTCATTGTATTCGTATCAGTGACTGGCTGTATCAAATATTTACCAATAGGCACCGCCGGGACCAACGATACGCATGCAGTGTCTCAGGATCCCGCGACAACCAACACCGCCTCCCCCTCGGGAAATGTTCCATCAGTTAATTCAACGGCAGTTCCATCTTTCATTGCATCAACACCTCCAGACAATCTCGACGTGGCCGAGGTGGATCCCTATCCGTATATTACTCCTGACCCCTACAGGCTTCCCTATCGTGATCATGGAAACTGGACTACCGGAGAGGTAAACCGGGTTCCAAAAATCCCCCAGTTCACGAAAGAAATTATCCTCCGTTCGAACTCAACCGCATTCCGTGTTAATGTAACAAAAGGTCCTCTGGTGATCAACCTGACATTCAGTCCCCAGTTTACCGACCCGGATCATACTAGTCTCGACGGTACGAATTCCTTTGTTTCTTCAAATGCCGAAGTTACGGTGTATGATGCTATAACTCACATTACGGTCGGGAAGGAAGGATATAACGGCATATACAGTTCTGACGCGGATAAAAAAATCACCATCTACCGTGACGGATCCTTCATTATAACCCTTACGGGTAACTTTATCGATGTCAAACTGGCAATCAGCACCGGTTCAGTACCGGAACCCGCTCAGATTCCGGTTTCTGAATACGATAATCAGGAGGATGGTTCCTTTGAATAAAAAAAAGGATATGGGTGGATCTCCGTGATAAAGGATTTTCTCGTGATGCTGTCATGCACGTTTACAAGCCTGAAAAATCGTATCCATGGCACCGAAGATCTGTACCCGCCTGCAACTGATCATCCTCCCCGGCCTGACACTCCTGAGAAAGAATTGCCGGCACAGAACGTGACAGCCGCCCGTGCAGTGTATGAACGCGTTCTTTCAATCCTTGCCGAACCATCGCGAGAAGGTGTGCTATCGCTTGCTGCGCTCATTGCAACAACGCTGGTATCCACTTTCATCGTCATGTTCATCGATCTCCCCCTCCTGGCTATGATCAGCCTCGGCCTCGCGTCCCTCGCAGCCGCAGCGCTGTCGGTAAAAACAATACGTATACGACATGCCACAGGTGCCTGGTTCCCCCCGGGTGTACTCGGAACACCGGGCAATGGGAGTCCAGTCGCTGGCCAGAAACCGTATTGCACGGATACGCAGGAATCTGCTGAACCACCGCAGGTAGCTGACCTTTCGGAAGGTGTTTCCACAGCCACCCTGGAGCGGTACTGGGTGATCGAACCGTATTCCTACGTGAAGATCGAGCGCGTCAGGAACGAAGGGTTCACATATATCGTGGTTGAACCCGCCATCTCCCGGAAAGAGAAGACGATCCTGATGGAGACCTATGCACACCTCCGGGACATCATCATCTACGATAACACGGAAAAAGGCAAGAAGGAGCATATCGATCCCATTGCCGTGGCCAGGATCATCCGGCAGTTCGACCCGGATATTACCGAAGACCGCGTGGCAATCCTGAATTATTATATCAAACGGGATCTCTCCGGGTACGGCCCTCTCGAAGTCCTCATGCAGGACCCGGCACTGGAGGATATCAGCTGCAATGGCCACGACCTCCCGGTCTTCATCTTCCACCGCACTTATGGGAGTCTGCCGACCAGCATCACGTTTACCGAAGGCGAACTGAACCAGTTCGTCTTAAAACTTGCCCAGAAAGCCAACAAGCAGATGTCGCTGTCGAACCCCATGGTCGACGCCACCCTGCCTGATGGCGCACGCGTCCAGATTACCTACAGCGAAGTGGTTTCGACAAAGGGCAGCTCGTTCACGATCCGAAAATTCCGTGCCGAGCCCATGACACCGCTGGACCTCATCCGGTTCGGCACTTATGATGCCCAGACTCTCGCATTTCTCTGGCTTGCCATCGAAAACCGTAAAAGCCTCCTGGTTGTCGGGGGCACCGCAAGCGGAAAGACCTCGACCATGAACGCAGTCTCCCTTTTCATCCCGCAGAATGCAAAGGTGGTATCGCTTGAAGACACCCGGGAGATCCAGCTGCCGCATAAAAACTGGCTCCCCACCCAGACCCGGGAACTCAATGTAGAAGGGATCAAAGGCGATATCGATCTCTTCTCCCTCCTGAAGGCTTCCATGAGGCAGCGCCCGGAATATATCATCGTAGGCGAGGTCCGGGGCAGGGAGGCCCAGACCCTCTTCCAGGCCATGAACTCCGGTCACTCCACCCTCTCGACTATCCACGCAGGCAGTGTGTACGAAGCCATCAACCGTCTGACCCACGACCCGATCAACGTTCCTCCGGTGATGTTTCAGGCGCTCGATCTTGTCGTTGTCCAGGCTATCTACACCACCGGGAAAACGAGAATACGGCGCTGTCTTTCCATCCACGAGATTGAGGTCACCAAGAACGGGGAGATCAACCCGACCCTTCTGTTCGAATGGGATATTCAGCATGACACGTTCAGGAGGGTGTTTTTAAAATCCACGGTGCTCAATGAGATCGCCTTTCACTGCGGGTGGAGTGAGACAGAACTGGAACACCAGCTCAAAAACCGCGAGGAATTTTTTGCCGGGGCCCTTGACGTGGAGCCGCCAACGCTCAGGGACCTCGCTAATGCTATTCAGGATATAGGAGACTGAAAACGTGTTCCTGCCACCGGTACTGAGACAGGCTGAGAAGAAACTGACCGATTTTGAGCTGATGATCCACGGCAGCAACCTGCGTGCGGTACTGCGGTCTGCCCACATCCCCCAGACCGCTGAGGAATATCTTCGGGAAATCCGGTTCAACCTCGCCGTTACCCTCGTACTGTTCTTTATCCTCTGGTTTGTTTTCCTGATCAGCGGATTCAGATGGGAGAACTTTGGCCTGAATATCTCCGGCACGCTCATCTGGATCCTGTTATTTGTCCTGGTTATACCCGGGCAGTATGTGATAGGTATATACATCCCGGAGGTAATCGCCCACAGCCGGAAAAGCAGAATTGATCTGGACATGCCCTATGCCATCTCCTACATGCAGGCACTCTCCACCACCATGCCCCCGTACGAGATCATCCGCAAGGTGTACGAAGAACATGACATGTTCGGGGAGATCTCAAAAGAGTTTGGCATGATCGTCCGTGATGTAGAACTCTTCGGGGACGATCTGAATGCGGCAATGAAGAACCTGCAGCGTACCACCCCTTCCACCAATCTCCGTGATTTCCTCAATGACCTTGCTATCGTGTTCGACAGCGGTGGGAATGTCACGACGTACCTCGGGGCAAAGACCGAGTACTACCGGGACCAGGCAAAACAGGAACTCGAACTGGTCTTAAAAACCATTGAGATCATGGCCGAGGTTTATGTGACGGCATTTGTTGCCGGGCCGATTGCCCTCATCATCATGATCGTTGCGCAGGGTATGACCAACTCTACAGGATTGGTCTGGATCCTCCCCCTGATGTATTTCTGTATCCCACTGGGTGCGATCATCATGATCTGGATCCTTTCCACGATGCTCCCCCCGGAGAACATGGAGATCTCCCGGAAGGAGACCATCGAATATGATTTTGGTTCCGATTTACGGGGATCCAGGGAGAAAGCGCTTTCGGAAGAAGACCCGAAAAACAAGGAGTTTTACCAACGAATCGAAGCGAACAAGCGGCGGAATTATTATCTAGGCCTGCTGCGTCACCCGTTCAGGACCTATATCCGGAGTTACTATTACGGCATCGGTCTCGGGATCCTTTTTGCCGGGATCGTTGCCGTAGTCTGGTTCACCGGGGGATTCAATACCATTATCCCGCATGACTCGACGGAAGCCGTCTTCTCCCTGATGATCATCGCGTTCATGGCACCGGTTGCCCTTTCCTTTGAAGGGAGGCGATGGTATGTGCAGAACATTGAATCTCACCTGCCGGATTTCCTCAGGGAACTTTCGGATATGAAAGACATAGGCATTACCCTGCACGAAGCAATCCACCGGATTGCAGGGGCAAAACTGGGGGTCCTGAGTTCCGAACTCTCGGTTGCGTCCCGGGATATCGAGTCGGGCGCCTATGTCAGTTCTGCACTGGTGAAGATGGAGGAACGGATCGGCCTGGTATCCGTGAAACGCGCAATCTCGCTGCTCGTGCGGGCCAGCGAGATCACTTCAAATCTCCGGCAGATCTTTATCATCGCCATAGCGGATTTTGAGTATTACCTCAAGCTGAAGCGGGAACGGTCAAACACTACGATCGTGTACGTAATGATCATCTACCTCTCGTTTGGTATCTACCTATATACGGCATACCAGCTGAACGTACCGTTCCTTTCCGCCTTCAAAGGAATGAATGTGAGTATCGACACGGCCGGCAACCTCACGGAGATGTTCCGCATCGGGGTCATACTTGCAACTTTCTCCGGTATCATGACAGGGCAGTTCAGCTCCAACAGCATCCTTGCCGGGTTCAAGCACAGCATCGTGCTCCTCGCGGCCACACTCGCCCTGTTTGTTTTTGTGATGTGACATCCAGAAACGGTTGCCGGAATTTGGTATAGAGACGGAACGATATCACTGGATGGTTGTAACGCTGTAAGATATAAAAATTCAAGCAATAATGCGGGATTTTTTCACGTATTGTCTATCCTGTCCCGGTTGAAGAAATACAGATTCCCATCGTACGACCCCGCTACGATATACTGCCCGTCGGAACTGACAGCGACACTCTTCACTATACCGCCCGTTGTATAGTTCCAGAGCAGGGAACCGGTCCGGTCCAGACAATAAATGGTATCATCATCAGACCCGGCAATAATCGTCTGTCCGTCACGGCTGATGGCTACAGATTCGACAGGCCCACCGGTTTTGAATTCCCGGATGAGTGTCCCGTTGCGATCCAGAATGGATATAGAGTTATCATCAGATCCAACTGCAAGGAACCGGCCGTCTTCGTTAATGGCAACCGTCTCAGGAACCCCATCCAGGGTAAAATTCCACAATAATACGCCATCATCATTGAAATAATAGATATTATGATTGCGTGACGCTGCGGCTATATACCGCCCAAAATAGCTCATCGCGACGGTCTGAAGAGAATGACCAGTATCATATTTCCATAGGAGATTCCCATTCTGATAATCAAGATAATACAGATACGAATCCTCCGAGACTGCTGCTATATGCTGCCCGTCGCCGCTTATTGCAACGTGAACGCCGGTAAAATCCTGCGAGTCCTTGCTTCCCCCCAGTCCCCCGGTCGTGTACCTCCACCGGGCATTACCGGAAGGATCGGTACTGACAATTTCCTTCGTTCCGCTGGACACGATCATCTGCCCGGTTTTATCCGTCACAATATTTTTTCCCATCCAGTCACGGGTCCCGAACTTTGAGACCAGGGTTCCGTTCCTGACGAAACAGGCAACCGTATAATGCCAGCCGTGATCGATCAGCGCCGCTATCCGGTAACCGTCCTCACTCAGCGCAAGACTTTTCATGGTCTTATAACTGCTAAGATCGATATCCGGTCGTTGATCCCATAGGAGAGAACCGTTTTTTTGGAGATAGATAATCCTTCCCTCCGTTATACCGGTTGTGCTATTCGGGGAGTCTTTTCCCGCCCCGATGTATGCTCCATCTGCGCTTAGAGCAACACTATACACCGGGCCACCGGCTTTATAGATCCAAAGGGGTTTGTGTTCCGTTTCAGAAGGAATAAAATCACTGGAACCAGTAACCTGAGAAAAACTCCTGGACCCGTTTTCCGGCACATACTGCGCAGATGGATTCGGGAGAGAGAACAGGATAACAGCAACAACGAGGATGGAACCCACAATCAAAGCAAGACCAAGGATCATTTTATCTGCAGAGGTCATGATGTCATCGTTCTCTCTTTAGTTATCGGAAAATCTCTAGTATCGTGAATGAGATGCCAACAATAAAAATCAAGATACGTGGGTACCAGCCATAACACCAGCCAGATTCGGGCCCAGAACGGGTAATAGAACAATGTTCCCTGCCGCGCGGGTTCCCTGGTGGACATCCGCCAGTCAATGTAATCCCTCATGAGTGGCCGGCCATACTCCGGACAGAGTGAGTGGAACTCATCGTTCTCATGTACGAAACGCGGGCAGATGGACGGATCTCTTGGGTCATCAGGAATCTGTATGGTATAATCTGCCGGAGACAGGTGCCGGAATTTGCCACGGCCGGTATTATGATGATCCTGTTTGTGCATTCAGTTCTGATTCAAAGATAGAACGAACCCATCGAGATGGTTTTGCTTGTTTCCTTGTCCACGACAAGCCAGGTGATTTTGGTATTGTTCGTCAGGATCATGCTCCCGAATTTCATCCCCGTATCGCTACCAATCCCCTCTCCTTCAATAAAGAAGGTATCCCCGGCTTTCACTGCCGTATCGGCACCGCTCCCGCTGCTTCCCACTTCATCAAATGCCCTGAGTTTGCTGCTCCCGACATCGTTGGCAGACAGGGACGTCTTGTTATCGCGTGAACGGAGTACCACATTGATGGAACTGAGCGTGAACGGGTCCCCGCCATTATGTTCAAAATAGATCCGGTGCAGGCCCAGGTCCGGGGTTGCCCGGATTGAACTCTGGGGGCCCTTTTCAGCGCCACCGGAAAATCCCCCGGCATAGGTACTGACAACTGCCGCGATCATGACGGTCACCGCAAGCATCAGCATGACACCGACAACCGGTGAGACCGCATCCGCAGGGTTCCTGCCCGGTCTCATACAACCACCACATCTTTGTCAAAGATGACCTGCCCGCTCGGGATGTGGACTATTTTCGTGCTGATAACAGAACCTGCCCGGTACCCGCTTGCGGGATCAGTGGTATCAAAATTGAGGATATAATTCAGGCCGGGATTTTTATGGGGTTGCAACGGTCCGCAGAACTGGGCCGGAGTCACCAGGACATCCCCGGCCATCAGGACTGCCGATGTATTGCCAAACCAGCTTTTATACCCGGTATCCGAACTCCGGAGCGGGGAGCCGAACCGGTCCTGATCGCTGATGAACAGGACCCCACTGTAGGTGCCGGAATCAAAATCATTCCACATATCATCTCCCGGTACTGCTTTCTCGCCGAGCAGGTAGCCCTTGATCAGCTGTCCCGACTCGTTCCGGAAATACGTGGTAATGCTCAGGTCCTTTGTCTGCAGGGGACTCCCGCTGATGTGCTCGATCGTCATTGCGGGGGCAGAAAAACTGCCATATGACCGGTTCTCATAGAAATTGACTTCGAGTACTGCGGAGGGGGCTTTTTTCTCGGTACCGGAAAGTCCGCCGGCTGCTGCACTCACGATGGCAGCGATAATGACCGTCACCGACAGCATGAGCATCACACCCACCACGGGAGATACCCCATCATCTGACTTTTCTATCCGGGCACATCTCCCGGGTCCGGGCGGGTATATCCGGCTCATGTTCTCAGCGTTCATGGTTTCCAGCATCCGTTTGTTCTTTATGATTCCTGTATTTAGCAGATTAATTTAATATGTATAGTTAACAATATTTAAAAATTTAACAGTTTACTTTTACAAAATAAAAAAAGGGATCGTTTCAGGGACTGATGACCGGCCCCGATGTGCCGGATGGATGAAAAAGATGAAATGCAGTAATCCACATGATACCGGCGTTTCGGAAGTTGTCGGGGAGATGCTCATAATCGCCCTTGTCATCGTGTTACTCTCGGTGTTCTCTGCCGCACTCTGGAATATCCTCCCGGCCGACCGGGATCCGAGCATCTCCCTCCTGATGAGCAACGACCGCCAGAACGTCACGTTCTGGCACAAGGGGGGGGACTGGGTCAGGATCGCAGACCTGACGGTGACAATCGGGAACGACACAACCCGCACATCCTTTTCCGGGA
>Ga0209099_1002567_pt1 | contig 15808 bp, 6 predicted proteins | sample AD_JPNHW2_MetaG_FD_184430 | JGI IMG/M metagenome (GOLD analysis project Ga0209099, IMG submission 184430) | Active sludge microbial communities of municipal wastewater-treating anaerobic digesters from Japan - AD_JPNHW2_MetaG (SPAdes) (version 2) | ecosystem: Engineered > Bioreactor > Anaerobic >... | reverse complement strand
GAGTCTCTTCAAGATGAATCTTATTAGAATAGTTATATGACCTTTGTCGCTTTTTTCCAATCCAGAACAGACAAGTTTGAATAATTTTGACCAATTTTAAATCAGCCAATATATTTAGGTTACTTTTTACTTTAGAAGTGCATTAAGATTCAATAAACAGAAAAAATGAGACTTTATTATAAACCCTTAAATCGGTTCTCTCCGTCATTTCTTACGGGTGTTTTGTTCTTCGTGCTTTTGATAATTATTCCCTGCGATATATTTGGGCAGGATATCGAATCAATCAAAAATGCCAAACCATTCTCTATTTCAGGTAACTTTGGAGTAAGTTCGGTTTTTTATAACATCAAAGGCCGTAAAGCTAACCGGGAGCCTTTTTCATGGACCCTTACAGGAGCTCCGGTAGTATCTTTGTACGGTATATCATTTCCTTTTTCATTCACGGTAAGTGAACAGGAACGAAGTTTTAGCCAGCCTTTTAACCAGTATGGAGTATCGCCATCCTATAAGTGGGTAAAGCTTCATCTTGGCTACAGCAACCTGCAATTTTCCCCTTATTCGCTTGGAGGTCACTCAATCATGGGAGCCGGATTTGAGCTGAACCCCGGAAAGTTCAGGGCAGGCTTCATTTATGGTCGTCTGTTAAGGCCTGTGGCGTATAGTGACACTGCATCAGTGACACCATGCTATAAGAGAACAGGCTTCAGTGCCAAAGTGGGATATGGGACAGCTGATAATTATGTCGATCTCATCCTCTTAAGGGCACGCGACTTTGAAAATTCCATAAAAAAGGATGACAAGCTTGAGATCACTCCTGCCGAAAATGTTGTTGTGTCCATAGTCACAGGCCAGAAGATAACAAAATGGCTATCATTCTCCGGTGAGTTTGCTCAAAGTGTCTATACTAAAGATATAAGCCTGGACTCAACCATGTCGGGATTTAAAAACAATTCCACATTTGTCTCTGACATATTCATTAAAACCAACTCCACTACTGTTAAAAGCAATGTTATTGACGGTAACCTTATTCTTGGAAATGAAAACTACAAATTAGGGTTGCATTACAAAAGGATTGGGCCAGATTACGAGTCAATGGGAGCTTATTATTTTCAGAATGATGTCCGGGACATTACCATAGAGCCCTCCGCAAAGATGCTTGACAACAAGCTCTCATTAAGCGGCAGTCTGGGATTTCAGACAGACAATCTCAGCGACTCTGCCGAATTCAGGACAAATCGTACCATTGGATCGGCGCATGCAACATGGCAGCCATCACAGAAATTACAGACCGATGTCATGTACTCTAACTATGACCTGGGACAAAGAGCCGGGATAGCCGCTCTTGACACCCTCTCAAGAATATCTCAGACAACAAGCAACATTGTGATGACCCAGAGCCTGTTCCTTACATCGGAGACTATGAGCAATAGTTTTATGGTTTCAGTTAATTATCAGAAGTTAACCGACCATAACTCCCATACGGCTGAAAACAGCGAGTATTCAACAAATGTTCTTTTTGCTTCTTGGTATATGACACTGATTAACAGCGGATTGTCGACAGGAATTTCATTTAACTATTCGGTCTTCGACATGTCGGCTGTAAAGACACAGTATCTCGGGCCTTCTTTAACAGTGAGCAAAAGTCTTTTTAAGCAAAAGATGAACCTCTCACTATACTGTTCCGGGTATCGGAATAAAAGCAACGGAGAACTTACCAATACAATTATGCAATCAGGCCTCAGAGGTTCATATAAGCTGGCAAAAAAACACAAGATCCAGTTAAAATATTCGTTAACCAAGTCATTTGCTGAGGTCAGCACAATTAAATCATACACTGAAAATAAAGGAGAAGTAAGCTATGTATATTCGTTTTAAAATGACAGTCATGAGGATAGTTACAGCAGCAGTATTATTATTTGCAGCCGCAACAGCATACTCGCAGGTTAGTGTTGTGACAGTGGTAACGCCTCCTTACACATCAAATTTCTCTCAATATTCTGAAAAAGTAAAGGTGACCGTTATCTCACCATCTGCAGGTGCGCTTAGACTTAGCATGACAATAAAGGGAGACAACGGGATAATTATCCAGACTATAGAGACGGGCACCGTATCTGTTCCTGCCAATGAGCCGTTTCAGGTGCCTGAAGACTACCTGTATGAGTTCTTTAACCCGTCTTCTTTAAGGATCAGTGGTATTTCTCCAGCTGAATTATCTGAGAAAGGACTTCCGGAAGGTACTTATCAGATTTGTTTCAAGGCCTCTGTTTCAGGTAATACATCATCATTTACCGGGCAGAGTTGCAGTAGTATGTTTAAAGTTGCACTTGCCCAGCCCCCCAGATTCATTCAGCCTCTTTGCGGCAGCGAACAATACAAAGGAGGTATCCAGAATGTCCTTATCTCGTGGGCCCCTGCTACAGGAGCGCCACGCTGGACCAACTACAGGTTAAGGATAGTTGAAATCAGAGACTCTCTTCTCTCTCCAGCCCAGGCATTAAGAAGTGGCACCAAACCTTCGTTTTTTGAAGAAGAAATCTCCGGGACATCATATCTCTATGGTCCTAAAGATCCTCCTCTGGAAAAAGGATGCCGTTATGCAATGGAAATCATTGCATCCGATGAGGAGACCAATACACGCTTTGCCAATGGCGGCAGGAGCGAGATGTGCTGGTTTAAATACGGCAAAGAAGAAAATGGTTTCAAAGTCAATGTCCCCCCGGTAAGCAGTATTACCGGACCAAAGACAGGGAATAAAAGGCCTGATCTTGTCCCTAAAGATCCCTTCGCAGGCGTATTTTTCTCGCCGGCAAATGTAAACGGCACACTTTATTATCAGTATGCCGGGCCGAATCTTCCTTCACAGATAAATCCAAATGCCGCTCAGGGGCATGTTGCCAGCATTCCCCGTCAATCCGGAAACGTCAGAGCGATTAATTACGGGGGTAAGACTCTGCAGCTAAACATGTCGCCAACTGTTGACAAAGGCGTTGCAAAGACCTCTCTTGCAGGAAAAATTAAAGATTCGTACCTGGCTGATCTGTCTTACTACAGTGTGGACCTGAGAGATCCGGCAAAAAGTTATACGCTGAATAACATGCCGATATCTCTTGTTGTAAAGTATATGGTTTATGACGAAACTAAAAAAAGAACAAAGCTGCTTAGTAAAGATGAATTATTTTCAAGTCAGCTGACTTCATCCGGTTTACTGACACTGCAGCCTGATCAGGTTGTGGCATCAGGTTATACCAACTCGGATGGCACATTTGATCTCACCTTCTTCCTCAAAGACTCCCTCGGATTAGTCTCTTCAAACGTAACCTTTACCACGGGAGGAGGAGAATTTAAGAACCATTATAAAGGCAAATTATTCAGAGTCTTAAGACTGGTAGTGGGTTCACAGCACTTCTGCAGCCCGGCACATGATATCATTGTACAACCTGGAGAATCAAATACTTATAATGATCTTTATGCCCTTGTAAGAACCTACGGGCTGACAGTAAAAACAAAGGCCCAGGCCTCGGCTGATAACTATGCCGACGGAGCCATAGAAGGTTTGGATGTTTACCTGTTGCGTAAAGAAAAAATCACTGACGTGCCGGAAGACGAAGGGTACCCCGATCTCCCTCTTGCAAACGTGGAAGTCTTACCCGGGTATAAAGCCGTTGCCCATACAAAAACAAAGCAGGATGGCAGTGCAACATTCCAGCATCTCGTTAAAAACCTCGGCGGGTATGACAAATATTGCATTTACATCAACTCAGAGTCAAGCCAGACTTTCAACTATGCAAGTCGTCTTGTGGAATTCTGCAATACCAAAATATTATCATCAGCAGGTTATCTTGATATAGTTGAAACTGCTACATATAATGATGAATATAAATACAGAGACGATTTTTCAACCGATATGGACCTTTATGCCCTGGCACCTTACGTCTATGGCCAGGTCGCATACAAATCAGGTGAAGGGAAAGCTGAGGACGAAGGAAGGCTGGCAGAGGGTGCAAAAGTAAACCTGAAGTCAGGCTGGACCTTCTTAAATGTGTTGCAGGGCGTTACCACCACAAAAGAGGATGGCAGATTCAGCTTTACTATGTCAACAAGCACCGGATCTGTTGCATCATTCTTAACAGCTGAAAAAGAAGGATATAAAGCAGACTATTCAATCTTAAACAACAGTGTGCCAATAAAAAAAGGACAGAAGGTTAACGCAGGGACCCTTTTCCTTACCACCAAGGCTGTCTTCAGCGGCAAGATAATAGATGATAATACCGGCGGAGGAGTAAGATCACATGTTTCTGTTCTGGGTGGTCTCTCTGTCTACTCAAGCCAGCCGGTAAGCGTAACAGACAGGCTCTCCCTCGATAATGCATCAAAGATGCAGACAAATGACATTGCCGTAGTAAATGAGATGGCATCACATTATATTATCGGACAAACAGTAGCTCCAAAGCCTGTGGTATATATCCCGGACGGAAAGTCAGTCCAGTCATCCCGCGAGGAGAAAAACAAGTTCAGCTCAACCAGTCCTAAGAGCGCCGCAATTACTACAACAAAGAACAGTATGGTTTCTCTGGTTGCTGACGGTCCTTCATATTTTGCACTGCCGTCACCATCCGGAAACCAGACAATCATTGTTGCACCCGACGATAATACAAACTATTACGGAGACACTATTCAGGTAAACCTCGCAGAAGGGAATAATACCGGAGTAATTAAGCTTACAAGAAAGCTCCACAGGATTAAGCTCACCGTTTATGCTGATAATACAATCGACAATCAGATGGATGGTTTCCCCGGTGCCAACCAGACTCTCAAGCCAGGTCAGGACACGAAGGCACCCGGGAAAGATGCAGGAACAGGAAGAGCATTAAATGGGAAAAACAATCAAACAACAACTGGCAAAAAAGGCACCAGGGATGATGGGAAAAAATCCGAATCAGGGATAAATGAACGCAATAATCCCCAGACAGGTATTGATCCTTCAAAGATTCAATCAGCAGGAGGAATTGCAAATGCAAAGGTCAGAATCGTAGGAAGAACAGATTATTCCGTCACTGATGGCCAGGGTTGCATCTGGCTCGAATTTGACGGTAGCGATAACTTCGACATAGAAGTCATTGGTCCTGATGACAAAGATTTTGAAACAACCATTCAGACATTTACAGGTTTTGAAAAGACTAAGAACTTTGTTAACAGGTTTGTCTCTCTGAAGAAAGCTGCTCACATAACAGGGAAGGTTACTCTCAACGGGAAAGGCATTGAAGGTGCTACCGTTAAGGTGAACTACTCCGGAAAAGATATACAGACCACAACGGATGCATATGGAAGCTACGTCCTAAGGAATGTGCCATTCAATCACAGGTTCGATGTTGAGGCAACGAAGGAAAAGTATCTCGGATCATCTCAAAAAGTTGAAGTATCATCTTATGCGATGACGAATATTGATTTTGAGCTTACCGAATTCACTGAGTTTGATTTTTCAAAGATGTATGGATTCAATATTAATGTCACCAAAGTTGAAAAAGAAGGCGACAGAACATTTATCACCGGAAGCTTCACCTCTCTTCCACGTAACGGACAGATTGAGACATCTGATCAGAATCAGTCCCTCTCTTTCACAAAACTGGAAGTAAAAAAAGGCACTGCCACCAGTGAATCGGGGTTACCTTATCCTGTTCCTGTCACAGAGACAATTGTCACAAATGAGAATGAAGCAGTAGTATCGCTCAACGGAACATTTACCGGAAAACTGGAGAGTGACAACAATGGTATAGCAGTGACAAAAGGTTCAAATGAAAACTCCGGTTACATTAGAGGCAAAGTATCTTTAAACTCAGATATATCATTCCAGACGAATGCAGTTGTCTTCAACCAGGAAAAGATTTATGTAAAATCTTCTTCAGCTGATCAGTCACCAAAGGCATTTAATGCGATTGCTTCTGATGGCACCAAACAGTTTGGCAGCGAAGGGATTCCTCTCTTTAATCAAAACGGAAAGAACATCAATTACACCCTGTATGGCTTTAAATCTGAAGCAAAATCAGGCTTATCTCGAATTGAAGGGAACAAGGTCAAGCTAAACACCATTCTTCACACCAATCTTCAGAATACAGGGACAGCCGATCTTGCCATTCAGCTTGGTGATGTTGAGCTGACAACACAGTCAGTGACTCCATTGTCCAAAACCGAAACTATCACCATGCCGCTTGAACAATGGTCGTTAAAAGCCACAAAGTGGTCACTTAATAGCAATGGGTTTAAGCTTAATGAAGGAGAAGTAGTGACTCATATGGCCAATGTATCGTTCACCAACATGGAAATTGAACCTGATGCATTAAAGTATGGCACATTTGATCTTAAGCAGATGAATATAAGAGGTCTAACCACTCTGGTTGTAACAGGAAATGCGAGCCTGTTCTACCAGGCTGGCCACTGGAATCTCTCTATTGTTCCCGTGGGCTCAACATGCGGTTATATTAACAGTTTGCCAGGCATGCCGGCAGGAACAAAAATGACTCTCTCATCTGTTTATCTCAGAAGTGACAAAACCGGATCATATTCTGTTGACACTGATCCATTTAAACTATATGGCCTGGTTGATTTCAATCCTACAAGCCTTGCTGTCTACGACGACAGGATTGAGTTACCCGGGACCATAAACCTGAATATCCCTGATGTAGCTGAACGGTCAGCTCTTATCAAGTATAAGAAGTCTGGCGGGGAGACCAAATTATTCCTGCAGCCATATACATTTGCTTTCAATACAAAAGGCGTAGACCTTTCGTTTTCTCTTGACGAGAACTCACTCTCGCCTTCAGGGTTTACGGCAAAGGGTACTCTCTCAGAGCCGGGTCTTTATTCGGTTAATGTACAGCTGAATAAAACAGCTTCAGGCATTGAGATTATTGATATCCCCGGACAAACCTTCCCTATTGACAAGGCAGGCAACCGAAAACTCAGCGGTTTCGATGGAGAAATGCATGTTAATTCGAACCAGTGGACCAACTTTGTCTTCAGCGGCGACCTTACAGGCGCCAATGGAGCATCCGGAAGACTTACCTTTACCATAAACGGAGATATAACTGCCGACAACCAATCCGTTAACGTAAGTAAGATACCTACTCCTTTCGGAGACCTGAAACTGACATATGATTTTGATAAAGGACGTATCATCGGCCTTCTTGAGATTGAACAGGATCTCGCCGGGACAGGCTTTGTAAAAGGAAGTGCCGAATCGGTTATTGATGCTGACGGATGGTATTTCTGTGCCGGAGGCAAAATAACGATGAAGGGCAATCCATATATCAAGAATGCCTCAACAGCCATGCTCTTTGGTGATTACCCATCGCTGAACGACCCGTTCATCACACAGACATTTGCTGATTATTCATACACTCACTCACTCCCGAAAGCATTCCAGGGTCACATCAGTGGATTCTATATCGATGGTGCGGCTGAATTCCCGGTCCCCTATGTACCTAACATAGATATTAATCTTGTTGTTGTAAGCGGACATGCGTCTGTTTCAGCAGGGGGAGACTTCAGCCTTGGGATGAACTTCTCAGATGCCGGAAGCACCTTCTATACAGGATCAGCATTATTTGTAAATGCAAGCATCGGCATAGGAGGCTCTATTGGTATTGCCTGCGCCGGAGCATCATTCGGGGTAAACGTTGAACTTGCTCAAAAGGGAGAACTAAGCAGCAATGGCGATTGGTTCCTCGAGGGCACAAGCACTCTCACGCTTACAGGATCGGCATATGCCGGGTTCGGATGCTGCGACAGCGACTGCGACGGATACTGGGTCTGCCCGTGCATAAGTGACAGCTGGAGCGGCGCAGTGTCTTTGCAACTGGTAGCACACATGGGCAGCGACGACAACTATGTTAGAATCAACTGGTAAAGAAAATAATATGAAAAACTTATATTGCAACACAATTATGCAGGCTAGTCGTAAAATAATACTCTTTATACTGACACTTACCATATCTGGCAGTATAGCCTTTTCGCAACAGACACAGGTAAAAGGGGCCTATGGCGGAAGTAAGGGGATCTTTGTATACCTCAAAGCACTTACTCCTTCAAACAGTGACAAGATTGCATATTGCTCCATAGAACGAAGAGAGACAGGCAGCGGAGACTGGAAATCAATTGCCACATGCCGCAAACCCATGAATGAATCTGACTTCACCCGCCAGCTGAAAAACTCTGTCGATAATCTGCCTTATGATGCCTCCTTCATACTGAAGAAAAGCAAAGCTATATGGAAGAAATATGTAAACGCCACCACACAGGACTCTTTAAGATTATGGTTTTCAACACTGCCCGTACAGGAAGCTCTTGGCATCGTCTACCAGGACCTTACTGCAAAGCAGGGAACGAGCTATGAATACCGGATTCAGCAATTCGATTTAAACAGCAGTGTAATAAATACCCTCTTATATCTGCCTGCAAAATACCCTGGTGAAAAGAGCAAATGGAACGTTCCTTATCGCAGCTATAATGTCTTGCCACGCCAGGTAACCGTTACATGGGGTACCACAGGCGGGAAAATGCCTCCCTATTCAAAGGTCTACAGACAGGATCGTAATGGAGGCGACTGGGCAGCCGTTAACACGGTTATAACAAGCACTGTTTCAAAAGACTCGGTATACATCTCTGCAACAGACACTCTGGTTGTTTCCGGTGCTGTTTACAGGTATAAGCTGGTACCGATGGATATTTTCGGTAATCCTGGCACAGAAACCGAATCAGAGATGATAGGTGCTTATAACTTCAGAATGGAAGTGCCTGTAATTGAAGAGCTTAAAAGCTCAAATCCCGAGAGCACCCAGGGTATATTGTTATCCTGGTCTATAAGCCATAACGACCTTGTCAACTCTATATTTATCTACAGAAGCGATAGCTACGATGGCGAATATGCAAAGATTGCTGAAGTGCCGTCTGTCTCTATTAGCTACACAGATCAGACCGTGGAACCGAACCGCAAATATTATTACATGATACGATTAACCGGACCTATGGGAGAGCTGTCAGCACCCAGCTCAAGAATCTTTGCCATCTCCGACGATCGTTCAAAGCCGGCTCCTCCCATGATAACATCTGCAGAAGGAACATCAAAAGGAATTCAATTGACAGTAAAGGTAACGGAAAGAAACCTTAGCGGGGTCAGAATATTCAGAAACAGCCAGGATAACAGAACAATGATACCTGTCACAAATCTGCTGGCAGCAAAAGATCTTACTGTTATTTATGAGGACACTGCAAACATTTCTCCTGTAAAATTTTATGGTTATACAGCAATATCAGAGAATGCCAGTCATTTGCAGGGCAATCCATCTGATACTGTCTACGCCAGATCTTCAAAACCATATACCCTTCCTGTGGTAATAGGGCTTGTTGCAGACAACCGTGGCACCCATAATCAGCTATATTGGAATGATATGCACTTTATTGAAGCACCTGTTGAAGGTTATAATGTATACAGGGGAGAGCTTCCTTCAGGGGAGCTGAAACAGATAAATGACACCATAATTTCTGCCGGGAAAAACTCATTCACCGACCGTGCAATAGAGCCCGGAAAGACATACTTATATTCGGTAACCATAGTTGATGGCTTCGGTAAAACAGGCGCTCAATGTACTCCGGTTAAAGTCTCTCCCGAAACCGTACCAGTAAGACCCCCATCAACCGTTAGCGCGAATTCTGAAGCAGACTTCATAAGGATATCATGGAACATAGTGCAGTCTCCGACTTTAAAAGAATACAAAGTTTTCAGATATACCCGTGGCAATAAGCCATCTGCAGTTGGATCATTGCCGGCAGGAGCAGTAACAGAGTATTCGGATAAGGATGTAATAAAAGGACAGCTTTATTTCTACTATATTGTAACAGTAGATTCTGACGGAAGACAAAGCAATCCTTCAAAGGAAATAAGTATCCGTAAAGAATAATCAAAAGGTACAGATTAATATATCCCCGGAAGGCACATTCTCAATAAAGATTGTGCCTTTTGGTTTTAGTACCGGTACCTGCCTTATAGTGTTAAATTAATAAAATGAGATCGCGGATTATATGACTGTAAAATAGTCTGTATATCTTAGCAGTAATATACGGGAGAGACAATCACAGCTGATGGCAGACAATTATTTAATAGAAGCAAAAGGAATCTGCAAACACTTTAAAAAGGTAAAAGCCGTTGACGGAGTCGATTTCTCAATGACGAAAGGTGAATATGTGGCATTGCTTGGACCTAACGGGGCCGGTAAAACCACTCTTGTTGAGATGATTGAAGGAATCAGAAGTCCGGACAAGGGAGAGATACTTGTTAAGGGGCGCTCCACCAGGGATGACAAACAGTCGTTATACCGTATCCTTGGCATATCGTTTCAGGAGACACGTTTTCTTGAGAAGACGACTGTTGAGGAGACCATCAGGCTTTTTGCCAGTTTTTATCATCAGCCCGGCGGGAAGGTTGAAAAGGTGATATCGCTAACGGGGCTGGAAGAGAAACGAAAATCATATACCAAGAATCTGTCAGGAGGACAGAGGCAACGCCTTGCGCTGGCTATATCTCTGCTCAACGATCCGGAGATACTTATTCTTGATGAGCCTACCACCGGACTTGATCCTGCTGCCCGAAGAGAGATATGGAATATTCTGCTTTCACTTAAGGAAAAACACAACACATCGCTTATCCTTACCACACACTATATGGAAGAAGCCACTCAGTTATGTGAAAGGATAATCATCATGGATCACGGGAAGTTTCTTGCTGAAGGTACTTTCGATGAGCTCCTCCAAAAGATGAATCTCCACGACACTGCTTCATTCAGCTTTGAAGGCATTGTTCCTGATAGGCTGTTGTCTGAAAGCAATGGTCTGAAGATTGACTGGGATATTGACAAAGGTGAAGGGCGGTGTGAAATGAAAAATGTTGCAACAGATATGCCGTTACTATTCTCTCTGTTCGAAAAGAACAACCTCAGGCTCACGGGCTTTGAGCACAGGAGACCAACCCTCGACGATCTCTTTCTTTTAATGACAGGCAGAAGGCTAACCGAAGAGACTGAATAACCATGAGAAGGAACGAACTATGGCAACTGATCCTTGTACATTTCAGGGAGCTGCTCCGCGAGCCCGGCGTACTGTTCTGGGGTATAGGGTTCCCCATTCTTATGGCCTGGGGCCTAGGCATTGCCTTTACAGGTAACAAGGAGACAAGAAAAGACATTGCCATAATAAATTATGCTGAAGGCGGGACTCTTTCAAAATACATGGCAGAACATGCCACAAAGGGAAAGGACAAAGAGGGCAGGGAGATGTTTGTCTTCACAATCAACGATCCCGTCTTTGGAAAAAACATCTTCAGGCTTCTGCCCGTCGATTCAATAACAGCCAATACCGGCGTCAAGCGAGGCATCTTTGAGCTGATGATAGATAACCGTCACGACAGCACCGTCTTTCATCTCGATCCGGCAAACTCTGAAGCACGTCTTCTGCAGCTTCAGCTTGCCACAGTGCTTGACAGCAAACATACCGACAAAACCTTTTCTGAAATAAAGACTGTTCCGCTTGAAGTAAAAGGAACACGCTATATCGATTTTCTTGTTCCCGGGCTGCTTGCCATGAATGTGATGATGGCATGCCTGTGGGGTATGAGCTGGACTATCATTGAGCGTCGCAAAGGGAATATGCTGAGGCGTATGGTTGTCACTCCCGTTCACCGCCGTAACATATTGATGGGTCTCATGACTGCCCGTATTACCATGAATTTTGTTGAGGCACTTCTTCTTATGGTCTTTGCCTGGATTTATTTCGATACTGTCATCCAGGGAAGCATTGCCGCACTTCTTCTTGTCTTCATTGCAGGTAACATTGCTTTTACAGGCATTGCCATTCTCGTCTCATCGAGGACTGCAAACACGGAGGTAGGTAACGGCATCATCAATTTTGTAAACATGCCGATGATGATCCTGTCGGGCATCTTCTTCAGCTATCATAACTTCCCCGACTGGAGTATACCTGTCATCCAGGCTCTGCCCCTCACCATGCTTGCCGACGGCATGCGTAGCATCATAAACGAGGGAGCAGGAATAATTGCAGTACTAGACAAAACAGTGATCCTCACCCTGGTGGGTGTTGTGACGTTCGGGCTGGGACTGAAGTGGTTTAAATGGTACTGATTACAATTAACAATTAGCAATTAACAATTAACAATAATTATACGCGAGTCGGATTTCGAATGCTTCTCCCTATTGTTAATTGTTCATTGTTCATTCATAACGAATGGCTTCCACCGGGTTTTTCACGGCCACCCTGAATGACTGCCATGTTACCGTTACCAGGGTTATGACAAGGGCAGATAATCCGGCTACGAGGAATATCCACCAGCTGATGTTGGTCTTGTATGCAAATCCCTCAAGCCAGCGGCTCATTGCCAGCCAGGCCACAGGCACAGCAACTACAACAGCTATTACGACACAAACAACAAAATCGCGGTTAAGCAATGTTATCACCTCGCGTGTTTTTGCACCCAGAACCTTACGCACGCCAATCTCTTTTATCTTCTGCCGCCCTGTCAGTAATGAAAGACCCAACAGCCCAAGTGATGCTATGAGTATTGCAATTATGGCAAGCAGTCCGGTTGTCTTTGAGAAACGGACATCTGACTCGTAAAGTTTCTTAAGCATGTCGTTGGTAAACTCAAACTCAAAGGGGGTTGTCCCTTCTGTCTCGCGCCATGTCTTTCTGAGCGACTCGATGGTTCCCTGAACATCTCCTGTTTTGATCCTTACCGCAATATCCCTGCACATTGGCTGGTTAAGACCGATGATAAGCGGGTTAACAGCCTGGTGCAGTGAATACATATTAAAATCATCAATAACACCTACGACAGGGCCAAACGCTGTATTCTCCCCTATTGCGTCTTTCAGTCCGAGGGCTTTCACCGCAAGTTTGTTCACAAGCACACCACCGTTCATCTTTGTCTCATCAAAATCACTTCCCAGCAGCACCTTTATGCCCATTGTGGTTGCAAATCCATAATCGACAAACAATCCATCAACACCAACCATCTTACCGGGCTCATCAACTCTCGGCATACTGATGTTCATATGATTGCTATGAGGAGGCATCCACATGGCACCGCTGACCGATACCACACCGGGGTCTTTTTGTACCTCCTGCTTAAACAGCCGGTAGTTATGATCGCCAAGAGGAATTCGTATCAGTCCCTCTTTTGCAAAACCCATGTCCTTTGTAAACGCATAGTGCACCTGTTTCTGCACCAGGACCACCACAGCCATCAGTATGACAAACACTGCTATCTGAAACACTATCATTGCCTTGCGCACGTTATGCCTGTGGCCGGGAGCACTCTTATGGCCTTTCAGGGTGTCAACAAGACTGAATGAAGTGATCTTATATGATACTATGAACCCAGACAGTGATCCTGTAAGCAATGTGACAAGCAGAAGGATACCCATGGAAAAAACCATCTGGCTGCCCAGTGAGAGCTGGTAAGTTTTGCCAAGCATCTGGCTTATAAAAGGCAGGGAAAAATGCGCCAGCATTATTGCAAATGGCAATGCTATCAAAGAAACAAGCACCGATTCGAGCATCATCTGGGCTATCAGTTTGCTGCGCGGTGCTCCACACACGGTCCTCACAGCAAAAGTCCTGGTATGCGTTAATGCCTGTGCTGAGGTGAGATTAAGATAGTTTATACAGGCAATGATCAGTATCAGCAATCCTACAGAGGCCAGGATAAACAGCATGGGCCTGTTCCCAAGATCTCCGCTGTTATTATCAGTAATGTTCCCTGAACCAAAATAGATCGCAGAGAGTGGTTGAAGAGTGAATGATTGTTTATCATATTCGTTAAGGTGCTCGTCTCCAATTGTTTTTAGTCTTGACTCAAGAGCCTTCACGGATGTCCCATCCTTAAGAAGCAGATAGTTGGTGATAAACTGTCCATATTTCCACTCCTCCTTAAAATTCACCTCATTAAGCTTGATCTGAGAATTTGAGATAATAGTTTTTGCCAGGTGACTCATCCCGAAATCTGAGTTTGTTATTGTCGCCGCCCTGATGGATGAGTTCTGTTTAAGATCTTCATATACAGCTGCCACCGTCAGAGTATAATCTCCTGCGCCATTTCTGACTTTCAGAACCTTCCCCACCGGGTTGCCATCGCTGAAGTATTTGTCAGCCATCTTCTTACTTAGCAGGATAAGAGAGTTATCGCTGTCAAAGTTATCAAGGCTTCCCTGCAATATCTTAACGCTGAAGACATCAAAGAATGATGCGTTGGTGCAAAGCATTGATGTTTCCCTGATAAAGTCGTTACCCCTCTCAATTGCATAATCATTTATGTTATATTGATGTACAACGGATTCTACTTCAGCTGCATCTTCCTTCAGGGTTTCTCCAAGTACATAAGGAGTATTTGCCCACCGGGTATTGTCCACATTATTGTGACTTATTATCCTGTATATCCTCTCCTTCTTCTGATATGAGCTATTATAGCCAAGCTCATTGAGGACGAAAACAAGTACCACGGTCACTATACCCAGTGCAAGTGCCAGACCTGTGATATTAATGACAGAGTTTACTTTATCGGACCGGATGTGCCTCAGGCCCACTATTATGTCATTCTTTATATTCATAGAAGTTTTTTTTCAATTATCAATTATCAATTAACAATTATCAATAATGGTAAGCGAGCATGATTTCGAATACTACTCCCTATTGTTCATTGTTCATTGTTCATTGTTCATTCATATCTAAGTGCCTCCACCGGGTTTTTGTTTGCCACAATAAGATAGTTTATTGCAGACACAGCAGCTATCGTCACCAGAATAAATAGGCTGCACAGTGCAAAGAGGTCCCAGCTCATTTTTATTTTTAGCGCGAAGTTTTGCATCCACTTATCTGCTGTAAACCATGCTCCGGCCAATCCGATTAAAACTGCAGGTACTGCAATATATTCCAGGTTCAGGATAAATATCTTCAGAATATCTGAAAGCTTTGCCCCGTTGATTTTTCTTATTGCCACCTCTTTTCTGCGGCGTGAGACTTCAGTTACTATATACCCCAGCAGGCCCATAAGCATAATAAGAAGGGTAACAATATTGCCTGCAAGCATGGCATTGCGGAACCCCTGTTCATCTGAATATTTTTCCCTCTGCTCTTCCTCAAGGCTTAACACAACAGCATCCTGATGAGGAAAGGCCGTATTCATTACTTCGGCAATCTTGTCCCTGATGCCTGCCTGCGATCCTTCATCTACCCTTACCATTACATTACAAGGGAATGAAGGGTATTTGACTATTACCTTCTGAAACATGTCGTCAGGCATATAAGAGAAGACAGCTGGTCTGTTATCCGGATTGGCTATGGAGTTGATTACAAAGTCCGGAAAGACTCCCCGTATTGTATTTACGCCATGTTCTGTCAGGTTAATTTGTTTGCCCAATATCCCATCCTTCCAGTTACAATATATTGTCAGCATCTCTGCGCCTTTTTTACTAACCAGGAAATCATTTGGCAGAGAAGATTCCGGCGAGAATCCCTTACCTTCTATCACGGGAATATCAAAGACAGAGAGGTAGTTCTCATCGATCCAGTAGAAGTCGACCACATTAAAGAGCTCTTTTTCCTGATCCGGCAGCCGGAAATTATTTCCTGATCCACCCTGGGTGGGCACGCACGATCCCACTGCTACTGTCTTAACTCCGGATAGTGTTCTTAACTGGTCCAGAACGCCGGGCAGCTTATTGGCTTGCATTCCGTTTGTTGAGCTGTA
>Ga0209099_1002566_pt1 | contig 15816 bp, 12 predicted proteins | sample AD_JPNHW2_MetaG_FD_184430 | JGI IMG/M metagenome (GOLD analysis project Ga0209099, IMG submission 184430) | Active sludge microbial communities of municipal wastewater-treating anaerobic digesters from Japan - AD_JPNHW2_MetaG (SPAdes) (version 2) | ecosystem: Engineered > Bioreactor > Anaerobic... | reverse complement strand
AGCAAAACTCATGCTGGCAAGCTGTCCACCGGGTGGAGTCGTATTCGACCCTTTTCTGGGATCGGGCACCACCTCCGTAGTAGCTAAAAAACTGGGAAGAAAATACATTGGCATTGAAATGAACGCTGAATATGCGCTCTGGGCCGAAAAAAGATTGAAGTTGGCTGAACATTCACCCGCCATTCAGGGTTATACCGACAATGTTTTCTGGGAAAGAAACAGTGGTAAATAAAGTTTGACTGAAACAAAAAAAATATGATACTGGATGTTATCTTAATCATTCTGGGTTTTACTTTACTAATTAAAGGAGCCGACTGGCTGGTTGACGGCGCATCGGCACTTGCTAAAAAGCACAATATCTCCGACCTTGTCATCGGCCTGACCATTGTTGCATTCGGAACTTCGGCTCCGGAAATGGTAGTCAATATAATTGCATCATTTGACAAGCATTCCGATATTGTCTATGGAAATATTGTGGGCAGTAACAACTTCAATCTTTTTTTCATTCTGGGCGTTGTAGCGATTATTTTTCCCATATCGGTGAAAAGCAGCATGGTACGAAAAGAAATTCCCATTTCATTTATTGTTGCTCTAATCCTGATGCTTCTTTCAAATGCGATCCTCGGACAAAAAGAAAATCTGTTGTCAAGATGGGATGCAGGGATACTTTTCACTCTTTTTCTGGTATTTCTGTATTTTACCTTCCGGCAGACAAACAAGGATGATATCCCGGTACAAGAGCCGGGAGATATTAAGAAATTGTCAACATTCAAAATCTGGGGACTGATTATTCTGGGACTTGCCTTATTAATAGCAGGCGGACGACTTGTTGTGAACAGCGCCATTGCCATTGCTCAGGATTTTGGTATTTCCGAAAAAATCATAGCACTCACCATTGTTGCAGCCGGCACTTCGCTGCCTGAACTGGTTACATCCGTTGTTGCAGCCTCAAAACGCAACAGCGACATTGCCATCGGCAATGTTATCGGTTCAAATATATTCAACATCCTGTTTATACTTTCAGTCAGTGGTCTTATTCACCCAATTACATTCAATACGAATTTCAATGCAGAGTTATTGTTACTTCTCGGAGGAACGTTACTGCTTACCATCTTTATGTTTACAAGTAAAAAATTGAAGATCGATCGCTGGGAGGGAGTTGTTCTGCTTACTATTTTCATTGCCTATACCATCTTCATGATAAATAAAGACGTTTAACGGGATACGAAATCACAGACAATAACGTTTTTAATATAAAACCGAAATAAAGTTTGAAATAAAGCATTAAACTGACTATTCTTGAAAGGATTTATTCATATTAGTTTACTATTCCTGCTGCCTGGCTGCTTTCTGTGTCTATTCAGCTGCGAGAATGAAGATCAGCGTCGCATTCCGGAGGCTTCTGTTTATATGGAACTAAATCTGGCTACCTCCTATCCCACTTTCCGCTATTCGGTGAATGATACCCTCGTTTTTACTCATCCGCGCAACGGACATCCGACGGACAGAGTGGGTTATGGCGGCATTTTGGTTTACACTTTTGTGAACGGTACTGAGACAAACTACTGTGCATTTGATCTTTGCTGCCCCAATGAGGTGAATCCTTTAATAAGGGTATATCCAAATGACCAGGGAAAGGCAGTATGCAAATCGTGCGGAACGGTTTATCAGTTGCTCACCGGATCTGGTTTGGTGGAATCAGGACCTTCGCGGTGGAACCTTAAACGATACACCACTCACCTTTCGGGCGATATACTTTATATATCACGATAAGCAATTACCAGCCTTTTTTATGATTGAATAAAGAGATTATTGCCGTAAAGACAATATAAAACGGATAGATCAAAGAAAACAGGAAGGCATTGAGAGTAACTCTTTTCAATCCAAAAAATTCGCTTACTACACGGAACATTGAAGTATCAATCAGCAGTTTGAGCAGGAATAGAATGCCAGCTATCAAAAGGGATTGAGGATGCAGAACCGCCATAAACAGATTGAACAATAGAATAAAACTGGCCATAAATATCACAACGGCCGTTAAGGCAAGTTGCCAATCGGCATAAGCACTCTTTTTGGACGCCCACCGCCGCCGCTGATTGAGAAATGATCTCAGATTATCAGAAGACTGTGTTGTCACGGTTGCTTCCCTTGATTTCAGAAAACGAATTATTCCCTTCCGTTTTTTTACACTTTGCAGCAGGAAAATATCATCGCCACCCGGCACTTCGAAATGCAACCGATCCATATTCTTCAGCCAAACTTCACGCCGAAATGCCAGATTTGCACCGTTACACAATATTGGCATATTCATCGCAACCGCACCGGCACCACTGGCTATCAGACTGGCAAATTCAAACTGCTGAAATTCCTGAAAAAAACTTCCACCGGAATTCATATTTACCGGACAAATAATCAGATCGGAGGGATTTGCCTGATAAAAATGTACAATTGCATTGAGCCACCCGGCAGGTGGAACACAATCGGCATCAAGCGTAATAATCAGGTCACTATCAGACTGTAAAACAGCCATTTTAATGGCATGCTTTTTTCCAACTTCCACATTTTGTATCAGTTTTAATTCCGGAAAGCCTGAAGCAAACTGACTTGCAAACTCCCAACTGCCGTCGGAGGAACCATCATCTACCAATATTAGCTCAAACTCACGGTAAGTCTGATTTTTTACTGCTTCAAATAGTGCCGGAAGATGTTTTAGTTCATTTTTGCAGGGTGTAATGATGGTAACGCGAGGCCCTTTCCGAACATCTGTCACCTTATATTCAGGTAAAGATATCCAACCTCTGATGAAACTGCCTATCAGTAGTGCATATCCAAAAATTACTATAAGTGACAGAATGATCATGTTATAATCCGATTGATAACAAAATTAATCAAAGGAATCGGAATAATCCCAATTTGAATAAAAAAAATCGCTGTAAGCATTAGAGCTTACAGCGATCTATAAATTTATAAGAACAGTGTATTACAACACATTCAGTTCTTTCAATACGTCGTTGGTTTTTCGTACTGCATCTGCACTTTTTGCAAACAGTGCTTTTTCTTCATCGTTCAATTTATAATCGATGATTTCTTCAACACCGTTTTTACCAAGTACTACAGGTACACCGATACAGATATCGTTTTGGTCGTACTCACCTTCGAGTGAAACACAACAAGGAACGATTTTTTTCTGATCGTGAATAATGCTTTCAACAACATATGCTGCAGCAGCTCCCGGAGCATACCAGGCTGAAGTTCCAAGTAACGCGGTAAGCGTAGCACCACCTACCATTGTGTCGGCAACAACTTTTGCAAGAGCATCTTTATCGAGCAAGTCAGCAACCGGACGACCTTTGTAGTTAGCAAAACGAGTAAGCGGAATCATGGTTGTATCACCGTGACCTCCGATAACAATACCATCCACTTCATTGGCATTGGCATTGAGCGCTTTGCTTAAATAGCATTTGAAACGTGAGCTATCCAGTGCACCACCCATACCAATGATACGGTTTTTGGGAAGACCTGTAGCTTTCAGAGTCAGGTATGTCATTGTATCCATCGGATTGCTCACAATAACAAGGATAGCATTTGGTGAAAATTTCAGGATATTATCAACAACGCTTTTTACGATACCGGCATTCACACCGATAAGTTCTTCGCGTGTCATTCCCGGTTTGCGGGGAATTCCCGAGGTTATTACAACTACATCAGAATCGGCTGTCTGAGCATAATCACTGGTACAGCCCACGATGTTAGAATCAAAGCCCAGCAGTTGAGCAGTCTGCATCATGTCCAGGGCTTTTCCTTCCGAAACGCCTTCTTTTACATCGAGCATTACAACCTGATCGGCTACTTCATTAAATGCAAGCACATTTGCACAAGTGGCACCCACATTTCCGGCGCCTACAACAGTTACTTTAGACATATCAATTTATTTTTTATTAGTTTGAAAATATTTTCCGTTAATCAGAATTTCAGAACGCTTAATGAACATGAACTGTTCAAAAATTCGAGCGTACAAAGATACGAAATTATCCAGCAATTAAAGAAATATTTCTTTAATCATTACCATAATGTTGTGAAAATTATGTTAAAGAGGAATTAAGATATTCTATTCAGTCATTCTGACACTTCTACATGTTCAGCAACAATTTCTTCTGCCAGAAATATGGACGCTGAAGATGAAAATTTTCCGGGATTTTCGGTAGTCAGGTAACGGCAAGAGGCATTCCGCGAACATTTTTCTTCCATTTCGGGATGACGCTGCAGGTAATCTGCCAGACTTCCGGCCACAATTTCACCCTGTGAAACAATCTTCACTCCTTCAGGAAGTTCCCGGGCAATTTTATTGTACAATAGCGGGTAATGCGTACATCCGAGTATAACACTGTCAATCTGACTGTCCTGATTCAACAGGTTGCGGATATATTTTTTTACAAAATAATCGGCACCTTCATTCTGATGTTCGTTATTCTCAATCAGGGGTACCCACAACGGGCAGGCTTCAGAACTGACAACGATATCCGGATCGATTTTATGAATTTCCAGCGGGTAAGAATCGGACAAAACAGTCCCACTTGTAGCAAGCAGCCCGATATGCTTAGTTTTGGTGAATTTCGCAACTTCCTCCACAGTTGGACGAATAACTCCAAGCACTCTTCGATTAGGGTCTATTTTACTCAGATCGTTCTGCTGGATGGTTCTGAGTGCTTTTGCCGAAGCAGTATTGCAAGCCAGTATTACCAAATGACAGCCTTGCCTGAACAGATATTCGACGCATTGCAGCGTAAACCGGTAAACAACATCGAAAGAACGGGTTCCATAGGGAGTACGGGCATTGTCACCCAGGTAAAGATAATCATATCCGGGTAATTCTTTTCTAATCTGCTCAAGAATGGTGAGTCCTCCGTATCCTGAATCGAAAATACCAATTGGTCCGGAAATTTTTGTCATGGCTGCTGGTGATTGGTGATTGATGAGTTGTTGAATTGTTGAATCGTTTAATCGTTGAACTGTTGAATTGTTGACAATAAATTATAAACTATCAATATCTTGTGTCTTGCATCTTGAGTCTTGAGTCTTGTGTCCTGGTTCTTTGCTCCTGGTTCTTGCGTCTATTTGTCTAGTCAAACATCTGACCTGCATTGTTGCTCAACTGAACCATTTTGTCATATTCTTCGGGTGTAAGATCCAAAAAGTAATAGTTCTGCGGATTCATAATTTCGCCTTTGTAATGAACTTCGTAATGCAGATGCGGTCCGGTGGACTTTCCGGTGTTTCCCACAAGTCCGATAACCTCGCCTCTGTTTACGGCTTGTCCCGCACGCACTGAAATATTACTCATGTGCCCGTACAAGGTGACGTATCCAAATCCGTGATCAATTTCAACACAGTTGCCGTAACCCTGCTGCCAGCCAGCACTTTTCACCCGTCCGTTTCCGGTTGCATAAATATCGGTACCGGTGGGCGCCGTGAAATCCATGCCCGCGTGAAACCGCCGTGAATGGTAGATTGGGTCAATGCGCATTCCATAACCCGATGCCACACGGGTAAGATCCTTATTAGCAACAGGCTGGATAGCCGGAATAGCTTCAAGCATTTTTTCTTTGTTTTGTGCCAGCACAACTATCTCGTCGTACGATTTGGACTGAACATACAATTGTTTTCTGAGTTCGTTGAGTTTTTTGGTGGTTTCAACTACAATCTGCGAATTAGTCATCCGAAGCAACTGGTCGTAGTAAGCAGCATCCATACTGGCTGTTCGCCGGACTTCATAGGGTATTGGTTCTGCCTGAAATACAACACGATACAAATTATCATCGCGTTGCTGCAAATCGGTGAGTACACCCTGTATATCAGACATCTGGCCCTGTAATGCTTTATACTGACCTTCCATACGGCTTTTGGCAAGCGCAGCCTCTTTCTCTCCGGGGGACTTGATAATAGATACAAAAAGCAGGAAAAACAAAAGTCCAACGAAAATACCGGACATGGTATGAAACAGAATGCGTTTTAACCGATATGTCAGATTTATCTTAATTTCCTCATAGTCTAGTGTTTCGGGATTGAAGTAAAATTTCTTTTTGGCCATAAAACAATGTGATGAAATACAGATTATGCCGGAAGACGCGGGTTGATTGATTCAACTATTCGTGCCAAATCAATATGTTTTTGCACAAATAATGGTGCAAAAGTAATAATTTTGAAGTACTTTTGTAGCTTAATTTGAGAAATATTAACGACTGGGCTATTCAAATGAGAAACAGACTAATAGCCACAGGATAAATTTAAGAAAATCATTAGTTTCAATTCCATACTATGACATCAAAAGAGATTAGACAGTCATTCCTCGATTTTTTCGAAAGTCACGGACATAAAATTGTGCCTTCAGCTCCCATGGTAATCAAAGATGACCCAACGCTTATGTTTACCAATGCGGGAATGAATCAATTTAAAAATATTATTCTCGGCAATGACCCTATAAAGTATTCACGTGTGGCCGATTCTCAGAAATGTCTGCGCGTGAGCGGTAAACACAACGACCTCGAAGAGGTGGGTCACGACACATACCACCACACCATGTTCGAAATGCTCGGCAACTGGTCATTCGGAGATTATTTCAAGAAAGAAGCCATCACATGGGCATGGGAATACCTGACTGAAGTACTGAAACTGGACAAAGACCGCTTGTATGTCACGGTATTCGAAGGTTCTGAATACGAAAAGTTGGAACGTGATAACGAAGCTGCAGAAATCTGGTCGCAGTTTCTGCCTGCTGAACGCATCATAAACGGCAACAAAAAAGACAACTTCTGGGAAATGGGCGACACAGGTCCATGTGGACCCTGTTCGGAAATACACATCGACATTCGCCCCGACAGTGAGCGCGCCAAAGTCGACGGACTTAGTCTGGTAAATCAAAGCCATCCTCAGGTAATTGAGATCTGGAACAACGTATTCATGCAGTTCAACCGCAAGGCCGATGGTTCCCTTGAAGAACTTCCCGCCAAGGTAATTGACACCGGTATGGGTTTCGAGCGCCTTTGTATGGCCATACAGGGTAAAACATCAAACTATGACACCGATGTTTTTCAGCCTATCATTGAAGAAATTGGCAAACTCAGCCAGATAAAATACGGGGAATCGGAAAAAACTGACATCGCCATGCGCGTTGTAGCCGACCATGTGCGTACCATCGCCTTCTCCATTGCCGATGGTCAGCTGCCCTCCAATGCTAAAGCAGGATATGTAATCCGAAGAATTTTACGTCGTGCCGTACGCTATGGCTATACATTCCTTGAACAACGTCAGGCATTTATGTACCGGTTAATGCCGGTTTTATGCGAAGTGATGGGAGGCGCGTACCCCGAACTGACAGTTCAAAAAAGTCTGATTGAAAAAGTGATGAAAGAAGAAGAGGAAGCTTTCCTGCGTACTCTTGAAACAGGGATAAAACTTCTTGATAAAGTGATGGACGATGCTGCAAAATTAAACAAAAAAGAAATTTCAGGTATAGATGCCTTTACGCTTTATGACACCTTCGGGTTTCCGCTGGATCTGACTGAACTTATTCTTCGCGAACACAGCTTTACAGTCAATATTGAAGAATTTCATGCCGAGATGCAAAAGCAAAAAGAACGCGCACGTAATGCGGCAGCCATTGAAACAGGCGACTGGGTTACCGTACGCGAAGGCGACAGCGTGTTTGTCGGTTATGACAAGACCGAAACCGAAACCAATATCCTGCGTTATCGCAAAGTAAGTCAGAAGAATAAAACTTTCTATCAGATCGTACTGTCCGAAACCCCGCTTTATGCCGAGATGGGCGGACAGGTTGGCGACAGGGGAACGCTGACGGTTAATAATGAAACTATTGAGATTTTCGACACAAAAAAGGAAAACAACCTATCGGTTCATCTCACCAATTCGCTTCCCGAAGATGTTACCGCACCCTGTTTTGTCCGGATTGATGTAGCAAAACGCAAGGCTACAGCCTGCAACCACACCGCCACTCACCTGCTTCACGAAGCGCTTCGCGAAGTGCTTGGCAAACATGTGGAACAGAAAGGTTCCTTTGTAAGTCCCGAAAGTCTCCGTTTCGACTTTTCACATTTTCAAAAACTGACAAACGAAGAACTACGCGCCGTAGAAAAAATTGCCAACCGTAAAATTCGTGAGAACTATCCGTTGCAGGAAAGCAGAAACACACCGATTGCCGAGGCGCAGGCAATGGGAGCAATGGCTCTTTTCGGAGAAAAATACGGTGAAACGGTTCGTGTCATCCGGTTTGGCAGTTCAATCGAACTCTGCGGAGGTACTCACGTACAGGCTACCGGCGATATCGGCATGGTTCGTATCATCTCCGAAAGCTCCATTGCCGCGGGCGTACGACGTATCGAAGCCATTACCGGCGAAGCGGTGGAAGAATTGATGAACAACGTTCAGGATACGCTAAATTCTGCCAGGGAACTATTCAATAATGCTCCCGACTTATACAAAGCAATTCATAAAACGCTGGAAGAAAACAGCGAACTTAAGAAACAGGTGGATAACTTCATGCACGAGCGCATACTCACCCTGCGTGACAAGCTCATCGCTGACGCTAAAGACGAACAGGGAATTAAAGTAATCCGATTCCGTACCGACCTCCCGGCTGACGCGGTTAAGACACTTTCATTCCAGATACGAAACCTGCTGAACGAAAAACTTTTCGTAGCTATCACCAGTTTGCATGAAGGCAAGCCATCGATTACGGTTCTACTTTCCGACGATCTGGTTGCTCAAGGATACAACGCGGTGAACATTACCCGGGAAGCAGCCAAATGCATTCAGGGTGGCGGCGGCGGACAACCTTTCTTTGCAACCGCGGGAGGTAAAAATCCCGAAGGGCTGGATAAGGCAATGGAAATGCTGAAGCTGTAAATATGCCCCCAACCCCTAAAGGGGATTTTTGACGGATTGCTACATAATGGATTTTACCGGAAGACGAATAAACAACTAACTTAATCTGGATTAAAATGATTATTGAGTAAGTTGTGGTTTTACCCATGATATATTTTGATAATAAATTATTAGCTTCAACGTAATATTTAAATAAATAGATTGATAAAATTATGAGAATTCTCGTGTTAAAATCAGTTTTTCTAATCATATTTCTAGTAGGTAATTTCAGTATAAATGCTCAGGATTGGGCTAATTTGAAGCGCTATCAGAAGGAGAATGATACACTTTTATTAAAGGGCAATGCGGAAAACAGGGTGGTATTTATGGGAAATTCCATCACTGAGGGATGGAAAAGCATGCATCCTGAATTCTTTAATAAGAATCCATATATCTGTCGCGGAATCAGCGGACAAACAACCCCGCAAATGTTGCTACGGTTTCGTCAGGATGTAATTGAACTGAATCCACGCGTTGTTGTCATTCTTGCAGGTACAAACGACATTGCCGGAAACACCGGTCCATCGACCCCGGAAATGATCATGGACAATATCAGGTCGATGGCCGAACTGGCAACGGCTAACAACATCCGTGTGGTGTTGTGCTCGGTGCTTCCTGCATATGATTACCCCTGGAGAAAAGGGATGAAGCCAAACATAAAAATACCGGAACTTAACAAAATGATTAAAGCGTATGCCGACGAAAGACGGATTACCTATCTGGATTATTTCGGTGCAATGGCCAATGAAAAAAACGGCATGATCGCCGAATATACAACCGATGGTGTCCACTGCACATCAGCAGGATACGATGTAATGGAAAAAATGGTGATACCTGCCATTGCTAAAGCATTAAAGACAAAACCCGCAAAGAAATAATAATATAACAACTGAAAAAAAGAGGGTGCACAAAACGATTTGAGCACCCTCTTTTTATACATATAATGCATTATCATCTAATTAGTTCGCTAATAATTCCTGAGTATGTTTAATCAGTTCGGACCCTCCTACTGCTCCATGACCCGGAATGACTATTTTTGCGGTTGAGAATTTACGCATCAATTTTTCAATCGTACCGGGATACGCCTCCAAATCTCCGTCTGCAACATTTCCCAGGTTAGTAGAGCTAATACTCTTAACCATACAGCCTGCAAACAATATCTGCTCTGACGGTATCCAGACAACAATATTGTCAAGCGAATGTGCGGCTCCCGGGTAATAACAAATTATCCGTTTATCACCCAGCTGCAGTTGCAGCGAATCCTTAAAACCATGTTCCGGCACCGGCATGCCTCTGGATTTGGCAAAATCAATAGTCATTTGGTTGGCGTAGGACGTAATCCCCCTGATCCTGCAGGAAACTCAACCCACCCATACAATCGCCATGCCAGTGATTTGGAACAAATCCAACTATCTTTAATTTCATGGAATCGGCAAGCCATGTGACCAACTCCTTCGTCAGAATATCGGTAGCCGGTGTATCGAAAAGAAAAGCTTCTTTTCCGGAGATAAAAACCAGACCGTTGGAAGAAATGCGGCCGTAACCGGGCAACTCGGAATATGAAACGTGTACAAAGGCATTTTCGGATAACTGGATGAGTTCGATATCTTCTGAAACGCGGATATGTTTATAATCTGGCTGTGCGAAACCGGTATATTGCATCACCATCGCCATAATTCAGAACAACTATTTTTTTCATAAATTTATTCTTAACTTCCCAAGGTTTAAATGCGTAGCCTGCTGGAACGGATGATACAAATCCGCGCCAGCAGGGATAATAAAATTCAGCCCAGGAACTTACAGGTCTTTTTTTTATAACTTAATATTCAGCAGATAGAACGCTTTTGGAGCAAGTTTGAGTTCGAAGTCACTGCCCGGAATGTTGATTTCTTCGGATGCTGGAACAACTGTTTCGGGTTTATCCAGGGTGTTTTCAGCATCCGGTTTAGTTGATTTCAGAACGGTCTTCGTCACCTTTCTTTCAGCGGTTTTCAGACCTTTCAGGTGATAGGTTACCGATTTCTCACTGTCAGAAGTATTAGCTATTTTGAGAATAATTTCATTTTTACCGCTATCATAAACCGAAGAAGCATAGATTCCATCCTGGCCCGTGAGTGCTGTTTTATTTTCGGTGGTGGTCAGTACATTGGTTCCTGTATTGTGACCGTACAACTGCTGAACGTAATAATTTACAGATCGGACGCTTCTCAAATTGTCGAACCAGATCAGATCGGGTTTCCATTGCCAACCTTGAACGTGCGCAAACAGGGGAGCGTAAGTACACATTTGCACTACATCGGCATTGCGTTCGAATCCTGTCATAAAGGCGGCTTCGCATAACGCTGCCTCGAAGTTGTTTTTTCTGTTTGCCGGGTGGCAGGCATATTCTCCCGCGAAAACTTTGGGTCCTTTGCGGTCGTATTTGTCGTAGCGTGCTGCTCCAGATAAGAACCATTCCGGACTGCGATAATAATGTTCGTCCACGAGATCGGCTTTCAAGCGTTTCATTTCTTGCCATCCGTAATCAAAGTCTTTTCCATCGGGACTTGGGCCCGCCGATCCGATGATTTTAATTTCGGGATGTCTGGCTCTGATGGCAGTGATAAACGGTTCTAATCTTTCGGGATAGAGTTCACCCCACTGTTCGTTGCCAATGGCAATCAGTTTGAGATTAAAGGGGACCGGATGTCCCATTTCAGAGCGGATTTTTCCGTATTTAGTTGTAACATCCCCGTTCGCAAATTCGATTAAGTCGAGAGCATCCTGAACATAAGGGTTTAATTCAGCTACAGGCACATGAGCGTGAATATCTTTATTCTGAAACTGGCACGCCAGACCACAACTGAGAACCGGAAGCGGTTCTGCTCCGATATCTTCGGAAAGCTGGAAGAACTCATAAAATCCCAGTCCGTACGACTGATAATAATCGGGGAAAAAGCGGTTTGGGAAAGTATATTGCCAGCGGTTTTCGTTGAGCATTCTGTTTTCAACCTGTCCGATGGAGTTTTTCCACTGATAACGCGAATTCAGGTCGGTTCCTTCGACAATGCAACCTCCGGGGAAACGGAACACGCCCGGTTTGAGATCATAAAGAGCTTGCGCAAGGTCTTTACGGAGTCCATTTTTGCGTCCTTTCCAGGTGTCAACTGGGAACAGGGAAACGTGTTCCAGGTCCACCTCTGATTTTGATGTCAGGAAAATACGCAGTTTTGCATCGGGAAGGGTTTTCGATGGCTTCAGGATCAACTCGTTCTGTTTCCATTCCGTCGAGGGAATGTCTAATTTTGCATTTGCTATTACGTTGCTTTCTGTGTCGATAATTTCAACCCGGATGCTTCCGGTTGCAGCTGAAGCTTTTTTTGCCCATACAGAGAAGCGGTATTCCGCATCTTTTTTCACACCGATACCGAAATAACCTTCGTTGTCGAGACCGGTTTGTTTTTCATCGTGTCCGGCATAGGCGAGCCGGATGTAATGCGGATTGTTTTTGAAAGGCCCGTCGGTTTTAACTTCCACTTTCCCGAATGTGCTCCAGCCCATCAGATGTTCCGGAAATTCGAACGAGCGATTTTTTACCAGTTCGGCATACAAACCACCATCGGCGCCATAATTAATATCTTCGAAGAAAATGCCGTACATGGTTTTTTGAACGGGAATTCCATTTTTCTTGAAATCGACCTGGATATTGTGAGTTTGAGCCACAGAGAGTTGAACTCCCAGGAATGTAACTAATAAGAAAAACAGTTTAATTTTTGGTGTTTTCATGATTTATGAATGTAAGTTGATTAAATTTAATATCGATTTTTGTGCACATTAATAAGTGAAGGTTTTTCATTGAATTCAACCCCGTCGGAACAAACACAAACCTTCACAAGTTGTTTTAGCCTTTGCTCAGCCCGTTTGGCTTGTGGTGTACACCTGCTGATTACATAATATTTAAATCGTAAAACGGGTCAACGAAATTACAGATTTATTTTACAATATCAAGATGATTCAAGTATGTTTTTTGATATTTCTTTTTCGATAATTGGCAGGTTCTTACATTTTTAATCAGCGTTAAATATTTATGTTTTGTTTGGAAATCAAAAAAGTCCGGTTCTGACATCCTCGGCTTAAAACAAAAAAAGTCCGCTGCAAAAATATTGCAACGGACTTTCTTATTTACAATTTCCCAACTATTCCTCCATCAAGGGGTTATAGGACGATTATTAATCTTTGAATTTTGCTCCGAGGAATTCTCTGTTCAGACGGGCAATGTGCGAAATCGAAACGTTTTTCGGGCATTCGGCTTCGCATGCTCCGGTGTTTGTACAGTTACCAAATCCGAGTTCATCCATCTTTGCAACCATTGCTTTGGCACGTTGTGCGGCTTCTACCCGTCCCTGTGGTAACAATGCGAGCTGGCTTACTTTTGCCGATACGAATAGCATTGCTGAACCGTTTTTACAGGCAGCAGCACAGGCACCGCAACCGATACACGATGCAGCATCCATTGCTTCGTCAGCATTTACTTTCGAAATAGGAATTGCATTGGCATCGGGAGTTCCACCGGTATTAATCGATACGTAACCACCTGCCTGAATAATCTTATCGTAAGCGCTTCGGTCAACCATCAGGTCTTTGATAACCGGGAATGCTGCCGAACGCCACGGTTCGATGGTAATCGTTTCACCATCGCTGAAGTTGCGCATATGCAGCTGACAGGTAGTGATTTCTCCATCGGGTCCGTGAGGATGTCCGTTGATATACATGCTGCACATACCGCATATACCTTCACGGCAATCGTGATCAAAGGCGATTGGTTCTTTGTGCTCACCAATCAGTTTTTCGTTGAGGATGTCCATCATTTCGAGGAACGATGCATCCGTTGATATATTTTCCACTTTATAAGTCTCGAAACTGCCTTTAGCTTTCGGACCGGCCTGACGCCATACTTTTAGAGTGAGATTTAAACTTTTTTCCATTATGTTTGCCCCCTAACCCCCTGAAGGGGGAATTTAGAAGTTAATAAATGATTAATATATATATATTTTTGCTCCCAAGCCTACCTGTGGTAGTCAACTCCCTTTTCATGGAGCTGTGGGGGTAGCTGTTACGCTTTATAATTACGTTGCTGACGAACAATAAATTCGTAATCAAGCGGTTCTTTGATCAGTTCAGGTTCCTGACCTTCACCTTTGTATTTCCAGCATGACACATACGCGAATTTATCGTCATCGCGAAGAGCTTCGCCTTCGGGTGTCTGATATTCTTCGCGGAAGTGACCACCGCAGGACTCTTCGCGCAGCAGCGCGTCGCGTGCCATCAGTTCGCCTGTTTCGATAAAATCGGCCAAGCGCAGCGCTTTTTCAAGCTCAACGTTCAGATTATCGGCTTTTCCGGGAACATATACATTTGTCCAGAAATCTTTTCTTACCTGGGCAATTTTCTCCAGACCTGTTTTCAGTCCTTCGGCAGTACGTCCCATACCAACATAATCCCACATGATAAGGCCCAATTCACGATGAAGATGATCTACCGAGTATTTGCCCTGAATGCTCATGATTTTATTTATTCTGTCATTGATTGCTTTCTCGGCTTCTTCAAATTCCTTGCTGTCGGTGCTGATGCGCGGAACGCGAATCTGATCGGCAAGATAATTCTGAATAGTATATGGAAGAACAAAATATCCGTCGGCCAGTCCCTGCATGAGTGCAGAAGCTCCCAGTCGGTTAGCTCCGTGATCAGAGAAATTCGCTTCCCCGATGCAAAACAATCCTTTAACCGATGTCTGGAGTTCATAATCCACCCAGATACCACCCATGGTGTAATGGATGGCAGGATAAATCATCATCGGGGTTTTATATGGATTATCGTCAACGATTTTTTCGTACATCTGGAATAAGTTACCGTAACGGGCACGAACAACATTCTCGCCCAGGCGGTCGATGGCTTCCGAAAAATCGAGATAAACGGCAAGTCCAGTATTTCCCACACCAAATCCGGCATCGCAGCGTTCTTTGGCAGCACGTGAAGCAACGTCGCGGGGTACGAGGTTACCGAAAGCCGGATATCTGCGTTCCAGGTAGTAATCACGATCTTCTTCCTTGAGGTCGGTAGGCTTCAGTCTGCCTGCTCGGATAGCTTCAGCATCTTCTTTTTTCTTCGGTACCCAGATACGGCCGTCATTACGCAGTGATTCGGACATTAGCGTCAGTTTCGATTGGTAATCGCCGTGAACAGGAATACAAGTGGGGTGAATTTGTGCGAAAGCCGGATTGGAGAAATATGCTCCTTTTTTATACATCTGAATGGCAGCAGATCCGTTCGAAGCCATTGCATTGGTTGAAAGGAAGAAGGTATTTCCATATCCTCCGGTACCTACCACAACAGCATGTGCAAAGAAACGTTCCACTTTTCCTGTTACCAGATTGCGGGCGATAATACCGCGTGCACGTCCGTCAATTACCACAACGTCGAGCATTTCGTAACGTGCATAAAGTTTTACGGTTCCTTTTCCAACCTGACGGCTCAGCGCGGAGTAAGCTCCCAGCAGGAGTTGCTGTCCGGTCTGACCTTTGGCGTAGAAAGTACGTGATACCTGAGCACCGCCAAACGAACGGTTGTCGAGCAAACCTCCGTACTCACGAGCAAAAGGTACACCCTGAGCCACACATTGGTCGATGATGGAGTTAGACACTTCTGCCAGACGATATACGTTAGCCTCGCGTGCACGGTAGTCGCCACCCTTGATTGTATCGTAGAACAAACGGTAAACCGAGTCGCCGTCGTTTTGATAGTTCTTTGCCGCATTGATACCACCTTGTGCAGCGATAGAGTGTGCACGACGTGGAGAATCCTGAATACAGAAATTCAACACATTGAAACCCAGCTCACCCA
>Ga0209099_1002565_pt1 | contig 15823 bp, 14 predicted proteins | sample AD_JPNHW2_MetaG_FD_184430 | JGI IMG/M metagenome (GOLD analysis project Ga0209099, IMG submission 184430) | Active sludge microbial communities of municipal wastewater-treating anaerobic digesters from Japan - AD_JPNHW2_MetaG (SPAdes) (version 2) | ecosystem: Engineered > Bioreactor > Anaerobic... | reverse complement strand
CTGGATCCCCACTTCGCCAATGCCTATCCAGGAGCGAGCGCCGTTCGTCACGCGCCCGAAGAGCCGCGTATAGACGAGGAGGAGGATGAAGACGATGTAGATCAGGAAGGAATAGTCCTTGATGCGGGTGTAGTCGATGGCCATGCAGAGGAGCATCAGCACGAGGCCGCTCGTGGCCCAGATGATCTGCTTGATGTATTCGCGCGAGACCTGCACGCCCTCGGCCGTCATGCCCGCCGAGAAGATCGACATGATGCCGATCACCACGAGGGCCAGGGTCACGCCGAGGATCGTGAAATCGATGTCCGCGAGGGATTTCTTGAGCGAGCTCATTCGACCCTGTCCTGCCGGGGCACGAGATACCGGAGTCCGAGGGTATCGACTGCCTCGTCGTAGCTTTGATGGCCGTAGACGGCCTGGTAGATGATGTTGGACGCGTAGGGCGCCCACCATTCCCATGGGTTCGAGGCCTCGACCATGACGACGACCACGATGGCCTCGGAAGGATCCTTGTAGTCGTAGGGGGCGAAGGAGGCAAACCAGGAATGCCAGCGGTCGTGGAGTCCGACCTCGGCGGTGCCGGTCTTGCCGGCCACCAGAACGGCCTTGGTACTGACCGGAAATTTCGCAGAGCCCTCGGTGATGACCGCCCTGAGGTTGTCCCTGATGGTCGCGAAGGTATCCTTCGATATGGAAGAGGTCAGGATGGTCTCGGGTTCGACTATCCTTGATACGGCGCCTGACACCGGATCGCGTACTTCCTTGAGGACGTGAGGCCTGTAGACCCTTCCGTCGTTGACGACCATGGCCATCATGTCGGCCATCTGGAGGGGCGTCACGAGCATGTAGCCCTGGCCGATGGAGAGGTTCATGGTATCTCCGCCGACCCAGCTCTCGTGGAAACGCCTTTCCTTCCACTGCGGCGTCGGGACAAAGCCCTCGATCTCCCCGGGCAGGTCTATGCCGGTGGCCTTGCCATAGCCGAACTCCTTGGCATAGTTGACTATCCGCTCCACGCCGAGGTAGTCGCGGCCGACCTGCCAGAAATAGATGTCGCAGGACTGGGCCAGGGCTCCCTTGAGGTCGAGCCAGCCATGGCCAGGTTTCCTGACCCAGCAGCGGAAGACCCGGTCGCCGTAGGAGACCTCTCCCTGGCAGAGGATCTTCTTGTCGGGGGGGAAGGCCTTCTCCTCTAGTATGCCCGCGGTGAGGACGGTCTTGAAGGTCGAGGCGGGCGGATAGCTCGACTGGATGACCCTGTCCAGGAGGGGCGTGTTGGGGTCGGCAAGGAGCTTCGCGTAGGCGCTTCCCGCCCCTATGCCCGTGAAGATGTTCGGGTTGTACCAGGGATAGGATACGAGGGCGAGGATTTCCCCCGTGGAGGGCTTGAGGACCACGACTGATCCCATGCGCTGGCCCAGGGCCTTTTCCGCTATGGTCTGGATACTGGAATCTATCGTGAGCACGAGGTTGCTGCCCTGGACGGGCGGTACTATGCCGCCCTCCCCCGTCTGGACGCTCTTGCCGCGGACATCCACGGTCTTGTATTCGAGGCCGTCCTTGCCGCGGAGATCCTTGTCGTACTGCTTCTCGATGCCGGCCTTGCCGATGACGTCTCCGGACTGGTAGCCCTGGTTGTAGAGGAGCTTGAGCTCGTCCCTCGTGATGTCTCCCACGTAGCCGAGCACGTGGGATATGGAACCCGTCTCGAGGTAGTTCCTCACGGGCTTCGCGTACCAGGATACGCCGGGAAACTCGTCCAGCCTTTCCGCTATCGCCGCTATCGTCTCGTAGGGTACGGGGCTCAGGATCTCGATCGGCTGGTAGAGGTGGTAATAGGCGGGGGGAACCCGCTTGTTGATCTCCTCGACGGGGATGCCGAGGACCCTGGAAAGCCGCTGGAAGACATCGTCACGCCGGTCAGCCGACAGCTCTGCCGGGATGAGCTCGACGGCGAAGGAATCCGTATTGATGACGAGGGGAAGGGTATAGCTGCGGTCATAGATCTCGCCGCGCTGCGCGGGCAGGACGGTAGCCTGCTGGGCGATGGACCTGGCCTTGCTGCGGTACTCGTTTCCCTTGGCCACCTGGAGGAAGAAGAGGAAGCCCGCATAGACGACAAAAAGCCCAAGGGCCAGCCAGCCGAGGATGTCCATCCTCTTCTTGGCGGCATTCGGTCCTCCGGACTGGGGGAATTCGTTGTTCATTCCCGTTTCGATTCCGTGACGAGGAGCTTCTTGAGGGCTCCGAGGAGGAGGAAAAGGATGGGCGCGATGAGGCCGTTATAGGCAGCCTCAATCCACAGGACCCGGTCGAGGAAGTCGTAGGTCTGGATCTTCGCTCCGAAGAGAAGGGAAAGGAGGCCGGCGGCCAGGGCCTTGAGGAGGGTCCCGACCGCTCCCATGGCGAAGGGCAGGAAGATCCGGTCGATGAAGAAGGATCCATGCAGGAGGCCCGAAACGGTGGCCACGAAGGTCTTGATGAAGGCGTGGAAACCCAGGGGGGAGGCGGAAAGGCAGTCCTCGAGGAAGCCCGACACGAAGCCCGTGATCGGACCTTCCACAAGGCCGTTCTTGTACGAGACCCAGACGAGGACGACAAGGGAGATGTCCGGGATGACGCCGAAGACGGCAATCGCGCCGAGCCAGGTAGACTGGACGATGCTGCTTCCCAGGACGAGCAGCGTCGAGAAGATGATGGTCCTGATCATTTGCCCGCATCCTGTGGCGCGGCGGGGGCCGCGGTGTCAGCCACGCCGGCTTCAGCCGCGGCTTGCGGCTTGATGACGAAGACGTACTCCATCCTCGAGAAATCGAGGACGGGTTCGAGGTCTACTTCGATGGAAGTCTGGTAATCGAGGGCCCTGACCTTGCTGACGCGCGCAATCGAGATCTCCGGGGGGTAGAGGGATTCATAGCCGGAGGTCACCACGAGGTCCCCGAACTGGATTTCTTCCTTGGCCCGCTTCTTGACGAACTTCATGACGAGGGGCTTGTCCGAAGAGCCATAGCCCGTCACGAGGCCCTCGTAACGGCTCGTCGCGAGGCGGGCCGCGATATAGGAACTCGTATCGTAGAGGGGAACGACGATGCTCGAGCCCTGGCCCACCTCGACGACCCTTCCCACGAGTCCCTCGATCCCGTCCTGGAAGGCTATGACGGGCATATTCTTCCTGATGCCTGCCTCTATGCCCTTGTTGATGACGATGGTCGCGTAGACGTTCTCGGGATCCTTGGCGATGACCTTGGCGGGTATGCGCTCGTACTGGAGGCCGGCAGAGTAGCCGAGCTGCTCCTTGAGCCTCTCGTTCTCCTGCCGGATCTCGGCATAGCCCCGCTCGAGGTTGGAATAGCTTTCCATCTTGAGGAGGAGCTCGTCGTAGTCCTTCCTCAGGCGCTTCAGCTCCGCGATGGAGGAGGTCGTATTGGAGACGAAATCCCCGACCGCGGAAAAGCCCTTCTGGAAGAAGCCGAAGACGGAGACGCCTACCCTCTTGGGCAGGCCCTCGAGGCTGCGGGTGGAGATGGTCAGGGTGAGGAGGCTGGCTGCAAGGAGGACGACCGGGACGGCTTTCCGGAGCCGGTCCATTTTCCGTATCGCGGGTGTCTCAGGCATCGCAGCCCCTATCCAGGAAGGAGGACATGGCCATCACCTAGATGTTGAGGCTGTCGTAGACGCTCTGCGAACCATCCTGGCTCTTCATCGTATCGAAGTACTTGCCGGCGCCGAGGGCGACGCACTCGAGGGGCCGCTCCGCGAGGATGACGGGAACGCCCGTCTCCTTGGCGACGAGCTTGGGGAGGCCCTTGAGGAGGGAGCCGCCGCCCGCCATGACGATGCCGCGCTCCACGATGTCCGCGGCGAGTTCGGGCGGGGTCTGGCCGAGGGTCTTCTTGATCTCCTCGACGATCTGGGTCACCGGCTCCTGGAGGGCCTCGCGGACCTCGACGGAGTCTATCTCGAGCTTGCGCGGGAGGCCGGTGATGGCGTCGGTGCCCTTGATCTCGACCTTCTCGATGACCTTGTCGGGGGAGGCGTTGCCGATCTCGATCTTGAGGCGCTCGGCGGTCTGCTCGCCGATGATGAGGTTGTGGACATTGCGGATGTGCTTGATGATGGCCTCGTCGAACTCGTCGCCGCCAACCCTGATGGCGTTCGTGACGACCATGCCCTTGAGGGAGATGACGGAGATCTCGCTCGTGCCGCCGCCGATGTCGCAGATCATGTGGCCGGCGGGCTCGGAGATCGGTATGTCGGCGCCGATGGCCGCCGCCAGCGACTCGGCGATGACCTTCACGTAACGCGCGCCCGCCTTGTAGGCGGAGTCGACCACCGCGTTCTCCTCCACCTTGGTGATGCAGGAGGGCACGCCGATGACCATGCGGGGCTTCACGAACCAGCGGCGGGCAATGACCTTCTGGATGAAGTACTTGATCATCTTCTCGGTCATGTCGGGATCGGCGATGACGCCGTCGCGCAGGGGGCGCTTGGCGATGATGTCGCCAGGGACCTTCCATAGCATGCGCTTCGCCTCGGCGCCGACGGCTATGACCTTGTTCGTCCCGCGCTCGACGGCGACGACGGAGGGCTCGTTCACGACAATGCCCTTGCCCCTCACGTAGATGAGCGTGTTGCAGGTACCGAGATCGATACCGATATCGAGGGAAAGGGAGTCAAAAAGGGAGTGCAAGGCCATGAAGTACCTCCGTCGCCTTATAGCTTTTCCGCGAGTTTCTGGCGGGCCGCAACGTGCATCGGGTCGATCGAGACGGCACGTCGCCATTCGGCCCTCGCCCTCACTGCATCGCCAAGTTTCTGGTATATCAAGCCGAGACGGTAATGGGCATCCGCCGACTCGGGGTTTTCTCCGATGACCAGCTCGATCTGGTCCTGGGCCTTGGCCGTTTCTCCGCGGAGCTCGTAGATCTGGGCCAGCGTGAAGCGGCATTTCTCGCGCGCAAGGACGTCCCGGCTCTTCGAGAGGGCCTCGAGGAGGAGGGCCTCGGCGCGGTCGCTCTTGCCCTCGTCGATATAGGCCTTGCCCGCGGCGATGAGGAGGAGGTCGGTCCGGTGCCGCTTGAGGGCCAGCTCGAAGTTCTCCACGGCCTTGGCGCTGTTGCCGAGCCCTGCATAGGCGACGGCCAGGTACTCCCTGCTGTCGTCGCCGAGATAGCCGTCGGACAGGGATGCTTCCATCCATTTCGCGACACTGTCGTAATACGATGAGCCTTTTGCGTAATAGGCCTTGGCCAGCACGTATTCCATCTCTGCGCGGGGAACCCGCCCTGCCCTGCCGGATTCCGTCACGACCAGGGTCTTCCTGAGATAGCCGATACAGCGATCGACGAGGCCGGCCTTCTCCTCGCCATCGGGAAGCTCGCTTGCCTTGTAGTAGGCCGAAAGGCCTGCAAAGGCCAGGTAAAAGGGATCGAGCGACCTCGATTCAAGCGACGTCGTGCAGTCCGCCAGGACCTTGTCCCAGTCCTGTTTCTGCCAATCGGAGAGGACTGCCCTTTTGGCGACCGCCTTTTCCGTCTTGCCCGAAGCCGTCGCCGACGGTTTCCCTGCCGCCACGAAGACGGTTCCCGCGAGGAGGAGGGCGCCGAGGATACAAGCGCCCCACAGGAGCCTTTTCTTCCTGCGCTTGATGAGGTAGCTGCCCGTATAGGTGTCGAGGGTTTTCGAGAACGATTCCATCATGGCGCTCGCGGACGCTCCCGTGTTCCGCGCTTCATTCTTACCATATAGAAGAAGCCCCCGTCAATCGACGGGAGCTTCCTCGCCTTCACTGGTATGCATAAAAAAAGGGCGGATCTATAAGCCGGGTTTTGTATCCCTTTCGGGACCGTCGCCATCTATCTTGCCCATGGGTCGCCCCATGGTTCCGACGCGACCTACCCGCGAATTTTTCGCCCCGTCCCCGCAGGAACGAAACGAGGGCGAGCAACCCTTCGCTGCTTGGCCTTGCTCGCAACGAGGCTTGCAGATGCCGTCCGCGTTGCCGCGGACGCGGTGGGCTCTTGCCCCACCATTTCACCCTTACCATGACGAAGGCCGCTTCGCGGCCTTCGTCTCGCGGAATCCTTGCGGATTCCGCGGCTTGGAAGCCGCTATCCCGGGTTGCCCCGGGGCCGACCGCCGCCATGGCGGTATGTTTCTGTTGCGCTGTCTGTCGCGGAAGCCCGGTTCCCCTTGCGGGGCCTTTGCTTCCGTGCCCGGGTTTTAACCGGCGTTGCGCTCTAGTGAGCCCGGACTTTCCTCCCCGCTGCGCGCCAGGGGCCCGCAGCGGAGCGGCGACGCGATCCGCCCTTAGGATCGCATTGATCAGTCGTCTGCGCCATCCATCGAGGAATCCTTGTCGCCATCCTCGAAGCCTTCATCTTCGCCCTCGTCCTCGCCCTCTTCCGCGTAATCCTCGAGGTCGGAAAGGGATCCGGACTCGATATCCACGAAGAGCTGCTCTCCGAGCTCCTCCTCGGCCTCCTCGTAGTAGAGGATGCGGGAGCAGTAGGGGCAGAAGATGATCTTGTTGCCCGAATGCACTTCGTTGACGAACTGGGCCGGCAGGATCATGTGGCAACCGGAGCAGACATAGCCCTTCACGGGCACGATGCCGCGCCCCTGCTTGGAGCGGATGATCCTCTCGAACTTGAAGATGACGTCCTTGTCGATGCCCTCGGCTATCCGGTCTTCCTCGCCCTTGAGGCGTGCGATCTCGCCGAGCTTGGCATCCTTTTCGGTCGCGATCTTGCCGGACTTCTCGGCGATCTCGCCCTCCTGGAGCTTGATCATCGAGTCGTCGCGGCGCATGCCTTCCTCGACCTCGGCCAGGTTCCTCTCCTCGCGCTGGAGGTCCTTGCGGAGCTGGTGCTCCTTGTCGGTGGCGTCGCGGATCTCCTTGTTCAGGGCCTCGTACTCGCGCTGGGTGGAGATGCTGTCCATCTGCTTTTCAGCGTTCTCGCGGGCCGTTTCGGCCTCGGTGAGCTGTCCCCGGAAATCCTTGACGAGGGTCTCGGCCGCCGTAAAGGCCTCGAGTTTCTCGTTGTACGACTTGCGCACGCGGGAAAGAAGCTCTTCCTGGGCAACGAGGGCCTTGGGAATATCCTCGACTTCCTTCTCGATCTCGACGCGCTTGGTGAGAATTTCCTGGAATTCCCTGAGACGGTCGAACACTTCTTCCATCAGCATATGGCACCTCGCATGGGGGTCTGGTAATTGCCTAGAGGGCTAGTGATCCATGTAATCGCGGAGCTTCTGGCTCCTCTTGAAATGCCTGAGCTTCTTGAGGGCCTTGGCCTCGATCTGGCGGATGCGCTCACGCGTGACGTTGAAGTAGAGGCCTACTTCCTCGAGGGTGAGGGAATAGCCATCGTCAAGGCCAAAACGCATGCGCAGGACTTCCTGTTCACGGGGAGGCAGGGTCGAGAGGACGGCCCGGATCTGCTCCTGGAGGAGCTTGTAGTCGGTCTGGACTGAAGGGTTCTCGACTTCCTTGTCCTCGATGAAGTCCCCGAGGAGGGAGTCCTCGTCCTCGCCGATGGGCGTCTCGAGGGAAATGGGCTCGCGGGCGACATTCTTGACGCTCTTGACCCTCGCGACGGGCCAGCCAAGCTGCTCGGCCACTTCCTCGTCGGAGGGCTCTCGGCCCAGTTTCTGCATGAGCTGGCGCGATTCCCGCACGACCTTGTTGATCTGCTCGATCATGTGGACGGGAACGCGGATGGTCCTTGCCTGGTCGGAGATCGACCTCGTGATGGCCTGGCGTATCCACCAGGTGGCATAGGTCGAGAACTTGTAGCCCTTGCGGTACTCGAATTTCTCGACCGCCTTGATGAGGCCTATGTTGCCTTCCTGCACGAGGTCGAAGAAATGGAGGCCCCGGTTCGTGTACTTCTTGGCTATGGACACGACGAGGCGGAGATTCGCCTTGATGAGGCGGTCCTTGGCGTTCTTCATCATGATCCGGCCGCGGTTGACTTCCTTGGCCATCGAGATGATCTCGTCCGCATCGGACTCGAAGACTATCTCCATCTCCTTGAGCTTCTTCTCCGTGACCTGGATCTGGCGGATCTTCTCCTTGATCTCGTCGGAGGAGAGGCCGAGGGTTTCCTCGATGGACTCCCTCTTTTCCTTGACGGTCAGGTTGCGGCCGAGGGTCCTGAGCTCGCGCATCGAGGAGATCTGGAGGATGCGCTCGAGGCGCTCCTGCTCCTTGCGGTATTTCCGGATCTTCTTGGCCGCCACGATGAACTTCTCGGAGAAGGTGTTGATCTCCTCCGGATGGATCTCCGCGTCCTGGAGCTTCTCGAGGAGGGCCTTGCGCCTGACGGTGAGTTCCTCGTCCTCGAAGAGGTCGCCGCCGCGGGCGACGATCTTCCTCTTGTACTCCATGTACTCCTTCAGCTCCCCAAAGAGGTCACGGATGACATCCTTGTAGAACTGGTTGAGGCGCCTGCGCTCGGCGATCTTCTCGGTGTTTTCCTTGCGCTGGAGGGAGGCGTCCTTGGCCTCGCGGCGGGTCGCCTTGACGGCTATGGCGTGGAACTCGGAGATCAGGACACCGCTCTGCTTGATGATGCCCTTGATTATGTTCTCGCCTTCCTCCATCTGCTTGGAAAGCTCGACTTCCTGCTCCGCGGTGAGGAGGTTCTCCTTGCCGATCTCGCGGAGATAGAGCCGGATGGGGTCATCGACGGAGGATTCCTTGTCGTTGTAGACGAGACGCTTCTTCTCGGTCTCGTCCTTGACGACCACCTCGTCCTCGACCTGGATGTCCTCTTCCTCGAGCTGGATGTTGTTGCTTTCCAGAAGGGCAAGAATGCCATCGATCTTGTCCGAATTGAGGACATGTTCAGGGAGGAAGTCCGACAGCTCGTCGAAACTTATCGATTTTTTCTCTTTCGCGTACTCGAGGAGCTTTGCGATCGCCGGATCAAGTTCAAGATCGTTCATCCCGCTCACCCTTCATCTTCGCCAGTTCAGCATCGATGTGCATGAGCTCATACTGGAGCTCGCTGAGGCCTTCACCCGTCGTTCCCAGCTCGGCGATACGCTCGCGTATCTTCTCGTGACGAAGGGCGAGGCTGCGTCTCTTGATCCTCAGGATGCCTTCCTCCACGAAACGATCGGCATTCTGGTCGAATTCGCCCGATGCCGCCGCCGCTAGTACCGAATTCCTAAGTTGCTCGTCCGATAGCCGTGCCAACACGCTTTCCAGACGGATATCTTCGGCCCTGTATCCTTCTTCCAACGCTATGAAAAGGTCCTTTGCCCTCCGGTCATCCAGATCCTCGATCGTGATGGCCTTCCTCACGTCCTTGAAAAGCTCGAGGTTCGCCGCCACGGCGACCATGAAGACGTAATCGGGCGTTCGCTGCCAGGATGATTCCCTTTCGCCAGCGGGTCGCTCCTGGCGTCTTACCGGAAGTCCCCTCTTTGCGTCCTCGTAGTCGGAACGCAAGGAACGGGCGTCTACCCTCAGTTCGTGCGCGACCCGATCGAAGAAGGCATCCCTCTTGACTTCCGAATCAAGAGCGGCAATATAAGGATGAAGGAAGGAGGCCGCCTTGGCCTTTCCCTCCATGCTGCCTACGTCAAAGCCCAGTCGTGCGCGGCGGAGGAGAAATTCGTCTCCATTTATAGCTAAATCCCTCACCTTTTGCAACGACCCGGGTCCCTCTTTTTCGAGAATTTCCGAGGCGTCCTTGCCGCCGGGCAGGACGACTACCTTGGCATCGAGGCCCGCGCCCGCGGCGAGGACGCAGGCCTTCTCCGCGGCCTTCTGCCCCGCGGCATCCGCATCGAAGGCGAAGAAGACCTTGTCGGTCCAGCGCCTGAGGAGGTGGGCCTGCCTCTCGGTGAAGGCCGTGCCCAGGGGCGCGACCGCGAAGGAGAGCCCCGCGATATGGAAAGACAGGGCATCCATGTAGCCTTCGCAGACAAGGGCGCAGGACTCCTTCTTGATGGAGGGAATCGCCTTGTCCAGGGCAAAAAGGTTCTCCTGCTTGCGGAAGAGGATGGTATCGGGGCTATTGATGTACTTGGGACCGTCGCCTTCGAGAAGGCGGCCGCCGAAGGCTATGGTTTCGCCCCTCGGAGAGGCTATCGGGAACATGAGGCGATCGGCGAAGAGGGGGAAGGTGGCCCGTCGCTCCGAGAAGAGGCCTGACTTGGCAAGGAAGGCCGGCGAATAACCCTTGCCCCTGAGGAAGGAGTGGAGCCAGTTCCGGTCGGCGGGAGCGTAGCCAAGCCTGAATTCCTCGCGGACCTGGTCGGGCACGCCCCGCCTGGCCAGGTAGGCCCTCGCCTTGGCGCCGCTCTCATGCGAGGCAAGGAGGAAGTTGAAGGCCTTGGCCAGGCGTTCATTGAGCTCGAGGAGGGCATGGCGGTTCTGTTCCTCGCCTGAAGGGGCCTCCTCGATCTCCACGGGGACGCCGGCTTTCTTGGCAAGTTCTTCGAGGGCCTCGCGATAGGTTAGCTTCTCCTGTTCCATGAGGAAGGAGGCCGCGTTTCCTCCCTTCTGGCAGCCAAAGCAGTAAAAGAAGCCCTTCTCGCGGTCGACGCTGAAGGAGGGCGTTTTCTCGTTGTGGAAGGGACAGAGACCGACATAGCGGCCGCCTTTCTTCTCGAGACGGACATACTCGCCGATCACGGCGACGATGTCGGTCCTTTCGAAGATCAGGTTGACGGTCGCTTCGGGTATCCGGCTCATTGTCCTCCCACCCGCTTGACGACAAGGGCAGTGGCCTCGTTGTGCTCCTCGAGGGTTTCGGAGAAGTGGTGCGTCCCCGAGCCCGCATCGATGAGGCGGAAGTAGAGGTACTTCGTGGCCGCAGGATGGAAGACGGCGCCTAGGGCAGTCAGGCCCGGGCTGCAGATCGGGCCTGGCGGCAGGCCGCGATGCGAATAGGTGTTGTAGGCGTCGGGAATGGCGAGGTCCCTGTCGTAGATGACCTCGGGATGGGGCTTGCCCTGCTTTTCCGTGATCACGTAGACGACCGTGGCGCAGGACTGGAGGGCCATGCGGATCCTGAGCCGGTTATAGAAGACGGATGCCATGAGGGCTGCCTCGGCCGGCACCCGGTATTCGCGCTCGATGATGGAGGCGAGGATGACCTTTTCCTGGACTTCCTCGGGGGAAAGCTGGCTGGCCTCGGGTATCGCGGCCGCGAGCTTGGCCCTGAAGGCCTCCACCATCATCCTCGCGGCTTCCCTTGCCTCGAACTGCGGCGGGAAATAGTAGGTATCGGGGAAGAGATAGCCTTCGAGGCTCTCGGCCTTGATCGAAAGCCCGGCTATGAAGCCGGCATCCTTCGCTACGGCCTTGAAGTCCGAGGCCTTGCAGATGCCGTATTTCTCCAGGACAGCCGCGGTCTGGGAAAGGGTGTAGCCCTCGGGTATGGTCACCCTTACGAGGGCCTGCTTTCCCGACACGATGAGATCCAGGACCTGCCAGGTCCCCATTCCTGGCTTGACGAGGTAGGTGCCCGACTTCAGGGCGGATTCGTCGCCCCTCAGCCTGGCGAGGACCTGGAAGGCCAGGCTTGACCGGATGGCGCCCGAGGCCTCGAGATCCCTGCCTACCAGGGAAGCGCCGGCTCCTTCGCGGACCACGACATAGAGTCCTTTCCCCGGAATGGCCGCGGAAGGTTCGGTGATGACAAACAAGGCTATGGCGCAGGCTATCGCCGCGAGGATGACAAGCCCGGCCATTGTCCCCAGGACGATGCCGAGGCCTCGCGCCCTTCTATTACCGTTCATAGGATCTTCCCGTTTCCCTCGCGCCGTGAGCGCATCTTTTCATACAGGCTGTCAGGCTCCTCCATCTCGGCGATGGAAAGCCTTTCGTAGAGATAGTCGCGCAAGGCCTGTTCTACCGCCTCTAGATCCCGGTTGGCGCCCGATGGACGCCTTTCCACCAGGAGAAAGAGCGCAAGCGCTCCCTGCAGGTCGAGAGAGAGGCTGAAATCGGCCTTGGTCATAGCGTGAGCTCGAGTCCTTCGCGGGCGAGGAGGACTTCTATGCCCCTCCCCGCCAGGTGCTCGATGTACCAGGAAGCGTTCTGCAGGATGGAGAAGATCTTCCTGTCCGAGTAGCCGGGGTCGTGATGGAAAAGGACGAGGCGCTTCATGCCCCAGTTGACCGCGAAGTCGGCGGCCAGGCTGAAGGAAGAATGGCCCCAGTTGTACTTCTCGATCGCTTCGCCCAGGGTGTACTGGGTATCGATGATGAGGGTATCCACTCCCGAGAAGTAGGCCTCGTTCTCGGGAGTCTTGCGGAAATCGGCCTCGGTGAGCTCGGTATCCGTGGCATAGATCACCTTGAGGCCCTTCTCCTCGATCCGGTAGCTGTAGCAGCCGCCCGGATGGTTCATGGCCCGGAAGGCTATCGATACTCCCCCGATGCCCACTGGCTCCTTGAGTTGGACGAAGTGCTTCTCGGCCTTCATCTCGGACATGGTTATCGGGAAGTAGGGTTCGCGCATCTGGCCCTCGAGGATCGACCTGAATTCGCGCACGGGGCTGTAGAAGGTGACCCGGTTGCGGGGATCGAAGGCCGGGGCGAAGAAGGGAAGGCCCTGGATGTGGTCCCAGTGGAAATGGGAGAAGAAAAGGTGGATGCTCGCGGGTTTCCTTGCCGCCATCAGCTCGAGGCCGAGCTCCCTGATGCCCGTCCCCGCATCGAAGATGAAGCGCGCGTCCTCGCCCGTCCCGATCTCCACGCAGGAGGTGTTCCCTCCCACGGCCGAGAAGATGTATTCAGGCAGGGAAGCGAGGAAGCGTTCCCGCGACTCCTGGTCGGCGATATCCTTCGACGAGACCCTTTCCGCGACCGAGGATATCTTGCTGCGGATCCTCGAAGGCATGAGGGGCGTCGGAACCGAGCCCCTAACTCCCCAAAAGCGTATCTGCATCAATCAGCTCCGGCCTTCGGGCCATCTGGGCGTCGATCAGGATCTGTCCTTCCGAGCGCCTCAGCCACAGACGTTCTTCAATATACTCGCGCGAACGAAGCTCTCCATGATCAATGCCCGGGCAGTCATCCCCGGCATCCGCCCAGGATTCGGGCGTGGCAAGCACGGAATTCCAGAAGGGGAAGGTGGAACACTGGACTGGCCTGTCCTCATAGACGGAGCATCCCCCGGCTTCCCAGAATATGCAGTCGTAGTTCTTCTTTTCGGCAAGGCTAAGCGCAAATCCTATACCGGTATTCACGAGAGTGCAATATCGCCTGTAGAACTCGGGAAAGCCGAGCCCGAAGCGGCCGAGGAGGCGGGCTAGATCCTTCTTTGAGAGGAAGACATAGCCTGGACCGCCGCGGCAGCAGGCCGAGCACTTGGCGCAGGAGAAACGGAGTCCGGCTGCATAGAACGGCTCTTCCATGGACGTCCTCCGTATGAAAAACCCCCTCTCGCTCGCGAGAGGGGGTCGGTTGGGGAGAGAAGGATTCGGACCTTCGAAGGCGTGAGCCAACAGATTTACAGTCTGCCCCCTTTGACCACTCGGGAATCTCCCCAGGGGCTATCGACACCCGAAACTCAGGCCCGAGCCGTCTCCCGGAATCGAACCGGGGACCTCGAGATTACAAGTCACGTGCTCTACCGACTGAGCTAAGACGGCGTCGAAGACAGTGGCACTATATCGGGAACGCCGCGGTCGCGTCAATAGGTTTTCGCAAGCTGGGCTTTGCTCAACGCAGGGGCGCGTAGTAGCCAAGCTCGTCGCGGCCGCTCTTCTCGTAGAGATAGGCCTCGGCGGCCACGGTCAGGTAATTCTCGCCGAAGCCCGAATCCGCCGCGGACGTGAAGCTCAGGCGGTACCTGCCGCTCGCCGCCCCGGCGATGTCGGCAGCCACGTCCCCCATACCCCTCGGCCTCGAAGCCGAATAGACTGTCCCGCCGCTTGCCTCGACGAGGTAGCGCAGGGCCGGCGAGGCCACGTTGTCCCCGACGATGACGGCATAGAGCCGGATGCCGTTGTTCTGGAGCAGGGACGCAAGGTCAAAGAGCGTGGTGGCTCCGAAGGAAGCGTCGTCGACGCTTCCCGTGCCCAGGTAGACAATGGCATCCCGCGGGCCGGAAGGAAGGAGGCCGGAGGCGGCAAGCCGAAGGCCAAGATCGAAGCGGCCGCCTTCCTGGGCAGGCTTGAGAAGGGCTCTTGTCAGGTCGGCGACGCTGCCCCCGAGGGGGACATCGAGCGAGGGTACGGCCCCGGCCGTCACCAGGGAGAAGCTCGCGGAGGACTTGCCAGGGAAGGCTCCGTACAGCGAAGCGATCGATTCGCGCAGGGCGTCGACATAGAGCGACATGGCAGGCGAGCGTTCCAGGAGGAAGGATATCCTGACCGGCGTCGCGACTGTCGCGCTGCCTACGAACTCCATGCCGGTGACAGGCACCAGGCTTTCTTCCGTATGCGTGACGCCCATGCCCCGCTCGACGACCGTGGTCTTCCGCGTGATCCGTTCGGAAAGGTGGAAGTTGGGCGCCTTGAGGCCGACCACGGGATGTCCCAGCCTGTCCCTCACGGTGACATCCAGCGTGACCTTGGGGAAGGCGTCGGCCATGACCCGCTCTATTTCCACGTCATAGCCGGCGGCTATGAGCGGCGCCTCGGTGAGGACGAGGATGGCTGAAGCGTCGAAATCGCAGGCGAGGAGATTGCCGTTGTAGTCTGAAGCCGCTCCGACCAGACGTGCCTTCCTGTCCGGGGACTGGTACACGACGGTGGGCGTCTCGGTATCCAGGTCGATGGAGAGTATCCGGTCGGTGTCCGCGACAAGGAGGGCGGAGCCGTTCTTCCAGAACGAAAGTCCTTCCGGGAAATGCATGGCTCCCTCGGCCATGGCTCCAAGGTAGTTGCCGGAGAGGTCGAAGCGGTAGATCGACTTCCTGAAGGAATCGGCGGCGTAGAGGACGCCGTCCTTCTCGGCGAGGCCCGAGGGGCTGACGAAGCCGGGGAAGGCATCCGATTTCTGGCCAAAGGCGAAGAGGAAGTTGCCGTCGGCGTCGAATTTGAGGATCCTCGTGTTGCCGTAGTCGGATACGTAGAGGTAGCCATCCTCGTCGCAGACGGCATATTGCGGCCCCAATACCTGCCCCGGTCCCCTGCCCTTCGCCCCGAAGGTCAGGGGCTTGCCGCTGCCCAGCCGCGATATGCGGTCGCCATTGAATTCGGTGACGAAGAAGGTTCCATCCGGCAGGGAGGCGAGGCCGAAGGGACGGTCGAGACCCTGGAGGCCGCCCTTTTCCGTGCTGCGGATCACGCCGTTCGGGTCGATCACGAGGACGGCATCGCTGCCCTGGGCGACCACGAGGACTGAGCCGTCACGCTGGGGAAGGATGGACGAGGGTCTCAGGAAATAGGTGGTCCTGCCCTTCTTCCCTTCGAAGCGGGCCATCTCGACGAAGGTCGCGGAATCGTCGAGGAGGTCTCCGGCCATCCTCCTCGCCCTGAGGCCTTCGGCCTTTGCCCGTATGAAGGGAGGAGCTGAGGGATCGCCCAGTATGGAGTCCCAGGCCCTGAGGGCCGTCGATTCGAAACCTGACTTGAGATAGGCCCGCCCGAGCCAGAAGGAGATGAGGGGCTGGTCCGGCTCGTAGGCAAGGCTTTTCTCGAAGAGAAGTATGGCCTCGGAATAGCGGCCCTTCTGGTATGCCTGCACCCCGAGGCGGAACTGCTCGCCGGCGCCTGCCGAGGAGAAGTCCGCTTCGAACTGGGCAAAGGAGGATACGGCCATGAAGAGGCCCAGGGACAGGACGGAAAAGGCTTTTCTGAGGTTCATGATCTGGAATCCTCGTCTTGAGGCATTGGAATGGAAAGACTGC
>Ga0209099_1002563_pt1 | contig 15828 bp, 17 predicted proteins | sample AD_JPNHW2_MetaG_FD_184430 | JGI IMG/M metagenome (GOLD analysis project Ga0209099, IMG submission 184430) | Active sludge microbial communities of municipal wastewater-treating anaerobic digesters from Japan - AD_JPNHW2_MetaG (SPAdes) (version 2) | ecosystem: Engineered > Bioreactor > Anaerobic... | reverse complement strand
CAGGATCTGGAGGAACCGGGGCGGTGGGATGGCCGAGACTCTGGAAAAGCTGAGGCTCATGGCCGCGCTGCGATGCGGGCAGGACGGTTCTTGCGAAGAAAAAGCGGTAGCCTGCGACTTCAACGATAAGAACCCATGCAAGGACCTTTCCGGCGTGGAGGATCTCTGGCAGGTCTACTACGACAGCCAGTACTGCCCGGAGAGAAAGAACCTGGCGGCATTCAAGAGGAACATGCCCAGAAGAGACCAGGAGGCTGCGGGACTGAGGTTGGTGCAGAACCGGAGGAATGCGACGCTGGATAGCTTTAATATTAAATAAAAATATAAAATTTTAAATCGAGCTCAGATTACAATTCTTGCCATTCATGGGGGTGAAGTTAAAAAAACTCACCTTTGAATTATTCAAGATATTTTTATCCAGTCTAATTGATTCATTATATGCTTGTTTAGCTTGATTGATTTTTCCCAATTCAAACAGAGCCATACTCTTGTAGATCCTGGCAAGAGAATAATTTTTGTTGCAGTCGATAGCTTCATCAAATGCGTCCAGAGATTTACCATATTCGGTTTGGCTGTATAGTGCTCTACCTTTATTGCACCAACCAATGGGGTCTCTGAAATTCAAGCGAGTAAAATTAGCGTATGCTTTTGTTGCATTAATATAATCTTCGTTTGCATAATAAGCATTACCTAGATCATTCAAGAATTTTAAATCAGATGTATTGCTATTAATATATTTTTGATACATTAATAAGGATTTACTCGTCATATTGGAATCCTTGGCATCAATTCCTTGCTTGTATAGAAATTTCGCCTTAAGTGCCAATGCACTCGGGACTTCAGTTTCATTAACAAAATTAAAAATATTATTTGCACCTTCAGAATCGCCTAGAGCAAGAAGTATTGTGCCTTTATAGTACAAAGCGCGAGAATATCCATTATCCAGCTCTAAAGACAAATTATAATATCTATTGGCCATATTATAAAGAGTCAAATATTTCGGGTCTCCTTTGTCGTGTAGCGAATTGCCCCACTCCTGGTATAGCGCCCCTTTATTATACCAACCGATCTTGTTATCTGGCTCCAATGCGATAGAGTCATTGAATGCATCATTTGATTTTTCATAGCTGCCATTTTCCATATAGAGCAATCCAAGGGCGGTTGCACCTTTGAATGAGCCTTTGTCTTTTAAATCTCCGAAGATATCCTCTGTGTTATTGAAATATTTTTCAGATTTTTGAGGATTTCCTTTATTTTCTCTGTATTTTGCGAGATACTCCATGCCAACTATGTATAGCATATCTTCTGTTTGCTCATAATTTGGTTCTTGCTTCAAAGCACAAAAATAATTCGTATAGGCATTGTCCAGAAAATCTTCATTTCCAGTATCTTTGTAATCAACGTACGATTTTTGCCCTTCGATTAAGCATTTAAATGTTTTCCATGTCCGTGGAGTACTCGAATTGATCTTATTCGTTTTTTCAGCATCATATAACGAGATCTTGTAAGCCAGATCTTTTACCATAGAAGGTATGTACTCATCAAGTGAATCGCTCTTGTTTTTGAGGCTCCGGTTCACTTCCCAAGTGATCAATTCAGATGAATTAGGCTTTTCCATTATGGCGACTAATTCCAGGGTTGAACCATATCTGCTGATGCTTCCTTTGAGCAAAGTTGGCTGTGTATTGAGGAGTTGCTTCGTGGAAGAAATTAATTGTCCCAAAGAGAAGGATGAACTGCTTATGCCAACTGAACCTACGTTGATAATTGAATACTTAATTGAATCGCTTCGGATACGTGGTACTTCTATTATACCAGATATACTTCTATTAAAATCTGTATTATTTATGCGAATGCTGGCCTCTGAAATGCTCTGCAATTCATGATTAAGAAGACTGGCAATTGATTCACCACTAATATTTTTACTCAGTCCACTCGTTTCAAATTGCTGAATTATCATACTATCATCTGTACTGATGATCCACAGACCTAATTGAAATGCATAAACACAGAAGAATATAAAGATGATTGCCATGAAAGTACTTGTTATTGATGCGGATAGATTTCCATTTTTCAGATTCCAATTGTATATAACTAAAATGAGCAAAAATACAATCGCATCAATTATTATTAAAACGTTTAACGAAAGAATTTTTGGGTGATGAAAGAACGAATATAGATTTAAAATTGATAATAATAATGATGATAGTATGGTTATTATAATTACATAATTTTTAAATAGACTCGCCTTATTCAATACACCCGATCGAATCTCTGCTAATGATGTCGTTTTCATTTGTCTTTTGTCATCCTGCAGTTTTTGGATAGAGGGCAATTTCCAATATATGCGATTCTCACAGACCTATTTAAAGATTCTCTAATGCTACGCTAATGGACATTTTTGGCGATCTGGAAAAGCAGTTGGCAAAAAAAAGAAAAATCCGAAAGACACTGTTCTCGCCATATTATCGTTTTTTTCCCAGCGCTATCACCGCCAGACCGATCATGGCCAGAGCCGCCAGCGCCGGAAAGCCAGGCTGTTCTCTCGAGGCTTCCGTCGCCATTGTAGCATTCTCGAAACTGCCAACGCTCATCTCCGCCGGCACAGCTGCAACCTCTTCGGTGACGAATGCTCCAGCCCTCGTTCCCCTAGCAGCCAAACGCTCCTTATCGCTGAGCATTGTTGTTGCATTGAGCTGCACATAGTCCTGCCCCTGGCCGACTATCGTGGAATTGCTCCAGATGAGAACATCTACTACATAGTTGTACCTGTCCGGGACGGTGAGATTTACACTCTTTATGACCGTCTCATCGGGAGCAATTATCCCGGTATTGCTCCACTGCTTATCTGCCACCAGCCTTGAATCCATGTCTGTGGCCTTTAGCATTAGCCTGTAATCCTGGCTGGCTTTCGCGCCGAAGTTGGTGACGTAAATGTCGCTCTGAATGACTACCTTCTCCTCTCCTGCCTTGCGAACCAAAAAGTCTATGCCGTCGATCCTCAGACTAATTGCCTGGCTGTCAGCAGGAAGGCTATCCAGATTGTAGACCGTCCTGTACCCCTGGTCCATCTCCTTTCCTTCTTCAAAGAGCGTGGCCTCAAGCATATAACCTCCCTTCTTTGGAAGTGTGAGGGCAGAGGTTACATTGATGGTCTCTCCTGGAGCGATCTTGCCGATAAATGTCGTAGTCTGATTGACCAGGAAGTTCCTATCAGTACTCGTGGCCTTTAGAATTATGGAAGTATTCCTGCTGCTCTTGGCAGCGGCCCCCTCGTTTGCATTCATGACATAAGTGGTTACAAACAGCTCAATTGTCGAGGTCTTTATCTTGCCGGGAACAATTTCCAGATTCGTGACCGAAAGAGGCTTTTTGTCGGATTTTTCAGTACATCCGCTAAGAGTGACCGCATAGGCGACAGTCAGCAATATCAGTAATGTTGCAGCTTTATTATGGAGCATTATCTCTCCCCCATCTTATTATATTCTCTGCCGCGATCCTATTTAAAAAATTGCGTATAATCAATTCAACTCTTGCCCGCTGCCCTTTGACGGACCGAAGATGCTCCCGCTCCGGGAAGGCAGCAGGCTTGATGCCAGGGCGAGGATTGGTCCCATGATCAGGCCCGATCCGGCAAGCAGGGCAATAGTTCCGATCACCGCCAGGAGGACTCTTTGCAACAGCCCGGCCTCGCCTCTGGCCAGACGAATGGTCAGCACTCCCAGCAGAGCATGCAAAAAGGCTATGGCGAGGGTGATGTAGACCTCCGGCCCGAAGGGAGCGCGGGTTAGATTGAAGACCATCTGGGTGAGAACCGAAGCGCTGCTGGCCAGGAATAGAAATCCGGCCAGATAGCCCGCCAGGCTGAAGGAGGTCTTCCGGGAGCTGCGCCAGAACATGAGGAGCGCCAGAATCTCCGCCATAAGATAGGGAATGAAAATGACCGCCAGGCTCTGGCCCTCCCAGAGGTAAACGGATATAAGCCGCACGGGTGTTGCCATCCTCTCCAGAAAGCCGAAATCCTCCCTGTAGCCCACCGTCAAACCGTAATGGCCTGCGGCGTTTGCTGTGACGTTAGCAACAGAAGCATTTGCAGCATTTGCGGCATTGGCTGAATTGGCTGCATTGGCTCCATTGTCAATACTGCCACTGAGGGAATTATCATAAACCGCCGCATAGTAGCGGGCCGATTTGGGTGCGGAGAGGTTGATCTCAGAGACTTCTCTGAAACTGCTCGGGCCGAATGGCTCGTATACTGCCGTAGCAGCGTCCCTGCTCTCTGCCGCAAGGATCCTCGGGCCGGATGCCTGCGGCGGCAGACTCAGATTTTCTGGTGGCAGAGCGCTGTCGCTGCCGTTCAATCCTGGACCGAGGAGCAAAAGGGCGGGACGAAAGTCCTTTTCTTTCGGGTCCGCAGTCTTGAAAAGTGAGAGATAGATTCGCTCGCCCTCCACCAGGTCGAAGCTGTAATAATGAACAATGCCCTTCTCCAGAGTGCCATAGACCGCCCAGGACTTGCCGGGATCGGATATGTGCATGGATGAGGATAGGTTCTCGTTCCCACCGGCTGTGAGGGGCACGTGAGCAGAGGCTAAAGACGCAAAAGAAATCATGATGAAAAGTACTGCAAGGGGGGCGAGAGTTGGCTTCACGGATAAGCCTGCCACCCGATAGGTATTCAATTTTTCGGCCTTGGCCGGATGAAAGCCAGCTATGCCACACAGTATATGTAGGCATCATTGACAATTATGCCATTTGTCACAGTGCCTTTGAGCGTTACATCTTTTGACCGGCGCACAGTTGTTTTTATGGCATTTATCAGATCGCTGCTTGGACTCATGAGGGATATATCAGATAAAGACAATGAAATAGTAGTGAGATTTCCTATGATCGACTGGACGCGCCTGAGGGTTTCTCTGAGACCTAACTGGTCCACCAAAGGCGTAGCAACTATGAGCTGCCACTCATCCAGCTCATCTGAATAAAACCACATAGCCGTATCAATTTGAAAGCCATCTCTATCAAGAGCTGATAGAAGCATTCTGCCATCACTTAGATACTTGTCTACCAATGCTGTTTTAGCCATTTCAGAACACCGTGATTGGGGTCATTTACAGCCATATGAAGATCCTGGGCTTGCCTGTTGCCATGTTTTTCGTATCGACTGGACTCGCTCCAGGCAGCTACCGCATACCAGTTTACTTCAAGCTCCGGATCATGCTTGAGATCCGTCTTCATCTGAACATCAAGTCCTGCGGACTCGATAAGAAGCTTGAGGTTGTGTGTGTAGTATTTTTCGATAGTAGATCTGGGTGGGGGAAAATCATGCTCCTTCGTCTTTTTTGATATGCATGCCTTTAGAGCGCATTCAATTACATATCCACAGAGATAGTACGCACCATCCCAGCAGCCTGCTTCGAGCAAAGCTTCCGTCTCTTTTAGCCGGATCAATGCAAGCTCCTGGAATTGCTCACGATTCATTTGACTCATCTGTACATCCACTGCCCATGATAACTAGCTTTCGCCAGATTGAGCAGAATGGCTTCCACAGTTCGCCAGGTCCAGCAGATAGAAAAGCAATTCTCCACTCCAGATCTCTCTAATACAATTATCCCTTTCTGATTGCCTCATATTAAAAAAAGGCAGGAGCATAATTGAGGATTCTGATATCAAAATCAACCCTGTGCAGTACTGCCTGTTCAAGACTCCTGGCAACGCTTGAAGCCGACATGAAACTTTGATAGGTTGATTGCATACCGCGAAGATGGATGGCCACATCGAGTTCCTGAAAATCATCCCTCTCCAGAAAAGAGCCAAAGATATACGCCAGGCCAATATTATCCAAATTCCAAACAAGCCGCCAATAAATTTATCTTCAAAGCCAGCTACCACTTGTTTGCTGAAAAGAGTGGAGGTTAAATTGATGTTTAAAAAAATCGGGACAATTTTGAGCCTGTTCCTTGCGGCCATGCTGTGCATGAGCTGCAGCTTCGCCCAGGATAGCGGGGCAGCAAAGCCAAAGATAATGGATGCCGCTAGCGATCTAGGCTTGAGCGAGTTCGCAGCCGCCATTGATGGAGCGGGACTCGCAGATACCCTGGACAACCAGGGCGTGCTGGTGATCGGCCCGGGGTCCTTTGTGATCTTCGCGCCCAGCGATGCCGCATTTGCTGAGGCAACCGATATTGACATGAACGCAATCAAGGAGAACGCCACCGAGCTACAGAGAGTACTCGGCTATCACGTGGTCTGGAATGACGGCACCTTTGAGAATATATCCGAGCTATCCACTGTCAAGACTATACAGGGCGAGAATTTGACAATCGATAGCACAGATGGCTTGAAGGTAAACGGAGCCAATGTTACCGCATCTCATAGCTATGCCAACGGCACCATCTATGTTGTTGATAAGGTGCTCCTGCCCAGGACCGCTTCCAGCCAGGGTGTGATCGAGGCGGCCAATGATCTGGGAGCCAGGAAGTTCGCAGCCGCCATTAAATCCGCGGGCCTCGCCGATACTCTCAACGGCCAGGGACTGATGGGCATGGAGAGCCTCTCCGAGGGGCCGTTTACAGTATTTGCCGCCAGCGACAGCGCTTTTGACGCCGCAAAAGCCTCAATTGACGCCATCAACAAGAAAGATGCAGGAATGATGAACCTTCTTTCCTATCACATTGTAGATTCAAAGAGCCTGCTCAATACGACGGACAGCAATTCTGCCAAGACCATGCTGGGAGACTCTCTGGCAATCGACGCAAACCTGGGCCTGGTGGGCAGTGCGAGCGTCCTCCGGTCCGAGAGGTACGCCAACGGCATCGTCTATGTCATTGACCAGGTGCTCGTGCCTATAAGGCTCGCCATGTAGAGCCAAAAAAGAGACAGGGCAAGAGATAAATTTTTTTGGTTTTTCTTTTCTTCTCATTTTTTGTCTTTCTTTTTCCAGTCCCAGCGCCTGACCCTCCCTGAAAATTTTTCCCGGCTAACTGCCAGAGCTAAAGCTAGCAGCCTGATCGCCAGAAGGCCGACTGATCGGGCATTTTATCGATCTCCAGCCGGCCATGCCACCCAAAACGACGCTCAGCCTCTTCCAGCCCCGTGCACTCAGATAGCTGGCAGCCACCATAGACCGCATGCCGCTGCCGCAGAAGATGGTTATATCCTGATCCTTTGGCACCTCATCAATCCTCTCGGCGATGGCTGTGATGGGAATATGCTGCGCACCCTCGATCCTGCCGTCTTTGTCAAGCTCGCTCTCAAATCTGACATCCAGAATCCATAGCTTCTCGCCACCATCCAGCTGGCGGCAAAGATCCTGCACAATCTGTGTCATGATAGACGCCGACTCCAGGCCAGACATATGCCAGCTGAGCATGCCTCCCGCCAGAAATCCGGCGATGTTGTCGAATCCCAGGCGCAGGAGAATGGCAGCGGCTCTCTCCACCTGATTGCCATCACCCACAAGGAGAATGGGCCTGTCGTAACCGAGCAACCATCCGGCAAAGCTGGCCAGACCATCGAGCCAAATGCACTGCGAGCCGGGAACATGAGCGGCAGAAAAAGCCAGCTCCTGGCGAGTATCCAGGACCTGGGCATTCTGCGAGAGAGACAGCTGCCAAAAGCTCCTGGCATCCAGAGGCCGGATAATGGGCAGCGCTCCCAGAAGCGGTCGGCCTTCCAGGTTAACTTTTTCCATGCGGTGAAAGTATGGCGGTCTGTCCGGATGGCTGGTCAGAAGCGAGGCCACGAACTGCTCCCTGCTCTTTGCCTGAAGCCGGGAATTATGCTTCCTCTCGATGCCAATGCTGGTCCAGATGCGCTCGGCAATCGATTCGCCGCAGACCGAGCCGGAACCGTGCGCCGGACAGAGGATAACCTCATCACCCAGAGGCAGTATTCTGGAAAAAAGGCTCTCGTAGAGCAGTCCGGCATTCTCTGCCGACTGATCCCTGCCCAGCAGATCAATTCTGCCCACATCTCCAGCAAAGAGAGCATCCCCGCAGAAGAGCATCCAGGGAATGCCGGCAGGATCACGCAGCAGATAGCTCATGCTTCCAGGAGTGTGGCCGGGGGTAGAGATGGCCTCTATCTCCAGGCGGCCCAACCTCCACCTCTGGCCGGCGGTGACCGCAATGCCATACTGGTAATCCCACTGACCGTCAGCATGCCAGACCTCTGCCCCCGTCCGGGCCGCCAGCTCCATCGATCCGATGAAGTAGTCCTCATTCCTGTGCGTCTCCAGGACATGGGCAATCCTCATTTCCGATGTGGCAGCCATTTTTATGTAATCGTCAACATCCCTTCTGGGATCGATTACCAGGGCCAGGTTCCTGTCACCGACCAGGTAAGAGTAATGAGCCAGGCCCTCTGAGACTATCCTTTCCAGGAGCATTTATTGCACCTCGAATCTGCCTCTTTTGCAGTTAAAGACATCATCTGCGCTTAGGAGGCCGAGCATTGGTGGAGATATCTCATAGACTGCTCCACTTGCCCCGCAGCAATTCAGCCAGCCATCAAAGGCCCTCATTTTAGAATAGCTGTTGTTGATGGCAAAATTTTTGGTTATGTGATATGTACCGACATATTCCTCTTCGATCTCTATGGCAGGATCCTTCCAGGCGTGGCCATCGCCACCGGAAAGAACGCCTATTTCCACTTTGCCGCTCGTAATGCTTTCATCAATCTTCATCGCGGTCGTGGTGTAGCTGCTATCTTCATATTCACTATGCATGCTGCGAGAGGCGGCCGAATATTCCCTCCTGCCTGAGAGATTTCCGACAAAACCGACCTCGTGACTCATGGCGGTAGCTGAATTGGCATCAGTGCTGGAAAGGACCGTCCGGCCTCCAATTCCGCCGCCAATGGCAAAAGGATGGGATGAATAGTAGCCGCTTCCAGGCATAAGAGTCACGGGAGAGGCGGAAATTCTGTCCTCGCTGGCAAATGAGATAGCTGAGCTATTATAGGACGAATTGGACTTGACAGCCTCCTGGGAGAGATGATCCTGTGAATCCCAGGCTGCGGCGGCTGCAGTTGCAGGCAAAATCATAAACAGCAGCAATAGAATTATTCTACATTGCATCGTTCTGGCACCAGTTCAATATCGAATGCTCTGTTTATATTCAAATCGGTCCCACCAGAAATCCTTCAAACTCACAAATTGAGCCTCCAGATATCATAATTGAGAATTGCGGCAAAGCTTACATAGAGGATATACGGAACAAGAAGCATAGCTGAAGATCTGCGGATATACCAGAACCGGATTATGCATTGCAGTATGAGAAGCCAGAGCAAGGTAATTACTGCGAGTGCAATCAGAGGTGACTGCAAGCCAAAAAAGGCATAGGACCAGAGAATATTTACCAGGAGTTGAAGAGCAAATACACCGATGGCTGATTTGCTGCTCCTGCTAGCCATCCCCTTTTGCCAGATCAGGAAAAGAGATAGTCCCATGAGTGCAAAGAGGACGATCCACACGATAGAGATGACTGACCCTGGCGGCGTAAACCAGGGCTTCTCAAGGGTCGGATACCAGGTGGCAACAGACCTCGCGGTGAACTGCGAACCTATGATCCCAGCCGTCTCGCACACAGCTATGCATAAGATGAGACTTAAAGCCTCATTTAGCTTAATGGATTTCATCTGCCACACCATTCCTCGCCATTCCGGAGAGGCGAATTTTCCCGTATTCCTATTATCTCGGGCCTCTCTTTAGCCTCAATTACATTTAGCATCTATCGCATATATTTATTTCTGCTCACTGCTTTGCGGTAGCAGCCGTAAGGCTTGTCACATTGGATTTTGTGAAAAATCCGTCGAAGTCTCCATATCGATGAATATACTCCGTGACCAGGAGGGTATTTCTGGATGGCTGGCTGAAGATCTGCTTCAGGCCCTCCTCAGGAGAGCCAACCAGATCGAGGAGGAACTGCATTCCCTCTTTTCGCAATGCCTCTACCGTAGACTCGATCTCATCCGTCTGAAAGGCGATGTGATGGACGCGGGGGCCGAAGTTGCTTATGAATTTCTCTGTAGGCCCGGATTCCTGCCGGCTGACAAAAGGAGTGATTCCTGAGGTGAATACCATGGCAAAGTCTGATGAAGATAGGCGGGCGACATTGGTAATGGAATTGAGGCTACTTATATAAATTGCGAAGTCGAAGTTATAATTGGTAAGCCGCATGAACTCCAGTATGGCAGGATCGCGATCCTGAGCCCTGACCCGGGTGGCGGCGTGGTCCAGCCAGCGAATGTTTTTCAGATGAGAAGATGATTCGAATGCCTGAGTCCTCCGGCTGATCATCCGGCTCTCGGGACAGGAGTAGACGCCTCTCTTGCCCTTCCATTCGATAAATCCGAGGGAATTTCCGGTGAACCGAGAGGGCACCGTCTGGATAAAATAGCAGTTGCCTAGATCGAGTATTTCGCTTTCGAACTTGACATTTGCCCGGGTTTGAATCGATACATACCTCTCAATATCGCAGGTTTCAAAGACGAATGTCTCCAGGCGAGTACTGGGATAGCTCCCGGTCTGAGCAGCCATGTTAACGGTGCGAAATGGATTGTCGCTATTCAGCCTGGATCGGATGAGAAAGTCAGACGAGCGAAACTCACCCGAACCCGGAACCTTGAGAACAAAGGTTCTGTACTCCCGATCCTCAAATCCCACCTCAAATTGAAGGCCGCTGTATCTGATAATCTCCTCGACGGCAGCATTCTGCAGATGCTCTTCGGTGTTGATGATTACCGCCTGCAGCCCTCCAACCAGGCCATCCATTCCGCTGAGCTTTCGCCATTTCATGACTGAGGCCGCCTCTCTTCTCAGGGCTTCATCGCGCTCTTGCAGATCCGTTCCCATCGCCATTTTTTCCATCGCCATTGATTTCACTTCTCATTCTGCCGATCTGGGCAATTCTCATCAGTCTCTTCGTCCTCCGCCCGCCAGCCCGGGCTGACCAGACAGAGGATCTTCAAATCAAAGTCCCCTGAATTTCGAATATGCTGCCAGGAGCCGGGAGGAATCAGGATTGCCTGGCCGGATCGAACCGGAGAGGTCTCGCAGTCAATATGCATCTCACCTGCCCCCTCCAGGATAAAATAGACCTCCGCAGAGGTCTTAAGCCGATGGTGAATAGATGTCTCGCCAGGCTGCAGGACCGCATGAGCAATGCTATAGGGAAGGTCCAGCCCCACCCGTTCAGGGTGAAGCAGCTCGCAGAGAAGAGTATTGTCCATCGCTCGAAAATATCTGCAATCTGCCAGATCTTTCATAATCATATATTGAATCACTATATCGATTAGCATTTATCTAAGTTGGCATAAGAAAGATGAGCAATGCGCCTGATAGAGATATTCTATTCCATCCAGGGGGAGGGTCCGGCCATGGGAAGGCCTGCCACCTTCGTTCGCCTGGCCGGCTGCAATCTCCGCTGCCAGGGATGCGATACGGACGACCGGCTGCGGAAGGAATTGTCCCCCGCGGAGGTGATAAAGAGCATTCAAAGCCCGATGGTAGTGATCACCGGAGGAGAGCCGACTATGCAGATGGAAGAGCTATCGCAGTTGATCTCATTATTGCACAGCCAGGGCAGTGGGATTCACATTGAGACCAACGGCACCAACCCCATTGCCGAGGACATTCTGGAAAAGATTCACTGCGCGGTAGTCAGTCCAAAGAGGGGATCGGACTATCATCTCGACTTTTGGGCGGAAAAGAAGAACGTTCACCTCAAATTCGTTTTGGGCAAAGCTTCCTGGTGCTGGACCCCGGAGCTGTTGCGCGAGATGGCTCCCACCCTGAAAAGAGAGAGAACCTGGATTATGGCCTATGGCACAGACCAGAATATGCCGGAGGCAAAAGATGCCTGGGACCTGGCGCTGAGCCTGGGCATAAATTACTCGGATAGACTGCATATCCGTTTGAAGAGAAAATAGATCAGATCATCAACCATTGAGGGGATGGACCCGCCCGCCGGGAGTAGTCAAAAGAGAGTTTGGCCGGGCGGTCTAAATCATAGTAGTATCGACGGATATGAGTAGATTTGCCGCGCGGGGCGAAAGTAATAGGATCGATGCGGATCAATGCCGACAGAGGAGGCTTTTGATTATGAGAATGATGGAGATTGAGATCATTGGCAAGGGAAAGGCTCTGGCAAAGCTGGACGAAAGAAATCCCAGGATAAGGGAAGCACTCTTTGATGTGCTTCCCATTGAAGGCATAGCCAATCTGTGGGGCGAAGAGGTTTACTTCGATGTTTCTATGCAGATGGATAACGAAAATCTTTCCCCCTCCTCATCTGCAGGGGATATCTGCTACTGGGCGCCCGGCCCGGCGTTTTGCGTCTTCTTTGGCAAGACCCAGCCCTATTCGTCTGTAAACCACATCGGAAAGATCACGCAGGGACTGGAGATATTCAGGCAGGCCGCTATCGGAGACCGGATCGTCTTGAGGAGGAGGTAAGGTGGTAAGGCGGTGATGCAAGGGCTGCCTCGTCGGGCGGCCCCTCATTAATATCATCAAGGCATATCATCAAAGCACAACGATTTTCCACCGGGCAGGAATCGCCGCATTAGTCTTCGATCAAGGCTCAGGCAGTCATATCAGTCCCGGCAATGTACTTGATGAGCTGCGGGCTGATCCTGGCTTTATTGGCGATGCGATCTATGGCCGTGCCGCTATCTGAAAGAGAACGGATCTCTCTGATGATTGCATCTTCGATGGTGAAGTACTCATCAAGATCCTTGCGGTGACCCCATACATCTCCTTCCAGCAGTTTCACGCCCTGAATTCTCAGGAAAGCCTCAATGGCTTTTGACATGGTCCTCATGCAGGATGGCGGAACCTGGACCATCTGAAGTCGAGGCGCTTTCTGAATCAGATTGAGAAAGTCCGCGCTGGAGGCTCTAAATGCCAGATGGATAGCTTTTTCGTTAGGCCTTATGGAATTGATCTCTTCGCGAGAGCTGATTATTCGTATCTTCATCACAAATCACCAATTCTTATTAGTTGATAAGTACGTCGTTCAACGTATTTAAATATTTCTATTTTCAGCAAATGACGTATTTTATTATTGTTTGTCAGGACGCTGATATGCAAAAAACATCAGGGCCTGCGCGCCCCAATCTTGAAACAATGGCTATTGCAGAATTTACAAAAAAAATGAAAACGGAAGGCAAAAAATAGAATTCGAAATGACTAATGATCTTAGACAGATGAGATGGCTATTTTCTGCGCTTGACCACCACTATCTTTTCCACATCCGCCCCAGGCTTGTCCAGATATTCCATTCCGATCTTTTTAACCTTGGGCTTCCAGATCTCATCCGGCATCCACGCGGGAGCGTCCTTTGGTTTCTGTATCTGCACGCGCTCGCCGGTAAAGATATGCACCTTCTTTGTACCCCGTTCCCGGAGTCTGATGTCCGTGTGTCCGCGATTGGCAGCTTTTAAGGCCGCTTGCCTCGGTGCTTTTCCGGTAAATACCCCGATCTCGTTGCCATCCCTGTCCCGCAGGGCAAAGTTCCTCATCTCTTTCTCAGCCAAACTAATCCCTCCTTGACCCTAGACCGATAAGCATAGAAAGGACTACTTGTATAAATTGGTTCCGTGCATTTATAATCATTAATGCGGACCGCATTCCTCATCATTCCTGCCCCCTGACTCCCCTTAGAGCATCCAATGCCCTTCCAGCTGCCTCCCGGACATCGCTGTCGCTATCGTTGAGCCCCTGCTCCAATGGCACCGCTGATCTGGGATCGGCTATATTTCCCAGAGCAATAGCTGCGCCATATCGCACCATGTTGTAGTCGTCCTGAAGCGCCAGGATCAGCGGCTCTACTGCTCTGGCATCCCCGATTTCCCCTAAAGACACCGCAGCGCTGCTTCGCACCTCGTTGTAATCATCCTGCAGAGCAAGGATCAGCGGCTGCATTGCTCTGGGATCCTTGATATTTCCCAGAGCTGATGCTGCGGCTCTGCGAACATCAACGTCGCTATCGTTGAGAGCTGAAATCAAGGATTCGACTGCCCGGCTATCGCTAATATGCCCGAGAGAAAACGCGGCGCTGTAGCGAACCGCATAGGAGCTATCACCCAGTGCCAGGATGAGCGAGCTGACGGCCAGGCTATCGTTAAGATCGCCAAGAGCGGAGGCTGCACTCGATCTGACAACGCTGCTGCTATCTTTGAGAGCATGGATCAGCGGGCCGACAGCTCTGCTGTCTCCGAGATCGGCAAGAGCCACGGCAGCTCTGCTTCGGATATCGCTGCTGCTATCATTGAGAGCCAAAACCAATGGATCGATACCATCTATCTCAACAAGAGCCGATGCTACAAAGGTCTGCACATCCCAATTGCTGTCATTGAGAGCCAGGATGAGCGGGCTTATGGCTTTTTTATCGCTGAGATTGCCCAGAGACCGGGCGGCACTTGCCCGGACATCACTATCGCTATCATTAAGTGCCCTGATCAGCGGATCAAGGGCGACGGGGTCACGCAGAAGGCCAAGAGATATTGCGCTCTCGCTCCGGATCGCCCAGTCCTCATCATCAAGGGCCCGGATAAGCGGGCTTGCCGCTCTGGAATCGCCAAGAATGCCGAGAGACCGGACCGCGCTCTCTCTGACTTCGCTATCGCTATCATTAAGAGCCTGCATCAGCGGCCCGAAGGCCCGGCGGTCTTTGAGAATGCCCAGAGCACCGGCTGCACTCTCCCGCACATCGCCGTCGCTGTCATTGAGCGCCTGAATCAGAGGATCCAAGGCCCTCGGATCCCTCAGCTGGCCAAGAGCCTCTGCTGCATACCGCCGGACGTAGCTGTCATCATCTCCAAGAGCAGAGATCAATGGATCAACAGCTCTGCTGTCATTGAGATTGCCCAGAGCAAGGACAGCATACTCCCGGACGGTGCTGTCCTCATCCTCAATGGCCTGGATCAATGAATCAAGAGCATCAGGATCTCTGAGCTCAAAAAGAATCTCTGCCGAATAGCTCCGTACCCTCGCATTCTCATCCTTGAGGGCTGTGATCAGAGCACCGGAAACGCCAATCTCAGCCAGAGCCGCTGCGGCGCTCTCCTGGACATACCAATCGCTATCGTTAAGAGCCAAAACCAGCGGCTCGACAGCTCTTGGATCTTTGAGGTGGCCCAGAGATGCTACCGCATTTTCCCGAACCCAGTCATCCTCATCCCTGAGCGCATAAATCAATGCATCGACCGCCCGACTATCATTGAGGCTGCCCAGGGATTGAGCAGCAAGCCTTCGCAGCTCGCCATCGCTGCTATTCAGGGCCAGGATCAGCGGCTCGACGGCTCTTGTGTCATGAAGATTTCCCAGAGCCTGAATTGCGTTAATCCGCACATAATGATCGCTATCATTGAGTGCATCAATCAGCGACGCGACAGCCCCGGTATCATTGATCTCTCCCAAAGCCAGAGCTGCTCTCCACCTCACGAAGTGATCTTTATCCTGAAGCGCCCGGATCAATGGATCGACTGCTCTTGCATCTTTGTAGCCGCCCAGTGCGAACGCAGCGCCCGCCCGGACGTCTCTGTCGCTATCATTCAAATCCCCAATCAGAGATTCAAAGCTCCTGGTGCTGTAGGGCACGACAAGAGTCTTGTTCTCTGCAATCTCCTCGATGAGCTGAGAAGCTATCTCGTAAGCTTGAGGGGCAGCGGTATTGCTTATGCCAACGGATTTTGTTGAGCCGTTTACGGTAATGGAAATATCCTCGCAGGAGCCGTCTCTTACCTCAGGATTATAGTAGCTATCATTCAGGGAATAAAAGCCGCTATCGTTAAGCTCATGGAGAAGATCTTTCAATTCGGTCT
>Ga0209099_1002562_pt1 | contig 15835 bp, 15 predicted proteins | sample AD_JPNHW2_MetaG_FD_184430 | JGI IMG/M metagenome (GOLD analysis project Ga0209099, IMG submission 184430) | Active sludge microbial communities of municipal wastewater-treating anaerobic digesters from Japan - AD_JPNHW2_MetaG (SPAdes) (version 2) | ecosystem: Engineered > Bioreactor > Anaerobic... | reverse complement strand
TCTGGATCGTTTTGCCCTTCTGGGAAACCCAAAAAATAAATTCAACTTTTCCATCGAGAATGAAACGGCATTTCAACAATTATTGAATCAGGAAAAAGGATTCCTTATCGTGAGCGCCCATGTAGGTAATTTTGAATTGTTGAGCTACTCTATGGGTAAAATTGACAAAACTTTGCGACCCATCCTCTTCGGTGGTGAAGCTGAAGTTTTTAAAGAGTTGAGGAACACCATCTTTAAAGATAAAAATATTGATCCTATTATTTTAGATGAAACCGGATCCTATATCTTTGATATCAATAGTGCCCTTATGAATGGAGATATTGTTAGTATGCCCGCCGATCGGATCTTGGGAAATATGAAACATTTCACTGTAGATTTTTTAGGACATAAGGCTAACTTTCCACTTGGTGTTTTCCAAATTGCTGCTACCTTAAATGTTCCAATTGTGGCCATTTTTGTAGTTAAAGAATCCTATAAAAACTTTAAAGTGATCGTTAATCCAATTAACTTCATCGAGGAAAATCAATCTAATCCAATAAAAGCAAAATTATTAGGACAACAATACGTAAAACATCTGGAAACATTAGTGCAAAAACACCCTAATCAATGGTACAATTTCTATCCGTTTTGGAATGAACAAGGTTAAAATTTGAATATGAAAATACTCTTAATATCTGCAAATACTTACGCCGTTCCCTATAAAGTGTATCCTTTAGGGGTTAGCTATTTAAAAACGTTTATCAACGACCATTACGCAGATTGGGAAGTTTCATTGTATGATTTCAATTTCGGATCCTATACAGATCTGGAACAATATTTAAAATCAAATAGTTTTGATCTTATTGGACTTTCTCTAAGAAACAGCGATGATGTCAATTACTACGCCAAAGAGAGTTTCATTCAACACTATAAAAATATTTGTGCTGTTATTCGTCAGGAAAGTAAGGCACCACTCGTTGCCGGAGGACCTTGTATCTCCATTTTTCCTGAAGTTCTTCTTGATGAGTTACAAGTTGATTATGTGATCCCCGGTGAGGGTGAAAAAACAATTTGCGAATTGATATTATCTATTAAAAACAAAACTTCTATTGATAATATTGAAGGGTTGATGTATAAAGATGTTCATGGAGCATGTCATTTTACAAAAAGGACTCATTTTGCGAGCAATTTGAATGTAAGATTTGATGCTGATTTAGCCAAATTTTACTTGAATGAAGGGGGAATGCTCAACATCCAAACAAAAAGAGGTTGTCCATTTCATTGTATTTATTGCACGTATCCCATTGTAGATGGTCGTGAGGTTCGCACTTTGGATACGCAACTGATCGTAGAAAACTTGAAAGAATTGGTACAGTTTGACAAAAACAACTACCTGTTTTTCACCGATTCAGTTTTTAATATTTGTGAAGAATACAATGATGAATTGGCACATAGAATTATTGAAAACAATGTTCGAATCAAATGGGGTGCCTATTTTGCTCCTAGAAATTTCAAGAAAGAAAGAATTGAATTATATAAAAAAGCGGGGTTAACCCATATTGAATTTGGCACTGATTCGTTTAGCAATCAACAATTAAAAAATTATCAAAAATCATTCACTTTTGAAGAGGTAAAACATGCCACGCAAATTTGCAATGAGGTGGGTGTTTTTCACAGTCATTTCTTGATTATTGGTGGGGTTGGTGAGACGAATGAAACTTTTGAAGAGACGATTCGCAATTCGGAACAATTGGAAAATACGATCATTTTTCCTTTTATTGGGATGAGAATATATCCAAACACAAAACTCTATGAAGTAGCGCTTCAGGAAAACAAGATTTCTGAAGGATCTATCTTGCAGCCAACTTATTATATTTCAGACAAGATAGATATAAACTCTTTAAAAGAGAAAACAAAACATTGCAAAAACAGATGGATATACCCGGATGCAGAGAAAAATCCGATTGTGGATCGCTTAAGGGAGAAACATCGTAGAGGTCCGCTTTGGGAATATTTAAAATATGAAACTTTAAACTCATAAGATATGCCGGACACTCATCAATGGAACTTTGCAGAAATCAATGTACTGGAGCTGTTACCCCAACAGCAACCATTTGTTTTTGTGGATCAAATAGTAAGTTTTAAAATTCCGGAGTTAAGCTGTATCACCCAATTTCAGATAAAAGAGACCACATTATTGGTCAAAGATGGATGCTTATCAGAAAGCGGAATCATTGAAAATATTGCGCAAACCTGTGCTGTTCACATCGGGTTTTACAATAAATATATTTTAAATAAAAAGATTCAGGTAGGATTTATCGGAGCTGTCAAAAATTTGCGTATTTTTGACAAAGTGCAAATTGGGGATCAATTGATCACTACAATTGCGATAAAAACTGAGTTTGGTAGTATGAAAATTGCGGATGCAACTGTAGAAGTTTGTGGAAAAAGAGTTGCTGAGGGAGAGTTAAAAATTGCTTTACAAGAATAGAAAATGATAGATTTAAAAATAGAAAAAGAGATTAAGATCCGGTTCAGTGAAGTTGATTCCATGGGTGTTGTGTGGCATGGTGCTTATTCTAAATATTTTGAGGATGCCCGGGAAGCTTTTGGTGATCAGTATGGTCTTAGCTATCTGTTTATGTTCGATAACGGTTTCTTTACCCCTTTAGTTTCTTTAGATTTTCAGTATAAATCTGTTATCAGATATGGAGATGCCGTTAAAATTATGGGAAAATTTGTTGACACTCCTGCAGCCAAAATCATTTTTGAATATGAAATTTTCAATCTTACTACTCAAAAATTAGCTACAACCGGTAAAAGTGTTCAGGCATTTTTAGATCAAAATTATCAACTCGTGTTATACCCTCCCCCATTTTATTTAGAATGGAAGAAAAAAATGATACAATAGATGAATAGACTTTCGGTAAAAAACAATACAATCAACATCATATCAGATGCCATCGTTAATAGCCTTGGATTTGATACCGATGAAGTATTGTCTGCTATCATGAACATGCGTTCCGGGAGTAAATCTTTAGAAAATTTCACGTTGAGTGAGCCTACAGCGATGCTTTCATGTATTGATAAAGAAAAATTTAATCATTTAATTGAGAACAACCATCAACTAAATGATCTTAAATCATTTACTTTTTTTGAACAATTAATGATTTATGTCATACAAAATGCTTCCCAGAAAATTGGTCTGGATCCTGCTGATCCTGAAACCCTCTTTGTTTTTTCTTCAACCAAAGGAAATATTGATCTATTAGAAAAACAAAATCTGTCTCCTGATCAATTTGAAAGACTCTACATCTGGAAATCGGTTGAATTGATTACACAATACTTCAAAAATCCAAACCAGGCCATTACAATTTCAAATGCTTGTATTTCAGGAACTCAGGCGATAATTAAAGGTGCAGAAATATTAAAAAGCACACCTTTTAAACATGTCATTATTTGCGGGGCTGATTGTATTTCTCCTTTTGTAGTATCCGGATTTCAATCATTTAAAGCTTTATCACCTGATATATGTAAACCATTTGATCTTAACAGAACCGGATTAAATATTGGGGAAGGTGCAGGTGCTGTAGTTTTGGCTAAAAATCAAGAAGATCACATTTCAATTTTTTCAGGAAGTGTTACCAATGATGCCAATCATATTTCGGGACCATCCCGAACAGGGGAAGGATTATATAGAGCGCTTATGCAATCTTGTGAAGATATCCCCAAAGATAAGATCTCATTTATCAATGCGCATGGAACTGCTACTCCTTACAATGATGAAATGGAAGCAATCGCTTTTGATCGATTCAATTTAGCTGAAGTTCCTGTAAACAGTTTTAAGGCAAATTTTGGACATACACTAGGGGCCGCAGGAATAATTGAAACCATTCTATCCGCAAGATCTTTAGAAAATGAAATTATTCTTCCCTCAATGGGATTTGACGACCTAGGGGTCAGCATCCCGCTTACTATTCCCAAAACGTTGATTAAAGATTCAAAACCCTATTGTATCAAGACAGCTTCCGGTTTTGGTGGTTGTAATGCTGCTCTTGTCCTAAAGAAAGGAGAGATAGTATGATTTCGCGAGTTTTGATTTCAGATTATAAAGTAATGAAAGATGGTGTAGTTCTTTTTGAGAGCACCAATAAAACAGATGCAAATCTTTTTCTGAAAGAGATTTATAAGTTTTTGGAATTGAACTATTTGAAATTTTTCAAAATGGATCATCTATCTAAATTGGGCTTTTTGGCAGCAGAATTTTTATTAAAAGAGATGCCAAAAGAGAATTTGGAATTCATGAATATCTACCTGGCATGTAGCAGTTCCTCTTTGGATAGCGATATAGAATATCAAAAAACAATCAGGGATAAAGAGAGCTATTTCCCTAGTCCATCAGTGTTTGTTTACACTTTACCCAACATCGTGATTGGAGAGATTGCCATTCGGTTTGGAATTCATGGAAACAATAGTATGTTTATTATTCCTCCTTATCAAAAAGATGAATTTTTAAAAACGCCTAATCACTTTTTTCAAGATACAACCATAAATCCACAATTATCGGGGTATCTGGATTATTTAGGTGATCATTATAAAGCTGAATTTATACTTAAATATTAAAATATTAAAAAATTGAACAATGGAAAATTTAATTTTAGAACTAAAAGAACAAATTATTGAAGTATTGAATCTGGAAGGGATGACTCCGGAAGATATCGATGAAAATGCACCTTTATTCGGAGACGGATTAGGATTAGATTCTATTGATGCATTAGAATTAATTGTTTTAATGGAAAAAAATTATGGAATAAAATTGGATGACCCTAATAAAGGTAAGGTTATTTTCACTTCTATCAAAACAATGGCTGAATATATTCAAGAAAATAGAAAATAGAAAAACGGACATCGAAAATGGCTGACAGAATTTGTATTACGGGTATGGGAATTGTTTCTGCTTTGGGTGAAAACAAGTATGAAACTGAGGATAAACTATTAAAAGAAAAAAGTGGTATCGGTAAATTAGTTTATTTAAACTCCATTCATAAAGAGATCCCGGTTGGTATGGTTAAGATTCCTGACCAAAAACTCAAGTCAAAAGTAGGGGTTGATCAAAATACAATTATCGCGAGAACTACTCTATTAGGAATACTTGCGGCCAGAGAAGCCATTATTCAAGCAAAACTCCTTGGAGCCGGTTATAAAAAAATTGGCTTTATTTCAGGAACAACGGTTGGTGGAATGGAAAAAAGTGAACAATATTATCTCGATTTTCTTCACAATGACAAACACAACGAGTATATCAGCTTGCATGATTGTGGCGCTTGTACCGAAGATATTGCAAAACACTTGGGAAACTTTGAGTTCTGTACAACCATTTCAACCGCATGTTCATCAGCTGCCAATGCCATTATATTGGGTGCCAATATGTTAAAATTAGGTTTACTGGATGCTGTTATTGTTGGTGGTTCTGAGTGTATTACTAAATTCCATTTAAATGGTTTTAATACCTTAATGATACTAGACAAAGGACCATGTAAACCTTTTGATGCCAATCGGGGTGGAATTACTTTAGGCGAAGGTGCTGCCTATTTGGTAATGGAAACAGAACAAAATTGTGATTTACGTCAAATCAAACCGTTATGCACCTTAAGTGGTTACGGAAATGCATGTGATGCTTTTCATCAAACGGCTTCTTCTCCTGATGGAAAAGGAGCAATCCTATCAATGCAAAAAGCATTAGAAATGAGCGGATTAGAGCCTTCTGATATTGGGTATATCAATGCTCACGGTACTGGAACTCAAAACAATGATTTATCTGAAGGTGTAGCCATTTCTACCCTTTTTGAAAAAGTGCCCCCTATCAGCTCTACTAAGTCTTTCACTGGCCACACAACCAGTGCTGCAGGTGCCGTTGAAACAGTTATATCAATAATTGCTATGACTCACAACTTCCTTCCTGCAAACCTTAATTTTTCAGAGAAAATGGAAGAATTAAACTTTGAACCTATAAAAACTACCATTAAAAATTATTCTTTTGATCATTTCATGAAGAATTCTTTTGGCTTTGGTGGAAACAATACAAGTTTAATTTTTTCTAAATATAAAAATAACAATTAAAATATAAATCAAATGGTATATATTAACGGAATAGGATCTATTTCCATTCAAGGACTAGAAAAGCCTGAACTCCCAGATTGGGGCAAAGACAATTATTTAAGATGTTCTGAGCCCGATTTTTCCAAATACATCTCTCCTATCCTTTCCAGAAGAATGAGTAAGATTATCAAAAGATCTATTGTTGCTTCTAAATTATGTTTGGAAGACGCAAACGTTAAAATGCCTGACGCCATTATTTCAGGTACAGGTTTAGGGTGTATTGAAGAAACTGAGAAATTTCTACTTTCTATGATTGAACAACATGAAACACTCCTTCAACCAACCCATTTTATTCAATCAACCCATAACACCATTAGTTCACAAATTGCAATGTACCTTAAATGTAATGGGTATAACTCCACTTATTCTCATCTTGGCTCCTCTTTTGAAAGCGCTCTACTCGATGCATTTCTACAAATTGAATTGAAACAGATCAAAAATGCATTGGTTGGCGGATTCGATGAAATGACTCCCGATTATAAAAATATGTTAGCCAAAATCGGCTATTTAAAAAATGAACCTTTTTTATTTGAAGAGATGAGAAATGCATTTTCTTCCGGAAGTGTTATTGGAGAAGGATCTAATTGCGTTTATATTTCTGCTGATAAAACCGATCATAGTTATGCGTCAATTATTGATGTAAAAATCTTTCATACTCCCGAAAATTACTCTAAAACTATTGATCAAATCCTTTTATTTCTTGACAAAAATAATGTTGATGTGTCTGAAATTGATGCCGTTATGTTAGGTCTAAATGGAGATATTAACAATGACTTAATTTATGACAATGTTTACTCAGGAGACCTTTTAAAACCTACTCCTTTCATATACAAACATTTATGTGGTGAGTATTTCACAGCATCTGCTTTCGGATTGGTAATGATGGCTCAATTCATTAAAAATAACCGTTTTTCAAACCATTTTTACCGTAAATACCACCCAACCAACCCATTACGAAAAGTATTGTTTCACAATCACTATCATAACAAAACCCATAGTTTAATTTTATTAGGAAAATGTTAAAATTAATTAGTTTAGTAACCGTCCAATGTTTTTTACTCACAGCTTCTCAGGTTTTTTTAAAAAAAGCCCTTGTAGCTTTTGGTAAATTTCAATTTACCCTTGACTTTTTTAAAAATGTTTTTACCAACTTAAGCTTCGCGATGAGTGGAATTTCAATTGCATTAGCTACAATCATCTGGATGTATGTTCTTAAAAAATATGAATTTAGCTCTGCTTATCCATTAATCAGTATCAGCTACGTTTTTGGACTATTAGCAGCTTACTTTATTTTTCACGAAACCATTTCATGGACTCGTTGGCTTGGTGTTGGAATCATTATGATTGGTGTTATCCTTGTTGTTCAAAAATAGAAATTCTTAGAAAAATATGAAAATTATGAAACTCTACAAATTTACAATATCTGTTTTTCTGATCTTTATAAGTTTTCAACTTATGGGTCAGTCTGATTTTAAGCCGATTATTGGGGATAATTTAAATCAGTATAAGGCTCAAATTAAAGCAAAAAATGCTCAAATAACCAGTATAAGTTGCCCTTTTACACAAACAAAAAATATGTCAATCCTTAAAAATCCTAGTATTAGTAAAGGAATTATGTATTTCAAAAAAAATCAAAAATTCAGATGGGAATATTTTAATAATCCAACTTTCATTTTTGCGCAAAACGGAAAAACGATCTATACAAAATCGGGAGATAAAGTTCAAATTATTAAGGATAATAGCGTTATCTTGTACCAACAAATATCAAAATTAGTAATGCAATCCATCAGTGGTGAAATTCTGGAAAACAACAAAGATTTTATTGCAAAATTTGAAGAAAATGGATCATTTATCAAAATAATACTGGAGCCCAAACAAAGTAATATTAAGAAATATATTTCTTCCATACAATTGATGATCGACAAGAAAAGTTATTTAGCCTCTCAATTCATATTAAATGAACCCAACGGGGACAATACCATTATCAAATTTGAAAATGTTAAATTGAATAAAAACATTGATGATTCTATGTTTATTTTAAAAATAGAACTATGATACTAGGAGATACATTTTATTCCATTACTAACTCGCAAGTTGATATCAATCAAAGCTTTACATTTAATGTTTGCTTTCATGCAGAGGATCAAATATTTAAAGCTCATTTTCCTAATCAACCCATAGTTCCAGGTGCTTGTTTAGTACAAATTTCTAAAGAGATGATAGAAAATATTCATCATAAATCAATTCGTATTTTGGAATTTAATCAATTAAAATTTTTAAATACAATAAATCCTAACGAGATCCCTGAAGTGGACTTAAATATCCAAATCAAAAGAGACGAAAACCAAAACATGGCCCTGATAAAATTTCAAAATGGATCAGCAACCTATGCGAAATTTGACTTTATATTTGATGAATAATGGATCAACTGCAACAACAAATTGAAATTTTAAAAGTTTGTTTGGTTCTGCCAACATACAACCATGCTACATTTATCGAAAATGTATTGTTGGATTGCATTCAATATCCTATTGATATACTGATTATTAATGATGGATCTACTGATCAGACACAAAATATCGTTGACAAAATAATCAGTAACAACACAAATCCTCAAACAATCGAATTGATCAGTTTTCCAAAAAACAGAGGAAAAGGTGCTGCCATAAAAGCAGGTGCAAAAAGGGCTATCAAATTAGGATATAAAGCCATCATTACTATGGATAGTGATGGGCAACATTTTCCCTCAGATTTGAATTCTTTTATTCAACAAGCAATCCAAACACCTCACGCAATCATTATTGGGTCCAGAGGAATTGAGCATGAGAACATGCCTAGAAAGAATACAACAGCTAATAAAATTTCTAACTTCTGGTTCCATTTTCAAACTGCAATAGATTTACCGGATACTCAATCCGGTTATCGATATTATCCGCTTTCCTGTTTCCAAAGAAATATTTGGTTTACAGATCGTTATAATTTTGAATTGGAAATTATGGTTCGTAATATCTGGAGAGGTTATCAAGTGATTCCGATTCCGATTCATGTGTATTATCCTCCTGAAGGTGTGAGAATTACACACTTTAGACCCACTGTGGATTTCTTGAGGATTACATTACTCAACACTTTTTTAAGTATTATTGCCGTCATCTATTTCTACCCTAAATATGCCATCTTATCCATTTTTAAAACTCAGAAACATAAACATTAATTATACTAAATGATCCAAAATAGCCTCACTAACTGGAATAATTATTTTCAAAAAAGGAAACCTGTTTTCTTTTTTGGATTGTTGATTCTTGTAGGATTTTTGATATATTTTTCTTCTAAAATCAAATTCAATGAAGATATCTCCGGTTTTCTACCCAATTCAAAAGAGACAGAATTAATCAATTTTGTTTACGAAAACAATAAAATTTCGGACAAGATTATTATCTCTTTATCCCTACCTGATTCTCAAGTTGACGATACAAAATTGATGGATGGGATCGATCAGTTAGCTGATTTACTGAGTGCCTCTACAAAAGAGTACTATAAGGAATTAATATATCAAATTGATGATCAGTCCATATCAAATGTTCAGGAATCGATACTTGCTAATTTACCTTTATATTTAACGGATCAGGATTATCTAAGGTTAGACACTATTATTGCCGATTCTGTCATTCAAACCATCATGAGCAGAAATAAAGAGTTTCTTTTGATGCCATCGGGTGGTTTTATGAGGCAAAATATTACATCTGATCCATTGCATCTATCCGGAAATGTTTTCAAATCCCTTCAGAAAATGGGAGAATTTCAAAACTTTCAATCCAAAGATGGGTATCTGTTTTCAAAGGATTCAAAACAAGCATTCTTGTTTATAGTTGCCAAAAATGCAATCTCTGAAACCAAAAACAATGCTTTGTTTGTAAAGAAAATTGAAGAAACTTTTAAAAAATTCAATAAAATAACCGGCAATACATATAAAATAACCTATTTTGGGGCCATTCCTGTAAGTGTTTCTAATGCCAAACAGATCAAAAGCGACAGCATCATTTCTATGATAATGGCACTTTTACTCATCATTATTATCTTATCGATTTACTTCAAGAAAATCACCCATTTAGTTTTAATCATCATTCCTGTTTTATTTGGAGCATTATTATCAATAGCTTTTATAGTATTTTTTAAAGGTGGAATATCTACCATTGCAATTGGAGCCAGTTCCGCCATTTTCGGGATTGCGTTGAACTATTCACTCCACTTTTTGATACACTACAAAGAAACCCAATCATTATCCAAAACAATTAAAGACATTTCCTTCCCGATGATAGTTGGAAGTATCACTACTGTAGGGGCTTTTCTTAGTTTATTATTTGTAAAATCTGCAGCTCTAAAAGATTTTGGTTTGTTTTCAGCATTCACTTTAGTTGGTACTCTCATTTTTGTTTTAGCCATTTTACCTCAGTTTTTTAGAAAAAAAACAAATCTTAGTGATCCTCAACAGATCGAAGAAGAATCCAACTTCTGGACTAAAATCGCATCTGCCAGAATGGAAAATATCCCTTATATTGGACTCATTCTGATTGTGTTAACTGTTGTTTTTGGATACTTTTCCGGAAGTGTGAAATTTGACACCGATTTTAGTCATTTAAGTTATATGACTAAAGATCAAAAGAAAGCATTGGCACAAATCAGTGAAGTAGCTCATATTAACGCCCCCTATTTGTATCATATCTCTTATGGTAAAAATTTGGAGGAAGCCCTCATTCACTACGAACAAGCTTATCCCATCTTAGATTCCATGAGTGAATCAGGATGTTTCAAACATATACAGGGAATCGGAAATTTTTACCATTCAAAATCTTATCAAAACAAAAAAACAGATCAATGGAATCAGTTTTGGTCTAAACATGGTAAAAAAACAATAAATCAAATTTCTGTAAATTGTGATCAACTGGGAATATACCGTGAAGGTTTCTCTCCTTTTTTTAGTTTAATTGACACATCATTTCAGATTAATTTGGTAAAACAAGAATCTATTAAGAAAATTCTTTTAAACGATTATATCATTGAAACTCCTGATAGATGTGTGATTGTTACACTCTTATATCCAAAAAACAGTGTTGAAACAATTATTGAATCCCCATTATCCAAGATTCCGGGTACAACCATGTTTAACAGAACCATGAGCAATAAATCGATGGTCACTTTATTGTATGATGATTTCAATAAAGTTTTACTTATGTGTGCTTTATTGGTAACCTTCTTTCTGATTCTTTCTTTCGGCAGAATTGAATTAGCATTAATTGCTTTATTACCAATGATATTAGGCTGGATTTGGATATTAGGAATCATGGGTATCTTAAATATTCAATTCAATATTGTGAACATCATTTTAGCAACATTCATCTTTGGGTTAGGGGATGACTACTCCATTTTTATGATGGAAGGGTTGATTCAGGAATATAGTCTCAAGAAAAAATTGGTCATTTCATATAAAACAGCAGTGATTTTATCAGCAGTAACCATGTTTATTGGATTAGGTACTCTTATTTTTAGTAAACATCCTGCTATGCGATCTTTAGCTGAAGTAAGTACTATCGGGATGATCAGTGTGGTTTTGATGAGTTATACCGTTTCACCCTATTTCTTTAAAGGATTAATCTTCAAAAAAGGAAAACCAAGAACACAACCCATTACCCTAATCGAATATTTAATCACTGTTTATTCATTTTTCTGGTTCATTTTAGGATGTATTTTTCTCAACATAATCATTCCTTTTTACTTGATCCCTTTTGCACCTCTAGCAAAAAGAAAATATTGGTATCATCAATTATTCTCCAAAATTTCCGGATTTTGTACCAAGAAAGTTCCGTTTGTTAAATATAAAGTGTTTGGTTTTGATCCAAAGAAGTTTGAGAAACCTTGTGTCATAATTGCTAATCATCAATCACATATCGATTTAACTGGAATTTTAGGTTTACATCCTAACATTATTGCTTTAACCAATAAATGGGCATGGAATCTTCCATTTTATGCACTTCCGTTGAGATTTGCAGATTTTTATCCCATCTCAGACAATATTGAAAGCAGTGTAGATCAATTGAGTAAAATTGTAGATCAAGGGTATTCAATTCTAATATTTCCTGAAGGTACCCGCTCTGAAACCTGCTCTATTCAAAGATTCCATAAGGGAGCTTTCTATTTGGCTGAAAAATTACAACTCGATATTTTACCTATCACACTTCATGGATTTGGTCATATTTTACCCAAAAAAGAGATGTGCTTAAGAAAAGGGTTTATCAGTTTACATGTGGGAGAACTGATCTCTTATGCTGATTATTCTAAACTTGATGGGTATCAAAATGTAAGCAAATTTATTCGTAAACAATTTATTCAAAATTTCAAAACGATACAAGCATTTAAAGAGACACCGGATTATTGGTCTGACAAGGTGATTAAACACTATTTATACAAAGGATACTCGATAGAAAAGACAGTTAGATCCCATTTTAAATCAAATCACAATTATTCTGAATTGATAGATTCTATTAAGAATTACAAAACCATTAAATTTATCAATTGTGGATATGGAGAATTACCATTTTTAGCTGCTTTAGTATTACCGAAAAGTACTATTTTTGCATTTGAATCAGATGTTGAACAATATAGTATTGCCAAAAACTGTATCAATATTCCGGAAAATTTGAATTACGAAGAAAACCCGGGAATGGAATTTGATATTATTATTGATGTAAATAAAATATAGGTGTGAAGATGAAATACGATGTGATCATTATTGGGAGTGGTTTAGGAGGGTTACAATGTGGTTATGTATTAAGCAAACATGGTTTTAAAGTTGCCATTTTTGAGAAGCATAATCAATTTGGGGGATGTCTTCAGGTGTTTAAAAGAAAAGAGTTTCTTTTTGATACCGGCATGCACTACATTGGTGGGTTAGGTGAAGGAGAAATATTACATAAACTGTTTCAGTATTACGGATTGTTTAAAGATGTTCAATTATCAAAATTAGATGAACGTTGTTTTGATCGGATAACCATTCAAGACAAGGAATATCCTTTTGCAATGGGATACGAAAATTATATTGACACTTTATCAACCTATTTTCCCAAAGAGCGGGAAAATATCAGAAACTACATTACTGATATTCAAAGGATTGCACATGCATCTCCCTTGTATAATTTACAAGAGATTAACCAAAATACATTTATTGAATCTGATTATATTAAGAAGTGTGTTGGTGAGTATATTGCTTCATTTACAAGTGATAAAACTTTACAAAACGTTCTGGCTGCGACAAATGCTTTATACGCAGGATATCCCGAAAAAACACCGGTTTATGTTCATGCATTGACCTTACACTCCTATATTAAAAGTTCATGGAGAATTATTGGCGGAAGTCATGTTATTGTAGAAAGTTTAATCAAATCAATTCAAGAAAACGGAGGAGCGTTTTACAACAATCAGGAAGTTTTGAAAATTCATTGTAACTCTGAAAAAGCGGTTTCAATTGAAACCAAAACCGGAGAAATTTTTGAAGCGGATCGTTTTATTTCCAATATTCATCCATCGAATACGGTAGATTTAATTGAGTCAAATCTTATTAGAAATGCTTACAGAGATCGGATTCATAACATGGAAAATACAGCCTCAAATTTCACTTTATATTTGGGATTTAAACCTGATAGTGTTCCTTACTTAAATCACAATCATTACCATTTTAATACGAATACTGTATGGCATGCGCAGGATTATGATCAAAATAACTGGCCAAAAAGTTTTCTATACATGCATCAATCCAGAAGTAAGAATGAAAAATATGTAAATAGTGCTCAATTTTCGGCCTTTATGAATTTCGATGAAGTTAAGAAATGGGAACATACTAAAGTGGGAAAAAGAGGTGCAGATTATTTGGAATTTAAAGAAGAGAAGACTGAAAAATTGCTACAAATACTTAACGAGCACTATCCCGGTATTACTGAAAAAATTGCATTTAAAGAGTCTTCTACTCCCCTAACCTACCAAAACTATACCGGTACAAAAAGAGGCTCTCTGTTTGGCATTTTAAGAGATTGTCATTTCCCGGCTCAAACATTAGTATCACAGCGGACGAAGATCCCAAATCTGTTTTTGACGGGTCAGAACATCAATGCTCACGGATTTTTAGGGGTGAGTATAGGCGCGATCATTACATGCGCAGAATTCTTAGGTGTCAATGCTGTAATTAACGATATTCACCTTAAAAGTGACAAAAAAAATTGATCATAATAAAACAAAAAGAATATGAAATTTAAACTTATTTATCCAAAATGGAGAAAGCTGGAAGGGCAAACCACCTTTAATCTGCCTCCTCATGGTCCGGTTGTTATGGCAGCCAGTATTCCTGAATATATTGATGTCTCTTTTACTGATGAAAATGTGGAGGAGATCAATTTTGATGAAGCTGTTGATTTTGTAGGTATTTCTATGATGTTGACTGTTCAGATCAAAAGGGGTTGGGAAATTGCAAAAATATATAGAGAAAAAGGGATCAAAGTGATCTTTGGTGGTATTTCAACTATGCTCCATGCTGAAGAAACTTTACAGCATGGAGATTCTATTTTTCTTGGAGAATCTGAAGGAAGAATGGAAGAAGTTTTCCGCGATTGGGAAAAGGGTACTTTGAAACCTGTTTACAATTATTTAAATGAACATCCTGATATTGCAACCATCGGACCAGCCAGAAGATCTATTTTAAACAGACCCCTTTACAATCACAAAGGAGTACAAATGGTGGATCTTTTTCACGCTTCCAGAGGGTGTCGATTCAGTTGCTATCCTTGTGCTGTTTCCTATCTGGGAGGTAGAAAATTCAGACCCAGACCTATCGATAAAGCCATTGAAGAACTGGAAACCATCGACAACAACAGATTATTTATCGTGGATAACTCTTTGGCTCAAGATAAAAATTGGGAAATTGATTTGTTTAAAGCCATGATTCCACTAAAGAAAAAATGGATTAGCCATACTATAGATGATGACCCTAAGATTTTAGATCTAGCTGCTCAGGCTGGTGCATGGTATGTGTATCAAGCCGTTTTTGACACTTCTGATTATATCAAAGAAAGAATTAAAAAATATCATGATCACGGAATAGGTGTGGAAGGAACCATTTTATTGGGCCTTGATGATCAAACGGAAGATGATATCAAAAGATTGATCGACTTTCTTCTTGAAATCGATTTGGATCTAGCTGAATTTACCGTTTTAACCCCTTTCCCTCACACAAAAGTATGGGACGATCTATTAAGAGAAGGACGGATTATTGATCGTGACTGGAACCATTACAATGCCGGACAGGTTGTTTTTCAACCTAAGCACATGTCACCTGATCGTTTACAAGAATTGTATAATTATGCCTGGGAATCTTTCTATAAAGAGGAGTCTCAGGAACAAAAAATGTTTAAACTATTCTCACAAGTTGTGTTGAAAGAGATGAACGATGGAACTTTTGTTCCAAGAAAAAGAGAATTAATGAACCAATCTTTTGGAAAACAAGTAATTAGATAATATTAAAAAATGAAAATTTCTACCTATAAATTTGATGCTATTTATGATTTTAAAGGAACTTTTGGAATGCCTTCAAAATGTGGTTTAAAAATAAAAAAATGGGAAGATAAAACCATTATAATCACTACTGAATTATACCAGA